>Ga0070693_100000166_pt1 | contig 30730 bp, 25 predicted proteins | sample KBSK1103metaG_FD_65472 | JGI IMG/M metagenome (GOLD analysis project Ga0070693, IMG submission 65472) | Corn, switchgrass and miscanthus rhizosphere microbial communities from Kellogg Biological Station, Michigan, USA - KBS K1-10-3 metaG | ecosystem: Host-associated > Plants > Roots >...
CCGCCCGGCCAGCCGAGGATCGTCTGCCCGGTCCCCGCACCGGCGGTCTGCCCCACGCAGGCGTGATTGAGTGCCCGGCCCAGCCAGACCAAGGGAGCGAACCACAGCGATGTCCGACACCACGTCTGCGGCGGTGGAGACCGATCAGGCCGCCCGCGAGGCCAGCGGCGCCCATCCCTACGGGCGCTACCTCGAGGAGTTCGAGGTCGGCGCCGTCTACAAGCACTGGCCCGCCAAGACGGTGACCGAGGCCGACGACCACCTGTTCTGCCTCATCACCATGAACCACCACCCGCTGCACATCAACGACGTCTACGCGGGCCAGAGCCAGCAGGGCCGCAACGTCGTCGTCGGGCCGCTGGTCTACTCGCTGGCGCTCGGCATGTCGGTCTCCGACGTCTCGGGCAAGGCGATCGCCAACCTGGCGACCGAAGAGCTCAGCCACCCCAACCCGGTCTTCCATGGCGACACCCTCTTCTGCGAGACCGAGGTGCTCGAAGTCAAGCCCTCGAAATCGAAGCCCGACCGCGGTGTCGTCAGGGTCCACACCCGCGTCCTCAATCAGGACGGCGTCCTCGTCGCCGAGTTCAAGCGCCTCGTGCTCGTGCCCCGCAAGGAACCCGGCGAGCCGGTCTAGAACCGCGACTCCAGGACGTTTATTCGGTTTGGAAAGCTTATGAACGCTGCTAGCTTGGGCGGGATGCGACGGCTCGGCTCCAAGATTGTGCTGCCAGTGACCTTCGTCTTTCTGGTGGCAATGGCTTGGAGCGCGTGTCCGGCGTTTGCCGACGACCCGATTGTGCTTCCACCGGGCTTCGAAGCGACCCAAATCGGAGACAACGGATTCCTCTCCAAGCCCACGGCGGTGGCATTCGCGCCAGATGGCAGGGTTTTCGTCCTCGATGAGGGCTATGGCACAGGCCCCGGCACGAAAGACGGTCCACAGGTCAAGGTCAAGGAGCCGGGATCGAACATCTATAAGCGCCTGTTCAAGTTCGACCACGTCAACGTTAAGCAGGATCGCGGCCTGGTTGGGATGGCGCTGGAAAACGAATTCGATGCGCCGGGCCACAACTTCATGTACTTGCTGTACACCTATGAGCCGAGCGGTGGTCCCAGCAATTCCGCCGAAGCGCGCACACAACGTCTGGTCCGAGTCGAAGTGCCCGAAGTGATTCCCTCGGAACCATTTGAACCGACACAGGAAGTCCTTCTTGGCAGTGTCGGAACACCGGTTTCCGCAACGCAGGCTTGTCCTTATCCGAAAACCCCCGAAGGAAACTTCGATCCCAGCGGCAACTGGGAACCCTATGACGAGACCGATTGCATTCCGTCGGATGCGGACGAGCACGCCGTCGATTCGGTGTTGGTAGATCCCAGCGATGGAACCCTGTGGATTTCCATCGGCGACGGATCCGGAGGAGGCAGCTCACCCGTCCCCACCGCGTATCGCTCGCAGGCGATAGACAGTCTTTCGGGCAAGCTGCTGCACGTGAATCAAAACGGCGAAGGGCTGGCGGAAAACGGCACCTGCCCCGGCGTAACTGACTTCAACCGGAACTGCACCAAGGTCTACGCTCGCGGATTGCGTAATCCCTTCCGCTTCTCCTCTCGTCCGGATGGAAAGATCGCCGTCGGCGATGTCGGCTGGGAAACCCGCGAGGAGATCGATCTGCTCTCGAGTGGCGGCAAGGATCTCGGATGGCCATGCTACGAGGGCTCGGTGCAGACGCCGCTCTGGAAGGATCGGCCGGAGTGCAAAGCCTTCTATTCGTCGGGTACCCCAACTCAAGGCCCAGCCTATGACTACCCGTACCCGCCGGGAGTCGGGGGTGCGGCCGTGATCCTGGGTCCCACCTATGAAGGAACCGAACAGCCAAGCGACTATCCTGATGAATACAGCGGCGCACTCTTCTTCAGCGACTACGTCAGCAGCAAGGTCAGCTATGCGAAGTTCGATGCGGGGGGGTCTCTGATCAGCGGCTATCCCAAAACGTTTGGCGAATTGCCTGAAGCCGTCGATTGGCAGCTGGCGCCTAATGGCGACCTCGTCTACGTGGACATTGGCTTCGGCGTCGCAGGCGATGCCGAGCCGGCGATATATAGGGTCTCGGCCGTCGACAACCAGAGGCCGGTCGCAAGGATCGAACTCTCCGGTTTGCCTTATGGAGATGCACCATTGGATGCCGAGCTCAAAGGCAGTGGCTCGTCAGACCCCGATCCGGGTGAGACGGCAACTCTTGCCTATGCCTGGGATCTCGATGGCGACGGGAAATTCGATGACAGCTCACAGGCCGACCCACCTTCGCAGGAATATACGGACGACTCAGAAAACGTCATCATCAAACTGAAGGTGACCGACGTACATGGAAAGTCCGATACTGCGTCCCTGGAGCTGTTTCCGGGGGATCACCCACCGCAGGTGACGATGGATTCTGGCAATCCCACCATGTACCGCGGTGGAGAAGAGATCGAATTGAAAGCAAGCGCTAGTGACCCTGATTCCGAAAATGCCATCCTGCATTGGCAGGCGCTGATTAACCACAACAATACGCATGTGCATGACCTTAACTCGGGGGAAGGGAACGCATTCGCGTTTGAGACCGACACCGATCACGATCAGCCCTCAACCTATGAAGTCGAGAGATACGCCGAAGACGAACGTGGGCTCAAGACTGATCTGCCGAATCTTGTCCTCAAACCTGAAACGAGCACCTTGCAGATCACCAGCACTCCCGTTGGGGCGGTAGTTACGCATGGGGGTAGCGATCACACCACTCCTTACACGGGCAAATCGACAATTGGGGTCGAGGTGGGAATATCGACCGTTGAAAGCTTTGTCTCTGGCGGGGTCGAATACCGATTCGATAGCTGGTCGAATGGCAAACCTCGCTCGCAGGTGGTGACCATGCCGGAAGGTGGGCTCAGTTTGACCGCCATCTACACCGCCGAATTCGCGCTCAAAGTCAAAAAGGAAGGCACGGGAACCGGCATCGTGACCAGCTCCCCCTCGGGGATCAACTGTGGTGCCACCTGCTCCTTTGAATTCGAAGAAGGCAAAGAAGTCACCCTGACCGCCTCCGCCGAAGGCGGCTCGACCTTCGCCGGCTGGTCGGGCTCCGGCTGCTCAGGCACCTCGATCTGCAAAGTGACGATGAGCGCCGCCAGGGAAGTCACCGCGACCTTCAACCCGCCGGCCAAATCCAAATTCAAACTGACCGTCAAAAAGGAAGGCACGGGAACCGGCACCGTGACCAGCTCCCCCTCGGGGATCAACTGTGGTGCCACCTGCTCCTTTGAATTCGAAGAAGGCAAAGAAGTCACTCTGAGTGCCGCTTCGGTCAGTGGTTCGGAATTCATCTCCTGGAGCGGTTGCGACCTCGAATCGGGCGGCGAGTGCAAGATTGCTATGAGTGCTGATGAGATGGTCACCGCGTCCTTTCACCTCAAACTCGGCGACGAAGAAGGACCACCGTCCGCGCCAGGAGGGGGCGGGGGGTTGGATGCATCGAGTGATATTTTCCCGGCATCTGTCGCCTTCAACGCGAAGAAGGGCCTAGCGAAGGGCAACAAGCAGAGCCTTCGGGGCTCGGCTGAGGACGAAAGCGGCGTCCGCAAGGTGCAGGTCGCCCTCCGCGAGGCCAAGAAGGTCAAGGGCCGTTGCCGCTGGTGGTCGCAGGCGAAGGGCGGCTTCCCGAGGGGCACCGCGAGTTGCGCGCACCCCGCCTACATGAAGGCGACGCTGCAGAGGAGCGGCAACGAAGTCTCTTGGACGGCGCCGCTCAAGGGCAAGCTGCCGAAGGGCAGCTACCTGCTCCTCTTCCGCACCGAAGACGTCGCCGGCAACGTCGGCACGAGTCAGGTTCGGTTGCCCGTCAAGTGACGCGGAGCTTCGTTGAAGCCTTACCCGGGTTCTGATCCGGGTAAGGCTTCAACGAACGCTCGCGCCGGCACTCACCAACGTGCGAAGACCTGGGGGAGGGCCAGGGTGGCGGCAAGGATCTGGGGTTCCATGCCGCCGGTGACGCGGGGGACGTCGAGGCGGTCGAGGGGCTGGCCGGCGCGGGCGTAGCCGCCGTGGTAGCCGAAGGCGAGCTGGACGCCCTCCTCGCGCAGGGCCGCCTTCGTCTCCTCGTCGAAGCTGTCCGGGGTGCCCACGGGGTAGGCGAACATGCGCATCTCGCGACCCAGCTCGGCCTCGATGCGGCGAGCGCAGGCCGAGATCTGCTCACGCTGAGCCTCCGCCGGCAGGCGCGAGAGGACGGGGTGGTCGACGGTGTGGCCGCCGATCTCCATGCCGGCGTCGCGCAGCTCGCGGGCCATGTCCCAGGTGAGCCAGTCGTCGCGCACGGCGGCGGGGTCGCAGCGGCCGCTGCCGCTCGCCTCGGCGACCCAGTCGAGGAAGCCCTCGCAGCGTTCGCCGGGCAGCCCCTTATAGGCGTCGAGCAGGGCGTCGGAGGCGGGGTCGCGGTCCTCCCCCAACGGCAGCGGCTCGCGCAGCCACTCGCCCGCCGGCAGCGCATCGACCTCGGCCCGCCGCGCCATCCACGGCAGCTCGTACCACCAGGGCGCTCGCGGCTCGTCGATCAGGCCAGTAGCGAGGAAGAACGCCGCGCGCACGCCGTGCGCGCGCAGCAGCGGCAGCACCTCGGTCGCCCACTCGCGGTAGCCGTCGTCGAAGCTGAGCAGCACGTGCGGCCCGCGCGGCGCCGCCTCCATGCCGAGCATCTCCTCGGGCGCGATCACCTGCGCGTGGCGGCGCAGGAAGCGCAGCCTGCGGTCGAGCTCCTCGAGCGTCGTGTCCCAGATCGTCCGCTCCCAGGCGGACTCCCCGCGCTCCCCGATCCGGTGAAAGCAGAGGGTCAGCACCCCGTCCCAGGTCGGCAGGCGGCGCAGCGCCATGCCGGCGCCCGTGCGCGAGAGCGCCCAGGCGGCGCGCTCGATCTTGTTCACGACCGGCTCACCGCCGCGCGCGGCCGGAGCCGCCGCGCGCGCCGTTGCCCAGCACGCGTCGCATCGTGCGGGCGTTGAGAACGACACTGGGCCGAGGGTCGTCGGCGGCGAACACGGTGAAGCGCTGCCGGTGGGCGAGGCTGCGCAGCCAGCGCCACCTCGTCAGCTCGCCCTCCTCGCGCAAGATTCGGTAGGCGCGGAAGTCCGGCAGCGGGTGCCAAAGGCGCAGCCCGTGACGCCTCTGCAGCGGCAGCTCCGGCTGCTCGCCGCAGACCCGTCGGTACGCATACAGCGGCACGTCGAGGCCGCAGGCGATCGGCAGCTCGATCGTCAGGTGGAAGCGCGGGTTGCACTCGAGCAGCTTGAACTCGCCGTCGTCGGGGTCGCGCTTGTATTCGAGCTGCGCGATGCCGCGCATCCCGGCCTCGGCGAGGAAGCGGAGCCCGAGGTCGATCAGCTCCGGGATCTGCTCCTCGACCACGTAGCAGCCGACGCCGAAGTGGGGTGGGTCGGAGCGGATCTTGCGGTTGGTGAAGGAGACGAGCGGCTCGCCGTCCTCGGCGATGTAGAAGAAGGCCGAGTAGAGGAGGTCGTCGGGGCCGGGGACGACCTCGGTCGCCATCAGCCCCAGCCCTTCCCTGAGCCAGCCCCCCGCCAGCTCCCGGAAGCGCCCGGCGTCGGCGACCGGGATCACCTTGTCGAGCAGCCCGGTGCGCTCGCGGAAGACGTGGCCTTCCAGCGGCTTGATCCCGCACGGCAGCGGCACGCGCTCCAGAGCCGGCTCGACGTCGGCCGGCTCGCGCAGGATGGCGAAGCCAGGAAGCGGCACTCCGGCCCGCTCGGCGATCTCGTAGCTGCGCCCCTTGTCGAGCATCGCCAGCGAGGCCTCGTCGCAGCCGAACATCGGTACGTGGCCGCGCTCGAGCAGCGCCTCGCGGTTGTGGGCGATCAATTCGACCCATTTGTCGGAGCAGGGCATGAGCACCCCCGGCTTGGGCTCAGCGAGCAGCAGGTCGAGCCACTCGCGCTCGGCCTCCGCGCCGCTGCCGCGGGTCTCGACGTGGCGCCGGCAGTAGCGCGAGAGGCGAACCGGGTCCTCGGCGCGGCAGTAGGCGACCACGTCGACGCCGCCCCGTCCCAGGCTGCGACAAACGGGAACCGGCGTCTCGGCGCTGCCGAGGACGATCGCCGGCATGCGCGCCGCCGCGCTCACGTCGCCGGCCCCACGGGTTGCGGCTCGCTCGGCGCCGGGCGCAACTTGCGCAGCTGCTCGACCAGCTCGCGCAGCGCGTCGAAGGCGAAGAGCCGCGCCGCCAGCAACCCGACCGCGCCTCCGGCGACGGCGCCGAGCAGCAGTTCGGCGAGGCTCGAGCCGTCGAAGGCGAGGGCGACCGCTCCGCCGCCGAGGACGACGCCGGCCGCCGTCACCAGCGCGGGCCGCAGGGCGCCGAGCAGGGTGCGGACGTCGCTGTCGAGCGCGCGCAGGACGAAGCCGATCTGGACGCTGCCGAGGACGACGGTGAAGCCGGCGCGGGCCCAGGCGACGGCGGTGATCCCGTCGGGCGCGACGAGGACGATCGTGGCGACGAGGATCGGCAGCTGGATCGCGCCGAGCGCGACCAGCACTCGCTGGCGGCCGAGCGCCTTGAAGACGTCGCCGAGCGGGAAGACGACCGCCGTGATCCCGGCCTTGACCGCGATCGCCGCGGTCACGCCGCCGGCCGTGCTCCACTTCGAGGAGAACAGCACGACGATCAGCGGTGTGGCGACCACCGCCAGGATCGCGGCGACGGGCAGCGCATAGAGGGCTTGGAAGCGCAGCAGGCGCATCGTAGAGCGAGCGAGGTCGCCACGGTCCATTGCCCGCTTGCGCGCAAGCGCCGGGAAGGCGACCTCCGAGGTGTTCCAGGCGACCGTTTCGATCGCCAGTTCGGGCACGCGGAAGGCGATCGTGTAGAGGCCGAGCGCCCGCTCGCCGAGGACGCGGCCGACGACGGCGGCGTCGGCGCGGTTGTTGAGCACGGAGAGCACCTCGAGCACGGCGGCGGCGCTCCCGTAGGAGGCCATGCCGCGGACGATCCCGAGGTCGAGCGAGAGCGTCGGACGCAGCGGCGAGAGGATCCACTGGGCGAGGGTCCAGGCCGCCGAGCCGACCAGCATCCCGATCACCAGCGACCAGGCGCCGAAGCCGGCGACGGCGAGGCCGATCGAGACCGCGGCGCGGACGGCGGCGCGCACGATCTGCGGGATCGTGCGGCGCCTGAAGTCCATCTCGCGCACGAGCAGCGCGTCGTGGATGTTGCCGAGGCCGACGAAGAGCAGGCAGAGGGCGCCGACCCGGAAGAGATCCTCCTGGCCCTCGACGTTGAAGAACTGGGCGACGAGCGGCGCGCAGAGCACCCCGACGACGGTCAACCCGACGGCGATGATCAGGTTGAGGGTGAACGCCGACTGGACGCGCGCCGTAACACCTTGCTCCTGCTCGTAGACGACCGTCGCCTTCATCCCGAGGTCGCTGCCAAGTTCGATGAAGCTGAGGAAGACGACAACCGCCGCCACGACGCCGAACTCGCTCGGCGTCAGCAGCCGGGCGAGGACCATCACCGAGACGAAGTTGACCGCCTTGTTGCCGAGCAGGCTGGCGCCCGCCCAGAGCAGGCCGTGGCGCGTTGACTGTCCCCAGCTCGGGGTACTCATTGGCGTGACATCGGTTCGCTCATCGCTCAAGTGTCGGCATCCCCCGGCCGAACTGAACCCTACGGTGGCGGCGAAATTTCGACGAGCTATCTTGGGAAATCGGATGCAAACCGGGACGCGGACCCAAGCCGAGGCCCACGCACCGGCCGTGCGGGCCGCGGCCGATGCGCTGCATCCCGACGCCGGGCCAGCCTATTGGTTCTGCAAGCGGCTCTTCGACATCGTCTTCGCCGCCGCCGCGCTTCTCGTCTTCGGCATCCCGATGCTGGTCATCGCGATCTGGATCAAGTTGGACGATCGTGCCGGCGGGGTCTTCTTCAAGCAGTCCCGCACCGGCCTTGGAGGACGTAGGTTCAATCTGTTGAAGTACCGCTCGATGGTCTCCAACGCCGAGGAACTGAAGGAGCAGCTGCGCGATCAAAGCGAAGTCCCGTGGCCTGACTTCCGCATGGCCAACGACCCGCGCGTGACCCGGATCGGCCGCTTCCTGCGCAAGACCAGCCTCGACGAGCTGCCCCAGTTCATCAACGTGCTGAAGGGCGACATGTCGATCGTCGGCCCGCGGCCGACCAGCTTCGAGGCCAGCACCTACGACATCTGGCAGACCGGACGGCTCGACTTCCGGCCCGGGATCACCGGGCCCTGGCAGGTCGAGGGCCGCGACTCGATGGACTTCGAGGAACGCTGCCGGCTGGAGATCGGCTTCTTCCGCCACCCCTCGTTCTGGCGCGAGATCGGCCTGATCTTCGCGACGGCCCGCGCGGTCTTCAAGCGGACGGGAGTGGCATGAACGACCGCAAGATCAGGCTCACGGCGCTGATCACCGGAGTGCTGGTGCTGTTGATCGGCATCGTCTTCGCCGCGACCCGCGACCGCGAATACGAAAGCGTCGCCACCGTGGTCCTCTCGCCGACCGTGACCGAAACGGGCGAGATCACGACGCTGCTCGAATCTTTCGAACGCTCGGGCACGCAGGGGACCTACGTCGAGCTGATGGCCTCCGACGACACGACCGCCAGGGCGCAGGCGATGGGCGTCTCGATCACGGTCCGCGCCGTCCCCGACACGCGGGCGATCAGGATCATCGCCACGGGCGAAGAAGAAGACGTCGTTCCCGCCTTGAACTCGGTCATCGCCGCGACCAAGGCGCGCCAGTCCTCCCTCGACGACCTCTTCGCCTTGCAGATCCTCGAGAAGCCTTCGGAACCGTCGCTCGCCGGTCCCGGCACGGGAATCCTGGTGATCGCCACCGTGCTGCTCGCGATCTTCGCCGCGATCGGCGTCGCCGTGATCCTGCGTCGCGTCGGGCCGGGGCGCCCGATCCAGAGCGGCCTGTTCCGAGCCGAGCCGACGCCGTCTGAGAAGTGAGCGCTTCGGGCCGGCCGCCCGGAGCGCTGGGGGCCGACCGCGACCCCGCTCTCAGCGCCGCCTCCGACGCGCTGCTCGCGCTCGGCGCGATCGTGGTCGGGACCCTCGGCGCCCTGATCGCCCTCGGTCTCGTCTTCCGCGAACCGGCGCTGCTTCCGCTCCTGCTCCTCGCCGCCGCCTTCGCTGCCTTCCTCGTCTGGCAACCGGGCTGGATCGTGCCGGCCTTCGTTGGGCTCACCTGGGCGGCGCTCCCCGGCCACGTCTTCGGCGGCCTGCCCTCGCCGGTGGAAGTCGGCGGACTGCTGCTGCTCGCCTTCGCCGCCTGGCGCGCGCTGGAGCGCCCGCGGCTGGCGGGGAACATCCTCCTGGTGATGGCGCTGCTCGCCGTCCCCCTCCTCGTCTCGGCGGCGCTCAGCCCGGAGGGGTCGAGCCTGCCCGTCTCCGACCTGCGCGAGCTGCTCTTCCTCTTCATCGTCGGCCTCTGCGTCTACGGGGCGGGCAACGCCGAGCGGGTGGTCACGGCGCTGGTCGTCACCGGCCTGATCCTCGGCGTCGGCGGCATCTGCTCGATCCTGATCGGGCCCAGCGGCCTCTTCCCTGTGGTCACCGACGTCGCCACCGCGATCGAACCGGAAGCCCCGCGCGCCGGCGGGCCCTTCGGCGAGCCCAACTTCTTTTCCCTCTCGCTGGCCGCGCTGACTCCGCTCGCCCTCTTCGTCTCCTCGCGCGGCGGCTGGAAGCGCTGGCTCGGCCTCGTCACGCTGATCGCGATCGCCGGCGCGATCTTCGCCGCCGGCTCGCGCGGCGGGGCGATCGCGATGCTCTTCGCCCTGATCGCCTTCGGCGCGACGACCAAGAGCCGCCAGCTGCGCCTCGCCGCCGTGGCGACGGTCGTCGCCGCCCTCCTCGTGCTCCCCTTCTTCGCCAGCCAGGCGGAAAGCTCTTCCAGCCGCACGACGAGCGGTCGTCAGACCGAGAACCTGATCGCGCTGGCGATGTTCGGCGACCACCCGGTCACCGGCGTCGGCCCCCATAGGTACACCGATCTCTACCGCGACTACAGCCGCAACATCGGCGAGGATCCCCGTTCAACGCGTGAGCCGCACAGCCTCTACCTCGAAATCGTCGCCGAGCAGGGGGTCGTCGGCCTGATCGCCTGGGCGCTGGCGGCCCTCGTCGCCCTCTCCTACGTCCTCTCGCGCGGGATCTGGCACACCGTGCTTGGGCGGGCGATGATGCTCTCCATCGCCACCTACATGGTCGGCAGCCTCTTCCTGCACGGCAGCCAGCTGCGCCTGCTCTTCATGCTCGTCGGCCTCGCCATGGCCTACGCCACCGACCTCGCCGCCGGCACGGCCGAGGAGCCGTCCGCGGAGACGGCGTGAGCGCGCTCGCCTGGCTCTTCTGGGCCTCGATCGCGGGCGCGGGCTGGATCCTCGCCGGCTATCCGCTGGCGCTGCGGGCGCTGCCGCCGCGGCCCTGGCGCAGCGCCGAGGGCGAGCCGCCGACCGTCACGATCGTCGTCCCCGGATACCGCGAGCGCGAGACCCTGCCGGCCAAGCTGCGGGCGCTGGCGGCGCTCGACTACCCGCCAGAGCTGATCGAGGTGCTCGTTCCGATCGACGGCGACCGCGAGCTGGCCCGCCTCGCGCAGGAGGCCTGGCCGGCGGCGACGGTCCTCTTCTCCGAGGAGCGCGGCGGCAAGGCGGCCGGCCTCAACCGGGCGATCGAGCGGGCGACGGGCGCGGTCGTGGTGATGACCGACGCCAACAACCTGCTCGAGCCGGGCTCGCTGCGCGCGGCGGCCCGTCACTTCGCCGACCCGACGATCTGGGGGGTGGGGGGGCGCCGGGGAGAGACCGGCAGCGCCTACGACCGCTACGAGGACATGATCCGCGTCGCCGAGAGCCGCAGCGGCAGCGTCGCCGCGATGTCGGGGGAGTTCATGGCCGTGCGCCGCGAGCGGATGCCGCGCTTTCCCGCCGGCATCGTCAACGACGACTTCTGGCTGCTCTGCACGCTGGTGCGGGCCGGAGGGCGGGTGGTCTACGAGCCGCTCGCCGCCTCCGAGGAGCCGCCGCCCTCGGCGCGGGGGGAGGTCGCCCGCCGCTCGCGGATGGGCGCCGGGCGCGTGATGGCCGCCGGCGAGCTGCGCGGCCTGCCGGCCGGCTTCGCGATGCGGATCGTCTCTCACAAGCTCGGCCGGCTGGCGCTGCCCTTCCTCCTGGCCGCCTGCCTGCTGGCCTCCCTCGGCCTCGCCGGCCGCCCCTTCTACCGCGCCGCCGCCGCCGCCCAGCTCGGCGCCTACGGCGCTGGCGCTCTGGCGGCGGCCGGCGTCGCCCCGCCCGGTCGGCTCGGCAAGCTCTGCCGTGGCCTCGGCCAGTTCACGCTCGGCAACGCCGCCGTCGCCGTCGGCGTCGTCCGCGGACTGCGTCGCCGCCAATCGGTCGTCTGGGACGAGGTCCAGTAGCGATGTGCGGGATCGCCGGCAAGGTCACCGGCGGCGAGCCGGTGGCGGCGGAGCTGATCGGGCGGATGTGCGACGCGATCCGCCACCGTGGCCCCGACGGCGAGGGGATTCACGTCGAGGGGCCGGTCGCCCTCGGCATGCGCCGCCTGGCGATCATCGACCTGGTCACGGGGGACCAGCCGCTGGTCTCCGAGGACGGGCAGGTGGTCGCCGTCTTCAACGGCGAGATCTACAACCACCTCGAGCTGCGCGCCGAGCTGGAGCGCCGCGGCCACGCCTTCCGCGGCCACAGCGACGGCGAGGCGATCGTCCACCTCTACGAGGAGCACGGCCCCGAGTGCGTCACGCGCCTCGCCGGCATGTTCGCCTTCGCGCTCTGGGACGCGCGCGAGCGGCGCCTGCTGCTGGCCCGCGACCGGGTCGGCAAGAAGCCGCTTTTCTACGCCCGCGCCGGCGACGCCCTGCTCTTCGCCTCCGAGCCGCGCTCGATCCTGCTCGACCCATCTGTGCCGCGCGACCTCGACCATCGCGCGCTCGACGCCTTCCTCGTCAACCAGTACGTGCCCCACGACCTCTGCGCCTTCCGGGCGCTCGCCAAGCTGCCGCCGGCGACGCGCCTGCTCTGGCGCCCGGGGGAGGAGCCGCGGCTGGAGCGCTACTGGTCGCTCGAGTACGAGCCCAAGGACGGGATGCCGGTCGCCGAGGCCGAAGAGCGCCTGCGCGAGGCGATCCTCGAGGCGACCCGGGCGCGGTTGATGAGCGACGTGCCGCTGGGGGCCTTCCTCTCCGGCGGCGTCGACTCGAGCGTCGTCGTCGCGGCGATGGCGATGACCTCGACCGAGCCGGTGCGGACCTTCTCGGTCGCCTTCCCCGGCACCGAGGTCGACGAGTCCCCGCACGCCCGCGCCGTCGCCGAGCGCTACGGCACCGAGCACACCGAGCTCGCGGTCGGGCCGCCGAGCGCGGCGCTGCTGCCGCGCATCGCCTGGCACTTCGGCGAGCCCTTCGCCGACCCGGCGGCGCTGCCCACCTTCCAGCTCTCCGAGCTGACCCGCCGCCACGTCACGGTCGCCCTCAACGGCGACGGGGGAGACGAGTCCTTCGCCGGCTACCGGCGTTACTGGCAGCTCGCCCGCACGCGACCCGCCGACGCGCTGCCGGCGGCGCCGCGGCGGGCGCTGGCGCGCGCCGCCGCCGGCCTCGCCGGGGGCACCGAGGGCCGCTCGCCGCTGCCGCGCGCGGCGCGCCTCGCGGCGCGCCTGGCGATGCCGCCGGCGCACCGCTACGCCGACCTCTTCCGCTACTTCCACGACGCCGACCGCGACCGCCTCTACACGCCCGAGTTCCGCGCCAGCCTCGGCGACGCCGACCCGCTGCGCCACGTCGAGCGGGCCTGGGACGGGCGCGCCGGCCTCGCCGCCGTCGACCGCCTGATGGCCGTAGACCTCGAGACCTACCTCGCCGACGACCTGCTCGCCAAGGTCGACGTGACCAGCATGGCCAACTCGCTCGAGGTCCGCTCGCCGCTCCTCGACCACCGCCTGATGGAGCTGGCGGCGACGATGCCGGTGCGCCGCAAGCTGCGCGGCACCGAGGGCAAGGTCCTGCTGCGCGACGCCGTCCGCGAGTGGCTGCCCGACGGCATCCTCGACCGCCCCAAGCAGGGCTTCGCCGTCCCCTTGGACGGCTGGCTGCGCGAGGAGATGCGCTCCCTGCCGGAGGAGGTCCTGCTCGACCCCGCCGCCACCGACCGCGGCGTCTTCCGCCCCGACGCCGTCCGCGACCTGATCGGCGAGCACCGCGAAGGCCGCGATCGCGCCGACCAGCTCTGGGCGATGGTCAACCTCGAGCTCTGGTTCCGCACCTGCGTCGACCGCGTGGTCGAGGCGCCGGACGAGCTTCCGACGCTAGCGTAACTCGCGTATCCGACATTGACCACACTGGAGTGGGGTGAATGTCGGATACGCGTCGGTCGTTGTGCAAGCGGACAAAATACCGTTCAGAATTTCTAACCCGCCATCTTCATATCGGGTGCGTTGATTCGCATAACGCCCGCGTCACCCGAGCCGTCCTCAGCGACGATGATGTCTATATCCGAATCAAACATGGTTCCTTTGCCGTAGGCGACTAGGCGCTCGGCCAGTTTCTTTTGAATCAGAGCTATCTCGGAGACCTTCATATCGGCTTTTCCTTCCACCAAGATCACCTCGATCTGATGGAACTCAGGCTCTTTGTCAGGATCTGGTTGCCACCGAAGACCCACGACCAGGTTCTCGGGGTTCGGAACGCCGGTCCAGCCTGGCATCCCAAACCTGACGATTGCTTCTCCGGTTCCACGTTTGGGTGCCGGACCGATCTGTTTTAGAAAGCGAGGAAACGTCCCATTGAGGCAGCGCCGAAGCTCCTCAGCAACGACTCCAAGCCCCTCGCCTGCATCGGTGATGATGAGGGTATCCAGATAAATGGCCGCTGAATACTTCTCTCCACTCGGGCGAATCAGGTGAGCCACGGCGGCTGTGGGAGTAAACCAAACAGACATGGGCGACACTGAGTCGAACTGACTCACGATGCTGTCCACGCGATCCTCTGCTGTTAGGTCTTCGGGCTCGACAGGGATCGCATTGTGGGCGAGAGCCTTTGCGCGTGCTTTCGGAGTAAATCCGGCCTCGGACACGAGAACGAGTCGGTTCGTTCGCACAGCTCTGTGCTTGCTGAGTTCTGCCTCGACCCACTTCACGTCGGCTGGCTCTGCGCGTGCAGTTGCCTCGATGCCGACGAGAAGAGGAACCTGACCCAGAGACCCCCGGATCAAAACGTCGACCTCTCGTTTGCCGCCGGTCTCGTAATCCTCGAGCATGACCGATTCTTCGACTTTTGCGCCCTCGTCGGCCATTAGTTCATAGACGAGTCCGACTACCTGCTGAAACGTATTCGTCCGTTGTGGCGCACGCTCAAGTTAGCGAGGCTGAGGGACAGCTTTGTGTCCCTCTCGAGAGCATGTTCGGGAAACCGCCGGTATCCCCGCTCCTCGTCGATTCAGGCGATGCTTTCGGCGACGCCGAGAAGGGATTCGGCGTAGTGTTCAGGGGAGAAGCGGCTGCGCGCCCCCTCCTTCGCCGCCGCGATCATCTCCCCGACTGCGGTCGCGTTGGCGGGGTCGAGCACCCAGCCCAGCGCTGCCGTCAGCGCCTCCGCGTCGCCGGGGGGGACGACCAGCCCGGTGCGACCGTCCTCTACGTACTCGCGGACGCCGGGGCTGTCGGTGACGATCGTCGGCTTGCCGAGGGCCATCGCGTTGAGGTAGGTCTGCTGGCCGGCCGTGCGGTCGTCGCGGTCGGCGAGGGGGACGACGACGACGCTCGCGTCGCGCAGCAGCTCGAAGAAGCGCTCGTAGGGGACGGGGCCGGCGGTCACGTTGACGGGGACCGGATCGTCGACGAGCTCCGTCGCCAGCGTGAACGGCGCGTCGATCTCGGCGGCGGCGGCGACCAGCGGGCCGTAGTCGCGCAGCGAGTTGCCGCCGGCGAAGACGCCACCGCCGGTCGAGGTCGGCGCCGCCAGGTCGGCGTCGCTCAGCGTGTGGCAGTACGGCGTGACGAAGACCCGCTCGGGGTCGATGCCCCAGGTGCCGGCGAAGCGCTCCCGCTCCCACTCGGTCAGCACGCAGTAGGCGACTCGCGGGCCGTCGAAGGCGCGCAGGCCGAGGCGCGTCGTCAGACGGTCGAGGCGCGTCCCACCCAGCTTCCACTGACACTCGCCGACGACGATCGGCGTCCGCGCCGTCGCCGGCCGTCGCCGGATCGCGATCGCCGCGACCAGGTCGACGTAGAGGTCCGAGGGCCCGACGGATCCGTCGAGGATCAGCGCCCGCCGCCCCACCGCCCCGCGGACGAGCCGGGAAAGAAGCGCCCCGCGCGACATCGAGGCGCGGTCGAGCATCTCGCAGCGCGCGGTCCAGGCCTCACGACCGGGGAGGTACCACGTGGTGAGGAACTCGCGGCGCGGCTCGGTGAGCACGGGCGAAGGCTATTGACGGCCGCGGGCGCTCAGCGGACGACCCGGAACCAGGTCGATCTGCGACTGCCCGTCCGAGACTTCGCCAGCAGACGGTAATGACCCGTCGGCAGGGGTCGGCCGCGCCGGCGCGTCGGCAGGGGAACGACGTTGCGGCCCTTCCGCAAGCGCTTGGTGAGATGGAAGCCGTGGGGGACTCGCAGCGAGACCCGTCCCGCGCGCGAGAGGGAGAGGACGATCCTCGCTCTCGGCTGGCGGTTGGCGCCCCGTAGTCGGATTCGCCGGGGCTTGACCGCCAGGTGGGTTATCCGGATGGGGTGGGCCTTCCCGGTGGCGACCGGGCCAGCCGCTCCCGCCTCGTGGGCCACGCATGGCGCCGTCGTGCTCGCTCCCAGCGCTTCGTGGGCGTCGGTCGGCGCGTAGTCGAACGACTTCGTGCCGCCGCCGGCGACGTAGATCGTCTGGTCGACCGTCGCGGCCTGGATCCCGTGGCGTGGAACCGCGAGCGGCGGCAGCTCGCGCCACTCCCCGGTGACGGAGCTGTAGGACTCGGTCGCCCCCGTCACCTGCTCGGAGCCCCCGGTTGAGCGCTCGCCGCCGATCGCGTAGATGCAGGCCCCGACCGCGGCGACGCCGAGGCCGCCGCGCGAGGTTGGGATCGAGGTGACGGCCGGCTTCCACGTGGCGCTCGCCAAGCCGGCGTCGCCGGCGGGCAGCTCGAGCTCGTCGACGGCCGCGACGTCTTCGATCTCGATGCCACCGCTCTCGAAGGTGCGCCGGCCGCCGACCGCGTACAGCCCGTCTCCCGCGATCACGGCCTGGAAGTGGTCGCGCGGCCGTGGCATGTCGGCGAGGCGGGTCCATTCGCCGGTTTTCGGATCGTAGGCGTCGACGCGCGCCACCGACCCTTCCGGTCCGAGCCCGCCGGCGTAGATCAGCCTGCCGTGCCAGGCGACGACGCCGCCGGCGGCGCGCGGGCTGGGCATGTCGGTGCCCGAAGCAAAGGCGTTGGCGACGGGGTCGTAGATCGCGACCTCGTCGCTGACCGGGAACGGGTATTCCCATTTGGCGAGCCCGCCGGCGTAGATCAGCTTGCCGTCGACGGCGGCGGCGCCGACGTGGTCGAGGCCGCCGAAGCCTCCCGGCAGCGGCGCGACTTCGGTCCAGGCGTCGGCGGCCGGGTCGTAGCGCTCCTGCTTCAGCGAGTTGCCGGCCGCCAGGTAGACCCGGCCGTCGATCGCCGCGTAGGTGACCTCCTGGCGCGGCTCCGGCGCGGGCGCCAGCGGCGTCCAAGCCGGTTCGGCCCCGAGCGCGAGCGACACGCCGAGCGCGGAGGCGACGAGCGCGGCGGCGACGCCGCACCGCCTGAGTGTCCTGGGCGTCTTGATCAAGTTAGTCCCGCTCGGATTGCCATGACGTGCCGTGACTCATGTACCCATAGTGGCCGCTGTTTCACGGCACGTCCCCGTTGGGGAGCGTAGGTTAGGTCGCTTAGCCGACGGCCCGGGCGGCGCCGACCGCGACCGAGTCTTGAGCGGCGGAGATCGTCGCGCCGCGGGCGAAGCGGCCGGGGGTCGCGGGCCGCGCGGCGACGTCCAGCGGCGCGGCGGATTCGGGGCCGGCGCTCGCCTGGTCGAACCATAGGTCGAGCGGCTTGCGCTGAGCGTCTTCGGCGATCGCGACGATTCCGTAGCGGATCCGCTGGATCGGCCGGCCGTAGGTGTTCGGCTTGGTCGAGCGCCCGACCAGGTCGCCGTCGAGGTAGAGCTCGCTGAGCGCGCCGGCCCCGGCGGAGAGGTGCTCGTGGACCTCGAGCGTGAACCAGCGACCCTCCGGCAGGTCGAAGGGGCCGACCAGGGTGTCGTTGTCGCGGCCGGCGCCGAAGCGCAGCAGGCGGGCGTGATGGTCGGAGCCGTAGATCGAGACGCCGCCCCAGTCGGTGTCGTCCGGGTGCGAGACCCAGTTGTCCCAGCGGACGAGGTCTACCTGTCCCTGGATCTTGGCGACGAAGCCGGGGGGCAGGAAGTAGGCGGCGCCGAACCAGACGTCTTCGCCGTCCTGCCAGTTGACGTTCCAGATTCCGCGCGAGTAGCCGTTTTCGCCGCCGCCGTCGTAGGCGGCGAAGGCGGAGGTGGCGCCGTCATAGGCGCGGTCGGTGGAGATCGTCAGGCTGCCGGTCTCGACGTTGGTCTGCGAGAAGTCGGCGAAGCCGCCCTCGAGCGTCGTGGCCAAGGGAGAGACGTCGGCGTTTGCGCCCGCTGGAATCGTCCCCAGCGCCGCGAGGAGGGCCGTGAGCGCCAGGAGGAGGACGGTGAGGCGTCTGTGCGGGTGTGGCAAGCGCATCTCCCCTCCCGCATCGACGGGGATGCGCTCGCCCTCAGCGCTATCAACTGGCCTGGACGAATGATCTAGTCAGCGGCTCGACCTGGGCGTGGATTTGCAGAAACCCCGCATGTGGGGGTGGAAGCCATGGCGCCCGCCGCGGTGACAGCGGCCGGTGTGACGCCTGCCAGGCCTCGAGCCCGTCAGCGCCAGCTTCAGCGCGCGGCGATTGCGACCCTGCTTCTTCTTGGTCGTGGTTTCTTCGCTGGGCGGGGTCGGGGCCGATTCGGGTTCAGGCGAGGTTTCGGGAGCCGGTGCTGGAGTCGGAGCCGGTTCCGGGGTCGGAGTGGGTTCCGGGGCGGGCTGAGTCGTGCCGGCGCCGAAGTGGCTCGCGGCGCCGGCCGAGGCGTCGTCGAAGCTCAGTTCGAGCGGCTTCTTCTGCGAGCCGGCGGCGATCGCGACGATCCCGTAGCGGACCCGCGTCGCGGCCCGGCCGTAGGTGTTGGCGGCGGTGCTCCCGCCGATCAGCTTGCCGTCGAGGTAGAGCTCGCTGAGGGCGCTGCCGCTGGACGCCGAGCGACGTTGATGGACCTCGAGCGTGAACCAGCGGCCCTCGGGCAGGTCGAAGGGACCGACCAGGGTGTCGTTGGGCCGGCCGGCGCCGAAGCGCAGCAGGCGGGCGCGGTGGTCGGAGCCGTAGATCGAGACGCCGCCCCAGTCGGTGTCGTTCGGGTTGGTCGACCAGTTGTCCCAGCGGACGAGGTCGACCTGGCCCATGATGTTGGAGGTGAAGCCGCTGGGCAGGTAGTAGGCGGCGCCGAACCAGACGTCGTCGCCGTCCTTCCATTCGACGTTCCAGATCCCGCGGACGTAGCCGTTTTCGCCGCTGCCGTCGTAGGCGGCGCGAGCGGCGTAACCGCCGTTGTACGTGCGGGCGCTGTCCACGGACAGGGTTCCGTGGAGGGCGTTGGTCTGGGAGAAGGAGGAGAAGCTGCCGCCGTCCAGCGTCGCGCTGAGGGCGGTGACGGAAGCGCCGGCGGCCGGGGCGGTGAGGAGCGCGATAGCCGCGAGGAGGGCGAGGCAGGCGACGGTGCGGAGGGGCGAGAGGACTTCGGTGCGAAAGCCTTTAGCGCTGAGCATGGTTTCCCATGTCGGGCTTGCCCTCGGCGGCGAGAAGCGATCGCCGTCTTTGTGGACGGATCGTCTAGAGGCCGGCCTGGACGCGGGCGGGGCGGCCCGCATTCAGAGGCCGAGGGCGCAACTAGACTTGGCGGCCCGTGGCGAGCGGTCCTCCGAGAGTCCTCCACGTCATCGACTCGCTGCGGCTCGGCGGCGCCGAGACCCTGCTGGCCGCCCTGGTCCGCGAGCTGCGACGCTCGGGCCGCTCCTGGAACGCGGTCTGCGTGCCGCACTCCGACGACGCGGACCCAGGTCTGGCCGAGCGGATGCGCGAGCACGCCGACGAGCTGCGCTGGCTGCCGTCGGGCCCGCTGTACGACCCGCGGGTCTACCTCGCTCTGGGTCGCGCCCTGCGCGACGCGCGCGCCGACGTCGTCCACTCCCACCTCTCGACCGCGAACGTCGCCTCGCGGGCCGTCGCCGTGCCGATGCGGCGGCCGCACGTGACGACCCTGCACACCGTCCCCGGGCCGACCGCCGAGGACAGCCGCCCGCGGGCCCTCGCCGACGGCTGGTCGTCCTGGCTCTCGCGCCGCATCGTCGCTCCCTCCGCCGAGGTCGCGGACGCCTACCGGGCCGCCTTCCGGCTGCCCGCCTCGCGCATGCGCGTGATTCCGAACGTACCGGCGGCCGAGCCGCCCGCGAACGGCTTCGACCGCGATGCTCTGCGCCGCGAGGTGGGCGGGGAGGACGTCGAGCTGCTCGTCCTCGCCGTCGCCAGGCTGCAGCCGGAGAAGGGCATCGACGATCTCGTCGCCGCCGCGGCCGCGCTGCGGACGGGCCTGCCCGGCCTGCGCGTCGCCGTCGCCGGATCCGGTCCCGAGGAAGGGGCGCTGCGGGCGCGGATCGAGAGTGCCGGCCTGGCCGAGACGTTCGCGCTGCTCGGCAGCCGCTCGGACGTCGGCGCGCTGCTCGCCGCGGCGGATGCCTTCTGCCTGCCGTCGCGGCACGAGGGGCTGCCGCTCAGCCTGCTCGAGGCGATGCAGGCCGGCCTTGCCTGCGTCGCGACCAGGGTCGGCGGGGTCCCGGGTGTGATCGCCGACGGCGTCGACGGCGTACTGGTCGAGCCCTCTGACCCCAGGGCCCTCGCCGAGGCCCTTGGCGGGGTGCTGCGCGACGCGGACGCCAGGCAGAGGATGGGCGCCCGGGCTCGCGACCTGGTCCGAGAGCGCTATGCGGCAAGCGCCGCGGCGGCCGCCTACGCCGACCTCTACGACGAGCTCGTGGGGCCCGGGCCGGCGGCGGTCGGGGGGCCCGATGGCTCGGGATAGCCGCCTCGCGGCGCCCGGCGAGCTCGCGCTCGGCGGCGCCGGCCTGCTGGCGGCGGTTCCGCTGTGGGTCTGGTGGGCCTCCTGGAAGGGTGGGTATCCGCCGTCCGTCTTCCTGGCGGGGATCGGCTACCTGGCGCTCGCCGCCGTCGCCCTCCACATGTTCGCGCCGCGTCCGCCGATCCGCCGCGCCGCGGCCTGGGCCCTGGCCGCCCTGGCCGCGCTCAGCGCCTGGACCATTCTCTCGCTGGTCTGGGCACCGGATCGGGGGGCGGCGGAGGTGACGGGGGCGCGCCAGCTGCTCTTCCTCGGCTCCTTCGCCCTGCCGCTGATCTGGCCGCCGACCGGCAGGGCGCTCGCCGCCGCTCTCGCCGCGGCGCCGCTGGTCGCGCTCTGCGGCGCAATCAGCGCGCTCGGCGGGGCGCTGGCCGACCCCGCCTCGCTCGTCGACGGCCGCCTCGCGGGCCCGACCGGCTACCCGAACGCGAGCGCCGCGCTGATGGTCGCCGGGGCGCTTCCCGCACTGGTGCTGGGGTCGCGGCGCGAGCTGGCGGTGCCGTTGCGAACGGCGGCGCTCGCGACCGCCGGCGCCCTGGTCGGCACCCTCGTCCTCGCGCAAAGCCGCGGAGGCCTCGCCGTCTTCGCGATCGTCCTCGCCCTCGCGCTCCTGGTCCTGCCCGGCAGGCTGCGGCTGCTGCTCCCGACGGGGATCGTCTTGCTCGCGGTCTGCGCCGCGCTCGGGCCGCTGCTCGCGGTGCACTCGACCGCGGTCGATGGCGGCGACGTCGACGCCGCGCTACGCGAGGCGCTGGCGGCGCTCTGTGCCTGCGTCGCCGTGCTCGCCGCGGTCGCCGCCGCCTACGCGGCGCTCGACGCCCGCACGGAGATCGCGCCGCGCACGGTGCGCCGTGCCTCGCGGGCGGTGGCGGCGGTCGCGGTGGGCGTCGCCCTGGCCGGGACGGTGGGCCTGGCGACGTCGGGCGCCGACGTCGGCGGCTGGCTCACGGACCGGGTTGAGGACTTCAAGACCCCCGACTACGACCGGCTCGAATCCGAATCGACCAGGTTCACCGGCGGCCTCGGCTCGAACCGCTACGACTACTGGCGGGCCTCGGCGGAGATCTTCGCCGCCGAGCCGCTCCTCGGCTCGGGCGCGGGCAACTTCATCGCCCCGTACCTGGAGCGGCGTCGCGGCGAGAAGTCGACGATCTACGCGCACAGCGTCTGGCTCGAATCCCTGGCGACGCTGGGCGCGCCGGGCTTCCTCACGCTCCTCGCCTTCCTCGTCGCGCTCGGCCTGGCCCTCGGTACGGCCGGGCGACGGGCCGGCCCAGGGCGTTGGATCGTCGTCGGCGCCTCGCTGCCGCTGGCCGTGACGCTGGTCCAGGGCTCGGTCGACTGGATCGGAGCGTTCCCGGTCATGACCGCGCCAGCCCTGGCCCTGGCGGGCGCGGCGGCGGGCCTGCGCGGCGGCGAGGGAGAGCCGGCGCGCGAGGCAGGGCGCGCGACGCCGATCGCGGCGCTGGCCGTCCTCGCCGTTGCAACGGTCCTTGCATTGCCTCTTCTCGCGGCGGCGCGCCTTGCCGACCGGGGCTTCTCGGCCTGGCGGGCGGAGCCGGCGAGGGCGATCGACGACCTCGAACGCGCGGCGGAGCTCGATCCCCTCTCGGCGACGCCCTACGTTCGCCTCGGCGTCGTCGCGGTGGATCTCGAGCGCCCCGCTCTCGCGCGCCGCGCCTTCGAATCGGCCCTGGAGCGCGATCCCTCGGCTTGGTATCCGGAATTCCAGCTGGGCCTGCTCGTCGCCCGGCATTCTCGCTCCCAGGCGCTTGCCCACCTGCGCGTGGCCCGTGAGCGCAATCCCCGCGAAGCGGAGGTGCGACGGGCGCTGCGCGCCGTCCTACGCGGCGGTTCGCCAAGTCCGAGGAGGGCTCAGCGGCTGGTCCTCGCAAGTGGCGAATAGCGCAAAACACCTTCGTCTATTTGTCCAACCGGTTAAACCGCCGATTTCTGGCCTATACTGGCTTTCTGATCCCATTTTCAATCCCTATAGCCGGAGGCTGTATCCAGTGAGGAAATTCGTACTGATAGCGGTGATGGTCGTGGCTTTGGCGGTTCCCGCCTCGGCTTTCGCGAGCAACGGATACACCAACGTTGCCGGCGTGAACCAGGGCGGCGGTAACAGCGGCTCACCGAGTGGAACCCCCGCGGCCGTTGCCAGTGCGGGCGAGCCAAGCAGCACGGGCGTGCTGCCCTTCACCGGTCTCGAGCTCGGTCTGATGCTCGGAGCCGGCGTCGTGCTGCTCGGCACGGGCGTCGCGCTGCGTCGCACGCGCACGTCGCGCTAGCCCCGGCAACAGTCAAGGCGATCGTGGGCCCCGCGTAGGCGGAGGGTCTCAGCTTCCGCGAAGGAAGCGGGCGACCCGGTCCGCCTCGGCCTCGATCGTGTGGTTCTCAGCGATCGCGTGCCCGGCCGAAAGCAGCCGGGCACGCAGGTCGCTGGAAGCGGCGACTTGGCGCACCGCCTCGGCGGCCGCGTCCGGGTCCCCTGGCGGGATCAGCAGGGCTCCCTCTCCCGCGGCCTCCGGGACGCCGCCGACCGCGGTCGCGACGACCGGCAGGGCCGCCGCGAAGGACTCGAGCAGCACCTGTGGCACGCCCTCGGTCCAGGAGACGTGGAGGAAGAGGTCGCTCTCCCGGTAGAGGCGCATCAGCTCCTCGCCCATCGGCACGTGCCCGAGCAGCTGGGCGCGAGATTGGAGGCCGCGATCCGCGATCGAGCTGGCCAGCTCGGCTTCCAGCGGCCCGTCGCCGCATACGGTCAGCTCGAAGCGAGGCTCGAGCCGCTCGAGCACGTCGGCGAGCATCAGCGGGTTCTTCTCGGTGTCGAGCCGGCCGACGCTGAGCATCCGCACCGGGCCGTCGTAGCTCCGCCCCGCCCGGTCCTCGACCGGGTCGATCTCGTTCGCCGAGATCAGCGAGACGTAGATCCGCAGCAGCTCGCGGGCCCCTCCGTATCTTCTCGCCAGGTCCGGCCCGACGACGATCGCCGGGTGGCGGCGGGCGAGACGCCGGTAGGCCAGGTCGAGGCCCTCGGCAACCAGCCTCAGGTCGGGCCGGCGCGGATGCCGGTTGCCGACGTAGCGCGGCAGGTCCTGGCGCACGCCGAGCACGACCCGCTTGCCGCGGCGCGCTGCCATGCGGGCGAAGAGCAGGGCGAAGGGATGGGGGCCGAGCAGCCAGACCACGTCGACTCGCTCGAGCAGCTCGGCGAAGCGGGCGGCCGACTCGCGCGCGGCCCGGATCACGGACGTTGGCCGGGCGGCGCTGCCGTAGTGCGGCAGGGGCGCGAACCGGGCTGGCGGCGGCAGCCGGTAGTGCGAGCTCGACGGCCTGGGGCTGAGGCGCGCGGTTACCGTCAGCTCGTCGAAGCGCTCCGCCAGCCTACCGAGGAAGAGGACGAAGGAGCGGGCGGCGAAGATCTCCTCGCCCTCGCGCCAGAACGCCTGATCGAGGTAGACGGCGGCTCGCAACCTAGCCCGCGTCCTTCCTGCGCACCATGCGGCCCAGCGGGTCGAGGACGCCGCGCACCGGCAGCGTGCGCACCCGCCGCACCAGCGGCGAGGCCTTGAGGCGGAAGCGAGTCGGTCCGTCCCACCTGTAGACGCCGACGCGGGGCCAGCGCAGCGTCTCGGCGGCGTGCGGCGCGTGGGGAAGGGCGCCGGCCGCCCGGTAGCCGGCGGCGCCGGCCGCGGCGACGACTCGATCGTCGACGTCGCCGTAGGGATAGGCGATTGTCTCGCAGGGACGCCCGAGCCCCTCGGCGCAGGCCGTGCGGGACCCCTCCAGCTCGGCCCGCAGTCGCTCGTCGTCGATCTGGGTCAAGCGGGGATGGGTGCGGGTATGGGAGCCGACCTCCCAGCCCAGCTCGCCCAGCTCGCCCAGCTCCTGCCACGACATCGGCACCAGCTCGGACTCGTGCGGCCCACCCAGCCACTCTTCGATACCGGCCCAGCGCATCGGTTGCTCGCGGCCGATCCAATCGGTCGGGGCGTAGACCGAGGCGGGAGCTCCCAGGCGCCTCAGAACCGGAGCGGCGAGGCGGCGCACCGAGCGGTAGGCGTCGTCGAAGGTGATCGCCAGGGTGCGCCGGCCCGGCGGCGCGAGAACGGCGTCGAGGAAGCGAGCCGGCTCGTAGCCGCGCCGCAGCAGCAGCGCCACCTGGCGCTCGAGTTCCTCCGGGGTGACGGCCAGCTCGCTCTCCCACGACTCGCTGACCGCGTGGTAGCAGAGGACGAGTATCTCGCTCACGCGCGCTCGCCCCTCACCGCTCGGCGCGGACTTCGTCGTAGAGCTCGCGCAGGGCGGCGGCGACTGACTCCAGCGAGTAGCGCTGGACGACCAGGTCGCGGGCGGCGGCGCCCAGCCGCCGGCTCGTTTGCGCCTCGGTCGCCGGCGCCAGCGCGGCGGCGAAGGCGGCGCCGTCGTCGACGTCCTCGACGAGGGCCCCGGTCCGGGCGCTGACGAGCTCGGCCATCCCGCTCGCCCCCGCGGCGACGACGGGCAGGCCGCTGGCCATCGCCTCCAGCACCGAGTTCGACATCCCCTCGGTCGAGGAGGCGCAGACGTAGACGTCCGCCGCCCGGTAGAGGGAGGCGGGATCCTCGACGAGGGGCAGCAGCTTGACGCGATCCGCGAGGTCGCGGCTGGCGACGAGCTCGCGCAGCCGCGCCTCCTCGCTGCCCTCGCCGACCATGACCAAGCGCAGGTCGGGCAGCCGTGCCGCGGCGTCGATCAGCAGGTCGAGGCGCTTGACGGGGGCGAAGCGTCCCGTGTAGAGGGCGAGGGGGGCGCTGGGGTCGATGCCCAGCCGCGCCCGCTCGGCCTCGCGCTCCGCTGGCGTCGGCGGCCGGAACGTCTCGGCGTCCACCCCGTTGGGGATGCGTCGCAGCCGCTCCTCGGGGACGCCGTGGGCGCTGAGCTCGGCGCGGACCTCGTCGCTGAGGCAGATGAAGGCCGAGAAGGCCTTGGCCATCACCCGCATCCGTCGTAGCCCGAGCGGCTTGGTCAGCAGGCGGGTGAGGTCGCCGCCGGGCCCGGTCGAGAGCACCTTGGCCACGATCGGGGCGCGCACCGCGGGCCGGCTCAGCAGCGCGATCGTCGAGGGGGAGAGGAGGTCGTGGACGTGGACGACGTCGGGGCGCATGCGGGCGAGCGCCGCGGCGCCGCCCGCCGTGTAGGCGATCGAGCCGGTTGCGCCGCTGTCGGGCCCTGGCATTCGCCGCACCGCGAGCCCCGGGCGGGCTTCCCGTCGCGGCGTGCCGGGAGGACGGCGCGTGAGGACGGTCAGGTCGACTCCGCGGCGCTGGAGCGGCCCGCCGAGCAGATCGACCTGCCTCTGGGCGCCGCCGAGGACGGGGAGGAAGCTCTGGATGACCATCGCGACCCGCAAGAGGCCGGATCGTATTCGGGCGCCGGGACGGCCGCCCGGCTTTTAGGGCGTCACGCTTGGAAGTGTTCGAGGACGGTCATCGGGCTCAGCGCTTCGGAGTAGATCGAGACATCGTCGATCGTCCCCCCGAAGTACGACTCGACGTAGGCGTTGCGGCCGAGATACAGCGGGTAGGCGCCGTGGGTCAGCGAGCCGGACGCCGTCCTCTGGGCGATCAGGTATCCGTCGAGGTAGAGCTTCATCTTCGTTCCGTCGTAGGTGCCGACCAGCTGATGAGGCTGGCCCGGGGTCGCGACTTCGGGCTTGGAGAGAAGCGCCATCATCGTGCCTTCGATCCAGACCCTCCAGACGACGCTGCCATTGGCCTGGGGGCGCAGCTCGTAGGCTTCGTAGCGCTGCACGAGCGAGCCGCTGAAGGCGTCCGCGTCGAACCACGCCTCGATCGTGATCGCCTGGGTCGGGTCGAGCGCGGCGGGCGGCGAGATCGCGACGTACTCGTCGCTGCCGTTGAAGGCGGCCGCGGTTCCCCCGTCCGGCGCGATTCCCGGGGCCCCCCGGGTCGGCGAGTTGACGTAGGCGCCCGGCGCGACGCCGGTCGCGTCGGCGGCGGTCGTGCCGGAGAGCTCGTCGAGGCGCCATAGGCTGACCAGCGAGGGGTTCGGGTCGATTTCTGGGGCCGGCGGTTCGGGGGCCGGCTGTTCGGGCGGCGGCGGGCTCTGCTGGAGCGGACCGCGTTCGCCGCTGGCGATCGAGGCCCGGTCGAAGTACGCGGTCAGGCTCCCCGACCCGTCCGATTCGGTGGAGACGAGGCCGTAGCGCAGCCGGTTGAACGGCGCGGCACCGACGAAGAGGTTCGGGGCCGTCGAGGAACCGCGTGAGACGCCGTCGATCTTCAGCTCCGTGTAGGCCGCGCCGGAAGCGCTGAGGCGCACATGCGCCTCGACCCAGTTCCACTTCCCCTCGGGCAGCGCGCTCGGAGAGAGCGGCCCGATCAGCGTGCGCTTCGTGCCGCCGCGGGCGGCGACCACGTAGAGGCTGTCGTTGCTCCAGCTGGCGAAGTTGATCTCGGCGCGGTCGGCGTAGGGGGTGTTGGCGCCGCCGTCGGAAACGTAGGAGTCGATCCGCAGCAGGTCCGTGTAGCCGTTGTGGGCGGCGTAGAAGCCCGTGGGCAGGTAGATCGCGGCGCCGAACCAGAAGTCGTCGCCTTCGACGAGATGGCGGCTGGAGTTCGCGTTGAAGATGCCGCGGGAAAACGAGCTTTGGCAGGCGGGATCTACCTCGGTATGCACCCTCAACGAAGCGATGCCGGAGTAGGGCCGGGTCGTGTCGCGGGTGGCCGTGCTGGTCGAGCAGTGCCGGCTCACCTGGTCGAATTCGAATGGAGAGGTGGTGCGAACCTCGAGGTCGGCCAGGCGCGGCGCCACTTCAGCCTGTGCGACGCCAGCCACCGCCAGAACGAGCAGGGCGGACAGAAACGTCGCCATGCCCCGGATCTTCCCCGTACGGATCACCTATCGACTCCCCCTTTTCGAATGTGACCGCATACTGGAATCGCTCCCCCGATCCAGGCCACTTAAACATGATAGCCCCTTCGCCAGGTCTGGCAAGAGGGGCGGGCGTGGGCTGGCCGCGACTCAGGCGACGCTGGCCGCGGCGCGGCTGTCCCGCGTGAGCCACTCGACCTGGCGCCCGAGGCCCTCCTCGAGCGTGACGGAGGGGGCGAAGCCGAGCTCCTCGCGCGCCCGGGTCGTGTCGGCGCCGGTGCGCCGCGCGTCGCCGCGGGCCGTGTGCTGGTACTCGATCTCGATCGGGTGGCCGATCAGCCCCTCGATCGTGTGGATCGCGTCGATCAGGGCCACCGGGGTGCCGCCGCCGACGTTGTAGACGGCGCCGCCTTCGCCGTGCTCGGCGGCACGGATCGTGGCGTCGACGACGTCGCCGACGTAGGTGAAGTCGCGGATCTGCAGGCCGTCGCCGAGCACCGTGATCGGCTCGCCCGCCAGGCCGGCGGAGATGAACCGCGTGAAGGCCATGTCCGGCCGCTGCCGGGGGCCGTAGACGGTGAAGTAGCGCAGCCCGACGACGTGCAGGCCGTGGTTGCGCCCGTAGACGCCGGCGAGGTCCTCGGTCGCGCACTTGGTCATCCCATATGGAGAGACAGGCGTCCTGTGCGCGGACTCCGCGGTCGGGTAGGACTCCGCGTTCCCGTAGACGGACGACGAGGAGGCGTAGACGATCGACTTGGCTGGATGCCGCACGGCGGCTTCCAGCAGGCGCTGCGTCCCGCGCACGTTGTTGCGCAGGTAGACCTCGAAGCCGTCGCCGAAGCTGCCGCGGACGCCCGCCTGAGCGGCGAGGTGGTAGACGGCGTCCGCGCGCTCGACGAGGTCGTCGAGGGAGTCGCTCGAGATGTCGCGCTCGTGCAGCTCGAAGGCGGAGTTCGCGAGGAGCTCGGCGAGGTTGCGCCGCTTGAGCTCACGGGGGTAGAAGTCGACGAAGCAGTCGACGCCGAGGACGCGGTGCCCTTCGGCGAGAAGTCGCTCGGCGAGCTGGCTGCCGAGAAATCCCGCGCACCCGGTGACGAGCACGTGACTGGGGGAGCCCCCGTTGTTCGAGGCTGCGTGTGCGGAAGTGTCCATGGCTCCTATCCTTGGTTCGACGATCGAGCTGGCGCCCCGGCGGGGGCCCTGCTTCCCCATCGTCGAAACGAGGCAGAAGGTTGAGCCGTGGGTGCGGGCTCGACGGAGGTCGCCGAAGCCACGGCTGCCACGCGGGCCTGGCGGAAGAGCGCTTCGAGGGTGACGCCGTCCTCGGGGAACTCGGCCCAGCCGAAGCCGGCTCCGTCCCCGACCTCCGCCCTCAGCCGGCGCTCGAGGCCCTCCCTTTCGAAGTTGGAGTCGTCGATCATCGCGACGATCTCCTCGTGACCGTTCTCCTCGTGCAGCAGCGCCGCGTTGTCGGTCACGCGGAAGGCGTCGAGCGCCGCGGTCGCGGTGGCGCGGTCGAGCCGGGGGGCGTGCACCCAGAGAAGATGGGCGGCCTCGCCGCGGCGACGGCACCACTCGAGGTGACGCTGGATGTGTTCAAGGCGCGAGGGCGCGGGTGCCGCGCCCCGTCGCGCGAGGACCGCCGCGAGCAGCCCTCCGGCCACGACGAAGACCCATGCGGGCGCGCCGGCGAGCGCGGCGATCGACGCCGCAACGAGCCAAAGTAGAGCAAGCGCGGGAGGGGAGAGGATTCGGGTCATTTGGGAACAGGTAGGGAATTTGCCGGAAAATCCGGCAACGGGGCCGCATCAAAGGATGTAGCACAGCGGTTTCGAGACCGCAAGCCGGATATACCGCTTGTTTCGACAACAGCGGCCCGTTGCTTTAGTCGCAAAACGCAGGAAAAGCTACCAGCCGGCCTGCCCGAGGTGTTAATCGAAAATTATTATGTGACCGTTTTGGGATTGGCGCCCCGCTTGGCTCAGTGCGCTTCGTCCGAGGCATGGGCTGGCGGCCGGGACTCCTCGGCGAGCGAGGTGATCTCCAGCGGGCCCTGGGCCGCGTCCTCCAGAACCTCGCCTGCCTCCTCGGCCGAGCGCGCGTAGAGCTCGACCAGCATGTGGACCACGATCTGCTCCTCGTCGTGCTTGTGGAAGCGGACGTGGGTGAAGAACTCGCGCACGCCGGCGTCGCCGAAGGCGCCGTAGGTGAGGAACTCGACCGCTTCGGGGCCGGCGCAGGTCTCGACCCGGTCCTGGTCGACGCGGACCGTGCAGGAGGCGACCCAAGGGGTGCCCGCGACCATCCGCTCCCAGCGGTCCTCGATCGGGACGACCTGGTCGTCCTGGAAGGCGAGGTGCGGCTGGTCGTGCATGCAGTCGACGCACTGCACCAGCGCCTCCTGGATCTCGTCGACACCCTCGGCCAGCGCTCCCGACTCGGGGTCGACGCGCCGGATCGCGTCGTAGTGGATCTGGATCTCGAGGTTGCGCGACCAGCAGCGGTAGCAGCGCAGCCAGGCCGAGCGGTCGCCGTTCAGGTCACCCATGTGCGCCTATTGTGGCGCGCTCCGCGACGAGGTCGGCGATCTCGCCCATGATCTTGTTGAGGTCGAAGTCCTTGGGCGTGTAGACGCCGTCGACGCCCGCCTCGCGCAGGCGCTCGGCGTCGACGGGGGGGATGATGCCGCCGGCGACGACGGGGACCTCGAGACCCTCGTCGCGCAGGCGGCGGACCACCTCGGGGATCAACTCCAGGTGCGAGCCGGAGAGGATCGAGAGGCCGACCACGTCGACGTCCTCCTGCAACGCCGACTCGGCGATCTCCTCGGGTGTCAGCCTGATGCCCTGGTAGATCACCTCCATGCCGGCGTCGCGCGCGCGCAGGGCGATCTGCTCGGAGCCGTTGGAGTGCCCGTCGAGGCCCGGCTTGCCGACCAGGATCTTGACCCGGTGCCCGATCCGCTCGGAGACCTCGTCGACGCGGCGGCGGATCGCGGCAAGCTGCTCGCGGTCGGCGGGGGGCGCCGCGCCGTCGACGCCGGTCGGCGCCCGGTAGGCGCCGAACGCCTCGCGCAGCACCGCGGCCCACTCGCCGGTGGTCGCACCGGCCTTGGCGGCGGCGATCGTCGCCGGCATCACGTTCCCGCTCTCGTCGGCGGCGACCCGGCCGAGCTCCTCGAGGGCGGCTTGCACCGCCGCCTCGTCGCGCCCGGCCCTCCACTTCTCCAGCGCCTCGATCCGTTCGCGCTCGACCTCGGGGTCGGGGGTGAGGATGCCGCCGTCGGCGCCCGCCGTCAGCGGCGAGTCCTCGGTCTCGGTGTAGCTGTTCTGGCCGATCACCTTCTGCTCGCCGGACTCGATCCGCGCCACGCGCTCGCGGTGCGACTCGACCAGGCGCGCCTTCATGTAGGGGACGGCGGCGACGGCGCCGCCGTGCTCCTCGACCACGGCCATCTCGGCGCGGGCGCCCTCGATCAGCTCCTCGACGAGGCCGTCCATGACCACCGAGCCCTCGAAGA
>Ga0070693_100000175_pt1 | contig 29493 bp, 27 predicted proteins | sample KBSK1103metaG_FD_65472 | JGI IMG/M metagenome (GOLD analysis project Ga0070693, IMG submission 65472) | Corn, switchgrass and miscanthus rhizosphere microbial communities from Kellogg Biological Station, Michigan, USA - KBS K1-10-3 metaG | ecosystem: Host-associated > Plants > Roots >...
CGGCTTCGCGAAATGCTCACCACACACGAAGAATTGCGCCGAAAAATTGACGCAATGGAGAAGCGCTACGATGCGAGATTTCGGACCGTTTTTGAGACTATTCGCCAGATGCTGGAAACACCAATTCCAGCGAAAAGCCGATCGGATTTCATGCAAGACTTGAGTACTCCAGGAAGTCTCATGGATCTGCAAAAGCAAGTCTAAATAGCACAAAATAAATACTTTACAGAACATTCGTGACATCTTCTGGCCTTGAGAAAGTCTCCAGATTCAGGTACACTTTATTGGCTGTCGATTCGCAGTTCGGTAACCTCCAAATCGGCACGTCGGCCAAGTAAATTCGGCCCAGCCAAATAGCTTCGCGCCAGGAGCTATGGAGCCGGAAACTTGGAGTTAAGAAGTCTTCGCCACGTCTCGCTGCGCGAGATGGGATGGAGCAGGAACCCTACGAGTTCCGGTCGCTTGCGATCGGAATCAAAGGGTAAGGCGACGTACGGGGCATTCCGCGAGCACGCCTTTCCTCGCTTCACAAAAGATTGAGCAAAGTTTTTGAGCGCTGAGGCTCACCGCATAGCTCGGGGTCCGTCTTTGCGCGGTAAGAATTTCGTCAGGAGCGTACATGGGCGATAAAGAAGCGGTGACCGGAAAAGCTCCGGGGCACCAGTACGACGCGAAGTCAATCAAGGTGCTCGGCGGGCTCGAAGCTGTGCGGCTGCGCCCCGCGATGTACATCGGCTCGACGGGAGACATGGGACTGCACCATCTGGTGTGGGAAGTCGTTGACAATTCCGTCGACGAGGCCATGGCCGGCTACGCAGATGAAATCACTGTTACGGTGCACGCGGATGATTCGGTCACGGTGGTCGATAACGGCCGGGGCATTCCAGTGGATATGCACGCCACGGAAAAACGACCCGCGGCGGAAGTTGTGCTCACAGTACTCCACGCCGGCGGAAAATTCGACAGCGATACGTACAAAGTTTCCGGCGGATTGCACGGCGTCGGAGTTTCCGTTGTGAATGCGCTCTCCGACCGGCTGGAACTGGAAATCTCGCGCGATGGCGCCGTGTGGGAACAGTCCTACGAAAAAGGCAAGCCGACCACGAAGCTGAAGCAGACCGGCAAAACGCGAAAGACCGGCACGAGCGTTACGTTTCATCCCGATCCGGCCATCTTTGACAAGACGGCATTCAGTTTCGATACGCTCTCGCAGCGATTACGCGAACTCGCTTTTTTAAACAAAGGGCTGAAAATCACGCTCACGGATGAACGCACGGAGAAGACCGCGGAATTCCGTTTTACGGGCGGCATCGGCGAGTTCGTAAAGCACCTGAACCGCGGCAAGGCCACGCTGCACGATTCGCCAATCTATATCGAAGGGAAGCGCGGCCCAGTGGAGATCGAGATTGCGCTGCAGTACAACGACACGTACGGGGAAAATATTTTCGCTTTCGCAAACACGATCAACACGGTGGATGGCGGGACGCATCTTTCCGGGTTCCGCTCCGCGCTGACGCGCACCATCAACAATTTCGCCTCGTCGGCGGGAATGCTAAAAGAACAAAAAGATGAAGTGACCATCACCGGCGACGATGTGCGCGAAGGCCTCGTTGCCGTTGTGTCCGTGCGCCTGCCACAGCCGCAGTTTGAAGGGCAGACCAAGGGCAAGCTGAACAGCGATATCAAGGGCGACGTCGAGCAATTGGTCAACGAGAAGCTTGGCGAATGGTTCGACAAACACTCGACCGTTGCACGGCGCATCATTTCCAAGTGCATCGATGCCGCGCGCGCCAGGGAAGCTGCGCGCAAAGCCCGCGAACTGACGCGGCGCAAGTCCGCAATGGATTCGAGCGGCCTGCCCGGCAAACTTGCCGATTGTCAGGAGCGCGATCCCGCGCGATGCGAGCTGTTCGTGGTCGAGGGCGAATCGGCCGGCGGCTCGGCGAAGATGGGCCGCGACCGCAAATACCAGGCTATTCTGCCGCTGAAAGGCAAGATCCTCAACGTTGAAAAAGCGCGTTACGACAAAATGCTGGGGCACGAAGAAATTCGAGCCATCATCACGGCGCTCGGCACGGGCATCGGCAAGGATGATTTCGACGCGGGCAAGCTCCGCTATCACAAAGTGATTCTGATGACCGATGCGGACGTCGATGGCTCGCACATCCGCACGCTGCTGCTGACGTTTTTCTTCCGCCACATGAAGGAGCTGATCGACCGCGGACACATTTACATCGCGCAGCCGCCTCTGTATCGAGTGAAACGCGGCAAAACCGAAAAATATATCCGCGATGAGCGCGAATTCGCGCACGAGTTGATGAAGCGCGCCACGGAAGATCATGTGGTGAAGGCCAAAGAAGGCGTATCGCTTGAGGGCGCGGGGCTGACGAAGTTTCTGCTGAATGTGCAGGAGTACGAAGCCGCCGCTGCGAAACTGGGCCGGCGTTTGCGCGAGCACGGTTTGGTGGTATTGCTTGCGGAGAGCGGCCTCGAGAAAAAGACGGATTTCGAGGACAAGAAAGCGCTCGACAAACTATTGAAGGAAATCGAGAAGGCCAAACTAAAGCTCGAAGGCAAAGTTGCTTTCGATGAGGAGCACAGCCTCTACGAAATCCAGTTCGGCCCGCCGCACAACCAAAAAGTGAACTGGGCGCTGGCATCGACGGCGGATTACAAGCGCCTGCGCGGGCTGGCCAAGCAGATCGATGAGTTCAACAAGCCGCCATTCACAGTGGCGCGCAACGGCGACAAAGTGAACAAGGAAAACGTGCGCGACGTACTGAATTACGTCGTGGAAGATGCCAAGAAGGACTTCACGATCACACGATTCAAGGGCCTGGGAGAAATGAACGCCGAGCAGTTGTGGGAAACCACGATGAATGCGGACACGCGCACGCTGCTCCAGGTAAAACTCGAAGACGCCGTCGCCGCCGAGGATATCTTCACCACGCTGATGGGCGAAAACGTGGAGGCGCGGCGCAAGTTCATCGAGGACAACGCGCTCGAAGTCGTGAATCTGGATATTTAGCCCTTCTCCCATGCTTTACCAATTGGGTTGGACGACATTGCCGGGGCTGCGCGGATTGAGTTGCAGTGGATTTCGTGCGACGCCGACGGCGGAGCCGGACAATGAGGGTGGCGTGGCTATTGAGTTTGCGAACGATGCCAAGCGCGACGACTTTTTGAAGCAACTTGAAGAGCACTTTGCATCGCGGCGCTTCACAAATGCAGCGGACGCATTCGATTCGGTAAAGGCCTGGGCGTTGGAGCACGCTGGGAAGAGCCAGGGAGAGCGAATTTCATGACCGATGCGAGCCAAATGACTGTGCGGATCCTCAAGCGCAACATGCAAAACCTCTCACAGTCCAAGGACGAGGAGTACGCCTACTGGCAGAGCCGGCCGCCCATCGAGCGCCTGGTGGCCATGCAGGAACTCAGCTTTGCTTTCTTCGAGGAGCGCGACGATGAAGCTGAAATTAGACAGCAATTTTTGCGATCTCCTGTTTGCCTTCCGCGCTTCTAGCGTGAGGTATCTGATAATTGGAGGTTGGGCCGTGAGCATTCATGCCCAGCCTCGTGCTACCCAGGATATGGACATCTTTGTGAGTCCCGATCAGACCAACATTGAAGCGGTGTATGACGCATTGATCAAATTCGGAGCTCCGGTGAAGAACATGGACAAAAGTCAATTTCTGGAGCCAGGCACTTTTTTCCGCATTGGTGCACCGCCTTGTCAAGTAGACATTTTTCCCGGAATTCCGGGAGTGCAGTTTGAGGCGTGCTGGGCAAACCGTGTGGAGGTTCTCTTGGACGCGGAAAACGCTTTATCCGTGAATGTCATCTCGGCAGAGGACTTGATTACTGCAAAAATCGCGAGTGGAAGAGAGCAGGACCTTGCGGATGCGCAGGCCATTAGAAGGGCCCAGCTGCAAAAGCCGAAAGCCTAAGAGTTTGGCGTAAACGTCTGGCGACTCGGGCCTAGTGGCGGCGTGCCCCAAGCCAGCGGAAACTAACGAGGATGTCTAGAATACGGGCGTAGGAGCGAGGGGACATGGCGGACGAGACAAACAAGTCGATACTGCTGCCGGTCGATATCGAAGCCGAGATGAAGAAGTCTTATCTCGACTACGCGATGAGCGTGATCATCGCGCGCGCGCTGCCGGATGTGCGCGACGGCTTGAAGCCCGTGCAGCGGCGCATCCTCGTGGCCATGAACGACCTCGGCCTGGCCTCGAACCGCGGCTATCGCAAATGCGCCAAGATTTGCGGCGACACTTCCGGCAACTACCATCCGCACGGAGAAGCTGTCATCTATCCCGCGCTGGTGCGCCTGGCGCAGGACTTCAACATGCGGTACCCGTTGATCGACGGGCAGGGGAATTTCGGTTCCGTCGACGGCGATCCGCCGGCGGCCATGCGGTACACGGAAGCGCGTCTTGCGAAGATCAGCGAAGACATTCTCGCCGACCTCGAAAAAGAAACCGTCGATTTCGTTCCCAACTTCGATCAAACGCGCGAAGAACCCTTTGTTTTGCCCTCCCGCATTCCGAATTTGCTCGTAAATGGCGCGAGCGGCATCGCCGTCGGCATGGCCACGAACATTCCACCGCACAATCTGCGCGAGATCGTGGAAGCGGCGGTGATACTGCTCGACAAGCCGGACACGCCGCTGAAGGAAATCATGAAGCTCGTGCCCGGGCCGGACTTTCCGACCGGCGCGTACATCGCCGGGCGCGAGGGCATCGAGGCCGCGTACAAGACCGGGCGCGGCAGCTTCATGATGCGCGCCAAAGCCGCCATCGAGGAAGTCGGCAAGGACCGCGAAAACATCGTGGTCACCGAAATTCCGTATCAGGTCAACAAATCGAAGATGATCGAGCGCATCGCTGACCTAGTGCAGACCAAGAAGATTGAAGGAATCGCCGACGTGCGCGACGAATCTTCCCGCGAAGGCATGCGCGTGGTGATCGAAATCAAGCGCGGGGAAGAATCGCAGCTCATCCTGAACAACCTTTTCAAGCACACGCAGATGCAGGAATCGTTCGGCATGATCCTGCTGGCCATCGTGGGCGGCCAGCCGCGCGAACTGGGCTTGATTCCCCTGATCAAGCTGTTTCTCGAGCACCGGCGCGACGTCGTAATACGCCGCACGCGGTACGAGTTGCGCAAAGCTGAAGAGCGGGAGCACATCCTCGTCGGATATCAGGTTGCTCTCGACCATTTGGATGCCGTCATCCGCATCATCCGCGGTTCCTCGAGCCGGGCTGAGGCCAAGCAGAACTTGCTCAACTATTTTTCCGAGCAAGACGTCACCATCACGGAGAATGGGAAATCCAAGAAGCTCGAAGGCGTCAAACTGGACGGCAGGAAGTACCGAGTTGCCGCGCTTGAAGGCGAAATCACTCGCTCCGTTTCTGATGGCTTAACGCCCATTCAAGTGGACGCCATTCTCGAGCTGCAACTCCACCGACTGACGCAGCTCTCCGTGGACGAAATTCTCAAGGAATTGAAGTCCATCCGCGAACATATTGCCGAACTGAAAGAGATTCTTTCCAGCGAGAAAAAGCTTAAGCAGGTGATCACCGCGGAATTGCGGGAAGTTCAGAAGGCCTACGGCGACGACCGGCGCACCCAGATTGTCGACAAGGTCGATGAAATCAAACTTGAAGACCTGATCGCCGATACCGAAATGCTGATCACCGTGAGCCATGCGGGCTACATCAAGCGCACGGCGGCGGACACCTATCGGCATCAATCGCGAGGCGGCAAGGGGCGCATCGGCGCACGGACGAAGGAAGAAGATTTCGTCGAGTATCTCTTCATTGCTTCCGCGCACAGTTACATCCTGCTCTTCACCTCCAAGGGCCGCGTGTACTGGCTCAAAGTGTACGAACTGCCAGAAGCCGCCGCGGCCACTCGAGGCAAAGCGATTTCCAGCCTCGTGAAATTCCAGGAAGACGAAAAGCTGACCGCTCTCGTCGCCGCACAGAATCTCGAGGAGGAAGGCCGTTTCGTCTTCATGGCCACGAAAAGCGGCACGGTGAAGAAATCGGCGCTGACGGAATTTTCCAATCCGCGCTCGACGGGAATCATTGCTATCAACCTCGACGGCAAGGATGAACTCATCGGCGCTAAGCTCACCGACGGCCAAAAAATGGTCTTTCTTGCCAGCCATGAGGGGCAGGCGATTCTTTTCCGCGAGACGGAAGTGCGCCCGATGGGGCGCAATGCCGGCGGAGTAAACGGGATGGACCTCGACAAGGACGACTATGTCGTTAGCATGGATGCAGTCCAGCCGGATTTCGAGATCATCGCCAAAGAGCACAAGACCACCACACAAAATCTCGAAGAACTGGAGAACGAACAGATCAAGGATTCGCTGGTGACGCTGATGCTCACGGTTGCGGAAAAGGGCTTTGGCAAACGCACCCCGCTGGCGGAATACCGCATCACGTCGCGCGGCGGCAAGGGCGTCGTGAACATGAAGACCACGGACCGCAATGGCTCCGTCGTGGCTACGCTGCAGGTAACGGAAGAGTCCGACGTGATGATCATCACCCACGACGGAAAAGTGATACGTGTTCATGCGAACGAGATTCGGGAAGCCGGGCGCTCTACTCAAGGAGTGCGCCTGCTGCGCCTCGAAGAAGGCGACTCCGTCGCCGCCGCTGCCGTTCTGCAAGAAGAGCAGGAAGATGAAAAGAAATAGGTGGCCTCTGCGCCCCTACGACTTCAGGAGTTGGTGTTAGAATCCTTTCCCTTATGAAGATCAAGCGGCGTTTGTTTGTAATCGCACTATTGTTGTCCGCGCCGTTTCCGTTCCTTACTCGGGCGGAAACGGCCGAAAAACCCCCCGCGAAGGGCCAGTACTTCGCCTACGTCGGCACCTACACTTCAAAGACGGCCAGCAAGGGAATTTACGCGTACCGATTCGATGCGGAGAAGGGGCAGCTCACACCGATCGGCGTTGCTGCGGAAACGGCGGATCCTTCTTTCATGGCCGTCCACCCCAGTGGCAAATATCTATACGCGGTGAATGAGATCGGGAATTTCAACGGAGCAGTCAGCGGCGCGGTAAGCGCTTTTGCTATCGATGCAAAAACCGGTGCGCTGAAATTTCTGAATCAGGTGCCCACTCGCGGCGCGGGGCCCTGCTACGTTTCACTCGACCAGACGGGCGCCTACGTTCTGGTCGCGAATTATGACAGCGGCAGTATCGCCTCTTTTCCCGTGCATGGTGATGGGAGTCTCGGCACCGCCAGCGGGTTCGTTCAGCACTCCGGCACCGGCCCGAACAAGGAGCGCCAGGAAGGCCCGCATGCCCACTGGATCGGTACGTCGCCCGACAACCGCTTCGCGCTTGCCGTCGATTTGGGCCTCGATCAAGTGATCGTCTATGGCTTTGACGACAGCAAAGGGATTTTCACACCGATGCTTTCCGGTTTTGCGAAATTGAAACCTGGCTCGGGCCCGCGTCATCTTGCGTTTCATCCCAATGGAAAATTTGCCTACGTGCTCAGCGAGATAGAATCCTCGGTGACCGTTTTTTCCTATAAGGCCAAGACGGGCTCCTTTTCATCCCTGCAAACTATTTCTGCTCTGCCGAATGATTATTCCGGTCCGAAGGAAGCCGCGGAGATTGCCGTGCATCCCCTGGGAAAATTTCTCTACGCGTCGAACCGCGGCCACGACAGCATCGCCGCATTCGCGATCGATCAAAAGAAGGGAACTCTGAAATCGCTTGGGCAGGTCTTGACCGGCGGCAAAACGCCCCGTCATTTCGCGATCGATCCAACGGGCGCATACCTGCTTGTCGAGAATCAGGAGTCGAACAACATCGTTATCTTTCACATCGATCCCGCAAGTGGCAATCTGACGCCGACCGGCCAAACGGTCGACGTGCCTTCGCCGGTGTGCCTGACGTTCGTCGGCGCGCAATGAGCCGGGAAAGGAACGGGAGTTGACGCCGCAGGAAGAAATTGAGCTGCTACTCCGCGTCGTGGCCCGCATCGCTCAAACGCAACTGGAAAAGGGTGGATTCATCCCCTTTGGCGCCACGCTGGGATCGGGCCGGGACGTGCAATTGTTGATACCGAACAGCGCGAAGGGAGAGATGACGATTGAAGTGGTCGACGCCTATTGGAAAAAACAGATGAGCAAGGCGATCCAGACCGGCAATGTAAACGCGCTGTGCACGGTAGCCGATGTGCGCGTCACTGACGGTGATGCGAAACTCGTTCCCGGAGTATTCATCCACGTCGAGCACTCTGGCGGGGATTCAGAAGATCTTCTGTACCCTTACACAAAAGACGCAGACTCGAAAGTCACTTTTCTGGAGGTTACGCGCGCAGTAGCGAATCTACAATTCTTCGGCATTTCGGACAAACCTCCACAGCTTTAGGCCGCCTCCTTGATACGCATTCAGGATTCTCGAGCAGATAATCAGTTAAAGCATTCGAATGTGGAATTGCGCGTCATCCGCTGTTGAGGCGCGCCGCGGAGAAACTTATCTTCTCCGCTTCCATTTACGTTAAAATCCCGCGTTTACTGTAGTTCCCAGGGAGATGGTCATGATCCGAGCGTCATGGTTCAGAGTCATTGTGTATTCCACGTTGGCGGTTGCCCTCGCCGTTCCCGCAGCATGGGCGGATGGCGAGACCGCGCCCGCGCGGGACGCCAAACAGCCTGTGGATGAGTCGTACACGGCGAAAATTCACAAGTACACCACGCAGCCATTCTTTACGTCGCCGCTCGTCGACTATTTGCCTGCTTCAAAAAATGTTCCGACTCCCGAGGCCGTTCTCGGCGACGTGGCCGGAGCACCAGGAATCCTGCCTTATGCGGAAGACGTTTACAAATACATGCGCCTGCTCGAAAAGGCCAGCCCGCGCGTGAAAGTTTTCTCCATTGGCAAGACGGAGGAAGGCCGCGAGATGATCGCCGTGGCGGTCTCTTCGCCGGAAAATCTGAAAAACTTGGAGGAAAACCGTGCGCGGCTGGCGAAGCTTGCCGATCCACGCACGATAAAACTCGATGACGCAGAAGCCGACCTCATCGTCGCGCAAGCTGTGCCCGTCTACTACATCACCGGAACGATTCATTCCCCTGAAACGGGAGCGCCCACGGCTTTGATGGAACTGGCGTATCGCTTGGCCGTCGACGAGAGCCCGTACATCCGCGAAATTCGCGACGGCATGATTACGCTCATCACCCCGGTCGTTGAGGTCGATGGCCGCGATCGCATGGTCGATATCTATCACTGGCATCTTTCCCATCCGAAGGAGTTCTATCCACCGTTGATTTACTGGGGCAAGTACGTGGCGCACGACAACAACCGCGACGCCATGGGCATGACCCTCAAGCTCACGGAAAATGTGCTCAAGACGTATGTCGGCTGGAAGGCCCAGGTGATGCACGATCTGCACGAATCCGTGCCCTATCTTTACGACAATACAGCCGGAGACGGCCCGTTCAACGCCTGGGTCGATCCGATTCTCACCGACGAGTGGGAAATGATTGGTTGGCGCAACGTCGCGGACATGACCAAGTTCGGCATGCCGGGCGTTTTCACGCATGGTGTTTTTGACACCTGGTCGCCGGGCTATTTGATGTTCATCGCCGCGATGCACAACGGCATCAGCCGGCTGTATGAGACATTTGGCAACGGGGGCGCGGATACACTCGAGCGCACGCTCGACCCAGAGGAGTACGCGCGGACGTGGTACCGGCAAAATCCTCCGCTTGCCAAGACCCTTTGGTCGCAGCGCGACAACAATAACTATGAACAGACCGGCTTGCTCACCTCGCTGCATTATTTCAACGAAAACAAGCGGCTGTTCCTGAAGAATTTTTATCTCAAGGCAAAACGCTCGGTCACGAAGCCCGGCGCGGAAGGGCCTGTCGCGTATGTTTTGCCTGCCGACGACCCACGGGCGGACTCACAAGCCGAGTTGTTGCGCGTCCTGCAAAAGCAAGCGGTTGAAATCTCGCGTGCGACGAGTGCTTTCACAGTGGCGCTTCCCGTCAAGAAGCCCGCGAAAGCCAAGAAAGAAAAGGATGAGAAGGAAAAAGAATCGGCTCCCGCTCCAACAACGCGAGAATTTCCCGCCGGCAGTTACATCATTCGCATGGACCAGCCCTACTCGCGCATTGCCGACGCACTCCTCGATTACCAATATTGGAGCCCGGATGATCCGCAGAAAACGCCGTATGACGATACCGGATGGACGTTTGGCGAACTGTTCGGCGTGCAGGTGGCGCGTGTCACCGATCCGAAGGTTCTGGATGCCGCGATGGAGCGCGTCAAAGAAATTCACGTGCCGGGAGGTGTCAGCGGCGAAGGCACGATCTATGCGATCAACAACAACGCCCAGCCTGCCCTGGCGACGCTGCGATATAAGCTGCGTGACGCTTCGATCGAAGCGGCTGAGGAGCCCTTCGAGAGCGGCGGGAAAAAATTCAGTCGCGGCTCGTTTCTGCTTCGCAATGCAACCCGCGCTCAACTCAATGACGCCGTCTCCGGCCTTGGATTACAGGCGATATCTGTTTCCGCAATGCCTTCCGTCAAGACGCATCCTGTGCGCGCCGCGCGCGTCGCTCTAGTCCACACCTGGCTCAGCACGCAAGCGGAAGGCTGGTGGCGCATCGCGCTCGACAATCTCGATATTCCCTACGACTACATCAGCACGCAGACCGTCTCCAAAATCAGCGACCTGAACGCCAAATACGACGTCATTCTGTTTCCGCCAGTCGGTTTTTTCGCAGGCCCGACCCTCGTCATCAACGGATTGCCGGGCGCCTGGGGCAATCCGCTCCCCTGGAAAAATACGCCCGAAACGCCGAACCTCGTCGGCAAGAATGATTCGACGGACGACATGCGCCCCGGACTGGGCTGGGACGGCGTGCAACATCTCCAATCGTTCGTTCAAAAAGGAGGCGTTCTCCTTACCGCGACGGACACCTCGCGCTTTGCGCTCTCCATCGGGCTGGCGGATGGCGTCAGTGTCGGGAACGCCCAGAAAATGAAGATTGTCGGTTCTGTCGTCGGCACTCGGCTCGTTGATGGCGCAAGCCCCATCGCCTACGGCTACAATGAAAAACTCTCCGCCTATTGCGATAACGGACCGATTTTTTCGCTGACCAGCATTTCCGGTGGACGCGGCTTCCGCCGCTTGGGGGGCCCAATGCGCACACGTCCCACAGGGCGGGGCACGATGGATGATCCGGATTTTACCGTGGGACGGCCCAGCGTCGAGGCTCCCGAGGAACCCAAATCCGAAATCTGGGAAACTCCGCCGGTGACAGACGAGCAAATGCGCAACAACTTCCGAGTGATTCCTCCCGCGGGTCGCGCACGCGTCATCTTTCGCTATGCGGATAGCAAGGACTTGCTCATTTCGGGACTCGTCGAGGGCGGCGATGAAATCGCGCAGCATCCCTCGGTCGTGGACGTGCCGACGGGGAACGGCCATGTCGTGCTTTTTTCGATCAACCCGGTCTATCGCGGCGAAACGCGTGGCACCTATTCACTCGTGCTCAACACTATCCTGAATTTTGATAGCCTCAACGCCGGGCGCAAGCTGGCTGAGAAATAATGCAAACTGACGGCCCCACCTGGCGCCTGAAGTACAGCCGCCGATCTCATGCATTGGGATTTTCTGGCCTTCTTGGAGTAGAATCCCGCCCACCATGGCGAAGCGCAAAACCAAGAAACGACTAGCTCGTCCCCCCAAGTCACGCAGGGCAAAAGCCGGTTCACGTAGGTCCCGGAGAGCCACTAGCGCCAAGCTCCCTAAGGATGCCGTGACTCTCATCGTCCATCTTCGCCCGCGCGAAGGGCAAGAGACACTCTTGGAGGCCGAATTGCGAGCTCTGGTAGGGCCCACGCGCAAGGAAGATGACTGTCTGACTTATGATCTGCACCGCTCGGTGGAAGCGCCGAGCGCCTTCCTGCTCCACGAAGTTTGGGCCAGCCGCGAGGCTCATTCGCGCCACACCAACTCGCCGCACTTCCTTCGCTGGAACGCCCGCAAGGACTCCCTACTCGCCTCGCGCGACGTCACTTTCTGGAAGCAAGTTATTTGAAAAATTGTTTGAAACGCCGAATCGCGTGTTCAACTCTCCGGCGGCGCCACGTAGTATCCCGGCCTCGTGCGCACCTTCAAATCTTTGCGATCGAGTTGCACTTTGATTTCGTGATAGCCGATGGTATTTGAATCCGTCGGCGCATAGCTCACGCTGTATTGCGAATGCAATTCCCCGCCAATTTCGTCAATCGCCTTTTCAATCGACCGGTCCTTATAAGTCGAAAGGTGCGCGCCGCCGGTCGCCGTGCACGCCACTTCCATGGCGTGATCCTTCACCTTGTTATCCGCGTGCTGCACCGCCCAGACAGCGAGCCCCAGCAAATCGACCCCGGAGGTCGTCGGAGGTTGGATCGTTCCAGGTGGAGGTGGCAGAGTGGAAATGCCCGGAGGTGCTATCGGCGTCGGCCCTCTGCCACTTGGCTTCGAATGCAATTCCGAACGGGTAGTGGAAAGTCCCACGCTATAAATCGTCACATTCGCGAGCTGCGCCTTCCTCAACACTTCGCCAAGTTTCGCTTCGCTCCCCGCATCCACCGTTTCGGACATAACCAGCATCACGCGCCGCCGGCCAGGCCTCTCCGCTGTTGGTTGCGGCATGCGACTGCTCAGCATCTCCACGCCCACCGCCATGGCGTCGTAGAGCCTCGAGCCGGAAGTTCCCGTTTGCAGGTGCGACACGACGTTCTCGATCGCGTCGCCTTCGCTCGTGAAATCCTGCAACTTGTCCACGGCGTCGTTGAAGCCTACAACGGCCGCTTCGCCCTCCGGCCCCATCACTGTCTGCGTAAAAAGGATCCCGGTCTTGCGCATCTCCGGCAGAATCGGATCAATCCGCGTGCTAGTCTCGACCAAAATCACTACAGAAACAGGATCGCCTCCCAGGTCAAAGTGCGAAATCTTCTGCTCCACGCCATTATCCGTGATGCGGAAATCTTTGGCGTCCAAGTCGTTCACCATTTCGCCTTTCGCATTGCGCACCGTCACCGGCATATTCACCAGCGCCACGCGAACTTTCAGCTGCGCCTGCCCGTCCGGCGGGGCTTTCTGAACCGCCTGGCCCGGCCTTGGCGCAATCGGTCCTTCGGGAGCTTGTGCGCGCAGTGCTCCGACTCCCGCAAGAAGAGCCACGAGCAGCAGCGCGCTTTTACCTGTGTTTTGCCTCATTTCGTCACCCTGATAGATAAAGCCCAGGCATCCGCAGTGTACTCAATTCGACGCACTCGCACCGGAAGACGTTGCCGCAAGCGCCCGCGATTCCTACAATGAGTGTTTACATCTTTCGGAGAGAAAAGCCCATGTCCGCAGGACACCTCAAGCTCAAGCCGCAGCACGCCCCCAAAGCGCCACATGAAGATCCCAGGTTTCTTGAGAGTACCCCCGCGCGGCCCCTGCGCATCCTGGCGGAGTATCTGCATCCCCTGGTGCAGCTAAAAAGAGAAGGCATTGCCGACACCATCGTTATGTTTGGCTCCGCGCGCATCGAATCTCACGAAACGGCGCTGGCGCGCGTTACGCGGCTGAAAAGAGAAAACGTCAGAAAACTTTCCTCGGCCGCGCAAGCCAGACACCGTGGCGAAGTTCGCCACGCCAAGAGTCTCCTCGAAATGTCTCGCTATTACGAGGAAGCGCGCGAACTCTCCCACAAAATTACCTCGTGGGCGCTCACGCTTGGACCCAGGCCGCGCCGCTTCGTCATTTGCTCCGGCGGGGGCCCGGGCATCATGGAGGCCGCCAATCGTGGCGCCATCGAAGCCGGCGGCAAATCCATCGGCCTTTCGATCGAACTGCCCCACGAGCAGTTCGCCAACGCCTACATCAGTCCCGAGCTCAGCTTTAATTTCCACTACTTCTTCATGCGCAAACTTTGGTTCGCGCAAATTGCCAAAGCCCTCGTCGTTTTTCCCGGCGGCTTCGGTACCATGGACGAACTTTGGGAGATGCTCACGCTTCTGCAAACAGGAAAGCTCCCCAAACACAACATCATCCTGATCTATGGCCGCAGGTATTGGGACAAGATTCTCAATTGGAAAGCCATGGTGAACTGGGGCACGATCAACGAAGAGGAATACAAAATGTTGCAGTTTGCCGACAGCGTCGACGAAGCGTTCGACCACATCCGCGCAGGCCTCGAGAAATACCACATGGAAGTCGATCCCTTTTTGCAGGCCTATTGACCCGCTCGGGTAGAATTAACCTGTTTATATTCATTCCGTTGCAAGAAAACCGAGAGATTTGCAAGAGAAGGGTGTTTTATCTCTTGTACGTCCTCCTATTCCAGCCGGGGGAAATTCAGGAGGGAAGGACAATGGGAACGTTCTTGAATCGAAGCTGGAAGTTTCTCGGTAAGGCAGCGCTACCCACAGCCGCCTTGGCTGGTTTGCTCGCTTTCACGGGCACTCCCCGCGCGTTGGCGGCCTATGATGACAATTGCCAACGCCGCATCGCCAGGGCCGACTACAAGCTGCACGAAGCGGCCGAGCGCCACGGATGGGGCAGCAGGCAAGCCGAGCACTGGCGTCATGAATTGCATGAGGCGCGGCAACGCTGCTGGCGCGAACGCCATCGTTGGTGGGATGAAGATGGCCACCGCTGGCACACCGATCGCGACTGGGACGATCGCGATCACGACCGTCACTAACCTCTAAAACTGAGTACCTTCACGGGCGCAGCGAATAACAGCTGCGCCCTTTTTTATTTATGTGACTTTCTTATCGCTTCTCACGCTTTATTTCTTTTCCCCGCGGGACGCAACATCTGTGAGGCGCAAGTGTTTTATGAACATGGGCGCCACCCGAGAGCAGACCTGGAGACGCCCGGGAGGACGCAATGTTCACCAACGTTTTGAAGTCCGTGTTTGGCAAGGCACTGTTAGCTACGGCCGCTTTGGGTGGTGCTCTATGTTTCGCTGGCGCGCCAAATGCACAAGCCGACGAGCGGGATCGCGGCAGGGATCGAGATCGCATCGTCCGCTACGATTACCACAGAGACTACAGGGTCCGTGAAGATGTCCGTCGCGGATATTACAGCCCGCGTGCCAATTACTGGCGCATCGAGCGGCGCGAAGCGTTTGCCCGCGGCTACTACGACCGGTTCGGCTGCTGGCACCGCTATTAAGTTTTGATGAATCGCAAAAGAAAAACGGGGCGCAATGTTTTGCGCCCCGTTTTCATTTTCAGAATTGAGAACGAATCAGTTCCTCGCGCCGGTTAATTCGTCGGAAAAAACCGCTTCAAAGCGGCGCTCTTCGTCCTGGTCGTGCAGCAGCACCACCGGGACGACACGCAGCGATCGCTTGCAGGAATGGCATTGGGTCACTTCGCCCTGCAAATCCTGCAGAAAGCCGTCCGTAAAACGATATTGTGTCCGCTCACGCCTGGCATTTTTCTGGTCCTGCGCGCCGCAGTACGGACATACAAACTCGACCTTGTCCTGCTGCGGATCGCGGTCTAGAGCAGCCCAACCCGTGCGGCGCACGCCAATTGTCTCTACATTACGCCCATCCATCGGGATAACCCTCCTTCAGATCCACGTCCACTGGCATGGGATGCGCGCGAGAGCATTTCCGATTCATCAAAATAAGCGCCCTATAATCAATAAGATGCAATTGCCTCTCGGCACTCCGGCAGTGTGAGTGTCCGGAGCGAGCGTCGACGAACTGCCGGAACAAACCCACCATGCAACGAGACCACGCAGCGAATGGAACCATGACTCTTACCGAACGCACGCCCAATCTCATGCAGCGACTGTCCCGCCTTCCAACGACGCCACAGCTCGCTCTTCTGCATCGCGGAAGCCCAAACCGTTGACCTGGCCTCATGCCTCACCACCTTTGCAAAGAAAATCTATATCAGATGGTGTTGCATCGACCCATTGAGACCACCGCCGTTACCGGAAAAGTGCCGAGGGAGCCCGGACTGGTGTTCTTGACAGGTCTCCGGGCTACCAGGAAAACATACAGTTATTTGAGTTCCTAACCCAGGGCCGGTGCGAAATTGCCTTATGGGAGGCGCTGTCAGGTGCCATAAATGAGGTTACTTTTCGAACAACCCTTATTTCTGATGAGAATCCGACTTGTCCGGTCATCCTTGAGAAGCCCGGTACCATCGATCAACCCACATGACTGAACAAACGATTGAGTCCGCTGCTTTTCGAAAAGCGCTGATAGAGAGCGAGCGTCATCGCATATTGGGGGTCGTCGCGTTCGTCACCTGCTTCACCATCGCAATCGCGCTTCGTATCGTCGTCTATGGCTCGAAAATGAGTCCGTGGGGAATTGCCGCATCGGTGCTGCTTTTGGCTTATGAATTTGCGATGCTTCGAACTGTCGATCGGTCCCTGCGCGAAAACAAGGAGCTTCCTCGTGGGCTCTGGCTCTTTACGGTGTTGTTGGAAATTTCCTTCATTGGTATCGGGATCGCCTTTTTCTCCAGCTCGGCGCTGGAAGCCGCTTACCGGCCGATCGCCACACCTTGGGTTCTCGCCTACTTTGCCTTTCTCATACTTTCCGTTCTTCGCCTTAGCCCAAAAGAGTGCCGGTTTGCCGGACTCATCGCGGCCATTTCCTATCTCGTTGCCGCGTACTATCTCGGCTGGCGCGCAAGTTTTCGTGATCTTTCCAGTCATTCCGTGACTCAGACTGCCGTCGGCTTTTATGCCATTATTCTGCTTGCTTGCGGCTTCATCGCAGGAGGCGTTGCACGCCAAATCCGTAAACACGTCCGAGCAGCACTAGAGGAAGCGGAAACCAAGCGGCAGCTAGCTCAGGTTCAGCACGATCTCGATATCGCCCGGTCGATCCAACAATCCCTCCTACCCAGGGTCCGCCCGAACATTCGAGGGTTTGAAATTGCCGGTTGGAATCATAGTGCAGATGAAACGGGGGGCGACTTTTTCGATTGGAGATCGCTCTCCGATGGACGGCTCGCCGTTATTCTGGCCGACGTGATGGGTCACGGCATCGGCCCAGCGCTGCTGGCCTCTGTCTGCCGCGCTTATTCCCGCGTTAGCTTCGACTCGGGGGCATGCCTCACGTCCATATTGGGCCAAATAAACAAGTCCTTCGGCGAGGATGTCGCCGCAGAACGCTTTGCCACGTATGTTGCTGCCGTCTGCGCTCCCGGTCAGGATCGCGTTGAGGTTCTGTCCGCGGGACATGCCCCGCTCTTTCTTTATTCAAGCGGAACCCGGGAGGTCGCGAGATTTGATGCACAGGCGTTGCCACTGGGCATCAGGCCTGAGTTCACTTCGGACTCGCCAATCATTTTCAACCTTCAGCCCGGAGATCTGCTCTTGCTGATCACCGACGGTTTTTTTGAGTGGGAAAATGCCTCAGAAGAGCAGTTCGGGTTTGATCGCCTATCCAGCATGATTCGTACGTTTAGCCATCTCCATCCCGAAGAGATTATTGCCGAGCTTTATCATGCCGTCCTGGCGTTCTCGGGTGGAACCAGGCAGAAGGATGACTTAACAGCCGTGCTCATCAAGCGCATAGCGACCTGAGAATAAAATCAAGCAAACATCCGGCAACCATGTGTATAGCGTTTTGATTGTGGATTCTTGCCGATCACACAGGTAATAAGGTTTGATTGCGCCTGATTGATGTTTTAACGACGCCAGCCTCGCGACGGCCCGGGTATGGCCGACGAAATCATCATGGTTACAGCCGTGATTCTGGCCGTCGGCGTGATGATGTTTTCAGCGAGGCCCATCAGCTTGTTCGTTAATCGCCATCCAACGGTGAAAGTCCTCGCGCTGTCGTTCTTACTGCTGATTGGCGTCTCGTTGGTCGGCGATGGCCTCGGCATGCACATACCGAAGGGTTATATCTACTTTGCGGTGTGCTTCTCGGTCTTGGTGGAAGCGATCAACCTGCGCGTCCGGAGAGCCGCTGCGCCTGTTCACCTGCATGCGCCCTACATGTTATGCAATCATGTCGGTACCGGGATCAGTTTTTCCGGAAAGCGGACTAACCGGGCAGTTGGCGGGATGTTATGATTCGCAAATCAGAAGAGCCAGTCAAAGACGATGCAATCTATCATAAAAGTTGGGCAACGATTCAATTTCACAGTACTGACGGACGATACTCCGAGTGAGCGCCAAGCAATCGTGATTCGGGTGCTCTCGAACCAAGAAGAAGGGCTCGGTCTTGATGTTGATCAGTATATGTCGTATTGGGTTGAGGCTCACGAGCTTACAGAAACAGAGTCTTCAACGACTCTCATCTTTGTTCGTAGCACCGACGGGAAGGTATATCTCGATGGCAAAGTGACCGACGTCACCTTACTGCCGTGACGCGGACTGATGATTTTCCAGTCTAGTCACTCGACTTAGTCCCTCATTGTCGGGTGGACTCTTCCATCTCGGCTAGACAATTGTAGCTTGATTGCATCGAGACTCACGACTCAACTCCTGATTAACGTCGTTACCGGAAACTGACCCAGTATCCTTCGCTGCTGCCGCTTACGAACAAGCAGACAGCGAGCGTTGGTGACGTTCGGGAACTTGTTCACCATTCCGGCGTCCAAGGTACAGAGGACGCGCGCACCTCACATCCCTGCGAGCGCGGCGCCGGTCTCCTGCGGTAGTTGAGCAACCCACAGGGGACTGGCGTCGCAAGAATTCCTGTTCCTCCTCGCAGAACTTTCTTCTGGAGGTGTGTGATGTCTGTCCAACCCGAACCCAATTCGCAAAATGATTTTGGTTTTTTGCAAGGCTGTTTCGTCGAAGGCAGTCCAGAGCAACGTAAACGCGAACGCCGCATTCGCCACCGCGCGTTGATCATTTCCGTCGCCGCGCAATGCGTGATACTCACCGCCATCGTTCTCGTCCCGCTGTTCGGGAAACCGGAACGCATCGCTCTCGCTATGACTCCGATTCCCCCCTATTACCACAACAGTGGACCAACTCGTCCGCCTTCTCCAACCAGGGAACCAGTCCGACATAACTTTCACATCATTCCAGAGATTTTCTTTGCGCCGACCCGCGTTCCACCCCATGTCGTTGAGGGCCCCGTCGGCGAGCCACAGAACCCCGCAGGATTTCCTACTGGTCAGGGACCAACTATACCGTGCACCGCGTGCATTCCTCTGGACGAGAACAGGCATCAGCCCGAACCTCCCGTAGACGTGCGCCCACAAACGCCGCAGCGACTTCATGTGACCCGCCTGGAACAGGCGATGCTGATCCAGCGCATCGAGCCTGCGTATCCTCCACTAGCGAGACAAATTCATCGTGAAGGTCACGTGGAACTGCGCGCGATCATTGCCACGGACGGCACGATCCAATCCTTGCAGGTGGTCAGCGGGGATGCGCTCTTCTTGCAATCCGCCATCGATGCCGTGCGCCAGTGGCGTTACCATCCAACGGTTCTTAACGGCCAGCCCGTCGAGATCGAGACCTATATCACGGTCATTTATACGCTCCAACGCTAAGCGCAAGCTCTTTCCGCGAGGTTTGATGCAAATGATCAGGAGCCACTTCTTGTTTCCTGCGGCTCCGGATCGTTCTTAAATGTTGGAGGAGAGAGCTGAAACTGTTAATCGTCGCTCCGTCAGAGAAGCGGTTCTCCGGAATGGCGCGCGATTGTTTCACGCGTAGTGTCGCGAAGCCGAATCAATTTATGCCAGGCCGATGCTGTCGCGGCATTTGCTGCGTCGCCTGGGCCACGCGGATAAATCGGCGGCGACACGGTGATCGTCACGCTCGTCGGCCGCGGTAAATATGTTCCGTCTCGCAGGAATCTTCGCGTGCCCGCCAGCGCAACCGGAACAATCGGAGCTCCGGCGTCCACTGCGGCCTTGAAGGCGCCTAACTGGAACGGCCGGACGCCGTCTTCGCCGGTAAACGTACCTTCAGGAAAAACAAAAATGGATTCTCCCTCGCGCAGAAGTTTTTCCATCTCTTCGGATTGCTGCAGGCGCGATTGTGCATCGCTGCGGTCAAACGTCATGTGCCGCATCTGCCGCAGGAATGTCCCGATGAATGGCATTCCGCCCACTTCCATCTTGGACACAAAGTGATATGGCACGCCCAGCCCCAGCATCAGCGGCAGAACGTCAAAATAACTCGTGTGATTCGACGCATAAACTTTTGCGCCTGGTGAGTCCACGTATTCCTTGCCGATTACGCGCACGCGGCAGCCAACAAGCGCAAACAAAAGTTTCAGCGCAGCGGATGTAAAGCGCCCCGCTTTGCGGTAGTCCTTGATGAAATTTACAACCGTCCATGTGGGAACGATCCATAGCAGGAACACAACTCCAAAATACAGGCCGTAAACGATTTCCAAGCCTCGCCGCACTTCGGACCATATTTTTCCGCCCGTCGTGCGCGCCCTGCTAGACGCAGCCAGCCGTGTGATCTGCACCCATGCGGGGGCCTTGCCTGCGCTCAATTTGCCGGCGAGATAAAGTTGTTTTGTTTCCTCGTGCCGCAATTTTCCACTCGAAGTTTTAGGAATGCTTCCCGGCGGTATGACCTCGACTCGGTCCGGCGGCAAGCCCAGCCCTTGCGAAACTTGTTCCGTTACTGCCGCCGCGATGACCGCGCGGCGCGATGCATCGCGCTCTCGCGATTCCGCTACCACGATCAACTTCTCGGTTCCTGTCGCTTCGTCTTTCAGCCCGAACGCCACGATGCAGCCCTTGCGAATTCCTTCCGCCCGCGCGGCGAGCTCTTCTACCTCATGCGGATAAAGATTCCTCCCGCCTTTGATGATGATGTCCTTGACGCGTCCCGTGACGTAGATTTCCCCGTCCGCACGGTAGGCCCTGTCGCCGGAATTCACCCACGCAAATTGGCTGTCTTCCGCAGCAGGCCCCGTCGGCAGTAGTTTCTCCGTTGCTTCCAGATTTTGATAGTAGCCGCTCGTCGCCGAAGGCCCGCGAAACCAGAGTAATCCCTCAGTCCTATCATTCACTTCGCTGCCGCTCGCATCCACAATGCGCACTTCATGCCGGGGGATCGGCTTGCCGGAAGAAACAAATGCAATCGCCTTTGCATCGTCCGCCCGTGCCGGCACGGCGCGGCCCTGCACGGTGAATAACTCGCGTTCCACTCGGTCAATCAGCGGTGCGCGATTCAGCGGCGGGACCGTCACCGCAAGCGAAGCTTCCGCGAGCCCGTAAACCGGCAGTTGCGCTTCGCGCCGAAAACCGTAACGCGCAAAACGCTCTGCAAATCGCTCCAGCGTATCGGGATTCACCGGCTCCGCGCCATTTAGCGCCGTGCGCCAATTGCTCAAGTCCAATCCCTGAATGTCCTTGTCGGCAATCCTTCGCACACATAGCTCATAAGCAAAGTTGGGCGCCGCGGAAATCGTTCCGCCGTATTTTTGAAATGCTTTCAGCCATCGTTCCGGCCGCGTGAGAAACGCCAGCGGCGACATCACTGCCACGGGCAGTCCGAAATGCAACGGCGTGAGCCATGCCCCGATTAGGCCCATGTCGTGATAAAGCGGCAGCCAGCTCACGCCCACATCGTCAGGCCCCAGTTCTAAGGCTTCGCCGATCGCTCGGATGTTCGCGAGCAAATTCGCGTGCGTAAGCACCACGCCTTTGGGATCACCCGTCGATCCGGAAGTATATTGCAACAACGCAATGTCGCTGGCTTTTCGTGCACGGCTGCCCGTCAGATGCAGCGGCAGCGCTCCGGGCGATGGCGGCGGCGCCTTATCCGCGGCGTCGATCAGTTTTTCCGCGTCGGCTACCTCCGCAAGCGACTTCACCCGCGGTTTCAGAAGGCGCGCCACGGCTTCCGCCTGACGAAACGTCAGCAGCAGGCACACTCCGGCATTCTTCAGAATCGCCGACTGCCGCTCCGCATATTCCTCGATGCGGTCGGCGCGAAACGGCGGGTAGATCGGCACAGGGATCGCTCCCGCCAGCATAATTCCCGCATACGAAACAAAAAACGCGCGCCCCGTCGGCAGCATAAGCGCCACGCGACCGCCTGCAGGTACGCCGCGTCGCGCCAACTCCGCCGCACAACGTTGCGACGCAGAGTAAAGCTCACCGAACGTCAGCGTCACGCTGCGCTCCTGGCCTTCGGTCTCCTCTATAATCAGCAGGTGCGCTCGTTCCGCGTCATGCATCGCGCGGTAGCGCAGCACGTCCAGCAGCGTCCCTGCAGAGAAAACTCCAGTGTCCGTCGCCGCGCGGTGCAGTTGTTGCGTTGTGATGGCCGCGCGCAGAGCCGAGCCTGCTTCGTCTTCCTGCGTCTCCGCTCCCCTCGCCGTTCGAACGGCTTTCGCCAGATCTTCTGGCGTGTTCGCTTCCGCGACGGTCCTATCGGGCAAACGCACGCCAAATGCTGTTTCCAGCCGCGCCAGCAACTCCACGCGTTCCAGGCTGCCAATTCCCAAGTCCCGATCGAGTTGCGATGCCCCGGTGAGCATCGGCAATGCTCCTCGGCTGCCCAGCTCTTCGAGCAAGCCGCGAATCACCTCGAGTACGAGTTCACGTACTTCAGAGGCGTCGAGTTGTGTTGCAGGAGTGGCCACAGGTCACGCGAAGGGAAACTATTTGGCTTCCGCCAGAGGCTACCACGCGGAGATGCTGTTTGCCATCAACGCGACCGGGATGCTGCTCCAAGAATTACGCACCACGAGCAAGCCATGGAGACTTACGCGCTTTTCTGCTTCGCCTGCTGGGCGGCGTAGCCGCGCGGCATGAGCGTCGTCGAAAGGTCCACGCCGGAAAGGTCCGCCCCGGTCAAATCCGTCTCGCGGAGAATTGCCACGCCCATATCCGCACCGCTGAATTTCGCGCCATTCACATTCGCCAGCCTTAGGTTCACGTTTCGCAAATGCGCGCGGTGGAAAATCGCGTTGGAGAGGTCGCAGCGAAAAAATTCCACTCCGCTGGCTTGCGCTTCCGTCAAGTCCGCTCCAGGCAGGATCGCTTCCGTCATGTCCGTGTTTCGTAGATCGGCCTTCCGAAGATTCGCTCCCGACAAGTCCGCCCCGGGAAGCTTGGCCTTGCGCAAGTCCGAGCCTTCGCAGTTCGCCCCGCGCAGAATCGCTCCGCTCAGATTGATCCCTTGCAAATCAGCGTTCGAAAGATCGGCGCCGGCCAAGTCCGCGCGCGCGCCGCCTTCTTTCCCGCGAAAGAAAAGTGCATGCGCCTCAAGAATGTCCGCCAGCCGCTTGCCGTTGTGCTGAATGTTTTTCGCTTTTTTCAATCCCATACTTTGTTTTTCACTCCTTCGTCCAATGTTCCATTTTACTCGTACGGCAGCACTCTGACGAGCGATTCCCGGCCCCTAGTGGCCACTCCCCAAGAACCCCCGCCGACTAACGACGTTTGTGGTAGTTTTTAGCATTGCCCGGTTGCCCGGAAGGTGAGCGTTCCTTTGAAGTCTAGAAAGATATTTCTCCCGCTGGTTGCCGCTCTCCTCGTGATTCCGTACCTTTCTTTGGCAGAACCGTCTTCTCAGCTAGCGATCACACACGTCACCCTAATTGATGCCACCGGCCAACCCCCGCAACTCGATCAGACCGTTCTCATCGAAGGCCGACGCATCGCCGCCGTTGGACCCACTGCAAAGATCAAGATCCCGAAGGCCGCGCGCACCATCGATGCCTCCGGAAAATTTCTTCTCCCCGGCTTCTGGGATATGCACGTCCATCTCGCAGGCATCAACGCCGATCCTTCCTGGAGCAAACAAGTCCTTCTCCCCCAGCTTTTCGCAAATGGCATTATCGGCGTGCGCGACATGGGCAGCGATCTCGACGCGCTCCTCTCCTGGCAACGCGACATCGAGTCCGGCGCCCTCCTGGGGCCGCATATTGTTGCCGCCGGCCCGTTCCTTGCTGCAAGCGGCAGGAAAACTCCCGAGCAGTATCCCGTCGCCAATGCCGACGCAGCTCGAGCCGCAGTCGATGACCTCAAGAAGCGTGGCGCCAATTTCATAAAAATCATTTCCATGCCGTCGCGAGACGCTTTTTTCGCCGTCTCTGATGAATGCAAAAAGCAAGACATTCCCTTTGTCGGCCATTTGCCCTTCGAAATCGGCGTCATCGAAGCAAGCAACGCCGGCATGCACAGTATCGAGCATCTGCTCTACAGCGCCTTTGCTCTCTCTTTTTCCTCGAAGGAAGCCGAGCTTCGCCCCAGCCTCGTTCAGGCTGAAAGAAAAGGCGACTCCGCGGCTTGGGAACAGATCGCGCACGAAGCCGATGCTACCTACAGCCCGGAAAAAGCGGCCACTGTTTTCCAAACGTTAAAGAAAAACGGCACATGGGTCACGCCCACTCTTGCCTCCCTGGACATTACTTCCCACCCGGACCGCTGGAAGACCGACGACCCCTTACTCGCATTCGTCCCGCCCGCAATAGCAAAAGAATGGCGCGATTCCTTCGACGATGCGCGGATGAAGCAGCGGGCGGCATGGCTGGCCCGCCAGGCATCCAACGACTGGAAGCTAACTGGCGAGCTTCATCATGCGGGCGTGCATCTCCTTGTGGGCTCGGATTCGCTCGATCCGTTTGTTTTTCCCGGCGACAGCTTCCATCATGAACTCGCCGAGTTAGTCCGTGCGGGATTCACGCCCATGGAAGCGTTGCAGGCGGCCACCCTCGGCGCAGCGCAGTTTCTTGGAAACGAAAAAGAGTTCGGAACCATCGAGCCAGGCCATGCCGCCGATCTGGTCATCTTTAGCGCGAATCCGGCGGAGGGCATTGCGAACACACGCAAAGTTTGGGCCGTGATTCGCGATGGTGGTTACTATGATCGGGCCGCTCTCGATGCGTTGCTCGCTCGAGCAAAAGAAGCCGCGGCTGCCGTTTCTGGGGAGAAACCTTAGAATCATGCTGCTTGTTCTAAATATTCTAGGAAAAATGCTTGTAGTCCGCTAACGACCGATGCCAGTCGCCGCCACACGCCGCAGATGGAACACTCCGATCTCGCTGTGTCTCATTTCCTTCGCGTGCCTCGCCTCGGTTCAAACCGCCTCTGCCCAGGAACGTGAGCGGGGCGATGAAATCGTGGCCAATCTAGCCGGAGGGCGCGTCATTATTCACGTCGCTCGCGACAAGATCATCTTCGCGGCCATCGATCAGCCCGTCGAGGCTAACTCCGTTCCTCCGCGGGTCATGAGCATTGACTCCACTCACATTGCCGTACTTTTAGGCGCGTCCGAATGGCGCCTCACCGCTGATCCCAAGCCGGTGCGTCTGGATAGGGACTTTCCCCACATCTCCGGGAAGAACCCGAACTATGCAGCCGATCCCGAAGAAATCGCGCCAGATCTGGACACTGTCGGAGTCGCGTTTCTCGAACGCCTTCGCCCGCTAGTTTCCCAGCTTCAGCACAAAATCGAATTCAAACCCGATGAGGCTCTTTTCGAAGTCGTCCTCATTGGTTTTGCGCCCGACGATTACGGCCCCGAGGTTTGGACCATCGAATACCGCATTCAGCAGCAGGAAATCGCAACTCGGGGCGACTTTTGGCAGACCCGTCTTCTTCGCCCGCGTTTCACCCAGCTATACCCGCCCGAAAAACACGCGCCGAAGACCCTCGTGGAAGTCCGCTATCCAGTCACCGTCCAGCCCCAGGAACCGTCTTTGCAGCAACTCATTCAAGGAAACGATCCGGAGATCGATAACTTATCGCGTGGAGAACCCAAATTTTCAAAACTGTTGGAAGTGATTGACCGCGGTCAGGCCAACAAAGCAGTTTCCCAGGATGCCGCGGATTTCCTGCGCGCAGCCTTGCCGCTGATTGCCGGAAAGTCCAAATTCATCCTCGGCACTATGAACGAGGGTGGGTTCGATTGGGTAGTACCGCCGGATGAGCCTGTGGAGAAAGCTAAAGAAGACAAAAACCGGCCACCGGAAGCACCGTCCCTGCATCGCAGGATAAAGCCGTAAGACTCAAACAAGTTTTTCGATTCCATCCCTGGGCGGATGACTCCGCCTTTCACCACTCGGTCCTTCCGTCGTGATGTTCTCTCGAATCATTCCTGGCGAAAAACTCCAAGGCGTCCAGCGTTTCTCGGTCCACCAGTAAAAGCTGGCGTTTACCTGGGTGTGCATGGGCACACCCCTCAAAGCCCATTTCTTGAATTGCCGAAACCTGCGCAAGCTCCTCCATCGGCCAGCCGGACTTGGGAACGCGGAACAGGCGAACGACGCGCGGCATCGGCCTACTCTCCTACGGCCTTCAGTCGGCCTGCGGAAGCGCCGATGTCCTTGCGGTAGTGCATGCCATCGAACTGGATTTCTGCGGATGCTTGATAGGCGAATCCCAGTGCCGCTTCCAATGTTTCACCGATTGCAGTCACTCCGAGAACGCGACCGCCGCTGGTCACGAGCGAACCTTGCTCGCGCTTGGTTCCCGCCTGGAAAACTTCAACACCGGTTCTGTGCCCGAAAGAGGTTAGTCCAGTTATTTTCTTTCCAACCTCAAATTTTCCCGGATACCCACCAGAGGCAAGCACCACGCAGACACTTGCTTTCTTCTTCCATCGCAGTTTTTCTGGATTGAGCCGTCTCGCCGCCACGTCTGCCAGGACCTCCGCCAAGTCAAAATCCATGCGGGCCACAATTGCTTGCGCCTCTGGGTCGCCAAGTCGACAGTTGAACTCCAGCACCTTGGGCCCGTCCTCGGTCAACATCAGGCCAACATAGAGAAAGCCCTGGTAAGGAATGCCCTCTTCCGCAAGGCCTTTGAGAGTGGGTTCCACGATCACGGAAATAACTCGATCGCGAAGACTTGGCGGTAAGAGCTCCTCCGAAGAATAAGCGCCCATTCCACCAGTATTCGGACCTTTGTTGCCGTCAAAAACCCGCTTGTGATCCCGCGTGGGTACCATTGGTGCGTACCGTTCCCCATCGGTCAAAATAATGAACGACAGCTCTTCTCCCTCAAGCGTCTCCTCCAACAAGACGCGATGCCCCCCGGATCCCAGCTCGTTCCTCTCCATTACGCGCTCAAGAAATTGCTTCGCCGCTTCCGCATCAGGCGCCAGGAATACGCCTTTTCCCGCGCACAATCCGTCGGCCTTAATCACCAACGGCCATTTCACGCTACTCAGCGCGGCATACGCATCGCGCGGCGAGTCAAACGCGCCATACATCGTGGCTGTCGGAATATTGTGCCGAAGCAAAAACTCTTTCGAAAAAATCTTACTGCCTTCTAGCTGCGCCGCTTGCCGCGTGGGGCCTACGATTGCCCAGCTTCGCTGCGCAAACGTGTCGCAAAGCCCATTCACCAGCGGCAGTTCCGGTCCGACCACCGTTAAATCCGGCCTGATTTTTTCTGCCAGTGCCACAAGCGCCGCAACTTCGCCCGCATCAACGGCAACGCATTCCGCGTCCTCTGCGATTCCGCCGTTGCCCGGCGCGCACCAGATCTTCTCCACTCGCGCGCTCCGCTTCAGCTTCCAAACCAGCGCATGCTCGCGCCCGCCGCCCCCAATCACCAAAATCTTCATCCAGCGACCCTCTCGAAAATTCACCTCGAACGATAGTCGGCCCGTCGCAATGTGTCAACTTGCTGTCGAAGTTCTGCGCCAACGCTTGAGTGCCTTTCTTGCAAACAAAATGGCTATTGAGATGGAGGGGCGTAAAACCGCAATCTTTGCTCATGCTGGCAGTACCCTGCCATATTTAAGTTGTGAATTGCGTGACTTAGATACTTAGATGGGGTACTAACCTATAATATTCATAATATAAGTTAGTATGCATTGGCCAAGAGGCTTGCAGCTGGCAAGCCTCAGAGAATTAATTCTTGTCACGCTCAGGATTTGACTGGCTGCTGTTTAAGCTTGGCTTACGGCTCGTATCGGAATCGTCACTCCGGACGCAGCATCCGAGGACGCGAGCATGTGGCATCGACCATCGAAGATTCCGCCCGGGTCAATCACCATGCACGGCGAATGCACTTCACCTGTAACAACGCCTTTGGCCTGGATCTCGACGCGCCCCTTCGCAAAAATTACTCCATCGAACCGCCCGGAGATTACCACGCGATTTCCTTCGATCTGCCCTTCGACTTTGGCGCCGTCACCCAGAACGACGGTCTGCTCAGAAATGATATTCCCTTTTACATTTCCGTCGATGCGAAACGTCCCAGTTACCTGCAGAGTCCCTTCGAGCGTTACACCCTGATCTATGAATCCGGTCCACTCTTCGCTCGCGCCGTTATTTGATGAACTGGGCCACTTCCATGCCATGACATTTCTCCTGGATAGACTCTCTTACTTTAGCGTCCGGAGCGCACAAGTCAACGCGTCGCGCATGCGGAGTTGTCCAAAGGATACGGAGGAACGACTGGACATGCCGGCTCCCGCGGGGTTCGCGGCGCTACTTTATCAATCGATCGTAAATTCCCATCAACTGCGCGTCGTCGTAATACTCCAGCACGAGCTGACCCGGCCGCATCTTCGTCTTTTGCCGGAGGAGAACTTTGGTCCCAAGGTGCCGTTGCAGTTCATCGATCGCAGCCCGAATGTTAGCGTCCACATGGGCTTCCGTTGCAGAACTCGCTCCTCGCGCACGCCGGGAAGCGAGCCGTTCTATTTGCCGCACCGTTAATCCGCCACGAGAAGCTCGTTGTGCATAGCGCATCCTTAGGGCCGAGTCCGCCACTGCCAGGAGAGCGCGCCCGTGTCCCGCGGTCAACTTGCCTTCTTCAATCCAGTCTTGAATCGTTGGCTCAAGCTTTAACAGCCGAACTGAGTTAGCAACCGTGGCCCGATCTTTTCCCGTTCGTTCCGCTACCATTTCCTGGGTAAGCTGGAATTCATCCATCAATCTCTCAAACGCCCGCGCTGCTTCAATGGCGTTCAAGTCTTCGCGCTGGATATTTTCCACCAGCGTCATTTCCAGAGCCAGCTCGTCCGGAACCTGCCGCACAATCGCAGAGACTTTCGTCAGTCCTGCACGTTGCGCGGCTCTCCACCGGCGCTCGCCGGCGATCAGTTGAAAACGACTGCCAATCGGCCGAACCACCAGAGGTTGAATAATCCCGCTGGATTTAATGGACCGAGCCAGTTCGTCCAGGGCTTCCTCGCGGAATCGCGTCCTGGGCTGGTAAGGACTCGGCTCAATTAGATCGATGTCGAGTTCCAACGGTCCTGCATGCGCGGCTTCCCGCGCGGTTGCAGCAGCAGCGGCGCTAGTGCTTGTTGCATGAGGCTGACCTTGCGTCGGCGGTGCGGGTACCTGTGGTTCAGGCTCCCGAATGAGCGCTCCGAGCCCCCGTCCCAGTGCGTTTCTCGGCATTGGCAATAACCTCCTGGGCGAGTTGCGTGTAGCCCTCCGCCCCTTTGCTATGAATATCGTAAAAAATAATCGGTTTCCCGAAACTCGGTGCTTCGGCCAGACGCACATTGCGCGGAATGACGCTCTGAAATATCTGCGTTCCAAAAAAGCTGCGCAAATCCGTGGCAACTTGTCTCGATAACGTGG
>Ga0070693_100000177_pt1 | contig 29253 bp, 31 predicted proteins | sample KBSK1103metaG_FD_65472 | JGI IMG/M metagenome (GOLD analysis project Ga0070693, IMG submission 65472) | Corn, switchgrass and miscanthus rhizosphere microbial communities from Kellogg Biological Station, Michigan, USA - KBS K1-10-3 metaG | ecosystem: Host-associated > Plants > Roots >...
GCTACGAGCTTCGGCGAAGAAAGCAGCGGCCTCCGCTTCCAAGCTATCGTATTGCTCTTCGAGGATGGCGCGCTTGAGGAGTTCGTTGACGCGCTCGCTCGCGGAGCGATCGCCCTTGGTAGAGTCTACGTATTCGTTGATCTCGGGATCGACCATAAAGCTCTTAGGTAATCTCATGGAATAGCTCTTAGGATAAATCATACCATATTCGAGGTCGTCTGGGTGGCCAGCATTCTGACCGGTCATGAGTGACGAGCGGGAGGGGCAAGCTTTTCCCCTTCAAGGCAGCGGTCAATGACAAATATTGAAGTGCCGCCGATGCTGGGGAAAGAAACCGATAAGACGAGAACGGCGGTGGATTAGAATTGCGGGATGAGGGCCGGATTGATGATCTTGAAACGGTGCCGTTGGGCGACGAGCGAGTTGAATATTCCTTATCACGATGAGGAGTGGGGTGTGCCGCTGCATGACGACCGCGCGTTATTTGAGCTTTTGATTCTGGAAGGGGCGCAGGCGGGGTTGAGCTGGGACACGGTGTTGAAGAAGCGGGCGCGATATCGCGAAGTGTTTGACGGGTTTGATGTCGAGAAGGTGGCGCGATATGACAAGAAAAAGTTGCGCGAGCTCTTGAAGGATGCGGGGATTATTCGCAACCGGTTGAAGATTGCTGCAACGATTTCGAATGCGCAGGCGTTTTTGAAGGTGCGGGAGGAATTTGGGTCATTTGACGCGTATCTCTGGCGGTTTGTGGGCGGCAAACCGAAGCAGAATGCCTGGAAGACACACTCGCGTTTGCCGGCGAAGACGGCGGAATCGGATGCGATGAGCAAGGATTTGCAGAAGCGGGGATTCCGGTTTGTGGGGTCGACGATTTGTTATGCGTTCATGCAAGCCACGGGGATCGTGAACGATCACCTCGTCGAGTGTTTCCGCTACGCCGAATTGAACAGGTAGCACAGTTGGTGTTTGCTCCACGCGGCCGAGATGTCAAAGGCATCGGACATCTGTTTTCGGGAAGTCGTTCCCTTTTGCGAGAAGCGGCTCGCCAGAAGTTTTTGCCAGCGCATAAGCGAAACAGTCTCCGAAATTGAGGCTGGCTGGATGCCGGCCCTTGCCGTATCTGCGCCATCCAGCGCGAGCAACTTCGACCTGGGCGGCGTCGACGGGAACGAGTTCTATGCTGAGCCGATGAATAAAGAGATCCAGCTCACGGCCCGCCACTTCGCCGCGACGAGCTTCCAACACAATAGCGGTTTCCAATGCATTTGGTGCGGAAAGGAGGCGGGATCCGTCATTGCGAATACGCTCGAGGAAACGCTGCCGTTCCGGCTCTGCCAGAAAGATAGCGAGCAGGGCGGAAGTATCGATGACCATCAGTGTGGGATTCCTTGGGAATCGTAGCCTAGAATTTCATCTTCAGAACGGTTGTCCAGGGCCGGAAGCGCGTCGACGCGGTGGAGGATGTCGTCAACTTCCTGAACTAGATTCTTGGCGTGGCGTCGTCCCCGGAGGCGTTGAAGACGATCACGCAGGGCAATAGTGATGGCATCGGTCAAAGACTCACCCGTTTCTTTGGAAATCTCGCGAGCTAGTTGTTCGGTTTCGGGGTTTTTGATGCTGAGCGGCATGAGACTCTGTGCTCCCTTGGTATAAGGTAGATTACAATATAGAATCTATAGATTCAAGCTCGTAGAACTGCCCAAGATGTTGCTATGCAGGAGACGGCGTTTCATTGTTCCACCAATCTCGCCGGCCAGAGCAGCGAGCGTCAGGGAAAGATTTCGACGTCGATAACGTGGAAGGGAAGTTTTCCGGCGCTTCGCACGCGATGTGTGTAGGCCTGTCCGCGAGCCTTACGAAAACCGGCATCGCCGGGCTTGACGACCTGCACTTCGCTCCACTCGCCGCCGGCGGGCTGGGATTGCGTTTTGTCTCCGCTGAGGGGAATCCCGATATTGTCATTGCTGTGCGTGTGGAACAAAGATGCTTCGCCGGCAGGGAATAGGACGTCGAGGACGCGGACGTACTGGTTCTGGAAAGCAAAGTGGTGGTGAGGCTCCTTTTCGACAGGAACTGGCTCCGGCAAGGCAGCGGTTGATCCACCAGGCGGGGAAACGGGGACGGCGGCAGCGGCGGCGTTTTTCAGTTCGACTTCAACAACCTCAAACGGCGTGTCCTCGAGATTTTCGAAGGAATGAGTCACCGGCTCAGACCATCGCGAATCGCCAGCTTTGTTGCGCAGTTCCTGCGTCGCACCGCTCGCGGAAGTCACAAGCACGTGCATATCCGTGACGCACACGACGACACGGGCAGGATGCGAATGCTGGGCGATCTTCTGGTGCGGGGCGTAGCGCGCATGCAAGACGCGAATCTGTTCGTTTTCAAATGCGACTTTCACGGCGCCGGAATTGACGGATACCGGGTCCTGGCCCAGGGCCGCGGGCGCTGCCGCGAGAGACGCGAGTAAGAAGTAAAGAGAAAGTGTTCGCATGGAGACGAAGCTCCTTTGTGAGCGCACAGGATAAACGGGCTTTGTGCAGGATGCAATGAGACTGCGGAGTGCGAAGACCTCTGACACGTGCTTGCGTTGAGGGCTAGGCGAGCTTACGATAAGAACCTGCCGTTTTCTGGTGCTTTCCAAAGAAGTTTCGAAGAAGTGAATTAGAGCGCGAAGAAGTGTGGTCGAGGAGAGAGCCTGCATGAAATCGGTGGTGGTGGTGGGCGCGCAATGGGGCGATGAAGGCAAAGGCAAGGTGGTGGACTACCTTGCTGGGTCGTTTGATTATATTGCGCGCGTGGCGGGCGGGCACAATGCAGGGCACACGGTCATTATTGGCAAGGACCGGTATGTGCTGCAGCTGATCCCCTGCGGGATTTTGCGGCCGAAGCAACAGGCGGTGATTGGGACGGGCGTGGTGGTGGATCCAGCGGCGCTGGTGGCGGAGATCGAGACTTTGGCTAAGGCGGGGATCGACGTGAAAGGGCGGTTGCATGTGAGCAATCGCGCGCATCTGATTTTTCCGTATCACCGGGAGCTGGACAAAGCGGCGGAAGGCGCGAGGGGCGCCGATAAGATCGGGACGACTTCGCGCGGAATCGGTCCGGCTTATGAAGATAAAATGGCGCGGCGCGGTTTGCGAACGTGCGATTTGCTGGAGCCGGAGCTGTTTCGCAAGAAAGCGGCGCGCGTTGTAGCGGAGAAGAACCGGCTGGCGAAGGGCGCGTATGGCGCGGACATTGATTTTTCCCATGAAGTGGAAGAGACGCTGAAGCTGGGCGAAAAGATTCGCGGATATATTTGCGATACGGCTGAGCTGGTAAATCGCGCGCTGGATGAAGGGAAGTCGGTGCTCTTCGAAGGCGCGCAGGGGACGATGTTGGACATCGACCACGGAACGTATCCGTATGTGACATCGTCCAGCGCGATTTCCGGAGGAGCGACGACGGGCATGGGAGTGCCGCCGACCAAAATCAAAAACGTGCTGGGAATTTCGAAGGCGTATACGACGCGCGTGGGAGGCGGGCCGTTTCCGACCGAGATGCCGGAACTGGAGGCGAAAGAAGTACGCGAACGGGGAAAAGAGTTCGGAGCGGTGACGGGCAGGGCGAGGCGCTGCGGATGGCTGGACTTAATGGTGTTGCGCTACGCGAAGATGATCAATGGGATTGATTCACTGGTCGTGACGAAGCTGGACGTTTTTGATACGCAGCGGGAGATTCAGGTTTGCGTGGGGTATAAGTACAAGGGGAAAGCGCTGAAGGAGATGCCGGCCTTGGCGGAAGAGTACGAGCACGTTGTGCCGGAATACAAAACGTTGCCGGGGTGGTGCGAAACGACGTACGGCGTGAAAGACGGCGCGAAATTGCCAAAAGCGGCGCTAGATTATTTGAGATTTATCGGAGATTTCTTGCAAGTGGAGATTGGGATGATTTCTACCGGGCCGGAACGGGATGCGACGATCGTGCCGGCGGGGACACTGCTGGCGCGGTGGTTGTAGGGAAGGAAGCAGAGGAAGTAAAGGAAGTAAAGGAGGTATAGAAGGTAAAGGACGAAGAACGGGAGATCGCGTCGGTTGAAGTCAGCGAGTTTGCCTCATGTTGAGCTACCAGGAAGCACGGCAAAAAGTCATCGAACAAATAACAGCGAAGAAGGGTCCGCGCGCGATGGAGCAGGTGCGCGTAGGGGATGCGCTGGGGTATGTCCTGGCGCAAGAGGTGAAGACGGATCGCGAGTACCCGCCGTTTAATCGGGCGACGCGGGACGGGTACGCGGTGTTTGCGGCGGATGCGAAGGCGGGAGCGACGCTGAAGTGCACAGGGGAAATTAAGGCCGGAGACCGCGTTACGAAAGAATTGTGGGCGGAGACTTGCGTGCAAATCATGACGGGCGCGGCGGTGCCCTCAGGCGCGGATGCGGTGGTGATGATTGAACACACGAAGCGCGACGGGGATGAGGTGAGGTTCGAACGAGCGGCCGTGACAGGGCAAAATTTTGTGCCGCGCGGAAGCGAGGCGCGCGCCGGGCAAACTCTTTTGACGCCGGGGATGAAGCTGGGCTATGCGGAGCTGGCGCTGGCCGCGCAGGTGGGCGCGGCGGAATTGAAGTGCGCGCAGAAGCCGCGCGTGGCAATTCTATCGACCGGCGATGAGATTGTGCCGGTGGACAGCATTCCGGGGCGATTTCAGATTCGAAATAGCAACAGCGTGTCGCTCGCGGCGCAGGTGCGGCTAGCTGGGGGCAAGCCTGTGCTGCTGGGGAACGCGATGGACCGCGAGGACGATTTGGCCTCCAAGATTCGGCGCGGTTTGCAGGAGGATTTGCTGGTTTTATCGGGCGGCGTGTCGATGGGGAAGTACGACCTGGTGGAGAAGGTGTTGAGGGAGCTGGAAACGGAATTTTATTTTGATGAAGTGGCGATTCGGCCGGGCAGGCCGGCGGTGTTTGGGAAGTGCGGAGAGAAATTTGTATTTGGGCTGCCGGGGAATCCGGTGTCGACGATGGTGACGTTCGAACTGTTTGTCGTGCCCGCCGTGGATTTGCTGAGCGGAGCGGAGGCGCGCGGGCTGCCGATGGTGGAGGCGCGCTTGGGCGAGGCGATGAACGAGAAGCCGGGATTGACACATTTCCTGCCAGCGCGGATGGAGGGGCAAGGGGCAGAGAGGGAAGTGAAGACGTTGAAGTGGCAAGGATCGGGCGATGTGCCGGCGCTGGGAAGGGCAAACTGCTTTGTTGTGGTGCCGGCAGAGAAGGAAAAGTTAGCCGTTGGAGAAAGAGTCGAAGTGATTGTGAGAAGAGACTTATTCTGATGTGAGCGAGCAAGGGGAGGACTGAAGAAAAGCCTGGGAAAAAGAATAAAGCAGGGGTCGCAGAGGGACAGAAACTCGGAGAAGTAAAAGCGGGAAGACGGATTCGGGCATTGGCAAAGCTTTCACACTACGGGGCGCGGGGAGAAGTGAGGATGGTCGACGTGTCGGAGAAGGCGGCGACGACACGGACGGCAGTGGCGCAGGGGTTTGTGAAGATGAAGCCACTTGTGGTGCGAGCAGTGAAGCGGCTGAGGAATCCGAAGGGGAACCCACTGGAAGTTGCTCGAATTGCAGGGATTGCGGCAGCGAAGAGGACGGCGGAGTGGATACCTCTTTGTCATCCACTGCCGCTGACGCACATTGATGTGACTGCGCGGCTGTGCCAAAATGGCGTTGAAGTTCGCTCCGAGGTTACGGCGACTGCCCAGACAGGGGTGGAGATGGAAGCCCTTGTCGCCGTTACCGCCGCGGCCCTCACGGTCTACGACATGTGCAAAGCTCTCGATAAAGGGATGGAAATCGGCGGGATAGTTCTCGTCAAAAAGACCGGCGGGAAGAGCGGGGACTTTTTTCGGGAAGCGGCCGTGGCGGGCAGTCACAAAAAAAACAGCCGGAGTCGGAGTCGATGACCGCGGGAAGCACCAAAACAGTCAAGTTACTGGTGGCGGACGACAATCCGCTGGTGAGGGACTTGATTGTCAAAGGAATGGAGCCGTTCTGCGAGATTGAGACGGCAGCCGACGGCGCGGATGCCTTGTTGAAGGTGATTGATACTCCCCCCGACGTGATTCTCTGCGACTACAAAATGCCTGGACTGGACGGGCGTCAGCTTTTCGAGAAACTGCGCGGACGCGATGCCACGCGGCACATTCCGTTCTTGTTCATGGCGAGCCGCGCGGACATTGAAGAGCGCTTGCGGCCGCTGGTGGATGGCGTCGAAGACTTTGTGACCAAGCCGTTTCTGGTGAAGGATTTGGTGCGAATTACGAAGAAGGTCGTGGACCGGCTGCACCTGGAGAAGTTGCAGAAGCGCGCGTCACGGCCGGGGGTAATTCAGGGCCGGCTGGAAGAGATGAGCATGATCGACCTGATGCAATCGCTGGAGATGGGGCAGAAGTCGTGCCGGCTGGTGGTCCAGCATAAGGGCGAACAGGGCGAACTGTACTTTGCCGGTGGGCAGTGCCGCGACGCAAAAATTGGAAAAACCGAGGGCGACGACGCCGTATACCGCGTGGTGCTTTGGACGGCGGGCGAATTCGAGATTGATTTCAACGCGGCGAATGCTTCGGGGCGCACGACAACGACAAAAAATACGACTGGCCTGCTGATGGAAGCGATGAGGTTGATGGACGAGGCCAATCGCGACACTGTGGAAACGAAGTAACCTGCCTGATGCGCGTCGCAGTGCTCACCATAAGCGACACAGTTTCGAGAGGAGAACGCGAGGATTTGTCTGGGCCTGCGGTGGTCGCGGTGTGCCGTGGATTGGGCTGGGAAATAACCTCGGTGCTGCGCGTGTCCGACGATCCCGCGAATATTCGCGAGCAGTTGCGCGAACTGGCGGACTCCGGGCGAGTGGACGTGATTTTGACGACCGGCGGGACGGGAATTGGGCCGCGGGACAACACGCCGGAATCGACGCAGGCTGTTGCGGACAGGATCGTGCCGGGGATCGGGGAAGAGATGCGGCGCAAGGGAGCTGTACTGACGCCGACAGCCGTTCTTTCGCGGGGTGTGGCGGCGGTTCGCTCGAAGACACTCATCGTGAATCTGCCGGGAAGTCCAAAGGGTGCGTCGGAGTCGTTGGACGCGGTGGCGCATCTCTTACCGCATGCCGTGAACGTGCTGCACGGCGCGAGGCACGATTAATTCTTCTGCCGCTTCGCGCGTGGAATAACAGGCAAGACAATTCGAGAAGAGTGTTCTGCATCGTGATAAATGCGGATGTGGCCGAGCTGCGTTTGCGACGAGGTGATTTCGGATTCGCCGGTTTGGAGATTTCGCGAGAAGTGCGGCGAAAACGCGGCGGAGATTTGCACGCGGATACGGTGGCCCGCGCGAAAGACGTTGCTGGTGAGCATGTGATCTAGAGTTAGGAGATAGACTCGGCCCGGAGTGAGAAGCTCGGGCTTGAGCGAAGCGTTGCGGTAGCTGGCGCGAAGGACGTCGAGGCCGGGACTCATGAGATTGAACGCGGAGCCATCGTGAGCGACGTCGAGAAGGCGCACCCAGAGATCGAAGTCAGGCACGTCTGCGGAGGCGAAGATTTCGGCGCGGATGGGGCCGGTGACTTCGGTGTCGGCGGCGAGAGGGGGCGTATCAAAGACGAGGACGTCGTCGCGGCCAGCGAAGGCGCGATAGTCGTGGGCGCCGTAGGCACTATACGGATCTGTGAGTGGATGCGAGGGGTAGGATACGAACTCAGTTGTCTGAGCGGAGTGGACGAGGTGGGACGGATACAGCGTGCCGATACGGGATGTAGCTCCCGACGAGTTCAAGTAATAAGAAGTGTATTTCGCGCGAGTGAGCGGCCAGGAGTTTTCATCGCGCCAGACGTTGTCTCCCATAACGAAAAGGCGGACGGGTCTTTCACGATGAACGCCGTTGTCGAGGCCGCGAAGATAGTGGTCCATCCAGCGGAGGATTAGCTCGTCGTAGTCGATAGGAGCGGCGGAACCGAAATCGCGCTCGCCGGACTTGGACTCTTTCTGGCCGCCGTGAGTCCAGGGACCGATCATGGTATGCGTGCGTGGATCTTTTTCGGTGGGGCGAGCGGCGAGGAGGCCGTTGAAATTTGTCGTTGCGCCGTCGGGGCCGTAGGCTTCGTCGTACCAGCCGGAAAAATTCAAGACCGCGGCGTGAACGCGATTGTACTTGTTGCGTAGTTCCGCCCAGTCCCACCAGGGATCGGCCGGCGGATGCGAGAGCCAGTCGTAGTAGAACGGCGCGACCTGTTTTAGGTCCGCAAGATTGCGCAGCGGCAGGAAATTCTGAATGCGTTCGTGATCTTGCTCCCAGGATGCGGCTGCTTCTTTGCGCGTTTGCGGACCGGGAAGATTTTTGCGGCGGCGGGAATCCGGAGCGATGTTGAACCAGATCCAATCGAGCCACGAGCCATCAAAAACGCCTCCGGAATAGAAGAAATTACGTGGCGTGGAAAACGTCATAGCGGGGACCATGGCTTTGAGATGCGGAGGATTCTCGAGGGCGGCGAGCCACTGGACAGCGCCGGGATACGAGAGACCAAACGTGCCGACGTTTCCGTCTGACCAAGACTGGTGCGCGGCCCACTCAATGGTGTCGTAGCCGTCGCGGCCCTCGTTTTGATAGGGCGAGAAATCGCCGTCGGAGGCGTAACGGCCGCGGACGTCCTGGATGACGACGACGTAACCGCGAGCGACCGCTTTTTCGAAGGTTGAGCCTTCTTTCAGGGCGAACTGTTTGCCATAGGGCGTGCGATAGACGAGTGTGGGGAAACGGCCGGCGAAACTGGGGAGCGCGACATCCGCGCGCAGGACAACACCATCGCGCATCGGCACGGCGACGTCCTTGGCGACGTTGAGGGCTGGCGAGGCCTTGGCTTGCCGAGAATTGCCCGAGACGAAAGGCAGAGCGCCCGCGAACAGAAGTGCGATGGTCAGCAAAAAAGTGAATTGGCGCAAGTTGGAGAAGCCTCCGCGGAGAATCGGAAAGCTCCGCGGGCGGAATTGTAACCGAAGAAGCGGTGAAACGGAGGTTGACGCAGATGGACGTGTCGTCAACAATGTTTGGACTATGGCGCAAGAACTTACGGACAAGAGACTGGCGGTTTTGGGGACCGGGAAGCTCGGCGGAATTTTGCTGCGGGCGTATCTGATGCAGGGATTGTTTTCAGCGAAGCGCGTGACGGCAACGGTGAAGCACAGCGAGAAGGCTGCGGCACTGACGAAAGAACTTGGCGTGGCAGTGGCCACGGAGAATCGGAAAGCGGTGCGCGGCGCGGACATCGTGCTGCTGGGAGTGAAGCCGCAAGTGGTGGGCGAGGTGTTGAAAGAGATTGCTCCGGAATTGAACGAAAAAACGCTGGTGATTTCCGTGGCGGCTTCGGTGCCGACGAGCTACATCGAGCAGAACATTGCTGAAAATGGGGGCGGGAAAGTGCCGGTGGTGCGGGCCATGCCGAACACTTGTTCCGCGGTGGGCTGCGGCATGACGGGAATTTGCCGCGGGGCGCACGCAGGGGCGGAGCACTTAGAGACGGCGCGGGCCATGTTTGAGGCCGTGGGGAGAACGGTTGTTGTGGATGAGAAGAATATGGATGCAGTGACGGGGCTTTCGGCGAGCGGGCCGGCGTTTGCGTACATTATTTTAGAGTCGTTCGCGGAGGCCGGCGTGAAAGTTGGTTTGCCGCGCGATGTGTCGACGCTGCTGGCGGCGCAAATGATGAAGGGCGCGGCAAGTGTGGTGCTGGAGACGGGCGATCATCCGGCGCTGTTGAAAGATGCTGTGACGACGCCGGCAGGGTGCACGATTGACGGAATCCTCGAACTGGAGGAAGGCAAGCTGCGCGTCACGCTGATCAAAGCCGTGGTGAAGGCAACGCAACGCGCGGGAGAACTGCTGTTCGAAAAGTAACGACATTCGCGCTTCGGATTTCGGTCTGTCCTTTTAAGCGGAACCTTCCCTCCGAATGATCCACACCCTCATAAACGCAGTGCGCGGCTTTCTCAGCGGTGACGGAGCGCTTATTCTCCCGGAGATGGAGCTGGTCCTGTTTGCTTGCGGGATTCTGCTGATCGACCGCTGGCTTTCCGCGAACGAGAAATACTGGAACGCCGCGCTTGCGCTCGCTGGGACAGCTTTTAGCGAATTCACGCTGTATGTGCAGCACGCAAAGTTGGCGGCACTGCGGGAAGCGAATCCTGAGTCGCCTGGACTTCTGGGGCTTCACCAGAGTGTGCTGATCGATCCGTTCTTTCTTTACTTGGCCGCGTTATTTCTTGCCGTCACAGCGCTGGTCCTGTTGCTTTCGGTTCGTTATCTGGAAATCGCCGGGCAAAAGCGCGGAGCGTATTACGCGCTGCTTCTCTTCGGATGCGTGGGGATGATGTTGATGGTTTCCGGAGTCGATCTGATTGTTGTGATGCTCGGTCTGGAAGTGATGGGGCTGAACTGTTATCTGCTCATCAGATTTTCAGGGGACGGGCAGCCCGCGAAAGCTGCGGCGCGGAAATATGCTCCGCTATGGATGTGTAGTTCGGCAGCACTGGCGCTCGGTTTTGCGATTCTCTGCGGCGTGTTCCGAACGACGAATCTTGGGCGGATGGGCGCGGTGCTTGAGGTGCGTCTGGAAAACGGCGTGCCCTTCGGCGGACTTACAGCCTGGCTCCCGGCATTAGCGCTCGTGTTCATCGTTATGGGCGTGTTCTTTCTGATGGATGCAGGGCTTTTTCAATGGTTCGCTCCGGGCATTCTCGAATTCGCGCCAACACCCCTTGCCGCATTCTTGAACATTGCTGCGAAGCTGGCGGGTTTCGCGCTGTTGCTGAGATGTTTTTCATTTCTGTTTGTGTTCGCGCACGAGAAATGGATCCACGTCTGGGGCGGGGCGGCGATTATCTCGCTCCTGTGGGGAAACATTGCGGCCATGCGGCAGAGAAATGTGAAGCGGCTTTTGGCGTACGGATCCGTTGCGCATACTGGATTCATTTTGCTTGGGCTGGTCGCGGGAAATGAGGCAGGATTCAGCGGCATGATGTACTACCTGGGCGTTTACATTTTCATGACCGCGGGGGCGTTTGGGATTTTGATTGTGCTGGAGCAGCGTGGGCGGGCCGCAACAGAGTTGTCCGATTTGAATGGTTTGTACCGGCAAAGCCCCGCTGCGGCTGTCCTTTTGCTGGTTTTCATGATGGCGCTCGCGGGAATACCGCCCACGGCGGGATTTATGGCCAAGTATTCCATCGTGAAAGCGGTGATCTCTGCGCCGCATCCCGAGCTTGCTGCCTTTGCAGTGATCAATGCGCTGCTCGGCGTGTACTACTACGGTCGGGTCGCGGCGCATGCCTGGAAAAAGCCAGCGGCCGACTCACTCCAGCTCGAATCACCAGCCCTGACGATCAGCAGCGGCCAAACGGTGGCGCTAACCGTGGCCGTGTTTGTGTCACTGGCGGCGGGGTTGTATCCTGAACCATTCCTGCGCATAGCGCGCTACGCCTTTGGACAATAAACCTATCGACGACCAACCACAGCCGGCTTCGACCAAAAAAGCCAAGGCTATTTCCAACAACGTCGCGCTGGCGATGGAACTCCCGTTTACGCTCGTGGGCGCCATTGCCGTCGGGGTGGCGCTGGGTTATTTCCTGGACCGCTGGCTGCACACAAAAGCGGTTTTCATGATTATTCTTGGCGCGCTGGGATTCATCGCGGGCGTGCGAGAAGTGCTGCGGAGGCTGCCCGGTACGAGTGATGGAACAGACGGCCATTGAATCGTCCCCCGGCACGCTGACGGAACAGCGCATTTCCTGGCTGACGCTTGTTTTTGGTGGGCTGGCGGCCCTGGCGGCAGCGATCTTGCACAATCGAGTCTGGGGAGTGGGCCTCATTATCGGAGCGGTGCTGGCCTACTTCAATTTTCGTTGGCTACGGCGGGGCCTGGACGAGCTAGTGAGTGCTTCAACAGCGCAGGCAGACCGGAAAAAGCCACAAGTTCCCCTGGGATTGTACTTTCTGGCGCTGGTTCGCTACGGCTTGATAGGCCTGACGGTCTATGTTATTTTTAAATATCTGCACGTTCCTCTTGCAAGCATGGTTGTGGGATTGTGCGCTCTAGGCGCCGCGGCAATAGCGGCAAGTGTGTATGAAATCTGGCATCCTGTGGAGTAGATAGGCTCCTGAGCTAGCGGAGCCAACACCTGAGATGGAACACCACGTAAGCGATCTGACGCAGTTCGTAAATCACTATTTGGGCCAGTTTGCCCTGGTGCTATTCCACCTTCTGCATATCAAGCCCACGAACCCGGATATGCCCATTCCGGAATCAACGGTGATGGCGCTTCTGGTGCTTGTCGTTTGCACAGTGCTGGCGCTTTTCCTGCGCGCGCGCCTGTCCGTGGAACGGCCGGGCGCAACGCAACAGATTGCGGAATTGCTCCTCACCAATCCGCTGGGTTTTGGCATACGCGACCTGCTGCACGAAAACGTCGGCCATGGCGCGGACAGTTACGTCCCATTCGTCGGCTCGATATCGATTTTCATTCTGTTTTCAAACCTGCTGGGAATCTTCCCGCGGCTCGCGGCCCCAACGGGAGTCGTGGCAGTTCCGCTAGGCTGCGCTATCCTCACATTTTTCTACTTTAATATGCATGGCATCCGCCACCACGGTCTTGGAGGCTATCTGGGGACCTTTGCGGGATCGCCGAAGAAGATCGGGGACTGGATTCTCGCAGTGCTGCTGTTCCCGGTGGAAATCATCAGCACGAGCGCGCGCATTCTCTCTCTGACGGTTCGTCTGTGGGCCAACATGTTCGCGAGCGACCTGATCTATGGAATCTTTTTGAGCCTGCTTGCCGGCGGCGCCGTATTCGGCTGGTCGAAGTCACCGGTGCTGGGCGTATTTCTGAGTATGTTCCCGGCGATCATCCCAGTGGCGTTTTTGGGGCTGCACATCTTCGTTTCGGTTGTCCAGGCGTATGTGTTCACCGTGCTGCCTGCGGTCTACCTGGGACTGGCGACCGCCGACGAGCACTAATCGAGATTTGTCGGCGCGGGTTACCGGCAATTTGCTGCTCCAGCGTGAGCCCGGCTGCACGGTGTCCGGGAACCACCTCCTGGCGGCAATCTTAAGGAGGCAGTAAATGAAGAAAGCTATGGTGGTGATGACGGCGCTGGCATCAGTGCTGTTGATTGCGCCAGCCGCGTTCGCACAAAGTGCGGATCAGGCGGCGGGCGGCGGAGGGAAGGGACTTGCAGCGATCGCAGTGGCCTTCGGCATGGGCATCGCAGCGTTCGGCTGCGGGCTCGGACAGGGCCGAATCGCGTCCGCGGCGTGCGAAGGCATGGCGCGCAATCCAGGAGCAGCGGGGCCAATCCGCGCGGCCATGATTCTGGGACTGGTATTCGTTGAGACGCTGGTGCTGTTCACACTGGCGATGATTGCGCTGAAAATCGCATAACTATCAAGAGAGAAACTTGAATCAAGGATTTGGAAAGGTCCGGAAGCGAAAGCTTCCGGACCTTTGTTTTTGAATCTGAGATATTTTGCGCCAACCGATCGACCGTTAGCTCGAATCTGTGGGCTCACACTACTGGACTATCGGTTGAGGAGATTGGACTGGAGCAGGTAATTCAATGTTCGGCTGGGGAAGAGTCCGAAGTAAACGGCGCCGATGGCCGTGATGGCCAGGACTACGTTGACCGACAGCGGGAAGCGAGCGGGTGCGGTGGCGGCGATCTCCGCGCTGGGTTCGCGCATGTACATGACCACGATAACGCGAATGTAATAGTAGGCGCCAATAATGCTGTTGATGGCCATGAGGACGGCGAGCCAGATGAGATGAGCATCGACGGCGGCTTTGAAGATATAGAACTTGCCCAGGAAGCCGGCGGTGACGGGAAGGCCGAGAAGCGAAAGCAAGAAAAGAGAGAGGACGGCAGCCACCCAGGGCTGGCGCTCGCCGAGGCCTGCGAAGTCATCGAGTTGCAGGTGCTTTTCACCCGCGCCGCCGAATTGCGAAACGATGGTGAACGCGCCGACCTTCACCAGGGCATAGGCCAGCAGATAAAAGAGCACAGCGGCGTAAGCGGGGCTTGCTCCGATTTCTGAGTCTTTAGAAAGATTTGTGACCGCGGCGAACGCGACGAGGATGTAGCCGGCGTGCGCGATGGAGCTATATGCCAGGAGGCGCTTGACGTTGGTCTGCAGGAGCGCTCCAAGATTTCCGGCAAACATGGTGAGCACCGCGAGGATCCAGAAGGCCCAGAACCAGAATTGCGTGGCGGCGTGAACATCGGCAAAGATGCGCAGGAGCAAAGCGAAAGCCGCGGCTTTAGGTCCCGCGGAAAAGAGCGCGGTGACGGGCGTGGGAGCGCCTTCGTAAACGTCCGGCGTCCAAATCTGGAAGGGCGCGGCGGCGACTTTGAAGCCGAGGCCGATGAGTATCAGGGCGAGGCCGAGCTTCAGCATGGTGCTCGTGGGATCGGCGGCATCCATTTTCAAGAGATTCGTTGTGCCAGTGACTCCGTAAACCAGCGCGATGCCGTAGAGAAAAAAGGCCGTGGCAAACGAGCCGAGAAGGAAATACTTCATCGAGGATTCGCCGGACTTCAGCGTGTCGCGGCGATAGCCTGCAAGGATGTAGCTGGAGATGGAGCTCATCTCGAGGCCGATGAACGCGGTGAGGAGTTCCTGCGCGGAGGCGAGAACGCCCATACCGGCGGTGGCGAAGAGGACGAGCGCGTAGAATTCCGCGTCTTCGAGGCGTTCACGCTCGAGATAGGGGGCCGCGCCGAGAATAACGAGTACGGCGACCAGCCCGACGAGATGGCTGAAGAAGATGCTGAAAGGATCGGCGGCGACCAGGCCGGAAAAGGCGGGGCCGGGATTATGGACCGCATAAAAGTTGCCGACGATTCCGCCAAGCGCTCCGATGACGGCAACCGTCGTTAGAAATTGCCGGCTTTTGACGAGCGGCTGGAGCAGCATCAGAAGCGCGCCAAAGCCGCACCAAATCAGTTCCGGCAATACGAGAAGCAGATCTGAGGTGCTGGGGAACATTTAGCGGGTTCCGAGCCTTTCAAATGAGTTTTGTTTTTCGGGGACGCTGAGCAAGGCGATTGGCGTTTTGCCAGGCCCCGGGGCGACGTTTGCCGGTGCTTGCGCGTCATACGCGCGGGGCGGGCGCGCCATCTGGTCGAGCACGGATTGGCTGGCGGCGGCTGTACGGCCGGTGATGAAGACCGAGCCGATGCCCATCCACAGAATGATCACGGCCATGGTGGCGAGAATCACGCGCTCACGGGCGGAAATGTCTGGCAGTGTCCGATTTTTTTCAACCGTAACGTCGCCGAAGAACACGCGCTGGTAGGACCACAGTAGATAGCATGCCGAGAGAATGACGCCGGTGGCAGCCCATGCGGCCCAGTTCCAGTGAACCTGGTACGTGCCGAGAAGGATTAGAAATTCGCCGACGAAGCCATTGAGCATGGGCAAACCAAGCGAAGAGAGCGCGACAAAGAGGAAGAACGCGGCGAGACGCGGCATCGGTGTGGCCAAGCCGCCGAACTGAGACATCTCGAACGTGTGGCGCCGGTCGTAAAGCATGCCGACGAGCAAGAACAGCCCGCCGGTGGAGATGCCGTGAGCGAGCATCTGGAAGACCGCGCCCTGCATGGAAACAACGTGGAAAGCGAAGATGCCGAGGACGACAAAACCGAGGTGGGTGACGCTCGAATAGGCGACGAGTTTTTTGAGGTTAGGCTGGACAAGAGCGACCAGCGCGCCGTAAATAATGCCGATGATCGCAAGGACGGCGATTGCGGGTGCGAACCGGCGCGAAGCATCGGGGAAGAGCGGCAAGCAGAAGCGGATCATGCCGTAAGTACCCATTTTCAGGAGTACGCCGGCGAGCATAACGGAGCCGGCCGTGGGAGCTTCGACGTGTGCGTCGGGCAGCCAGGTGTGGAACGGAAAGAGCGGAACTTTGATGGCGAAGGCCACGAAAAAGGCGAGGAAGAGAAGCGTTTCCGTGCCGCGAGGAAGAGCCAGCGCGCCGGTCTGGAGCGCATTCTGGATCGTTGGTAAGTCGAAAGTTCCGGTGGCGTTGTAAAGCCACAGGATGCCGACGAGCATGAGAATTGAGCCGGCCATGGTGTAGAGAACGAATTTGATGGCGGCGTAAATGCGGCGCTCGTGCCCCCAAATGCCGATGAGGAAATACATCGGGATGAGCATCACTTCCCAGAAGAGGAAGAAGAGGAAAAGGTCGAGCGAGAGGAAGACGCCGACGACGCCGACTTCCAAAAGCATAATCATGATGAAAAATTCTTTGACGCGCTTTTCGATGCTCTTCCAAGAGCAGAGAATGGAGACGACGGTGAGAAAAGTCGTCAGGATCACGAGGAAAAGGCTAATGCCGTCAGCGCCGAGATGATAGTTGATGAAAGTTTGTGAGGCGGAGCCGTGCGGCCCGAGACTAATCCACTTATGAAATTCTTCCAGCCGGTAGCCCGCGCTTCCGAGCGAGACGCCGCGCAAGAGCCACCAGAGCGACAGGATAAACTCCGCGAGCGAGACGGCAAACGCAAGACGGCGAATCCATTCGTGATCATCGCTACGAAGGCACAGCAACGCAATAACGCCCAGCCCGGGCAGGAAGATCAGAATCGAGAGCAAAGGTCCCGCCGGCATCAGCGCACCATCCCAGAGACTGGCGCAGCGGCGGGCCAGAAAAATATAACGGCGATAACGACCAGCGCCCCAATGACGACCCAAACGGCGTAGCTGCGCGTGTTGCCGGACTGCGTGTGGCGAACAGTGTCGCCGAGGGAGGTGGCGCTGCTGGCGATGCCGTTGACGGTGCCGTCGATGCCGGCCACGTCGACAAATTTCCAGAGCACGTTCGTCGAAACCCACATGAGCGGATTGACCACAACGGCGGCATAGAGTTCGTCGACGTAGTATTTGTTCAAGAGCGTGTTGTAAGCGCCACTCATGGACTTTGCCAGCGCCTCGGCCTTGCCAGGCCGGCTAATGTAGAGCCAGAAAGCGATGCTGAAACCGATCAACGCGGTGAGGACGGCAACTCCAGCGAGCGGCAGCTCGAGAGCATGCGCTGCGGCTTCCGTGGCGGCGGACTCGCCGCCGCTGAACACGGGCGCCAGGAAGTTTGAAAAGTAATCCGGACCGCCCCAGAATGAAGGCAGAGCAAACCAGCCGCCGAAAATGGAGAGCAGGGCAAGAATTACGAGCGGGCCGAGCATGCTCCACGGCGATTCGTGCACGTGAACGTGGTGCTCGTCGTAGCGCGGCTTGCCGAAGAAGGTGAGGAAGATTAGCCGGAACATGTAGAAGGAGGTCAGCAACGCGGCGAACAGACCGACCGCATAGAGAGTGCGCCCGGTGCCCGCGCCACCGTTCTCGCTCTGGAACGAGGCAAGCAAAATCGCGTCTTTGCTGAAGAAACCGGCAAAGAGCGGAGCTCCCGTGATCGCCAGTGTGGCCGTCAGCATGGTGACGTAGGTCCACTTGATTTTTTTGCTGAGGCCGCCCATGTGGCGCATATCCTGCTCGCCGCCCATGGCGTGGATCACGCTGCCGGCGGCAAGGAAGAGAAGTGCCTTGAAGAACGCGTGCGTCATCAGATGGAAGATGCCCGCGGAGAAAGCGCCCACACCGCATGCGAGGAACATGTACCCGAGCTGGCTGACGGTGGAATAGGCGAGAACTTTTTTGATGTCGGTTTGGACGAGGCCGATGGTCGCGGCGAAGATTGCGGTGGCGCAGCCGACGACGGCGACGACGAGCATGGCCGTGGGCGCATGCGTGAAAAGAACATACGAACGTGCTACGACGTACACGCCCGCGGTGACCATAGTGGCCGCGTGAATCAACGCGCTGACGGGAGTGGGGCCTTCCATGGCGTCCGGCAGCCACACGTAGAGGGGAAGCTGCGCCGATTTGCCCGTGGCGCCCATGAAGAGCAGGAGGCACGCGACGGTTAAGGTTCCAAACTGCCCCAGCGCATCCGCCTGCATAGGCGCTGCCTTCGCGAAGACGGTTGTAAAATCCAGCGTTCCAAAAGTGCGGAAGAGGAGCATCATGCCCAGCATGAATCCGAAGTCGCCGATGCGATTTACGATAAACGCTTTCTTGCCCGCGTCAGCCGCCGACTTTTTCAGGAAAAAGAAGCCGATGAGCAAGTAGCTGCAGAGACCGACGCCTTCCCATCCTACGAAGAGGAGGGCGTAGTTTGCCGCCATCACCAGGATGAGCATGAAGAACATGAACAAATTGAGGTAAGAAAAAAAGCGGTAATATCCGCCCTCGTGCGCCATGTAGCCGGTGGAGTAGATGTGGATGAGGAAGCCCACGCCCGTGACGACCATCAACATGACGACGGTGAGTTGGTCGATTTGCAAGTCGAAGCCCGCGCGGAAATTGCCCGCGTCGATCCAGTCAAAATAGTGTTGCGGCGGGAAAGGCAATTTGTCGGGTGTAAGCGCGAGAAATTCACGCACGGCTTCAAGCGCAAACGCGAACGAAAGGCCCGTCGAGCCAAGCGCCACGCTATTGACGATATTATTCGGCCACTTGCCGCCCAGCAGGCCGTTGACGGCCGAGCCGAGCAGCGGCAGCAGCGGAATAATCCACAGATGATCGAGTATGGGCATTAGAGTTTGAGCAAGTCCACGCGCTCGACGTTCAGCGATTGCCGGTTGCGCGCCGTGAGAATAATGATTCCCAGCCCGACAGCCGCTTCCGCCGCCGCCACGACGATCACGAACAGCACGAATACCTGGCCATCGGACTGGTGCCTGGCTTGGCTAAACGCGACAAACGCAAGATTGACCGCGTTGAGCATCAATTCGATGGACATAAAAATCGTAATGACGTTGCGTTTGAATACGAACGCCACGACACCGAGGCCGAACAGAACGGCGCTGAGAATCAGGTAATAGCTCGTCGGGACCATCTTCAGCTTTTCTCCCGCTGCGCCAGAACAATCGCTCCGAGTATCGCCACGAGAATGAGGAACGAGGTCAGCTCGAAGGGATATACAAATTCCCGGAAGAGCATGGTCGAAATTTCTTTGGTATTGGCCAGCGTGCCGGACTGCAAACCTGTTTGCGCGCTTTCATTCGAGCGCGCGATCGCCGCAGCCAGGAATCCAAGCAGCGCCACCGCCAGCGGAACGCCTGCGACGCCGGCGAGCTTAGAAACATTGGTGCGCTCTTCCACTCCGACGTTCAAAAGCATGATGACGAAGACGAAAAGCACCATGATGGCGCCGCCGTAGACGATAATCTGAACGGCGGCGACGAATTCCGCGCCCATCAGGAGGTAGAGGCCGGCTAGCGCGATCATGACAACGATGAGAGAAAGTGCGCTGTGAATCGGATGGCGCTGGAAGATGAGGCTCAACGCGCCGAGCACCGCAAGCGCCGCCAGCACAAAAAAAATGGCGAGCTGCGGCGTCATCGCGCGCCCCACTTCAGGATGGCGAACGCGGTGATCACGACATTCGCGATCGAAACTGGCAGCAGCAGTTTCCAGCCAAAGGCCATGAGCTGGTCATAACGAAAACGCGGAAGCGTGCCGCGCATCCAGACGTACACGAATAGGAAGACGAATATTTTCGCAAGCAGCCAGAACGGTCCCTGGATGAACTCGTTCACCGCCGGGAAGACGATGAAAACAGCGCCGATGGCCGCGATGGCGGTGCCGATGCCGGGAAGAATGATGCGGCCAAAAATCGTTTCGTACCGGATGCCGTCCCAAATGACCCACAACCCAAACGGAATGAGAATCACCGAGGGCAGATAATGTGTGAACGTCCAGCTTGCGGGGAAGGGTGACAGCCATCCGCCGAAGAACATGATGGTGCAAAGGCACGAGACGGTGATCATGCTGGTATATTCGGCGATGAAGAACATAGCGAATTTGAAGCTGGCATATTCCGTGTGGAAGCCGGCAACGAGTTCGGACTCCGCCTCCGGAAGATCGAACGGCACGCGGTTGGTTTCCGCGACAGCGGCGACGAAAAAGCAGAAGAATCCGAGGATCTGCGGCCAGATGTTCCAGCCAAAGATGCCCCACTCAGGATGGTGCGCCTGGGCATTGATGATGTCGCGGAGGTTAAAACTTCCGGCGAGTAGCAGCACACCGACGACCGACATGGTCAGCGCAAGCTCGTAGCTGACCATTTGGGCCGAGCTGCGAAGGCCGCCGAGCAGCGGATATTTGCTGTTCGAAGACCAGCCGGCCAGCACGACGCCGTAAACGCTGAGCGCCGTGATGGCAAAAAGCGCGAGGATGCCGATATTCAGATCAGCGATGCCGAGCGTGATGTCGTGTCCAAACAGGTGCAGCGGCTGCGGGCCGAAGGGAATGATGGCGATAGAGGTCAGCGCGAGGGCCAGCGCCATCAGAGGCGCGAGAAAGTAAGTGAACCTATCCACGCCCGCCGGCGTCGGGTCTTCTTTCAATAGAAATTTTGCGCCGTCAGCCAAAGGCTGGAGCAGGCCGTGCGGCCCGACGCGATGCGGTCCCCAGCGCGATTGCATGTGCGCCACAACTTTGCGTTCGAACCAGGTGAGATAGGCATTGACGGTCAGGACGATGAAAAGCAAAAGCGCAATTTTGACAAGAATGATAATCAGGTTGGCGTTTGCGGATAAGAAGGCGCTCACGGCTTGGCTTCCGCCTCGGGCAGAGATTCCATCATGGTGCAGAATCGGCCAAGCGTGCCGCTGGTAAAGAGCGTGTCCTGCGCGGAGCGTATCAAACCGGCGGGAACGTCATAAGGCGCATGGCCATTCTTCGCGACATGAACGACGGTGGCTTCCGCGCCGCCGGTCAGCAACCCTGCGGGCTGCACGTCGTATCCCGGAACGGCTTTGCGAATTTCTTCAAAAACGGCTGCAGGCGTCTTGTAGTGGAACGCTTTTCCCAGGCCCAGTTTTTCCAGTTGGTGCGACAAAATACGCAGCAAATCGAAGTCGCTCCGCGGGCCCATCACTTCGGCGGCTTTATGCAAGAGCTGAATTTCGCCGGAAGTGTTGGTAACGCTGCCGTCTTTTTCGTAAGCCGAGGCGGCAGGAAAGACAATATCCGCAATCTTCGCCGTCTCCGTCAGGAACATTTCATGAACGATCAGCAGCTCGAGCTTGCCACGTCCAAAACCAAGCGTGCCAAAATGCGCCAGCGGGTTCGCGCCCATGACATAGAGCGCTTTGAGTTTTCCAGTTTGTGCCGCTTCCACCATGGCCGGTGTGGTCAGCCCCGGCTTCGCAGGAAGCACAGCGCCCCACAACCGTTCGAGGGCCTCGCGAGCCGCGGAATCGTCGACGTGCGCGTAACCTGGGAGGCGGTCCGGCAGCAGCCCCATGTCGGCTGCTCCGCGCGAGTTCGCATAATCGCCCAAAGCCATGTAGCGAACTTTGCCGTGCAGCTTTGACCCGAACGCAACGAGTTGCGCAATCGCCGCTCCGGCAACTTCCGCGCCGAAGACGATGGCCACGTCGGGCTCGGCGTCGAGCGCGGCCTTCATCTGGACAAGTTGCTCAACGAGATTGCTTGGCAGTTGCCCCTCTTCATGCGCCATCCAGCGTATGGCCGCCGCTTCCTGGTTCACGCCGAGCTTAACGAATTGCGTGGCCTTGCGCTTCAGCTTAATCTCGCGCGCATTCAGAATGAAAAGCTTCGCGTCAATGTGGCGAATGCCTTTTCGAATTTGCCAGGCCGCCAGGGGATTCTGATTTGTCGGATCGTTCCCGACCAGAAGCACGGCTCTTGCCTCGGCGAGCTGCTGCATCGTCAGCAGGGAATCCCCGGCACGGTCGCCAAGGGCCGTCATGAGGCCGGTGTAGTCCGCGGTGCGGTGATGATCAATGTTATTCGTGCCAAACGTGGCGCGAGCCAGCCGCTGAAAAAGATAGTTCTCTTCGTTCGAGGTGCGGTTCGAACCAATGAAGCCGATGGCATCCTTTCCGCCCGCGCCGTAAATCTGCTTGAGCTTCGCGGCGGCCGTTTGTGCGGCTTCTTCCCAAGAAACGGGAAAGAGCTTGTCGCCCTTGCGCACCATCGGCTGGCGCAGACGCTCCGGGTGTTTGGTGAAATCAAAGCCGAAACGGCCCTTGATGCACAGAAAATCCTCGTTGATTCCGGAGAGATCACGGTTATTCGCCCGCATGATTTCGTGATTGCGCACGCTCAGCGTCGTTTTGCATCCGTTCGAACAATGCGTGCAAACGGTCGAGACGTAAGTCATCTCCCAGGGCCGCGTCTTGTAGCGGTACGTGCCGCTCGTCAATGCGCCGACCGGGCAAATATCAATGCACATGCCGCACTCTTCGCATTCGAGATGGTCTTCGCGGTTCGGAATAATGATGCTGTTCGCGCCGCGCATCCCGACGCCCAGCGCCTTCACGTCCATGCCTTCGTCGCAAACGCGCACGCACCGGAAGCAAAGAATGCAGCGCGGGGCGTCGTAGTAGACGAGCTCCGACCATTTTTCTTCCGGGCGATGAATTTTTTCCTCGACGAACCGGCTGGTGTCCGCACCATAGCGGAACACCATGTCCTGCAGCTCGCACTCGCCGCCCTTGTCGCACACCGGGCAATCGAGCGGATGATTCGTCAGCAAAAACTCCAGCATCGCCTTGCGCGCGCCGCGCACCTGGTCTGTGTTCGTTCGAACCACCATGCCTTCGGTGGCGACCAGCGTGCATGCCGTCTGGAGCTTGGGCATTTTTTCTACTTCAACGAGACACATGCGGCAGGCGGCTTGCAACGAAAGTCCGGGGTAATAGCAGAACGAAGGCACTTCCGTTCCTATGCGGCGCGTCGCTTCAATGACAAGCGTGCCCTGCGGAACCTGCACATCGCGGTCGTTGATTTTCAGCGTAACCAGCTTCGTCTCTGCCATGGATTCCTAACGCGAGCCTACGAGCGCTTCCGCGGATTTATATGCGCATGTTCCATTCAAGTGATCTTCAAATTCGTTGCGCCACTTCTGCACGATGCTGATCGTGGGAAGCGCGGCGGCATCGCCGAGCGGGCAGAATGTGCGGCCCAGCATGTTTTTCGCCAGCTCGCCCACGATGTCGATGTCTTCAGGACGGCCGTAGCCCGCATGAAAGCGATCCAGCATCTTCTTCAGCCAAGAGGTACCTTCGCGGCACGGGATGCACCAGCCGCACGATTCGTGCGCGTAAAAGTGCATGATCCTTCGCGCCATGTCCACCATGCAGGTAGTTTCATCCATCACGACCATGCCGCCGGAGCCGAGCATCGAACCAGCTTTGGCCACGGAGTCGTAATCCATCGCAATATCAATTTCGCCGGCGCTCAAGATCGGACAGGAGCTTCCACCAGGAATAACGGCTTTAAGCTTCTTCCCGTCGGGAATTCCGCCGGCCATTTCGTAGATGAACTTTTTCATGTTCATGCCGAGCGGGATCTCGTAAATCCCAGGCTTCGCGATGTGGCCCGCCACACAGAGCAGTCTTGTGCCGCCGTTTTTCGGCGTGCCGCGCTTGGCGTAATTTTCGCCGCCTTCCAATATTATGGCTGGAACGGAACTGAGAGTTTCTACATTGTTGATAATCGTCGGGCAGCCATACAGGCCGACAACCGCAGGGAAGGGCGGCTTAATGCGCGGGTAACCCCGCTTGCCTTCGAGCGATTCCATCAACGCGGATTCTTCGCCGCATTCATAAGCGCCCGCGCCAGTATGCGTGAGCAAGTCGAAATCAAAGCCGGAGCCGAGAATGTCCTTGCCCAGGTAGCCGTTCGCATAGGCTTCCACTACGGCAGCTTCGACAATGTCCAGGACGTAGCGATATTCGCCGCGGACATAAATGAAGCCGCGATGCGCTCCAAATGAACGTCCTGCGATGACCATGCCCTCGATCAGCTGATGCGGATCCATCTCCATCAGCGGGCGATCTTTGCACGTGCCGGGCTCGGATTCGTCGGCATTGCAGATCAGATATTTGGGCTTCGGCGAATCCTTGGGAACAAACGACCACTTCATGCCCGTGGGAAAGCCCGCGCCTCCGCGCCCGCGCAGGCTGGATTTTTTCACTTCGTCAATGATCGATTCCGGCGTCATTTCCTTGAGCGCCTTTTCCAGCGCCTTGTAGCCGTCGTGCTTCAGATACACGTCGATCTTGTGGGAATCCTTGATACCCCAGCGCTTGCTGATAAGCGGCGTTTCACCCGGCTCCCGCTCGTGAAGCGCGCCGGCTGTGACCGGCTCAGGCTTCGGGACCCTGCCGCCATCGAGTTCCTCAATGATTCGATCGAACTTGAGCGCCGTGAGGTTTTCGTGAAAGTCGTAGTTAACTTGCATGGCGGGCGCGCCAGTGCAGGCGCCGATGCACTCGACTTCTTCGAGGGAGAAGACGCCATCCTCGGTTACTTCTTTGTGGCCGATTACGAGGCGCTTTTTCGCGCGTTCGAGAATCTCGTTACCGCCGCGCAACATGCAGGCCACGTTCGTGCATACCTGCACGTGGTACTTGCCCATCGGTTTGCGGTGCAGCATGGAATAGTAGGCGAGAGTTTCCTCGACCTGCACGTTGTTCAGATCCAGGCGCCGCGCGATTTCCGCGATCATCTCGTCGCTCACGCAGCCGTACTCGTCCTGCGCGTACATCAGCATGGGAATCAGAGCGCTGCGCTTGAAAGGATAAGCGGTTTGCAGCTTTTCGAAACGCGCGGCGAGTTGAGCGGATAGTTCCATGCGATTAGCGGTCGACCTCTCCCAAAACAATATCAATCGTCCCGATGCATGCGACCACGTCGGAAATCAATTGGCCGGTGACCAGCTTCGGCAAGGCCTGCAAATTGATGTACGACGGCGAGCGGAAATGCGCGCGCAGCGGTTTTGGCGAGCCGTCGCTGGCTATAAAACAGCCCAATTCGCCGCGCGGCGATTCCACGGTCACAAAAGCCTCGCCTGGCGGCGGCGAAAACCCTTCCGTAAAAATCTTGAAGTGATAGATAAGCGCTTCCATCTCCGTCTTCATTTTTTCGCGCGATGGCGGCACGATCCCCGGCGCTTCCGTCCGGATCGGGCCTTCATGAGTTATCTTGGCCATCGCCTGGCGGGCAATCTTCAGACTTTCCCGCATCTCGGCGACGCGGATCATGTACCGCCCGAAGCAATCGGAATCGGTGCGTGTCGGGACGTCAAATTCGAATTCTTCGTAGCTCGAGTAAGGGAAGAGTTTGCGGTTGTCATACGCCACTCCCGCGGCGCGCAGCGTGGGCCCTGTCATGCTGAGCGCTATCGCGTCTTCCGCGGAAATATACCCAACGCCCTTCGTACGCCCCATCCAGATGCGGTTTCCAGTCAGCAGAGATTCGTAATCGTCGATCCTGCTGGGCATCATTTTCAGGAACCGGTCAACCGCCGCGCGCCAGCCCGCTGGTGGCTCCAGCGCAATACCGCCGATGCGAATGTAGCTCGTCATCATCCGCTGGCCAGAGAACATCTCGAAAATCTTCAGGATCTCTTCGCGCTCGCGGAAGCAATAAAGAAAAACCGACATAGCTCCCAGGTCGATCGCATGCGTTCCGAGCCAGACCAGATGCGATGAAATTCGCTGCAGTTCTACGAGAAGTACGCGAATGTACTGGGCGCGCTTGGGAACTTCGAGACCCAGCAATTTTTCCACCGCAAGGCAGTACACCAGGTTATTGCCGAGCGGATTGAGATAGTCCATCCGGTCCGTAAGCGTGATGGCCTGCGAATAGGTCTTGTCTTCGCAACTCTTCTCGATGCCCGTGTGCAAATAACCCAGATCCGGAACGGCTCTAACGACCGTTTCGCCTTCCAGTTCCAGCAGCACGCGAAGCACGCCATGGGTCGAAGGGTGCTGCGGACCCATGTTCAGGACCATCGTCTTTGTTGCGCCGGTAGCGGTCTCGACTGTGGTCATACAGAGCTCTTTCTGAATCCCGGGACCATGGGAACGTCGCGATAGCCCTCGACGGGATAGTCCTTGCGCAATGGATAGCCTTCCCAGTCCTCGGGCAACAGTATGCGCCGCAAATCCGGATGCCCGGTGAAACGAATCCCGAACAGGTCAAAAATCTCGCGCTCCAGCCAGTTTGCCCCGGGCCAAACGGGGACCAGCGTTTCGATGACTGCATCTGATCCGGACAAACGAACCTTCAGGCGAATTTTGTCGCGCCGGGGAATCGAAACCAGATGATAGTTTAGTTCAAAGCGCGGCTCATGCGGGAAGCGGTCCACGCAAGTCGCATCGGTGAGCAAGTTAAATTGCAAATCCGCGTGGTCCCGGCATCGCTCTGCCACGGAGCGAAGGGTTTTGCGTGGAAGAACCAGCGTGGTTTCGCCGCGGAATTCAATTACTTCCTCGATGGCGTTCGGATTCCAGGCGCGCAGGTGCTCGACCACAACATTAGCTTTTTGGCTGGTATTCTCTGTCACCGTTTCGAAACCCTCAGGTGCATGCTAATACTTATGCCAGTCGAGCGCGCCTTTTTTCCACAAATAGAAGTAGCCGACCAGCAGTATGGCGATATAGACCATCATCTCCATGAATCCATACATGCCGATACTCGGAGAAAGTTTTATGAAGTCGCGGTAAATGTAGGCCCATGGATACAAAAAGATGGCCTCCACGTCGAAAAGAATGAAAACCATCGCGACTAGATAAAATCTCACGGATACTGGCGCGCGCGCGTCGCCCGTGGGTTCCATGCCGCATTCGTAGGGTTGTTGCTTTGCCCGGCTGGGGCGGCGCCAGCCCACCAGCACCGAGGCAGCCGTCAGCGCCCCGGCGAGTGCCGACGCAATCAGCAGGTGTAAGAGAAGCGGAGTGTACGCTTGTAACCCTGAATCCGTCATAGGCGAAGCGCTATAATATCCATTCACAAGCCAGTCGGTCAAATGGCGCGAGAAAAATCCTGCGGCTGACGGTGGCAATTCCACGGCGAGCGCGCCGCGGGGGAAGTGGACCTAAGATGCTCTTCGGGCATAACTCGGATGTAAAGGTGGGGGAGACGGTCTTTCATGTGCAGACCGAGGACCGCGGCACCGCGAATGCTCTCATCGACACCACCGTCTATTGCCGCGGCCGCGTTTTGCACCGCCGCACCAATAATTATTTTGATTTGTTGCCGCTCAGTCCGGAACATGAGAATTTGCTGCGGAAGCGGATTGACGACCAGCATCGCGCCGTGGTTGAAAAGATTCGAACTGGCGCCCTGCACCTGTTCGCGCCTCCCCAACTGGCTCAGGAAAGCCCTTCCTCCAACCAGAAAGCCGATTCCGCGGCGCATCCGGGCGCCTCTCCAGCTCAGGCGCTCGCACTCGAGTTGCTCAATGCGAAAAGCTGGCTTGTGGGCAAGCGCGCGAATTTGCACGTTGCCGTCCGGAACAAGCAAAATGGAGCAGGCGTTCCCGGCGCGCTGGTGACTGCGCGTATTGACGGCGCGGCGAACATCACGGAATATTCGACGGAGACCGGCGCCGATGGCCAGGCGCGGCTGGAATTCGAAATGCCCAGGCTTGCCGGAGCCGACCCCGCGTTAGTGATAGAGACAACGCAAGCGGACTCGAAGGGCCAGTTGAAATTCCAGTTGCGGGCAAGGCCGCGCGTACCTACGGCGTAACGATGAAGATGGACACCGCAATCTCGATTGTCGTGAATGGAGAAAAGCGCGAAGCGAATCCCGGCGCGACGGTGGCCGATTTGCTCGTTGTGCTCGGCCTGGACTCAGGCCGCGTTGCCATCGAGCGAAACCTCGAAATCCTTCCGCGCCCCGCCTGGACCGAAACGCCGGTGGAACCCGGCGACCGCTATGAAATCGTGCAATTCGTAGGCGGCGGATAAGTTCTAAGCGTTATTTCTTCTTTTGCGCGGCGAGATATTTCTTCCAGGGCTTCCAGTAGTACTTCGGCCAGCCATTCCGCACGCCTTTTTGATCGTGCTGCGGCACGCCTGCGTGAACGAGATCCACTATTGAGCCACCGGGCACTTTTTCAAAAGTCAGAATGAGGATGGACAATTCGTTTTTTTTCCAGAAGCCTGCCCGCCACGCTTGAACAATTTGCTTTCCGGGAATGATTTGCAGGTTTTTGCCGCCGATCGCCCCGCCGTGCGCGTGCCAGGCTCCGCCCACTTTGCGGCTCAGCTTCGCAGGCGCGCCGGTCGCGGCAGAGTGTTTCCCGGAATCCATGTACATTTCGAAAAGAATTTTCGGGGACGCGGGGAACTTGACGCGCTGCAGGATAATCGGTGCCATGGGTTTGAATCCTCAGAGGCCTTCGAGCAGATGGCCCATTTTACTTTTCTTGGTCTGCAAATAAGCGCGGGAAATTTTCGAGACGCGGGGCTGACAGGCGACGCGCTGCACTACCTGAATTCCAGACTGTTCGAGCTGTCGAACTTTCTCCGGATTATTTGAGAGCAGGCGGATTTTCTTCGCCCCGAGTTTCTTCAGAATTTGCGCCGAAAAATCATAGTCTCTTGCGTCCGCCGCAAATCCCAACGATTCGTTGGCCTCCACCGTATCCATCCCTCCATCCTGGAGCTCATAAGCGCGAAGCTTGTTCATCAGTCCGATCCCGCGGCCCTCTTGGGGCAAATAGAGCAAGATCCCGGATCCAGCCTGCCCGATTTTCTTCAGCGAAAGCTCGAGCTGCGCGCGACAATCGCACCGCAGCGAGGCCAGAACGTCACCGGTAAGGCATTGCGAATGGACGCGGACGAGCGGCGCCGTTTTTCCGTTAAGTTTGCCGCGCACCAGCGCAATAGCTTCTTCTTGCGCACCGCGCCCCTTGAAACCGTAAATAGTAAAGCGGCCGTAGCGTGTGGGAAGAGCAGCCCTGGCGACGAGACTTACTGTTGCGGCTTTTTTCGATCGCTTGCTTCTGCGCGAATCCGTTGGCATATGGAACGAGAAGTATAACAGGTACGTCACGGAGCGCTTTACATCGCGCCTGTGATTGGCTAGCGTTAGCCAAGAAGACCTCGTAATCCAATTATGGACACGGCTACGGCAGTTCGCGACCTCCTCTTCACCTTGCTGCTGAAGGTGGGCGTAGCCTCCTCCATCGCCGCTTTGCTGGTCCGCTGGAATACTTTTCGCCGCGTCATGTTTACGGAAGAGCGCGATCCCGACCAAAAACTGAAGTTGATGCTGTTCATGACGCCGCCTCTCATTGTGGGAGTGACGCTGCGGCTTGTGAATTATCAGTACCGCTTCGC
>Ga0070693_100000187_pt1 | contig 28602 bp, 31 predicted proteins | sample KBSK1103metaG_FD_65472 | JGI IMG/M metagenome (GOLD analysis project Ga0070693, IMG submission 65472) | Corn, switchgrass and miscanthus rhizosphere microbial communities from Kellogg Biological Station, Michigan, USA - KBS K1-10-3 metaG | ecosystem: Host-associated > Plants > Roots >...
ACGACCCCGCCTGTGCGTACATCGCGCACGATTCTTGAAGGAAGCAGCGGAGCCCGTATTGATTCGCGCAGCGCCAACTCTTCCATCGTGTACGATCCGCACGAGCATCGCTTTGTGAACACAAATTCTGCGCCACCAACTGTCGGCGGCAGCACGGCAGTGCTCACGGAAAGAAATACGCCGGGTGCGGTGAAAAACGATCGAAATATAGAGGGTGGAAGAAATACGCCCCCACGCGGGACAAACATGCGCGTTCCCGTTGCGCCGTCCTCGGCACGCGCCTCAGCCCCTCCTCCGCGCTCTATCGCTCCGCCACCGGCGCCACGTTCCTCAAGCGGCGGTGGCAGCTATCGTGGCGGCGGCACGGTATCTACCGGTGGCGGTGGCTCCTCTCGTGGATCATCAGCCCCTGCCGCGTCCGCTCCGCATGTCTCGGCTCCTTCCGGTGGCGGCGGACGTCCGCACTGAAGCATCCTTCATTTCTAATGAGAAAAACGGCTCCGGGATTTGGGGCCGTTTTTCTTTTATACCAAGAGCACCTGGCAATCTCCTTTTTGGCCTGCTTAGTAAAAAAGCATTCCGGCGTATCCCACAACCGCGCTGCAATCTCCGGAAACATCTCCAGAAGTCGCATAGCCCACCAACTCAGGCTGCGTTGTTCCAAGTTCTCTTAATGCGGTCAGCATAGCTACGGTCGGCCCCAGGCCGCACATCGAAATCGACTCGTTCCGGCATGTGTCGTAAAGCCCACGCGCATCCAGCGCCAGGATCTTGTCGATCGCTTTGCGATCCTTTATCCGCGTTGTGGCGTCATCTTCGTAATGATTCAAGTCTGAAGTGGTCAGCAGCAGAATCTCCTCTCTGGAATTCGCAAGCACGCGTCCAATCGCTTCGCCGATGGACACGAGGTCCTCGAACCGCACCGTTCCGAGGGCAAGGGGCACGAAACTGAAATCTGGCCGCAGCACCTGAAGGAATGGAATTTGCACTTCGAGTGAATGCTCCGCGCTGTGCGCCACACCGTCTTCGCGCAGCAACGGGCAAGCCGCACACAACGCATTCGCCAGCGGTTCATCGATCGGCACATCCCCGAGCGGCGTCCGCCACGACCCGTTCGAAAGAATCGCCGCCTTCTCCCCGTGCGGGTAATGGCGCACGCCTAGAATCACAATTTTCTTCGGTATCGCAATTCGCGTGAATACCGCTCCGGCCACGTGCCCCGAATAGACGTACCCCGCGTGGGGAACCAGGCACGCCTTTGCGCGCACAGGCACCGCGATGTTCGCAGGCATAGTGTATTGGTGGATAAGCGCGGTCAATTCTGTTGGATTGGAGGGATAAAAGCGGCCGGAAACGGCAGGCAGGCGTAACATCGAGCCACTACACAAATCAGCTGGGTTTCGAGGGCTTGCCTTTTATCTTTAGGGCTTTTTTCGTTGTCGGATCGTAATAAACCGTGACTTTATCGCCGTATTGGTACCCGCCCTTGTCGACGATCGTTTGCATTTTCCCCGCCAATTGTTCGGACAGGGTGAATGTCTCAAGCGACATGTCGTTCCCCTTCGCGCGGACCGTGATCTGCGCGATGTTGGCGTGCATCACAAAACCTTCAAACTTGCCAAGCCCCGCCGTCTTCGATTTTGGCTTGATCGCATTCACGATGATCGGCACCGCCGTATCCACAACGATCGGCGCGACTACCGTCGGTGACTGCGCGTGCGCAGGCGCGCTGTACAAGCCCGCCAGCACCAGTGCTGCAAGACCCAATCCCGCGATTTTTGCGAACGTCTTCATTCGATATCGTCCGTTGCAATCCGCAGCGACTTCAAAAACCGCACATCCTGCGGCGTCATCGTAAGCCGTGCCGCCGGCTTCTTGTCCGGAACCTGGTCAAACGATTCCTGATCAACCTGTATCCGCAGCGATTCCAGAAAGCGCCGGTCTTGCGTCGTGAGCTTCGCCGCTTCTGCCGCGGCGGCGTCACGCTTGGCCAACCCGATGGTCGCGTCCAGCTTCAGCACGATATCGTAACCGTGCGCGCGCACTCCGGCAATGGCGCCGGTAATTCGGTCGGAATCGGACACCGTGTCGTTGATCGCGTGTCCCAGTTCACGGAGCAAGTTTTTCAAGTGATCGTCGAGTTGCAAGGGCGGCTCCCCCTCACTTCAATTGTCATTCTAGGCTTGCATTTCTTTGGATACAAGTCGCCTCCTTTGCGGTTGTCTCCAATAGGTTCACAGTCCATTGGTGCAGGTAAATCGGCCCTCTTTGCGTCCTTTGGGGCGTGCCGCGGGCGTGGTTTGCACGAGTCACCGGTCGCGAGTCGCAAGTCACTCCATGCCTCACTCCCTTAACTTCGCAATTCACGCTAAGATGCACTCATGTCTTCGGCAGCCACTTCGCCCGCGGCGGCGCCACGCCAAGGCGGTTTCCAGCGCTTTTGGCGTACCTTGCGCCAGCTCTTCCTTGAAATGGCCGGCGCGTGCTTTGCCGTTCTCGCGCTAGCCTGGCTCAATCTTGCTCTGCGCTCCTGGACCCGCGATGTCGCCCGCTGGCTCATTGCCACGGCCGTCGCTTTCGCCTTTTTGTTCTTTTTTTTCGCGGTAACGTCATTTCTCCGCGCTCGCAAGTTGTAATCTATTCCCTGTAGGGGCACGGCATGCCGTGCCCGCTCCGGCTTTTGCCTGGTTCTTGGTTGGCTCCAAATATTGACGCAAAAATGTCTGACACAAAAACCAAACCCTCCGCCGAACGCAAAGAGAACTTCACAACTCTTTCCGGTCTTCCCATCGACCGCCTCTACACACAAGACGATCTTTCCGCCTCCGATCCCGAATCCTCCATCGGCTATCCCGGTGAATTCCCCTACACCCGCGGCATCTACCCCACCATGTACCGCGGCCGCCTCTGGACCATGCGCCAGTACGCCGGCTTCGGCAGCGCCGTCGAATCCAACCAGCGCTATCGCTATCTCCTCGGCAAAGGCCAGGCCGGCCTCTCGGTCGCCTTCGATCTTCCCACGCAAATCGGCATGGACTCCGACCACCCTCTCGCTCTCGGCGAAGTCGGCAAAGTCGGCGTCGCTATCGATTCTCTCGAAGACATGGAAACTCTTTTCGATGGCATTCCGCTCGAAAAAGTTTCCACTTCCATGACCATCAACTCCACCGCCGCAATCCTTCTCAGCCTCTACGTCGCCGTTGCCAAAAAACAAGGTGCCGACCTCGCCAAAATTTCCGGCACCGTACAAAACGACATCCTCAAGGAATACATCGCCCGCGGCACCTACATCTATCCCGTCCGCCCCGCTATGCGCATCGTCACCGACATCTTCGCCTGGTGCCGCGATAATCTGCCCAAGTGGAACACCATCTCCATCTCCGGCTACCACATCCGCGAAGCTGGTTCGACCGCCATCCAGGAAGTCGCCTTTACGCTCGCCGACGGCATCGCCTACGTTCAAGCCGCGCTAGACGCCGGCCTCGGCGTCGACGAATTCGCTCCCCAACTCTCCTTCTTCTTCAACGCCCACAGCGACCTCCTCGAAGAAATCGCCAAGTACCGCGCCGCCCGTCATCTGTGGGCCAAAATCATGCGCGACCGCTTTCATGCCCAGGACCCGCGCTCACTTCTCTTGCGCTTTCATGCGCAAACCGCCGGCTCTTCACTCACCGCACAGCAGCCCGAAAACAATATCGTCCGTGTCGCCATTCAAGCCCTCGCTGCTGTCCTCGGCGGCTGCCAGTCCCTCCACACCAATTCCCTCGACGAAGCCCTCGCTCTCCCCACCGAAGACGCCGCCCTCATCGCCCTCCGCACCCAGCAAATCCTCGCCCACGAAACCGGCGTCGCCAACACCATGGATCCTGTAGCCGGCTCCTACGCCATCGAGCACCTCACCAATGAAATAGAACAAGGCGCCGTTGATTACGTTTCCAGGATTGACGCCATGGGTGGAATGTTGCGCGCCATTGAAGCAGGCTTCGTCCAGGGCGAAATCCAAAAAGCCGCCTACGATTTTCAGCGCGCCGTTGAATCCAAAGAACAAATCATCGTCGGTGTAAATGACTTCGTTGCGGAAGAAAACCGCACCATCCCCACGCTGCGCATCGAACCCGAAATCGAGCGCTCCCAAATCGCCCGCCTCAACGCCCTCCGCGCCAAACGTGATTCCAGCCGCACCAAATCCGCCCTAGCCGAACTCCAACGCCGCGCCTCTACGACAGAAAATCTCCTCCCCGCCATCCTCACCGCCGTCGAAGCCTACGCCACCGTAGGCGAAATCTCCGACGCCCTCCGCCGCGTCTTCGGCGAATACCAGGAATCCGTCGTCATCTGACATGAAACTAATTCTCGCTTCCGCTTCTCCCCGCCGCGCCGAAATTCTCCACGACGCCGGCTTCTCCTTCATCGTGATGTCCTCCGCCGTCGACGAAACCCCCTTCCCAGAGGAATCCCCTGCCGATCACGTTCAGCGCCTAGCCGACGCCAAAGCCGAGCTCGTCGCCGCCCGCGCCGTAGGCCCCGCCATTGTCCTCGCCGCGGACACCGTCGTAACTCTCGAAGGCCGCATCTTCGGCAAACCCCGCTCCGCGGACGATGCCCGCCACATGCTCGAAAAACTTTCCGGCCGCACCCATGCGGTCCTCACCGGCGTCACCCTCGTCCGTCTCCCCGACGCCGAGCGTTGCAGCTTCGTCGAGTCCACGCTCGTCCATTTCACCCAGCTCTCCGCTGAAGAAATCACACGCTACCTCGAGACCGAAGAGCCCCACGACAAAGCCGGCGCTTACGCCATCCAGGGCCGCGCCGGCCGCTACATCCCCCGTATCGAAGGCGACTACTTCAACGTCGTCGGCCTTCCCCTCGCCCGCGTCACCCAAACCCTGGCCGACCTCGGCTGGTCCGAAGACTGATCCTCGCTTCGCCGCTTCTCTCACCGGTTGTTATTTCCTCACTGGAATTTTGGTAGTGTCCCACTTTGAACTGCGGCCACAACCTCGATCAAAGCCCTCCAAAAGGGGGCCGTCCCGAGCGTGAGGAGTGGAGCGTCGATTGCTTGGACATTCAAAGGGAGGTTTCGTATGATTGGCGCTAGGGGGCAGCCCCTTGATGAGAAAATGAGTCAGCCGATTCAAATTTTGTTTCCCACACTCCTTCAAACATCGCCTTCGAAGGGTGATCCGTTTTGGTTGCGTGAGCTCAAGCTTCGCAGCGAAGCGTTGTGGGAGGCGGTGCGGACCCGTGGAACGCAGCAGCGTCATCACCTATCCGAGCATGCCACGTACGTTCATAGCGACGTGTTCAAATGGCTGGCCGATCTTCCCGTCAACTCCATCCATGCAGTCGTGACCGATCCGCCGTATGGCGTCATAGAATATGAAGAAAAAAACCATACGAAACTCCGCAGCGGCCGGGGCGGAGTGTGGCGGATTCCTCCAAGCTTCGATGGCGCAACGCGAAATCCGGTGCCTCGGTTCACTGTTCTTTCAAAGCAGGAAATCCTGAACCTGCATGGATTTTTCAGTTCCGTCGCCTACGGCCTGCTCAAGGCTCTTGTACCCGGGGGACACGTGCTAATCGCCTCGAACCCTCTGGTCTCGACAATGACGTTTCATGCTTTCATGGAAGCGGGCTTTGAAAAACGCGGCGAAGTCATCCGTTTGGTACAGACCCTCCGAGGTGGGGACCGCCCCAAAGGAGCAGAGAAAGAGTTCCCAGACGTATCCGTGATGCCCCGATCATGCTGGGAACCGTGGGGCATCTTCCGCAAGCCATTCAGTGGCACAGTTGCTGAAAACCTCCGCGAATGGGGGACTGGCGGGCTTTGCCGCATTTCAGACGAAGAGCCATTGAAAGACTTGATTCAATGCTCCCCGACTCGGGGCGTTGAGAAACTCATCGCACCTCATCCGTCATTGAAACCGCAGCGCTTCATGCGCAAGCTAGTCCGCGCTGCGCTCCCACTGGGTGTCGGGATCGTTTATGATCCATTCGCTGGATCGGGCTCCACACTTGCGGCGGCTGAAGCTATCGGCTACCACGCCCTCGGTACTGATTCTGACCGGCAGTACTTTGCATTGGCGAAACGGGCGTTCGAGCCGCTATCCCTGTTGCAGGTTGCGGACAAGAATGAGAAACGTACAGAAACTCAAAAGCCATCCCGATCTCACAAAATTTAACGAGGGCGGGAATCTGCCCTTTCAACTGCGTCTGACGGATTTCCAGGCGGCAATGCAGGACGTCTACGATTTCTTCTACGACGTAAATGCACTATTGACGAGCAAAGGGCTGCAACGTTTGGATGACATGCTACGGCCCGCGATTATGTCCGGGCTTCTCTCCGATATGCTTACCGGCAGTCTTGCGAAACACTCACGAACGCTCGTTCAGAACGAGTATTTCAATGGCCACCCCGATCTGTTGGTCCGGGGAGTTTACCCGAATGACGGCGTCAAGGCAGGCACCAAAGGCGTCGAAATAAAAACGACGAGAAAGTCTGGAGGAGCTGTTGATACGCACGGGGCACGCGAGCAGTGGATGTGTGTATTCGTCTATCATCTCGACAACAAAACGCAGCCGGCGATTACCCGTGCTCCCATGAAATTTACTGAGGTCTATTTGGGCCACGTTACTGTGGACGACTTTCGCCGGAACGCCCGAGGTGAGCTTGGCACCAGGACCGCCACGCTGGACCGAAATGGGATTGCAAAGCTACGGCAGAACTGGATCTACAAGGTTTGACTGTCGTCGTTCGCTCCTGCGCCTCGGATGGCGACATTCCATCCCCCTAATCCACATCGGCCACTATCGAAATTTTATTGACACGGTAATCATCGTTCTGGTATTCTATTTCTGTTCAGAAGTACGCCTCGCTTCCGCGAGACTCCCTCAAAATCCCAAAACTCTCTTTCTGGAGACTTCCATGTCCACCAATCACTCCAAGGACCGCGCGTCCTTGTGTTCGTTCACGTTCACCGATGGCCGCCACTGCCGCACTCCGCGCCGCGACGGCCATCCGTATCTCTGCGCCTTCCACGCACGCAAGGAATCGCAAGCCCTTGCTGGTGACGAAGCCGGCGAGGACATCGCCTTTTTTCTTTCCGGAGACTATGTGTCCGCTGGCGACCTGACCTTCGCTCTGGGACGCCTCTTCGGCGCCGTCGCCCAAGGCCAGGTCAAACCCAAAACTGCCACAACTCTTGCCTACCTTGGCCAAACACTCGTCCAAACCCTCCAGCTAGCCCAGAATGAGTACATCAGCGCCTTCGGCTCCGATTCCTGGGAGTACACCGTCGGCCACAATTTTAAGCAGTCCAGCCACCGTCAATGCCCTCCCAATGAGTCGGCCTCTGAATCCTCTCCGGCTCCCCAAGCTGCGGAGCAATCCACCAACGCTGACCCGTCTGCCTCAGAAACTGGATCCAAACCGCTCCCCAACTAGCTCAAAATTCATATTTTTCCAACTTCTTTAGAATGAACACTTGTAAAACTCCATCAAAACAAAAGACTTTATCTATCTTTAGAATGAACACTTATGCAAAACCCAGGGGGGAGGGGCCCGAGTAACACCAGAAATATGCGCCGGACTTGGGCCTCAACTGCTTCATTCAAGCGTTCCCGCGCCGTGCTTTCTCAACAGCTCGTCAACTTCCGCGTATCCCGACGGAAATTCAACGCCGCGAACCGACGCTCCAGCCTTGAGCAGCGCCTCCACCGACTCCGGCGTGCGTCGCTCTTTCCAGTACGAGTCCACGCACGCCCGCACTGCAAGCACCAGCGCCGTACGGCCTTTTCCATCAAGCGCATTTACTGGCGCTCCGCGTTCAATCAGAAGCTTTACCGTCGCAGGCCGCGTACGCCACGCCGCGGAGTGCAGCGCTGTGCTGTTCTGCGCCACATCGAAATAAAGATCACCGTATTCCGCCAGCGCGCCAACGTCTATTCCAAGATCGAGCAAATGCCGAACGCCGTCCGTATTCCCCACGCCCGCGAATTCCGCAAGCAGCTTGCCTCCTTGCGCCACCAGTTCGCGAACCAACTGCGGTTCCTTCGCGCGAATGGCGCGCACAGCCGCCGAATCGTTCCTCGCACAAGCGGCGATCAATCGTTCCACTCCTTGCAGCTCGATCGCAATGCCACGACGCTCAATCATCTCCAGCAAATCGCCGCGTCCCCGCCGCGCCGCCATCGCTACCGCGGACGTCCCGGGACCATCTCGGAGTCGCAGATCTGGCCTCTCCGCCACCAGCGTAGGGTCGGCGCCATGTTCCAGCAGCACTTCGAGAATGCCGGGGCTGTTGTCACGCAAAACCGCGTGATGAAACGCCGTTCGCCCCCACTGCGTTGCTCGATTCGGATCAGCCCCATGCTCCAGCAGCCATTTGATTCCGTCGTAGTCGTGCCAGTCGGTCTTGCGCAGCAGCAACGTCGTCAAGCTTGTATCGTTCAACTTGCCGCTCTCCACCAGTATCTTCATCACCGTGTTGTCGTACGTTTCCACCACGTGGTAAGGAGTCTCGCCGTCATTCGGATCGGCACCCCGCTCGAGAAGCAACCGCGTCACGCCAGGATGCTGGGCAATCCCTGCAGCGCCATAAATAGCGCTCTCCCATTCCGGATGCGGCTCGTGATTTCTCTCCATCCATCCGGTATTCGCACTCGCCCCCGCATCCAGCAGTGCCTTCGCCGCTGCAAGGAAGCCATTCGACCTTGCGCGATCGAGCCGCAAATACCTCGAGAAACACAAGTACGTCAGCGCATCCCAACCATACGGGCCACCTTTCGCGGTCGCGTTTCGCGCATCAATCGCCAGAAATCTCCTCACACCCACCACATCGCCGAGAATTGCCGCAGCATAAATATTATTGCTCGCCACTTCGGGATGCGCAGCCAGGATCGCCTCCGCGCGCTCCAACGTCCCCGAGGAATGCCCGGAATCGCGAGGAACGCATGCGGCCTCGATGAAAGCCGTCACCGGATCGCTTACGGAAGCGGCGAAGCTGGCACTCCCCAGCGCTTCTACATGTCTGGCAAACTTTGGCCAGCTCTCGAAGCCATGCTCCCGTGCTATCACGAATTGCGCGTCGGCCAATGCGAATTTAGTGCTGCTGATTTTATCGGCCGGCAAATCCGCGAAACGCGGGTGCCAAGTTTTGACTCGTTGAATTGCTGTGGACTCGGAAGACTTGTGGGATTGCTCTGCTCGAAAGACTTTGACGAGCTCTTTCGCTTGTTTCTTGTACTGCTCCAGGCTCGGGCGAGCCGGCAGCCGCTTGGCATCCATTACGACCTTCCTTTCGTGACTGCGCCTGGAGTCCGCCCGAATCAGGCTGAAAGAAGGTTCGTAACCTTGCTCGAAAACTGAAGGTGGGCACGGCCCTTTCCGCGGACTGGATGCGCCCTTCGCGCTGTCCCATAATCTAACGCTCGCCGCCAGTCACGTCAATCCGCTCTTGCAGTACAGGCGTTCTTGCCTGTCTGCTTTTCACAGCTTCCCAATAAGCCGCTCGGAGCACGGCTCAGAAAACAAGCTGCACAGAAACAAAAAAGGCGCCCTCATCCGAGAGCGCCTCAATACCCCGTATTCGATAAAGTGGAGGTGAAAACCGTCCTTACGCCTTCTTTTCTTCCGCGGGCTTCTCCGCAGGAGCAGCTGGCTGCGCAGGAGGTGCCGTCGACTGCGCGTGTGACGACCCGGACATGCCCTCTTTGAATCCGCGCACGCCTTCGCCCAGCCCGCGCATCAGCTCGGGAATCTTTCGTCCGCCGAACAAAATCAGCACGACGACTAAAATGATCAGCCAGTGCATTGGGAATTCCATCTTGCCTCCTACACCTGCCAACCACACCTTAGCACGCCGCTAGGGACCCGGGGCAATGTTAACCGGCAGGAATCTAAAGTATAACACGCTCGTCCCCGGCCCGGCGTGTCACCCGCTCCCGGTCCAGGTACTCGAGCAGCGGGATAGCATACTTGCGGGTAATCCCCGTCAAGTCCTTGAAAAGCGGCACGGAAATACGTTCGCCCTTGGCTTTCTTGTAGGCGACAAGTTGCTCTTTCAGACGAGCCAGCGCATCGCGGTGAAAAATAAGCTCCGGGCTGACCCGAACAAGACTTTTTTCTCGCAACAAAATTTGCAAAAGCTTTTCCGCCCGTCTTGCCTCCACGGAAAGCTTCGCCAGCACCTCTTTCACCGATGGCACTGCCAATCCTGCGCCGGAAAACGCCCGTTCAATTTCTTCCTTCGCCTTGGCCTCTTCCGGCAGCAGTGCTATCTGCGCTCCGGCTCGCTTCACGAGCTCGCCTTGCACGTCTAATTTTTTCTCGCTCGCCAGCTCTTCGAGAGCTGCGCGAAACGTCTCCGGCCGTAAGCGTCTTCCCAGGCTCGCGCGCAAATCTTCCCGCGCAATTCCCGGAGAGAGCGGATTCTCCTTGTGAAATCGTTCGACGCGCTCCGCGATTTTTCGCCGCACTTCATCGAATGCTTTTCGACCAAACAAAATCAGCGGTTCTGCCGATACGATCTTGATTCTCTCTATTACATTCGGACGCTGCGCAACTTCTCGAACTTCTGTTTCAAACCAAGCTGTTCGCGCCACGATTTCGTTGAACTCCAGACCAAGTACCGCTCGCTCGGTCATCGCGATAAGCACCTCGTCGCGTTTCCCGCGTTCCATCGTTTCGAGAAACGCAGCTCGGCCTGTATCTCGCACAGTCGGCCGTCTTGCCAGGCAATCCAGCACTTCACCGCCGCCGATGGTAACGACCGGAGAAAACTGCCTTACGATGAACCGGTCGCCCGGCTGCAGCAAAACTTCTTCCTGCAGCCGCAGATGGCCAAGTGCATTCTGGCCCGGCGAAAGGACGCTTTCGCCATAGAAAAGAACCTCAGCGATTGTCTCCGCCGTCCCAGCATGAAAATGCACGCGCGAACGATGCTTCAGCTTGCGCGCGGAAGGAAGCAGTGTGAGCCGCACATCTATTCTGCGAGTACTTCGAAAACGCCCCGGCGTCGCCAGCGTCATCCCGCGCTTCACGTCGCCGTGATCGATCCCAGCGAGATTTACTGCCGTCCGCTGCCCCGCGATGGCGCGTTCGATGGATTTCCCGCCGGAGTGTACGCCGCGAACGCGAAGCCGTTTGCCTCCGGGGAATAACTCGACTTCATCTTCCGCGCCGATACTCCCCGAGATCAATGTGCCAGTCACCACCGTCCCGAATCCCTTCATCGCAAACGCCCGGTCGATCGGCAGCCGGAAATATCGCGCCGCATCTTTTCCTGGAATTTCCAGCGCGACCGTGTGTAGAACCTTCTTGAGCTCGGCAAGTCCTGCTCCCGTTTTCGCACTCACGGGAACAATCGGCGCCCGTTCCAGAAACGAGCCGCGCAGATACTCTTCCACTTCCAGCCGCACCAGCCCCAGCATGTCCGCGTCGACCAAATCGCTTTTCGTCAGCGCCACGACGCCACGCGTAACTCCCAGCAACCGGCAAATATCGAAGTGTTCCCGCGTCTGCGGCTTGATCGATTCATCCGCGGCAATCACCAGCAGCACCAGGTCGATTCCTGCCGCCCCCGCCAGCATGTTGCTGACAAAGCGCTCGTGCCCCGGCACATCTACCAGACCGAACCTGACGCCATTTTCTTCCAGAAAAGCGAAGCCAAGATCGATGGTAATTCCGCGCCGTTTCTCTTCCGCGAGCCTGTCCGGATGCGTCCCCGTCAACGCCTCCACAAGAGCGGATTTGCCATGATCAATGTGCCCCGCCGTCCCGACAATTACGCTCTTGGAAGTTGGATTCATGGGTGAGGAAAGCTCGCGCGAGATAGCGCGTAGCTCGCGATGATTAAGGTAGCACAGGCGCCATTGCCTCTGCCTGCGGCTCACACCGCGCGCGAAATCTGCGATGCACACTGCTGTGTTTGGATTAAGGAAAAAAGTGATTCGTCTACTTTGCCGCTGCGATCTCGTCCACAATTGACTGCGCCGCTGCGCGCGGATCTGTGGCCGCGAGGATTGGCCTTCCCACTACAAGATAGTCCGCTCCGGCGCGAATGGCTTCCGCTGGTGTCGCCGTGCGAGCCTGGTCATCGCGCTTTGCCTCCGCCCCAGTTTCTTTGTCAGTTGGCCGCACACCCGGTGTCACAATCAAAAATTCGCGTCCGCAGGCCTTGCGAATCGCTCGTGCTTCTTGCACCGACGCGACCACGCCATCTACGCCCGATTGCTTGGCAAGCTGCGCGAGCTTCACCACATGCGCCTTTGGCACGCCGCCGATTCCAACTTCCTTCATAGCTTTGTGGTCCATGCTCGTCAAAAGTGTGACGGCAAGCAAGCGCGGCCGGTCAGCACCCATCGGGACGCCCGCGCTGATCGCCTGCACCGCTGCCTCCAGCATGGCGCGGCCTCCCAGTGCGTGCACATTCACAAGCTGCACGCCGGTCATCGCGGCCGCCGAAAGAACCGCACCTGCGACCGTATTCGGGATGTCGTGGAATTTCAGATCCAGAAAGATGCCGGGACCCAGCGCGGCAATTTCTTTCACCGCCGCGGGCCCCGCGGCCGTAAACAGTTGGTTGCCGATCTTGAACATACCTACGAGATCGCAGATTTGTTTTGCAAATTTTGCGGCGGAAGATAGTGAGTCAAAATCCAGTGCCACGATCAAACTGCTGCGCGGATGGGCGTCGAAGCTCAAGGTCATAGGCGACCCCGAATCCGACGGGGTCAGTGTCTCTGTGGCACTTGCATCAATTCGAGCCGGACTTGGCTCACGCCCGAATGAATCAGACCGATCTTCCGGGCGACACGGTAGGATACATCAATTTCGCGCCCTTCTTGATAGGGACCTCGGTCATTGATTCGTACCAGTTCAAACTTCCCGTTCCGGGGGTTTACAACCCGGACGATGGACCCGAACGGCAGGTTCGGGTGCGCGGCGGTCAGCGCTTCGCTGTCAAAGCGCTCCCCGTTGGCGGTCTTCTTACCATTGAACCCCGGCCCATACCAACTGGCATTGCCGACCCAAGTCTTTACCGGCTTCACCGGAGCGCTTAAATGCGCGACGAGGGGGGCATCCATGACAGGAACGATGAGGAACATTAGGAGCACCCATCGGAACGCGGCCCAGAAAATAAAGAGTGGACGTTTCATAGTGTGTTCTTTGTGCTACTCAAATCCAGAAAAGTGTAGCAAGAAGTAGTCGTTATGTCAACCAAAATCTGCGGAAATTTTACCTACTATCTCATTGATAGTAAATGCTTTAACTCCAAAAAGTGCTCTCTCCAACTCCCCTACAAGACGCCGACTGACCGTAGGGTCAGTAAAGCTGGCCGTCCCTACCTGTACGGCAGTCGCACCTACCGCCAGGTATTGAAGCACGTCTTCGACCGTCTCGACGCCTCCGACCCCAATAATTGGTGACTTAACCGCCTTCCGCGTTTCCCAAACCAACCTAAGAGTTATCGGTTTAATAGACGGACCCGATAGGCCCCCCGTTTGGTTTCCCAGAAAGGACTTGCCCGTCCACGGATCGACTGCCATCGCCGGGTAGGTGTTCGCTACAGTCAGGGCGTCGGCGCCTGCTCCCTCCGCAGTCCGAGCAATAAGCCCAATATCTGCAACCATCGGCGAGAGTTTTACCCAGAGCGGGCGCCTGCCGGCCGCCTTTCGGGCCGCTCCCACCACCTCGCCCACTTGGGCCGGGTCGTTTCCGAACTGTATCCCCCCCTTCTTCACGTTGGGGCAGGAGATATTCAGTTCGTAGGCTGCAAGCCCATCAGCGTCCTCGAGCACCCGAATCACCTCGACATAGTCCTCTACGCTATAGCCGAAGACGTTGGCGATGACTGCCGTATCGTATTTTCGCAGTACTGGGAGTTTTTCTGCCACGAAGGCCCGGACCCCGATGTTTTGGAGCCCTACGGCGTTCAGCATCCCCGAGGGGGTCTCGCAAAGCCGGGGTGCTGGCGCCCCTTCCATGGGTTCGCGGGAGAGGCCTTTGACGACCAGACCGCCTAGGCAGTTGAGGTCCACCAGGTGGGCGAACTCGACGCCGTAGCCGAAGGTACCGCTGGCTGCGAGAATGGGATTCCGCAGGCGCACCGCGCCAATTTGCACGGTCAAATCAACAGACCCAGCGGGAGTCACTTCCGTCAAAGAATATCACGAAGCCGTGCGGGTACCGTCGAAATCTCCTGGCAGCCATTCCGCCTGTGGAAAATAGGGAAATCTATTGCTTCGCTGTTCTGGCACTGGCTGGATCAGCTGACTTTCTTGACGGGCGAGACGCCGATGTCTTTGCCAGCGTTTCACCCAACACGCGCCCATCGCGCGAGGCCAGCGTGATCCCGCACAGATCAGCAAGCGTTGGGGCAATGTCCGCTGGTGTGACCGTGCCGTGATACTCGCCGGGCCGAATGCCGAATCCCATGAACAAGAGCGACACATGCTGGTCATAGTAGTAGGGTGTGCCATGCGACGTTGCGTACGTCCGCGGATGGCCGGGCATTGAATAGTCCCAAAGCCAGTACGGTTTTGGGACAATCAACATATCTCCGTTTCTACTCCTGAAAAAACTGGCCGCTTCCGCTCTTCGAATGGGACTATCCGTCGCAGGGCGATCATCCAGTTCCTCTGCGCGATAAACTGCTGCCACGCCCGGAACGCTCTTGATCGCCTCGATCACCGCGTGCATCGAAGCCGGATCCGTCTTCAATTTGTCGTATGTCCCAGGGCTGAAATAAACGTCGCTTCCGTCCAGCTGTGCCACTATGGGTTTTCCGTAACTGGCCCCCTCCAGCGCCTTCTCGATGCGTTGTTTCACCTCGTCCACATTCAACCAGCCCGCATCGACGCCTGTCCTCCGCCAATCCTCTGGAATAGGCGAGCCCCCGTGGTCGGCGGTGAGCGCCACGACGTAATTTCCACGCCCCACCACGCTGTCGAGATGCGCGAAGAAACCTGCCAGGTCGCGGTCCAGCCGCGCGAGTTCGTCCTGCACCTCCCAGCTTCGCGGTCCAAAGTGATGCGCCACGTAATCCAGAGAAGAAAAACTCACCCCCAGATAATCCGTTCCTGCGCGTTTGCCCAAACCCAGTTTATCCACGGCATCCTCCGCCATCTTCGCCAAGTAGGTCTGCGCGTATGGGCTGGTCGCCCATTGAGAGTAAAACGCCGCGTCCGGTCCCTTGCTGTCCGCATTCCCCCGCAGCGGATGAGGAAAAGCCGCGCCAAATCCCCCAGGGGGAACTGCTCCGAACGCCGCCTCCTCATAGAAATAGGCGGTTTTCGGCAACAATGGAGCCCAAGTCTTGCCATAATCTTTTGCCACGGGATGCGTTTTCGCATAGTCGTCGACAAACGCCGCCATCGGATACGCGCTCGAGGTAGTCCAAGCCCCCTTTGCCTGGTCAAACCAGGTCACGGCATCCGCCTGATGCCCCGCCATAGTGACCGCTGCGCGGGCCTTCAACGAAAATGTCACCACTCGCGTTCCCCCACCGGTTTGAAACTTCAATTCCTCTGCAAACGACGGCATCAACATTCTCCAGGCACTGTCTCCGCCTTCGACGTGGGCCCCTGCGTAGCCCGTATTTTTCACTTTCGGATCAAACGTGCACGTCACGCTCTTCTGCAGCTCCCGGTCCCACCACTCATTCGAAATCATTCCATGCGTCGCCGGAAGCGCGCCTGTCGAAATCGTTGAGTGCCCGACGCAAGTCTCCGTCGCCTCATACGGATACGCCGCATCACGGAACCACGCGCCCTCCTCGATCAGCCGCTTCAATCCCCCCGTCCATTGGCCTTGAAATTTGTCCACATAATCCCCGCGCATCTGGTCGACAACCAGCATCACGACGAGCTTTGGCCGAGCGGGGGCTTTGGCTCCTGCTGTTCTTGCTGTTTGGGCACCAGCGCCAGGCGCGCAGGCCAGCCCGATCCACAGAAGCAAGCCCACGTTGCACAAGACCGTTACCGCTTTCCACTTCGCCCGTTGCGTCTTTCTGAAAAGCATGTCCACCTCGCTAGATGTGTCGCGCGGCAGTCTATCACGTCGTCCGAGTTTCCAAAGCCGCAGCAAGAATGCGCCCGAGTCCCCACCACCAGTCCCTAGTCACGACTCACCGGTCCCTATGCTAGGATTACCCGAACATGCGCATCGTGGAAAAAGCCCAATTGATGTCCGCCCCGGAGATCGACCGCACCCTGCGACGCCTGGCCCATCAAATTGTCGAGAAAAGCGGCGGCACCAAGCATCTCGCGCTGATTGGCATTCGCCGCCGCGGCGTACCGCTGGCCCAGCGCATCGCCCAAGCCATGCGCGGCATCGATGGCGTCGATGTTCCCGTCGGCACACTGGACATCACCCTTTATCGCGACGACCTCTCCAAAGTCGCGCCCCACGCCGTTCTGCAATCCTCCGACATTACCTTTGGCGTTGACCAGATGGACCTCGTCCTCGTCGATGACGTCCTTTACACCGGCCGCACCATTCGCGCCGCCATGAACGGCCTCTTCGATCTCGGACGCCCTCAGCGCGTTTCACTCTGCGTGCTCATCGACCGCGGCCATCGCGAAATGCCCATTGAAGCCCAGTTCGTGGGCCGCACCGTGCAGACCAGCGACACGGAAATCATCGAAGTGCGTCTCCGCGAGATCGATAATGAAGAGCGCGTTGTTCTCGTGGACCGGCAGGAGCCTTAGTTGAAACGAGATTTTTCGGTTGTCCGCCAAAGAGTGCAAATGTGACTTTTCGCTTCCGCGACCTTCTGGCTCTTGAACCGCTCTCCGCGGACGAACTCACTTTTCTTCTCGATCAGAGCAGGTCCTTTCAGGGCATCCAGCGCAATCCTCTCAAGAAACTCGCTACGCTCCGCGGCAAAACCGTCGCACTGGCATTCTTCGAAAACTCCACGCGCACACGCATCAGCTTCGGCACCGCCGCCGCCCGTCTCGGCGCGGACACTATGAATCTCCAGGCGGAATCTTCCAGCCTGAAAAAAGGCGAGTCGCTTCTCGACACCGTGCACACGCTGGACGCCATGAAACCGGATTGTCTGGTCATGCGCCACGCGTCCTCCGGTTCCGCCGACTTTGTCGCGCGCCATCTCGATATTCCGGTCATCAACGCCGGCGACGGCACTCACGAACATCCTTCGCAAGGCTTGCTCGATGCTCTCACCATTCGCGACCGCAAAGGCTCGCTTGCCAATTTGAATGTCACCATTCTCGGCGACATTTCTCACAGCCGCGTGGCTCGCTCCAATATTCACCTTCTCGCTAAATTCGGCTGCCGCTTCACGCTCTGCGGCCCGGCCATGTGGGTTCCCCGAGAATTGGAAAACATCGGCCCGCCCGGCGCTTCCATTCGCCGGGTCTTCCGCATCGAAGAAGGTCTCGAAGATGCCGACGTCGTTCTCGTCCTTCGCGTGCAGACCGAGCGCCTTCACGAGCCGGCACTTTCCGCCGCGGACTATATCCTTCTCTATCAGCTCAGCGCCGAGCGACTCCGCCTCGCCAAGCCCGACGCCATCATTCTCCATCCCGGCCCGATGAATCGCGGCGTCGAGATCACCCCCGAAGTCGCGGATAGTCCGCAGTCCTGCGTCCTCGAACAAGTCACCAATGGAATCGCCGTGCGCATGGCTCTGCTCTACTTGCTTCTCGTTGGCGGCTCGGAAGAATCAGGACAAGAGGCGCATCCCGCCACGGAAGCGCCACAGCCGCTCAGTCGCCGAGCCACGGACAAAAAAGAAAATTCCTCCGCGCCCGCGGACAAGGACCCTTCGCATGCTTCTCGTTAGGAACGGCCGCGTCATCGACCCCGCCACGCAGACGGACGCGCCGCGCGATGTTCTTCTTGATGGCGACAAAATCGTCGAAGTCGCGCAACCCGGAAAAATCGCGCCAGATCAATCCACCGAAATCTTCGACGCCACCGGCTTGATCGTGGCTCCCGGCTTCATCGACCTTCACGCGCATCTCCGCGAGCCCGGCCAGGAATCCTCGGAAAGCATCGAGACCGGCACGCGCGCCGCAGCACGAGGCGGCTTCACTGCCGTCTGCTGCATGCCAAACACGAAGCCTGTGAACGACAACGCCAGCGTCACGCGCTTCATTCTCGATCGCGCCAAAGCCACCGCCAGCGTGCGCGTTTGGCCCATCGGCGCCGCGAGCGTCGGCAGCAAAGGCGAAGCCATCGCGGAAATCGCCGCCATGAAGCAAGCCGGCATCGTCGCCGTCTCCGACGATGGCAAGCCCATCGCCACGGCAAAACTCACGCGCCAGGTGATGGACTACTGCCGCTCGCTCGATCTGTGCGTCATCGAACATTCGGAAGATGTTTCGCTCGCCGCCGGCGCGGTTATGCGTGAAGGCGTCACGTCCACGCGGCTAGGTTTGCCCGGCATGCCAGCCGCGGCAGAATCCGTTTGCGTCGCGCGCGACGTTCAACTCGCCGAGCTCACAGGCGCGCGCCTTCACGTCGCGCACCTCTCCGCAAAAGCTTCGCTCGAACAAGTCCGCTGGGCCAAGCAGCGCGGCCTTCGCGTCACCTGCGAAGTCACTCCACATCATTTCACTTTAATCGATGAGGATGTCCAGTACGATTCGCGCTACAAAATGAATCCGCCTCTAGCCGCCCGCGAAGACCGCAAAGCTCTCCTCGAAGGACTTGCCGACGGCACCGTTGACGCCATTGCCACGGATCACGCGCCTCACGAACCCGCACTCAAAGACGTCGAGTTCGACCGCGCTCCCTTCGGAATCCTCGGCTTCGAAACCGCGCTCGCTCTTTCTCTCGAACAACTCGTCCACACAGGCCGCCTGACGCTCATGCGCATGATCGAACTGTTTACTAGCGGCCCCGCGCGCGTCCTCGGCATCGAACGAAAAATCGCCGCGGGCCAACCCGCCGACCTCACGATTTTTTCCACCACGCACGAATGGACCTACGACGTAAAACAATCTCCCAGCAAATCGCGCAACTCCCCCTTCGACGCTCGCACCTTCAAAGGCGGCCAGGTTGCTACCATCGTCGCCGGTCGATTTGCTCACAAAGTGTAAGTGAGCCACATTCCTTCCTCCCGACGCGCCACTCCGCTGCCGTAGGCAGCTATTCCCAAATTGCTGCTTACTCGCCAAGCCCCGGTGTAAGATGCTTTGTGGTAGCGATCTTATGAAACGGCTTGTTCTGCTCCCGTTGTTATTTATTCCACTGTTTACGTCATTCTCTGGCGCGGCACCACAAACCCCTCAGCCTACACAAGCCGCGTCGTCACCCGCATCTCATCGCTCGCGGTGGACTGAAGCCGATCGAACAGCGCTCTTGGCAAAGGCCCGGCACGGAGACGCAGGAGCGCAGTTTTGGCTCGGCGCTGCATATGAGCAGGGCTGGTTTGGAAAGGCTGAGTTCAGCGAAGCGCTAAGGTGGCTGAGAAAAGCCGCGGCGCACGGTGACGCGGACGCACAAAATGAATTGGGGCAAATGTATGAAGATGGCGAAGGTGTGCGACAGAATTATGTTTTCGCCGCCAAATGGTACCGAAAGGCAGCTGAACACGTCCCGGACCTGGGCGGAGCAGGTGCGGGAAGGAACAATTTAGGGCTGCTATACTTGGATGGTCTTGGTGTCCCGAAGGACTTCGTCAAGGCTTACATGTGGTTCCGTCTGGCTAATATCGAAAAAAATCTCTCTAATGCCAAAACTCAGATGACTCCTGCACAAATTCTTGAAGCCGAGCGAATGGCAACAGAATGGAAAATCCACCATCCAGAGCGGTAAGTTTGGAGCTCCCAATTTTCACCGAGCTAGGATCGGCCGTCTTTTCTGTAGCATCATCAAAATCCAGAATCCGGCAGCGCCCGCAGCCAAGTGCTTCAGCGTGTGCCCGCTGACCATACGCTGGTCGAGCGAGAAAATCTGCCGGTCCGCAGTCTCAAAGATTTTCGCAAGTACGTAGAAACAAAAAACCACCACGAAATCCAAACTGCGCGAGTACCGCGGCGGCAGTAAAAGAAGGATGGGCAGAATGAGCACAGCATACACCTGCACCGCCGCATAAAATCGCAAATCACTCGCTCCAGCCGTTTCGGTGTGCCACCACCAAACGACGCTGCCAGCGCCGATCAGCAGCAATATCGGAAGTAAACAAAAGCCCACTGGTACGCTTAGCCTTTCCGAAATCATCGCCGACACTAGGCCCATGAAGGCCAGCGTCATCGGCAGCCGGTCCCAAACCAATCGCGCGTTATCCGGAGCAAGGTGGTAATAACTCGATCCGAAAGCGGTAAGTAGCAGTCCTACGAAGGCAAAAACGTAAGCCAATCGTTCCCGAGGATCGATAAATCGCGGATGCTCTGATTTTCGGCAAAGAAAAATTAATCCCCAGGCGCCCGCCACGGCAAATAAAAGGTTGGAGGCTACGTCTCCAAAATTATGTATTCCGAGCCAGCCGCGTTGGTCGGCGAAGTCATGATAGGACTGCGGCTGTGGGATGCGAGGCGACAGCATCGCAGCCGCCCCCACTGCAATGGTGAACGCGACCAAAACCCAGGCACCGGCTCGGCGCGAAATCAATTTGGCCTCGCCGTGACGCGCGCTACTACTTCGGTGGCGCCGTCGGCATCGGCACTTCCGGCCTGCTGTCGGTATTTTGTGCGGCGGCAATCAGCCATTTCCCGTCCCGTTTTTGCAGAACCTGCGTGAAGATCCCTTTTCGCTGCTGTCCAGGCGTGCCATCCGGGTTCTTGTGTCCGACCAGTGTCCACAAGACATGCACAACCGCGAATTCAGGAGCCAGGAATCTCGTGTGAACTTCTTCGATCGTTAATGTGCTCTCTCGAAAGGCAAACGCGTGTGCATCGGCGTGCTTCTTCTCGATCTCCGCTCGCCCTCTCCCCCACCAGCCAACCACGTTCACGAAATCCGCGTCCTCCGTAAACGCATTGGCCCAGGCTTTCATGTCGTGGTGGTTCCACGCCTCCTGCAATCCCATCTCGACCCTGCGGATCTCGGCCTCATCTGGATTTTGTCCCGCACAAACCGCAGGCCCAGCCAAAGCTGCCATCACGAAAATCATCGCGCAACCCCGCAGTTGTCTCTTCATGCGCTTTCGCCTCCATCACTCTGATTCGCCTTCGCCGAAACGCTTCAACCCTGATTCGTGAGCCCCCGCGATCCGTCCCACTGACTATTCAAAGCGCCTCTTTGCCGCCTGCATGGAGCGCCATCCACGCCGCCAGAGCCGCGAGTTTCTCTTCCGCCCTCCAAGTGCCTTCATGCGATTCGCCAAGGCCGGCAACGGCGCGTTTGATTTGCTCGGGCGCTCTCCTAAGCATCCCCGCGGCAGTCTCGTAAGCGCCCTTCTCCAGGAAAGCTTCACACGAAATCTTTCGCGCGCGAAAAGTTTCCTCCAAGACCGTGCGGAACAGCTGCCCTTCCAATCCGTGCGCGCGAATGTGCTCGTTGCGCAGCGTCGCCGGATCGACCAGACTGCCCACCACCAATGCTGCGCCACGAACCCCATACTGCAAGGCCGCTGCCTCCTTCAAAAGTGTGTCGATTGATTTTTTCGCGGCGCCCCGCACGACATCTCTCAGTTTCCGTGTGGCCAGCTTTCCTTCTTTCTCAGGAAGTTCGAGGGCAGCATGGTAGGGCTGCTTCGATTGAGGAATCTTCGGATCGGAAAGTAGAACCGTCTGACACGAAATCAATGTTGGCGCATCAGAAGGGCCCGCCAGCAACACCGCCATGGCCCAGCCGGACTTTACTCGGAACCCGAGAGCCGCAGGGATTGGTTTAGGGCTTCGTTCCAAAGCTCTCGCTCCTTGCGGAAACGTTCTAAGGAAGCAAATTCGCGCCGGAGCGGCACGAGTCACGAGTCACCAGTCACGATCTTCAGTGCGCGGCGGGCTCCGCCGCCGGATGCAAACCATGCTGCGGCACTTCATGGATGCCACGCGCAGGCGGCTCAATCCTCTGCCGGTAGAAATGGTCGAGCGGCAGGCGGCCCTTCCCCACGGGATACGCCTTCTCAATCGCTTTCGTCGCGTATGCTTTGGCGAGCGTCGCGGCTTCGAGCAGCCCCCGGCCTACAGCCAGGTGCGCCGCAAGGGCCGACGCGAACGTGCAGCCCGTCCCATGCAGTTCCTCTTCGTTCACGCGTTCTCCGGGCAGCGTCACCAGCTCTGTGCCGTCGAAAAGAATATCCACGGGGCGTCCCATGTGCCCGCCCTTAACGATCACCGCTCGCGCGCCCATCTCCACAATCTTCCGCGCCGCAGCTTCCATCTCCGCCACGTCTTTGATCGTGATTCCCGTCAAGATCTCCGCTTCCGGCACGTTCGGCGTTATTACGCTCGCGCGCTTCAGCAGCTCTGTGGCGACATACTTCACCCCGCCTGCGTCGAGCAACTCCGTCCCCGTGGATGATTTCATCACCGGATCGTGCACCACGTGGGCGAATTTGTGCGCATCCAGAAATTCCGCAACGGTCGCGGCATTCCCGCGGTTGCCCAGCATCCCGATTTTTACCGCCGCGATGTTGCAGTCCTTGGCCAGCACCTCGAGCTGCGCCTTCAGCGTCGCGCTCGGAATGTTGTGCACGTCTTCCACGCCCTGCGTGTTCTGCACCGTCAGCGCCGTGATTGCCGCGACGCCATAACATCCGTGCGCCGCAAACGTTTTCAAATCCGCGGCCGTCCCCGCGCCGCAGGAGGGGTCAAATCCAGATATTGTCAGCAGAATCGGCGGCGCCGCCGGATGATTGTTGTTCGTCGCGCTCATTTTTCGTGCTTGGCAGCATCCCTCGAAGAAAATAGCCGGTCGCGCCAACGCGGCGCACCGGCAATTGCGAATGTACGCGTCTGTCTCGCCGCACGCAACAAAAATTTAGTCTGACTTAAGACCTCGACAGGTGTGCGTCCAAAAAAAGGGCCGGCCGGAAAACATTTCCGGCCGGCGATACTTGAGCCTTCTAAAACACCAGTCAGCGAAATTCTATCTCACGGGAACAGACCGCGAACGAGCGTGGCTTCCGCGACGCGCCCCACCGCAAGAACCATAGCACCCGCACGCGGCGGCACATGATATTTCCGCATCGTGTCCACCATTTCGTGAAATGCTCGCACCATGCTCTTCTGCAACCGCATGTTCACTTCCTCGGCGTCCCACATGAGCCCTTCCAAGTTTTGCACCCATTCGAAGTAGCTCACCGTCACGCCGCCCGCATTCGCGAGAATGTCCGGCAGCACCGTAATCCCGCGCCTCGCCAGAATTTCATCGGCGTGCGGTGTCGTCGGCCCGTTGGCGGCTTCCGCCACAATTCGCGCTTTCACCACCTCGGCGTTGTGCAGCGTAATCACATTCTCGAGCGCCGCAGGTATCAGGATGTCGCACTTCATGGTCAACAAATCATCGTTGGTGATTCGCGACGCACCCGGCATCCCCACCACCGTCCCCGACCGCTCCTTGTATCGAATCGCTTTCATGGGATCGATCCCGCGCGAATTCGTCACGCCGCCCCGGGTATCGCTCAGCGCGATAATCTTCGCTTTTTTCTCCGCGAACAATCGCGCCGCTGTCGCGCCGGCATTGCCAAAGCCCTGAATCGCCACCGTCGCGCCGCGCAGCGGAATCTTTTTCAGCTTGCACGCTTCTTCGACCACGTACAGCAGCCCGCGCGCCGTCGCCTCGCTCCGACCCTCCGACCCTCCGATCGACACCGGTTTCCCGGTCACCACTCCATGCACGGAATGCCCCACCGTCATGGAATACGTGTCCATGATCCACGCCATCGTCTGCGCGTCCGTGTACACATCCGGCGCAGGAATATCCATCGACGGCCCGATGATCGGCAAAATCTCGCTCGCATAGCGCCGCGTCATCCGTTCCAGCTCCGTTTTCGACATGCGCTTCGGGTCGCAGATCACTCCGCCCTTCGCCCCGCCAAACGGCACGTTAACCACCGCCGTCTTCCACGTCATCCACGCCGCCAGCGCCTTCACTTCATCCAGCGTCACGTTGGGGTGATAGCGAATCCCGCCTTTGCCCGGCCCGCGCGAAATATTATGTTGCACGCGAAACCCGGTGTGGACCTTCACCTGGCCGTTGTCCATCTTCGTGGGTATCGAAACTTCCAGCACGCGCTTCGGCGTCCGCAGAATCTGCCGCAACCCCGGCTCCAGCTTCAAAAACTCCGCCGCCATATCAAATTGAATCTGCGCGATGCGAAAGGGATTCAAGTCCTCTCGCGGCGCGATGCGCGGCACCATGGGTGGCGCGCCAATCTGTCTTAGCGGCCCTGTGGGCTTTACGACCGTGGCCATCGGCGTTCGGTCCTTTCCTCTACGCGTCTAGTCTCGACTTCTCGATCTATTAAAAATTAGAAAGTTTTCAGCTACCCGGGGTTTGAAATCCATCCATCGTTCGCTGCTAACCGTTTGCCGCCATCCGCTGTGCACCGCTCACATACTTGTCCCGGCAAGCCGCCGAGCAAAAGTGCACCAACTCTCCGCCCTCGCGCAGCGGAATCGCCAGCACTTCCGCCACATGTGTGCCACAAACCGGGTCGCGCACCAACCGCCGCGCCGACAAACCGCCTTGCGCATCGTCAGCTCCAGCTCCCGGCCCGGCCGCGGAACCCGCCGCGTCGTGCTCCGTCTGCGCGGGCATCGCTCCGCGCAACATCCACGCCACCAAACGCCGCAGCAGCGCTACGCTCCAGGACACTACCAGCAACCAAAACAAAAATCTCATCGCCCTGCCTAAGAAATTCATCGATTCTTCCAGCTTATGACCCCAATCTCGCTGAGGCCAACTCCTCTACTCTCACTCGTTCGGGATCACTTCTCTTCCTGCGAACCGTACTTCCCCTGGATCTACGTTGTTGCTCTGCAAAAGTGCCTCAGGCGAGTGTATGCAAGGCGAAAAGGCGGAGTCAAACGAAAAGCTGTACTTTCAATAGTTTGCGCAGCCTAAGAGACGCGCCTAGATTGGCCAAATTAGCGCAATTCTCACTCTAACTATCATAAATTCAATAACTTGCAACCGTAGGCGCGCGATTTATCGCGCCCTGCCACCTAAACCTATCCAACCGCAGGTATCCTCTCAATTCCCATATACGGCCGCAAAACCTCCGGCACCGCAATCGACCCATCCGCCTGCTGATAATTCTCCACCACCGCGATCCACGTCCGCCCCACCGCCAGCCCCGATCCATTCAGCGTGTGTACAAATTCGCTTTTCCCTCCGCCTTTCGGCTTAAATCGTATCCCCGCGCGCCTCGCCTGAAACGCCTCGCAGTTCGAGCACGACGAAATCTCCCGAAACTCCCCGCTTGCTGGCAGCCACACCTCGATGTCATACGTCTTCGCCGACGCAAATCCCATGTCGCCCGTGCACAGCAGCATCGTCCGGTAGTGCAACCCCAGCTTTTGCAAAATCGTTTCCGCATTCGCCAGCAACTTCTCGTGCTCCTCGTAGCTCTTCTCCGGATGCGTGAACTTGAACAGCTCCACTTTCTGAAACTGGTGCTGCCGCAAGATCCCCCGCGTATCTTTTCCCGCCGCACCCGCCTCGCTCCGGAAGCACGCCGTCCCCGCCGTCACGTAAATCGGCAGCTTCTCTTCCGGAATCGTCTCGTCGCGGTGCAGGTTGTGCAGCTCCACTTCCGAAGTCGGTGTAAGCCACAAGTCAGTACCATCAATATGGAAAAGATCCGCCGCAAACTTCGGCAATTGCCCTGCTCCGGTAAGCGACGCCGTATTCACCAAAAACGGCGGCAAAATCTCCGTATACCCGTGCTCGCCCGTGTGCACATCCAGAAAAAAATTCGCCAGCGCCCGTTCCAGCCGCGCTCCCCATCCTGTATAGACCGCGAACCGCGCTCCGGTAATCTTCGTCGCCGCCGCCAAGTCCAAAATTGCCGCGCGCTCACCCACTTCCCAGTGCGGCTTCGGCGTAAACTCAAAGCGCGGGGGGGCTCCGTGCCGCCGCACCTCTTTGTTGTCTTCCGCGCTATGCCCCACCGGCACCGACGCATGCGGCACATTCGGAATCGTCAACATCAACTCGCTCTGCGTCGCATCCAACTGCGTAATCCGCTCGTCCGCCTCCTTAATCCTCTCCGAAACCGCCTTCATCTCCCCAATCAAAGCATCCGCGTCCTTCTTCTCCTTCTTCAGCCGCGCAATCTCGTCGCTAGCCTTATTCCGCTGAGCCTTCAACGCCTCCGTCGCGGTAATCAACTCCCGCCTCTGCGCATCCAAAACGCGAAACGCATCGAGGTGGAGGGGCGTCCCCCGCCTCTTCGCCATCTCCGCAAACACATCCAAATGATCCCGAAAATAGTTCAAGTCATGCATCGCAATATTCCCGCAAATGTTCTTTTAGATTTGGCCAGCCAACCGGCCCAGCAGAATAACACTCTTCTACGCCGCCTCTGTGTCTGCGCGTTTGGATTTCTTCCCGCGCTTAGCTATTTTTCACACAATCTCCAGTTTCAACCAAGGAAACGCCTTCCGGTACATTCCTCCGTCCAGGGTCAAGAGCTTGTAGCCATTTTCCAGCGCATGCGCCCCAATCAGGAAATCCGCCAGCAGCCGTCGCGGCTCCGCGCCACTCTGCTTCTTTCGCCGCGTCGCATACTCTTGAAACGCCGCCCCCGCCTTCCGCCAAATCCTCTCCTTTAACTCCCACTCCACCGCAATCCGCGCTTCCTCACAAAACCGATCCACGAACGCCTCCGTCCTTCCCGGCGCGCCAATCAACTCCGCATACACCACGCCGCACATCACCAGCGCCTCCCGGCCAGACACCTCGTCCAGGGCCTTCCGCGCCACCAGATTCAGCGCGTCGTTGTCATTCCACAACGCTGAGAGTACGTTCGTGTCGAGCGCTATCGTCACTCGTCGTCCTCATGGCCGCGGATCTCCCTGATCCACTTCTGAATCGCCTTTCGTCCACTTCCAATTCCGGGCGTGCCAATGCCTCGATACTTCTCAAACACACTCCCTTCTCGCACGGCCTTCACCTGCACTCCATCGCCGTTGTCTTCAAACTCCAGCTTATCTCCCGCGCGCACTCCCAGCCTGCGCCGGATATCCCTGGGCACGGTAATCTGCCCTTTGCTGGTCAATTTCGCTTGTCTCTTCATGCCCTTTGCTTGTCTCTTCATGGCCGTTACTCCCATTCCTTACTTTATCACATTCCTCCTTACTTTTCCTCTTCTCTGCGAATCTCCGTTGACTCTGCGCCTCTGCCTTACCTTTGTTCTCCCCTCCTGAACCTTCTAACCTTTCAACTTTCAAACCTTCCAACGCTCCTTATCCCTCCTTTACTTCCTTTACCTCCCGTCCCTTGACTCCTATACCCATCTGATCAACGATCCCGATCGATCATCATGCCTCTTCCCACCCCCGCCTTCGACGACCCCAAACATCACCTCCGCATCTACCAGGGCGACTGCCTCGACATCCTCGCCCAAATTCCCGCTTCCTCCGTCGACCTCGTCTTCGCCGACCCCCCGTACTTCCTCTCCAACGGCGGCATCACCTGCCACGCCGGCAAGATGGTCTCCGTCAACAAGGGCGCCTGGGACAAATCCAACGGTCCCGACGCCAATCATGCCTTCAACACTGCCTGGCTCGCCGCTTGCCGGCGCGTCCTCAAACCCAACGGCGCCATCTGGGTCTCCGGCACCGCCCACGTCATCCACTCCGTCGGCTTCGCCATGCAGCAGCTCGGCTTCAAGCTCCTCAACGACATCTCCTGGGTCAAGCCCAATCCTCCTCCCAATCTCTCCTGCCGCTATTTCACCCACGCCACCGAAACCATCATCTGGGCCGCCAAAGACAAAAAGTCCCGCCACACCTTCCACTACAAGCTCATGAAGGAAACCAATCGCGGCAAGCAAATGAAATCCGTCTGGGAAATCCGTCCCCCCGAATCCTGGGAGAAACGCCACGGCAAGCACCCCACGCAAAAGCCCGTAGCCCTGTTAGAGCGCATCCTCCTGGCCTCCACCAACGACGGTGACCTGGTCCTCGATCCCTTCGCCGGCAGCAGCACCACATTACTCACCGCATTCCGCCTCCGCCGCAAAGCAGTCGGCTGCGAACTCTCCGTCGAATTCTTTTCGCTCTCCCTCCGCCGCCTCTGTTCCAATCTGGTACAGCTAAACATTTCCGTCGCCTCCTTCCATTTTTCAGTTGATCCGCCAGCCAGATCCGTGGATCGATCCAATGATGGCCGGTCTTCACACCGGTTCTGTAGTGGCCGACCTTTAGGCCGGTCAGCGAGCCCGGCGAGCGCATCTCGGATAAAAAAATTAGTCATCCCGAGCGCAGCCGAGGGCCCTGCGTTTCGCTCTTTCGCTGTTGCCTTTCAACCGCCGACGATCGGCCAAATGCCGCCCCAACTCCAACTCGTCCAGCAAGAGCGCCGCTTCTACTTCATCGGCCGCGCCACCCGCGAAATCCTCTTCACCGTCCTTGCCGATTCCCTCGACGATGCCCGCCAACAATTCCGCAACGCCGGCCACCCCGACTCCGACGCCCTTTTCATCATAAAAACCGAAACCGAAATCTATCTGACCT
>Ga0070693_100000193_pt1 | contig 28441 bp, 29 predicted proteins | sample KBSK1103metaG_FD_65472 | JGI IMG/M metagenome (GOLD analysis project Ga0070693, IMG submission 65472) | Corn, switchgrass and miscanthus rhizosphere microbial communities from Kellogg Biological Station, Michigan, USA - KBS K1-10-3 metaG | ecosystem: Host-associated > Plants > Roots >...
TTCCCGCACCTGAGCGTCGAGGACAACGTCGCGTTCGGGCTGAAGCGCAAGCGGGTCCCGAAGGGGGAGATCGGCGAGCGGGTTGCCCGTGAGCTCGAGCGGGTCGGGCTCAGCGGCGAGGCGAAGCGCCGTCCGGCGCAGCTCTCCGGCGGCATGCAGCAGCGCGTGGCGCTGGCCCGCGCGCTGGTCAACCTGCCCAAGGTGCTGCTGCTCGACGAGCCGCTCGGCGCCCTCGACCTGAAGCTGCGCAAGGGCCTGCAGGTCGAGCTGAAGAGGATCCAGCGCGAGGTCGGCATCACCTTCGTCTACGTCACCCACGACCAGGAGGAGGCGCTGACGATGAGTGACCGGATCGCGGTGATGAACCGCGGCCGGGTCGAGCAGGTGGGCACGCCGGAGGAGGTCTACGACCAGCCGGCGACCACCTTCGTCGCCGGCTTCATCGGCGTCTCCAACCTGATGCCGGCGACGGTGGCGGGACCCGGCGAGGTGAGGCTCGACCAGGGCCCGAGCGTGCGGGCGGAGACCGACGGCCTCGCGACCGGCGAGCGTTGCCACGCGGTCGTGCGCCCCGAGAAGCTCCACATCGACGCGTTCGACGGCCACGCGGCGAGCCGGAACGGCCTGCCGCGGGTCGAGGGAACGGTCGCGAGCTCGGTCTACCTCGGCACGGCGACGCAGATCGTCGTCGACCTCGGCGAAGGGGTGAGCATGACCGTCCTCGTCCCCAACGCGAGCGAGAGCGAGCGCCAGCGGCTGCCGGGCGGCGGCGCTCGGGTCGAGCTGAGCTGGGAGCCCGAGCACATGCACCTGGTGCGCCCCTCGCCCGCGGACGGCGGCGAGGCCGCGCCCGACGAACAGCTTGCAACGACGACGATCGGAGGGTGAGGGCGATGGGAAGCGAACGACGAGGAAGGTTGGCCCTGCCGACGATCGCGGTGGCGGTCGCCCTGGCGACGGTGGCGCTCGGGCTTGCCGCCTGCGGCGGCGACACGGTCGGCGGCGGCAACAGCGCCAAGGTGACGACGGCGGAAGCCGGGCCCGTGGAAGGCAAGCTGACGATCTCCAACTGGCCCGGTTACATCGACCCGGGCAAGGAAGGCACCGTCGCCGAGTTCGAAGACAAGACCGGCGTCAGCGTCGACTACATCGAGGACATCAACTCGAACGACGGCTTCTTCGGCAAGCTGCAGCCCCAGCTCGAACAGGGCGAATCGGGCGGCCGCGGCATCTTCGTCGTCGCCGACTACATGGCCAAGCAGATGTACGACCTCGGCTACCTGCAGGAGATCGACCACGAAGACCTGCCGACGGTCTTCAAGACCCTCCTCCCCAGCCTCGAAAGCCCCGCGTTCGACCCGGAACGCAAGTTCTCGGTGCCCTGGCAGGGCGGCATGACCGGGATCTGGGTCGACACCTCCAAGGCGCCTGACATCCACTCGGTCAACGACCTCTTCGACCCGAAATACAAGGGCAAGGTGACGATGCTGGACGAACTGCGGGAAACGCCGGCGCTGGTGATGCTCGCCGAAGGCGTCGACCCGGCGAAGGCGAGCGCCGACCAGTGGCTCCACGCGATCGAAAAACTGGGCGACGCCGCCGACTCGGGGCAGATCCGCCGCTTCACCGGCAACGAGTACACCGAGGATCTGACCGCCGGCAACATCGTCGCGGCGATCGGCTGGTCGGGCGACGCCTCGCTGATCGAAAACCCGAACGCCGAATGGCGGATGCCGACCGAGGGCTGCACCCGCTGGTCGGAAAACATGGTGATCCCGGTGGGCGCGCCCAACACCGCCGCGGCGCTCGCCTGGATGAACTTCGTCTACCGGCCCGAGGTCGCGGTCGACATCACCGAATACGTCGAATACATCTCGCCGGTGCAGGGCGTCAAGGGGCTGCTCGAAAAACGGGGGTCGGAACTGGCGAAGAGCCAGATCGTCTTCCCGACCGAAGAGTTCACCCGCAAGTGCACGGGGCAGAACACGCCGCCTGAACTGGAACGGGTCAACGAAGCCTGGCAGGATGTCCTCACCGGGTGATCGCGTGAGCCTGAGGCAGCGTTCGGTCCCCTACTGGCTGCTGGCGCCGGGCCTGCTCTGGCTCGTCGTCTTCTTCGTCGTGCCGATGTACTTCATGGGCGAACTGGCGCTGCGCTCGGGCTCGCTGACCGCCGGCTACACCTTCGACTGGGCCTGGTCGAATTTCCCCGACTCCCTCTCGGGCCACACCGAGCAGATCGGCCGCTCCTTCCTCTACGCCGGCACGGCGACCGTGCTCTCGCTGCTGATCGCCTACCCGCTCGCCTACGCGATCGCCTTCCGCGCCGGCCGCTACAAGCTGCTGCTGCTCTTCGCGGTGATCGCGCCCTTCTTCACCACCTACCTGATCCGCACGATCGCCTGGAAGACGATCCTCAGCGACTCGAGCCCGGTGGTCGGCGTCCTGCAGTCCCTCTCCCTGATCCCCCCCGACGGCCGCGTGCTGGCGACCTCGGGGTCCGTGATCGCCGGCCTCACCTACAACTTCCTCCCCTTCATGATCCTGCCGCTCTACGCCAACCTGGAGCGGCTCGACCTGCGCCTGATCGAGGCGGCGAAGGATCTCTACTCCTCCTCTCACCAGGCCTTCCTCAGGGTGACCCTGCCGCTGACGATGCCGGGGATAGTCGCCGGCGTTCTGCTCACCTTCATCCCCGCCTTCGGCGACTACGTCAACGCCCAGATCCTCGGCGGCACCCAGCAGGCGATGATCGGCAACGTGATCCAGTCGCTCTACCTGAACCAGCGCGACTACCCCGAGGCGGCCGCGCTCTCCTTCCTGATGATGGGTCTGATCCTCGCCATCGTCATGGTCTACATCCGTTTCGCCGGGACCGGCGCCTTCATGGGCGACGAGGAGGAGGCGAGCGCGTGATGGCCGCCAAGCGCGCCTGGGCGTGGCTGAGGCGCAACGCGCTGCTGATCTACGCCGGCCTCGCGGTCGCCTACATTCTGATCCCGATCGTCGTCATCGCCGTCTTCTCCTTCGGCGCCACGCCCAAGGGCAAGCTGACCTTCGGCCTCGACGACGGCTTCACCACCGAGTACTGGCGCACCGCCTTCTCGCGCCCCGACCTGAACGAAGCGCTCTTCACCAGCCTGCGGCTGGCGGCGCTCGCCACCGTGCTCTCGACCGCGATCGGGACGCTGATGGCGATCGCCCTGGTCCGCCACAGGTTCCGCGGCAGGGGGCTGACGAACCTGCTGATCGTGATCCCGATGGCGACCCCCGAGGTGGTGATCGGCGCCTCGCTGCTCTCGATGTTCATCTACTACTCGTTCGCGCTCGGCTTCACCTCGCTGCTGATCGCCCACGTGATGTTCTCGATCAGCTTCGTCGTCGTCGTCGTGCGCTCACGGCTGATCGGCTTCGACCGCCACCTCGAGGAGGCGGCCGCCGACCTCGGCGCGACGCCGTTCGCCACCTTCCGCACCGTCACCCTGCCCCTGCTCGCCCCCGGCATCCTCGCCGCGGCGCTGCTCGCCTTCTCGCTCTCGATCGACGACTTCGTCATCTCCAACTTCAACTCGGGCACGACGGTGACCTTCCCGCTCTACGTGTTCGGCGTGGCCCTGCGCGGGATCCCGGTCCAGGTCAACGTGCTGGCGACGATGCTCTTCGTCCTGATCGCGGTCGCCGTCTCGCTGGTCCTCTGGCAGCAGCGCCGCGCCGAACGGATGGCCTCCGTGCGCCCCGAGCAGGAGACGGCGCCGGTCGCGCCGTCCAACCCTCCAGCCGTAGCGGCAACATGACCGCCGACGGGCCTGAAACGGGACATATGGACACGTTTGCGGCCCATCGACCGATGGGGCGCGTGTTGGAGAACTACGTTGGTGGGGGGTGGCAACCCGCCGACGGGGTCGAGACGCTCGAGGACGTCGACCCCGCCACGGGGGAGGTCGTCGCCGAGGTGCCGCTGTCGGGGACGGCGGAGGTGCGGGCGGCGGTCGAGGCGGCGCGGGCGGCGCAACCTGCCTGGCGTGGAGTGCCGCCGCAGCGCAGGGCACGGGCGGTGCTGGCGCTGCGCGACGGGTTGCTGGCGCGGCGGCGGGAGCTGGTCGCGCTCGTCACCGCCGACATGGGCAAGGCGCTGGAGGACGCCGACAGCGAGGTCGGGCGGGGAATCGAGTCGGTCGAGTCGGCGGCGGCGATTCCCCACCTGCTCAAGGGCGAGACCCTGGAGGGCGTCGCCGCCGGGGTCGACGTGGAGCTGGTGCGCCAGCCGGTCGGGGTCGTCGCCGCGATCACGCCGTTCAACTTCCCGGCGATGATCCCGCTCTGGTTCCTGCCCTACGCGATCGCCTGCGGCAACTCGTTTCTCCTCAAGCCCTCCGAGCAGGACCCGCGCCCGGCGCGGCTGATCATGGAGATAGTCGACGGCGTCGAGGAGATCCCGGCCGGCGTCGTCAACCTCGTCCACGGGGGCCGGGACGCCGTGACCGCGATCCTCGAGCAGCCGGGCATCGACGCGATCTCCTTCGTCGGCCGGGCGGAGACGGCGCGGATCGTCGCCGAAGGCGCGGTGCGGACCGGCAAGCGCGTCCAGGCGCTGGGCGGGGCGAAGAACTCGCTGGTGGTGATGCCCGACGCCGACCTGCACGAGGCGATGCCGGCGATCATGGGCTCCGCCTTCGGCGCCGCCGGCCAGCGCTGCCTGGCGGGCTCGGTCTGCGTCGTCGTCGGCAACGAGGCGCGACGGGCCGAGGTGCGCGAGGCGCTGGTCGCGGCTGCCTCCACGCTCGTCGTCGGGGCGGGCGAGGACCCGCGGACCGACGTCTGCCCGATGGTCTCGGCCGCGGCACGCGACGAGGTCGCCGCGTCGATCGAGTGTGCGGCGCGCGACGGCGCCGAGATCCTGCTCGACGGCCGCGGCGAGGCCGGGCCGGCCGGAACCTTCCTCGGACCGACGATCGCGGTCAGCGATCCCGAGTCCGAGCTGGCGCGCGACGAGCTCTTCGGCCCGCTGCTCACCGTGGTCGAGATCGGCGACCTCGACGCGGCCCTCGACTTCCTCAACGGCTCGCGCTACGGCAACGCCGGCGCCATCTTCACCCGCTCGGGCAGCGCCGCTCGCAGGTACCGCTATTCCGCCGAGGCCGGCATGCTCGGCGTCAACGTCGGCGTCCCGGCGCCGGTCGCGTGGTTTCCGTTCTCAGGTTGGAAGGACTCGATCGACGGAGACCTGCACGCGAACGGGGCGGATGCCGTCCGCTTCTACACCCGCTCCAAGGTGATCACGTCCCGCTGGTAGCTACCGGCCGATGTGGAAGCCGATCAGCTCGGGGACGCGCGAGACGAGGGAGCTGATGAGCCCCGGGCTCCTACCTTCCAGCTCTGCCGACTCCTTGCGCATGATCCCCGCGCGAATCGCTTCGCCCCCGATCCAGCTGAAAGGCTCGGGGGGCATTCGCTGCGGCGCAGGGTCGACGAAGGCGAGCCGGGAGGCGTCGTCGCGGCGGCCCAGGGCGAGAGAGGCGAGGGTGCGGCCGACCATGTGGGAGGGGCCAACGCCGTTGCCGGTGTAGCCGGCGGCGCAGAAGGCGCGGCTGCCGCGCAAGGGCAGGACCAGGGGCAGGTGGGTCGGCGAAGCGTCGATCGGGCCGCCCCAGGCGTGGGTGATGACGCGATGTTCGAGCCCGGGGAAGTAATCCCAGAGATGCGCGGCGGCCCGCGAGGCGACGCCGGCGTCGAGCTCCGAGTAGCCATGCAGGCGGGCCCCCATCCCGATCCGTCCGCCGCCCCAGCCGAAGAGGACGCGGCCGTCGGGCGTGGCGCGGAAGTAGTCGATCAGGGCGCGGCTGTCGGTGATGCACTCGCCCCCGGTCCAGCCGACCTCCTCGAGCAGGTCGGGCACCGGCTCGGTGAGGACGATGTGCGAGGAGGCGACGGTCATGCGACCGCGCAGCGGGCCGCGCGGAGTTGCGGACGCGGCGCCTACCGCGAGCACCGCCTGACCCGCGCGGACAGTCCCCCGAGCGGTTCGCACTTCGACTCCTGAGGGGGAGCCGACGACCCGCTCCACCGGCGAGCGCTCGTAGACCTCGACTCCGCGCGCCCGCAGCCGCTCGCGCAGTCCGAACGCCAATCGCGCCGGCTGTACGGTCGCCGAGGTCGGGTAGAAGACACCGCCACGGAAGGCCGGCGAGGAACAGCGCTGACTCACCTGCGCGGCCGAGAGGGGCGCGATTGCCTCCCCTGCCCCAAGCTCTCGGCAGGCATCGAGGGCGTCGGCCCAAACCCGGTCGTGCGCCTCGGCGGTGGACACCTGCAGGTAGCCGCCGGGCGCGTACCAGGCGTCGACTCCCTCGCTCGCGCAGAACTCGCCGATCTCGTTCACGGCTCTCTCCGCCGCCCGCGCCACCGACAGCGCCGCCTCGTCCCCCCAGCGCTCGCGCATGTTGGGCAGCGAGAACCACATCACGTTGCAGAACCCCCCGTTCCGCCCGCTCGGTCCGTACCCGCACCGCTGGGCCTCCAGCAGCACCACCTCCGCCCCGGGCTCGAGCTGCATCGCGTGCCACGCCGCCCACATCCCGGTGTAGCCGCCGCCGACGACGACGACGTCGGCGCTTCGCGTTCCTTCAAGCGCCGGCAGCTCTGGAACGGCCGGCGCCTCTTGAAGCCAATACCCATGAGCGTCGTGTTTCACCGCCCCGAGTCTGCCAGGGCGCAAGAAGTAAGGGACATCGTCCTTAATAGGTAAGATGCTCCCATGCCAAAGCTCTCATGGAGGGTCGAACAGCTGGCTGCCCAACGGGGATGGGGTGCAAGGCAGCTAGCCGAAGAGGCGGAGCTGGACCAGAAGACGGTGCGAAACATCCTCGCCGGACGGGCGACCCGAGTCGACCTCAACACCATTGCGCAGCTATCGCGAGCGCTGGGGGTTGGACCCGGCTCGCTATGGGAAGTGGAGCCCGGGGCGAGCGGGGCCTGGGAGAGGACCGCCGGGGCGGCCGGCGACGCCCATGCCGGCGAGCTGGAGCAGGTTCTCGCCGGCAAGTGGCCCGAGTCGATCGATCCGGCCCTCGAGCGGGCTTTGCGGTCGCCTTGAGCCGCTGCTACCTCGACACGAACTTCGTCTACGCGCACCTGCGCTCGAAACGGGGCGGCGCCCTCGGGCCGGTCGAGACCTGGCGCGCACGGGTGCTCGAGGCGATGGACGAGGGTGGCGTGATCAGCGCCCTGGTCATCGACGAGCTCGCCTATCGCCTCGTCCTCGCCTGGCTCCGAGACGATGGCAACCCTGACCCACTCACCTCCTATCGAGCCGATCCCACCGCCGCGATGAGGGCTGTGCGCAAACGCCTGACCGCAACCTGGCGCGCTCTCGACTCCCTCGGCCTCGAGCTTCAGACAACGGATGGCGCTGTGACCGACAGAGCCAAATCCCTGATGTCCCGACCCGGCCTCGCCCCCCGCGACGCCTTCCACGCAGCCCACGCAATCGAGGCCAGATGCCCCCTGATCGCAAGCTCCGACCCCGCCTTCGCTCGCGTCTCTGGCCTCCGCGTGCTTGCCCCCGGCTGAGAGCTGAGGACAGTCGGAGTTTGTAAAGGGCGGTCGGGAGGGGTCCCCAAAACACTCAAGCGAGGCTCCCGCCGAGCGTTTTGGGGACCCCTCCCGACCGCCCCATACACTCCGATCACCAATGCCAACCTTCGACGCCCTCGCCGACCTGCCGCTGGAGATCGAGGGCTACGAGCTGCAGCCGCTGGAGCTGCAGCTGCCGGGCTTCGAACGGCTCTCGACCGTTATCCACATCTGGGGCGGCGGCGAGGACGGGCTGGGCGAGGACGTCACCTACGACGCGGTCGACCACATCGCCTTCCAGGACGCCGGTCCGCGCCTCGACGTCACCGGCTTCGCGACGCTCGGCGAGTTCTGCGGAATGATGGCCGGGGAGGACACCTTCCCGGCCGAGCCGCAGCGCGACGTCTCGCGCCTCTACCGGCGCTGGGCCTTCGAGTCGGCCGCCCTCGACCTCGCCCTGCGCCAGGCGGGCAGGGGGCTGGCCGAGGTCGTCGGCCGCGAGACGCGGCCGGTCACCTTCGTCTGCTCGATGCGGCTCGGCGGACCCGAGGGCGAGCCCTCCTCGATCGCCCGGCTGCGCATGAAGCTCGACCGCTACCCGGGGCTGCGCTTCAAGCTCGACCCGACCAACGACTGGACCGACGAGCTGATCGCCGAGCTGGTCGCGACCGGCGCCGTCGACTCGCTCGACCTGAAGGGCTTCTACAAGGGCACCGTGGTCGACGTCGAGACCGACCCCGAGCTCTACGCGAAGCTCTTCGAGGCCTTCCCCGACGCCTGGATCGAGGACCCCGACGTGACCGAGGAGACGCGACCGCTGCTCGAGCCGGTCCGCGACCGCCTCACCTGGGACGCGCCGATCCACTCGATCGCCGACATCGAGGCGCTGCCCTGGACGCCGAAGATGGTCAACGTCAAGCCCTCGCGGCTCGGCGGCCTGCGCGAGCTCTGCGACGCCTACGACTACTGCGCCGAGCGCGGCATCGGCGCCTACGGCGGCGGCCAGTGGGAGCTCGGCGTCGGCCGCGGCCAGATCCAGGTTCTCGCCTCCCTCTTTCACCCCGACACTCCCAACGACACGGCCCCGCGCGGCTACAACGAAGCGGAGCCGCCCGGGGGCTTGCCGATCAGCCCTCTGGAGCCTAAGCTGACCGCCACCGGGTTCCGCTGGGATGAGGAGACGTGAGGGAGTTCGTTCGATCCAATCTGCTTGGTCTGATCGCCATCTTCATCGCCCTTGGGGGAACGGCGATAGCGCTGCCCGGCCGCAACACGGTCGACTCCGGCGACATCAAGAACCACCAGGTGAAGACCCGGGACCTGGCGAAGCGGGCGGTCACCGGAGCCAAGCTCCGGCCGGGCTCGGTCGACTCCTCCAAGGTGATCGACGACTCGCTGACGGGACGGGACGTCGACGAGTCCACGCTCGATCTGCCGGCGGCCGGCGAGCAGGCCACCACCCGGGAGACGATCGTCGTCTCCCCGGCCGAATTGACGCCATCTCTCGCCGGCGAACCCGAGATCGCCCTCAGCTTCAACCGTCCCGCGGTCTTCTTCAACCCCAGCACCGATAACCGGGTCGCCGCGACTCTCGCGGTGCCGGCGAACCGGCTGCCCGGCTCGGACCTGCGGGTGAGCGTCGTCTGGGACGCGAACGGGACCGGCGACGCGACCTGGGCGACCGAATTCGCGATCCTCGAGCCCGGTCCCGTCGTGGCTGTGTCCGAGGGCGCCGACGCCGCCGGGAATTCCCCGGCCGTGAACACGGAGGTCGAAACCACCGTCTTGAACGTCCCCGCCGGCGCGGTGCGCAACGGCGACGTCCTCTCCCTGAAGATCGCCCGCAACGCCGACGCGCCGAGCGACACGCTGCCCGTCTTCGCCCTGCTCCGCGCGGTCGAGATCCGCTACGCCGCGAGCGGCTGAGGCGCGGCCTCTTCGGCTGGCCGAACTCGAGGTTTCGGCTACTTTTGCGGAAGCCCGTCCCCGCAAGCAAGGAGCCCGAGTTGCCCGAGAAAAGCTTCGCCGACGCCCTCAACGAGCAGATCGCCAACGAGTTCGCCGCCTCGCAGCAGTACGTGGGCTGCGCCGTCTACTACGACACGGAGACGCTGCCCCGGCTCGCCGCCTTCTTCTACCGCCAGGCGATGGAGGAGCGCGAGCACGCGATGATGATGGTCCAGTACCTGCTCGACGTCGGCGAGGAGGTCCACATCCCGGACATCAAGTCGCAGCAGACGAGCTTCGCGGACGGAGTGGCGCCGGTGAAGGCCGCCCTGGAACAGGAGAAGCGGGTCGGCGAGGAGATCTACGCGCTCTTCGAGCTGGCTCGCGAGGCCAAGGACTACCGCGCCGAGCAGTTCATGCAGTGGTTCGTCAAGGAGCAGGTCGAGGAGGTGGCGCTGATGGGCGACCTGCTCAACGTCGTCGAGCGCGCCCAGGACAACCTGCTGCTCGCCGAGGACTACATCGCCCGCGAGAACCCCGGCGAAGGGGGAGGCGACCCGACCGCGCCGCCGGCCGCGGGGATGGGTGGGTGAGCGCGTCGGCTATCGCGCGTCGGAACCGAGAGAAGCCTCGACGTCCTTGACGAGGAGCTGGAGGTTCAACGGATCGGTGCGAGAAGGCTCGAAGCCGTGATGCAGGTAGAAATCCCGCGCTGACCTGTCCAACGCGTGGACGAGCATGACGCGGATCCCAAGCTCCGCCGCGGCCGCGAGCGTGCGTGCCATTGCGTCCCGCAGCAGGAAGGCGCCGAGACCGCGACTCTGGACGCTTCGGTCCACCGCGAGCCGTGCCAACAGAACGGCCGGAATTGGATGACGCGGCACTCCGCGGCCCGCCCGCGGACTTGCCTCCCGCCGACTTACCGAGGCGGCACAGAGCGCGTGATAGCCGACAACTCGGCTCTCAGTCGCGTCTTCGATCACATAAGTACGGGCGGATCCAGACGCAGCGGCAGCTCGAGCGTGTTTTGGCAGCCACGCGCTCAACGATTCCACGCCACAGTCGAAGCCAGCGAGCACGTGGTCCGCGCCCAGCGGCTCAGGATCGCCGAAGCGCGGCACGCGGCGCTACTCAGGTCGCGAGCGGCTGAACAACCGGGCCAGCTCCGGGCGCGCCTGGGCGGGACGGTCAAGCGCCTCTGTGAAGGCTCGCCAATCCGCATCGCTCAAGACGAACTGGGTGCGATCGGCCAGCAGCCTCTCGGCCCGCTCCCGTCCGCTCTCGACGAGGAATTCCGTCAGGGTCTCCTCATGTAGGGACCCGGCTCGCTCGAAGAGCTCCTTGTCTTCGGAAGCGATCCTGAGATGGACCCGCGCCGTCTTGGTCGTAGCCATGTGGCAAGTGTACACACGCTAGCGCGGCCCATCGGTATGGAGGAAGAGCGTTGGGCCGTCGAGGCGGCCCTGGTCGCGCAGCGCCAGCAGGCCGGCCATCGCCTTCGCGGTGTAGACGGGGTCGAGGGCGAGACCGTCCTCGGCGGCGCGCGAGGCGGCGCGCGAGGCGGCCTCGGTGCGGTGGCCGTAGCCGGCCCCGATCTGGTCGCGGGTCAGGTCGAGCATGTCGGGCTCCAGGCGGAGCGGGCCGAGATGTGCGCCGCGGCGCTCCAGCAGCCTGGCGGTGCGGCGGGCGAGGTTGACGAGCACCGGTGGGTCGAGGCGGAGCTGGTCGTTGACGACGACGCCGAGGACACGGGAGCGCAGGCCGGCGAGCTGGAAGCCGAGCGCCAGGCCAGCTGCCGTGCCGCCGGTGCCGACCGCGACGACGACGTGCGAGGGCTCGGGCAGCGCGCCGTCCTCGACCTGGGCGGCGATCTCCAGCGCCGCCTCGACGTAGCCCAGCGCGCCCACCGCCGAAGAGCCGCCCGCCGGCAGCAGGTAGGGCGGTCGCCCGCCACGGGCGTTGCGGGCGACCAGCCAGGGCAGCAGCGCCACCGTGCGCGCCTTCGTGTGAGTGCGATGAATGCGCGCCCCCGATGCCTCGAGCCGGGCGAACTGAGCGCGAACGTGGTCATCGAGCGGCTGGTCGACGAGCGCCAGCGCGGTCTCGAGCCCGTGTTCGCGGCCGTAGAGCGCGGTCGCCAGGCCCCAGTTGGTGCCGAGGCCGCCGAAGGTGAGGATCGAGCGGCGGCCGCGGCGGAGGGCGTCGGGAATCAGCCACTCGAGCTTGCGCACCTTGTTCCCGCCCCAGCCGCCGGAGCCGAAGGCGCCGTCTTCCTTCACCCAGACGCCCAGACCGGAAAGCTCACGGACCGGCGTCGGCCGCGCGGACAGCAAGAGGTGGGGGAGCGTCTCGGCGAGGGCCGGGAAGCGCTCGTGCAGGCGCGGGGTCACAGGGACAATGTTCCCAGTGACAGCGAATGGCCCCGGCGCTGGGCGCGCCGGGGCCATTTCGTCATCGGCGCCTCACCAGGGCAGGCTCTCGAACCCGCTCCAATTCGACTGGAACACGCCGGCTTTGTTGACCGCGACGGCCTTGCCGCCGTCGGCGTCGGCGTCGCCGCCGTCGCCGCCGTAGGCGTCGCCGCTGGTCGCCCGGGTGTCGCCACCCTCGGCGCTGGCGCGGTCGTCACCGTGGTGCTTGCGGTGCTCGCAGCCGCACGAGCTCTCGTGCTTCTGGTAGTCGCAGCCGCACGAGTCGCTCCGCTTCCGCTCCTCGCAACCGCACGAGCTGCGCTCCTTGCCGTCGCATCCGCAGGACTGGTTGTCCTCACTTCCCTTCGGGTGCGTTTCGGCGTAGGCGTTGCCGTTGCCCTTCTGGGTGTTGCCGGTGTCGGCGTTGCCGCCGTTACCGCCCGTGGCGTTGGCGTTGCCGCCGGTCGCCTCGGGGCTCCCCTGGTGGATGGTCGAGTCGTTGCTCTGGGACGAGCTCGAATCGTCCTTGTGGGGGGACTTGTGGCAGCCGCAGTCGTCGGAGGACGAGTGCGGGTGATGGCTCTGCTCCGATTCGTTGACCTGTCCGGTCAGCGCTTCGTTGGCGGCCCAGGCGTTGCCGCCGTCGGCGTCGGCGTCGCCGCCGTCGCCGCCGTAGGCGTCGCCGCTGGTCGCCCGGGTGTCGCCACCCTCGGCACGGGATCCACCGCCGATCGAGACCGCAACGGCGTTGCCGTTGAGGACCTGGGTGTTCCCGGTGTTGGCGTCACCGCCATTGCCGCCGGTGGCGTTGGCGTTGCCGCCGGTCGCCTTCGGGCTCCCCTGATCGACGCTCGATTCGTTGCTCTGCGAGGAGCTCGAATCGGACTCGTAGGAGGACCTGTGGCAGCCGCAGCCGTCGGAGGACGGATGCGAGCCCTGCTCGGACGATTCGTTGACCTGACCGGTCAGCGCTTCGTTGGCGGCACCGGCATTGCCGCCGTCGGCGTCGGCGTTGCCGCCGTCGCCGCCGTAGGCGTCGCCGCTCTCCGCGGTGGTTTCCCCACCCTCGGCCGAGGAGTCGCCGCCGACCGAGACGGCAACGGCGTTGCCGTTCCCGATCTGCGTGTTCCCCGTGTTGGCTTCGCCGCCTTCTCCGCCGGTGGCGTTCGCTTCTCCGCCGGTCGCGCTCGGATCGCCCTGGGAAACCGTGCTCGTGTTGCTCTGCCCGGGCACGGATTCCATCGAGGTGGCCGAAGCGCTTGCGACTCCGGTCGCCATGGCGACCGCGGCAGCGATCAGCGCCGTCAGATATCTCATGGCTGAGATTCCTTTCTTGCTCGAATTGCGTTTCACCGGGCTACTTGGGGCTCCCGGCGCAGCCCTGGTTTCGGTCAGGCCGAGCCGTTAACCAGGGCGTTCGAGCGCGCAGGCCAGATCGGCGGGCGCCTGGAAGCGGGGCGCGCGCAGGGGCCTGCGGAAGATCGCCGGCGCCACCAGCGCGAGCAACGCCAGCAGCGCGACGATGGGTACGAAGCTCGTTCCTCCGGAAGCCGTGGCACCGGCTTCCGGCGATCCGGGCCGGGGGCCCGGCGACTGGAAGGGATCGTGGCTACCGCCGGCCGCCGTCTGGCCGGCGGACCACGAAGAGAGGGCACCGGACCGGGCCGAGGCTGAGAGACCTGGGTCGATGGTCGCCGTGGCGGTCTGGGCGGGAGGTGTCGAGCGGAATGCCTCGACGCCGAGCACGCCGTACAGCGCGGGGGGAGTGCCCGCGGTCGGCGAGGCGACCATCGGGGCGGCCTCGGCGGGCGTCCCGGGGGCCTCCGCGGCAGGAACGACGATCGGGGCCTCGGCGGGCGCCGCCCCCACCTTGCTCGCGACCGGCTCCATCGTGGCGGACGCGGCGGCGGCGGTTTTCGAGAGGGTTGAAGCGGTCTTTTCGACGGTCTTCTCGACCGGGGTCGCGACCGCTTCAACGGTGCTTCGAACCGGGGTCGCGACCGCTTTGGCGGTCGCCTCGACCGGCTCGGCGACAGGCTCCGCGACTTCCCCGACCGGCTCGAGGACTTCGCCGAGATCGCCGGCCGGGGTGCTCGTCGGCTCCGGCGCGGCGGCTTCCGCTTCCGGCGCCGCGGCCTCGGATTCCGGGCTCGCGACGGTTTCGACCGCTTCCGCCGTCGCGGCGGTCGTCTCTTCGAGGATTTCGGCCCGCGCGTGTGGGGGGGCGAGGAGCAGCGCGAAAACCGCTGCAAGCCCAGCGCTCAAGCGCAGGAAGCTGTGAAAAGTCTTCCTCGAAGTCGCCACGATCCTAGCCGATACCCACCCGATATTAGGTAAAACGAGCTGCGCAATTTTTTTAGGTTCCGCGGGTACCCGAGGAGGCGATGGTCCTCTCGCGCCTCGCCATCCTGGACTCGCTTCTCGTCCTCGTACTGCTCTCGCTGACGGGGGGCGCCGGCGCCGCGCCAAGCTGCGCCGAAGGCCCGGAAATCGTCGGCGAGACGATCGTCGGCACCCCCTGCGCGGACACGGTCCGCCTGCCGCGCAACGTCACGACCGTCCTCGGGGAAGGAGGGGACGACGAGCTCTACGGGCAGCGAGGGAACGACAGTCTCTTCGGCGGCGAGGGCGCGGACCGGCTCTACGGGGGGATCGGCGACGACCGGCTGCGGGGCGGGGCGGGCGACGACCGCCTCTCCGGCGGCTTCGGGGCAGACTCGCTCGACGGCGAGGGGGGCGACGACGTCGCCCGCGGCGACGCGACGATCGACGCGATCGGCGACTCCGGCGGAGGCACCGACACGCTCAGCTTCGCCACCGGCGTCACGCCGGGCTTCCCCAACGCCGGCTCCGTCTTCACCGACGCCGGCTTCCCCCCGGGAGCTGAGGGACGCGGCGTCTACATCGACCTCGGAGCCGGGTTCGCCAACAACGGCCTGGCGCCATCCGGCGGCGGCGTCGACGGCCCGCTCGACCCGGCGACCGACTTCGGCGACTTCGAGACCGTGATCGGCACCCCCTTCCCGGACTACATCGTTGGCAGCGGCGGGCAAGAGACTTTCTACGGCGGCGGTGGGGCCGACCTGATCGAAGGCGGCGGGGGCGGCGACGTCGCCCACGGCGGCGCCGACGGCGACGGCTGCGTCGAGGTCGCCGTCGCCGAATGCGAGTTCGACGACGAGGAAATCGACCTGCGCGAGCCGGGGGCGATCGCCGTCGGCTTGATGGCGCCGGGCTCGAGCGTCGCCGCCGTCTACCTCGTCGGCAGCGACGAGGGCGATCGCGTCAGCGCCGCCTACGCGCCGAACGGCGGAACGCCCGACCCCGACGACGGCGCCGTCACCTTCTCGCTCTTGCCCGGCAGCGACGCCTCCTTCGACGCCAGCCCCGCAGCCGCCGGGGGCTGCGCCGCCCCGAGCGCGGGCGCGGTCGCCTGCCCCGTGCCCTCGCCTCCCGATTCGATCCTCGTCGCCGGCCTCGAAGGCGAAGACGTCCTCCTCGCTCCCGGCTTTCCCGCCGCCACCTCGGTCGTGCTGCTCGGCAACGAGGATGGCGACGCCCTCACGGGCGGCGGCACCGAAGACAGCCTCGTCGACGGCGCCGGCGACGACGACGTGAGCGCCGCCGGGGGCGACGACGCGCTGCCCAACAACGGCGGCGCGGACCAGCTCGACGCCGGCCCCGGGGAGGACCTCTTCATCTCCAACGCCGTCTGCGACGGCGACGCCCTCGACGGCGAAGCCGACCGCGACAACGCCAACTGGGCCAACTTCGGCACGGGGGTGACGATCGACATGTCGCAACATGCCGCGGGCCTGATCGGCTCGCAGGGCGAACCGCACTGCGCGGCGGCGAGCGAGCTGACGACGCTGGAGGCGATCGAGGACGTCGAGGGCACGAACGTCGGCGACAACCTCATAGACGACGCCGCCGACAACCAGCTGCTGGGCCGGGCCGGGCCCGACGACTACCTCGCCGGAGCCGGCAACGACCTGCTGCTCGTCAACTCCGCCGATTCCGACCCGACCGTGGAGTGCGGCGCAGGCTTCGACACCGCCCTCGTCGACTTCGACCCCCCGTACAGCGACGGACCGCCAGTCGACTGCGAGGCGACCGAAGAACGCGCCCCGAACAGCTTCCGGCCGCCGGACACGCCTCCGGAACCGGAACCCGAGCCCGAACTTGAACCGGAATCGCCGCCCCCGGTCCCGCCGTCCCCGACGCCCCTGACGGCGCAGCCGCCCGACCGAACCGCGCCGCTCACCCGCCTGGGGCACCACCCGCCGCGGGTGCTCCTCACCTCTGGCACCAGGCGCCGGGTCGCCTTCGCCTTCGCCAGCTCCGAGGCCGGAGCTGGCTTCCGCTGCCGGCTCGACCGCCGTCCCGTCCGCTCCTGCGGCTCGCCCCGGACCTATCGCGTCTCCCTCGGCCGCCACGTCTTCCGCGTCTTCGCGATCGACGCCGCCGGCAACCGCGACGGCTCGCCGGCGCTGTTCCGCTTCCGGGTGCGCCCGGTTGCCTGATCTTCAGCGGCGAGTAGTGCTCGGGGACGGCCTCCTCGCGCCGGGGCGCGGCTTGGCTCGCGGCGACTTACGCCGCGACGCGGGCCGGGTCGAGGCCGAGGATGCCGGCCGCCGCTCGGGCGGCGAGCTCCTCGTCGTAGGGCTCCATGCCGGAGAGCTCGATCACGGCGCCCTCGATCGCGCCGATGAAGGCCCGGGCGGTGGCCTTCGCGGGAGGGCCGGGGGGGATCGAGCCGTCGCGACGGCCGGCGGCGATCAACCGCGCGCAGCGCTCGACCAAGGCGCCGGTCACCTGCTCGACGGCCTTGCCGATCGGATGGGCGGGGTCGCTGAACTCGAGCCGCAGCGCCATCGCGAAGCGGGCGATGTCGCGACGGCAAAAGACCGCGTGGCAGCGGGCCAGCGCGATCAGGGCCGACGCGGGGCCCGACAGGCTCTCGACAACGCTGGCCACCTCATCGCCCCACGTCTGCCAGACCCACTCGAGGACGGCCAGGGTGAGGGCTTCCTTGTCGGCGAACTGGTGGTAGAGAGCGCCGCGGCTGTAGCCGGCGTCGCGGGCGACCTGCTCGAGGACGAGGTTGCCGTAGCCGTGACGGGAGAGGTGCCGTGCCGCCGACTCGAGCAGCGCGGAGCGCGAGCGCTCCCTGCGTTCGCGCTGGGTCGCCGGCTTGGACTGGGAAGGAGGCATACGTACAGACATGTATGTATGCTAGCTGGGCAATCGGTCGCCAAGGAGGCTCCTGATGTCGAACAGCTCGAGCGCGGTCCAGTTCTGGTTCGTCGCGGGGACGATCCCGCTCCTGATCGCCGGGGCCGGGCACGCGCTGCTCACCCTCGTCGACACCGTTCGACCGACCTACTTCACCCCGCAGGCCCCCTCGCTGAGGTCGGAGCTGGAGGGCACCGGGATGCGCTTCCGCGGTCTCGTACCCGGTGGCGACCCCGGCCGGCCATCGCTCTGGCGTGCCTGGCTCGGGTTCAACATCAGCCACGGGCTGGGCGTCTTCGCCTTCGGGCTGCTCGCCCTGCTCATCGGCCTCGAAGATCCAGGCCTACTGGAACGCACCGAGCTGATCCCGCTCGTCGCCGTCGCCGTCGCCGGCAGCTACCTCGTCGTCGCGTCGCGCTTCTGGTTCTGGCTGCCGATGCTCGTCGCCGGCTCCTCCACCGCCTGCTTCGCGATCGCCGCGCTGGTCGGCAGCTGACGCGACATCTGCGAGCCTGCGCCGGTGACGCTGCTCGCCGCCAGGCTCCTCCTCTCCCCTCTCTGCGTCGTCGCCGTCTCGCTGGCGGGACGGCGCTGGGGCGTGGCGGTCGCCGGCGTGCTCGGCGGGCTGCCCGTCGTCGCCGGCCCGATCCTGCTGGTCGAGACCCTGCTCCACGGCCGCGACTTCGGTGCGGACGCCGCCGCCGGCACACTCCTCGGCCTCCTCGCCCTGACCGCGTTCGTCGTCGTCTACGGCCGGGTCGCGTCGACCGGGCCGTTGCGGAGCGTGCTCCGCGGTTGGGCCGCGTTCCTGCTCGGCGTCGTCGTCCTCAGCCTGGTCCAGCCGCCGCCAGCGCTCTCCCTGGTGGCGGCCGGCGGCGGCTTCTGGGTTGGCCTGCGGTTGCTTCCAGCCGCGCCCGTCCTGGCGCGACAGGTCACCGCGCCGCCGCGGTGGGACCTGCCGCTCCGGGCGCTCGCGGCGCTCGCGTTGGTGCTCGTCCTCACCGCCGCCTCCGGCGCACTCGGCCCCCACCTCAGCGGACTGCTGGCGCCCTTCCCGGTGATCGCCAGCGTGCTCGCCTTCTTCACCCACACCCACGACGGCATCGCCGCGGTGCGGGTCCTGCTCCGCAACCTCCTGCTCGGTTTCTACGGCTTCGCGGCCTTCTGCTTCACGCTCGCGGTGACTCTTTCCGCGTTCTCGACGGCAGGCGCCTTTGCCCTCGCCACGGCGACCGCGCTGGGGGTCCAGGTCGCCGTGCTCATCCTGCGCCGGTATCTGGTTCCGGCACCGTCAACCCCTACTAGCGGGGTCGCTGGCCGGATCTAAGCGGTCTCGTCTACCGCTGCCTTCAGCGCTGCGAGATCAAGCTTGCCCATCTTCAGCATCGCCTCCATCGCGCGCTGAGCCCGCTCGGGATCCGGATCGGTGACGAGCTCTTCGAAGCCGGCCGGGACGACCTGCCAGGAGAGGCCGAACTTGTCGGTGAGCCAGCCGCACTGGCTCGGCTTCCCACCCCCCTCGATCAGCTTCTCCCAGTAGTAGTCGACCTCGTCCTGGTCCTCGCACTCGATCTGGAAAGAGACCGCCTCGTCGAACTTGAACCGCGGGCCGCCGTTGATCCCTATGAAGCGCTGACCTTCCAGCTCCCACTCGACGGTCATCACCGAGCCCGCCTCCCCCGGCCCAGCCTCGCCGTAATGGCTGACCTCGAGCACCCGCGCATCCTCGAAGACGGACACGTAGAAGTTCGCCGCCTCCTCGGCCTCGGTGTCGAACCACAGGTTGGGCACGATCTTCTGCTTGGGAAGCTGGTTCATCGCCATCCCTCCTTCTCCATCGGGATCCGTCAGTCCTCTTTAGGTCGCCGAATTCGCGGAGTTGAAACAGCAACGACCACTTCACGCCGTCACGAGGCATGCGAAATAGACCGATATCGCTGCGAAATGGGAGCGATCTACCGTTTGCCTGCAGCGAGTCCGCGACCTTCGGGTTATGAGTCCGAACCTGAGACTCGCTGAGCTACGTGGGGCACGGTTTCAAGCGGTTTTCGTGAAATCGAACTACGTGGGGATCGGCTGGAATCTGTGGGGGTTCTTGCCCCATTTCTTGCCCCAGCATTGACGGGTCGACCCAACCTGCCCTCGTTAGCAGCACCAATGACTCAAGCCCCGAAAAGCCTTCAGATGAGATCCTTTTGGCGTGCCAACCTCCATGCCTTTCGCAACGCCTCTAGTCGCGTCGAGGCCGTCGCATCGCCGACATACGTAGTGATCGTTTTGCCCGCCGAGGAGTAGCGCAGGTAGGCGTAAACTCTCCGAGACTTAGGAAGACTCTTGAGTCGGATGGAAGCCGTCGCCGAGCTGCCTCCAGGCAACTGAATTTGGCGGCGAGCGCGTCCGCCCGCTGCTCCGTCCTGTTCGGCGGCGTAGTCCGCGCTGGAGCCCGTCGGAACCTTCCAAACATCCGGACTGGGGGTGGTACCCGCCCACCGAGCCGTCATTGCACACGCATCACGGCCTCGACGGTATCCGCCGCGCGTGTCGGATCTGAAAGCACGTCGCTCTCCCAAACCCGGACGACACGCCATCCCTGGGCTCGCAGGGTTTCGGTGACTTCGCGATCGCGCTCGATGTTGCGATGCAGCTTCTTCATCCACCAATTCCGGTTGGTTGGAAACAAGTCCTCCATTCGGTCTAGGCCCCGTAGTCGGTGCGCGTTGCCATGCCAGAAGTCGCCATCCACGAACACAGCCACCTTCCGCGACCGGACGACGAGATCTGGCCTTCCGATCACATCGCGAGCATGCAACCTGTACCGCAGCCCTCTGCGATGAAGCTCGTGACGCAGGGCGATCTCAGCCTTGGAGTCCTTGCCTCGAACTGCGGCCATCATCCGAGAGGTGACCGCTGGGTCGCGTGCTGCCTGAGGCATCGACGTGCTATCCGTCCGCATCCACCAGGTGCTTCGCAATTGCGGTACCCATCACGCGCGCGAGAGTCGCGGGCACCGCATTCCCAATCTGACGCATCGCCTCGCTCCGCGGTCCCTCAAATCGGTAACGATCTGGGAACCCCTGAATACGCGCGCACTCACGAACCGTGAGATACCTGTGGGCGCCATCCGTCCTGACCAACACATGCTCGCCACCCGGAACCCCGTGCACTCCCGCCTTGACCGTCTTAGCTGGCCGGTCAATTGGGTTCCCCGTGTGCCCATGATAGAGACGAGCGCCCGGAATGCCAATGTGGTTAGCGATCGTTGGATCGGAGTCATGCTCGACAGGCTCCGGAAGGTCTTTTAGCTCATCACGAAGCGTTCGCCAGCGCTTTGGCTTACGACCTGCCTTCGTTTCGGTCCACCGAGCGACGCGCCTGGCAGTGATCCTTGAGTCCTCCGAGTCGGGCCGAGGCTGCATGTCGTGTTCCGTCCAGTACATACCTTCATGCTTTGCTCGGAGAAGCGCATCCTCGCTATGCGTCTCGACTGGCCATTCCCAATCCACCCCGAGGTCAGATCTGAAGGCCACGATGAAAATACGCTGGCGGGTCTGCGCGACCCCGAAGTCCGCCGCATTGACAAGCTTGAAAGAGACGTCGTAGGTCTCAGCCGGATCGAGCCGCCGTTTCGACGCTAGGCGTATCGCGAGGCGATCCCGATGGTCCATCCAGTTCTCGCTACGGCGGGCCGCGAGGTGCGGAGCTCGTAGCTGGTCGAGGATGTAATCGAAGTAGGGGGCAAAGGCCGCGCGGGTAAGACCTCGCACGTTCTCTAGAAGAATCGCTCTCGGGCGAACGTCGCGAACAACCCGGAAAACTTGCGGGAAGAGGTTGCGCTCGTCCTCGTCCCCACGGTGAAGCCCCCCCAGGGAAAATGGCTGACAAGGTGCCCCAGCCGCAAGCAAATCCACTCGGCCCTCGAATGGTGAAAGATCGAGATCGGCGATATCCGCCTCCGCGAGGGGCCACCGGCCACGCGGCGTGCCATTCAAGGAAGGAAACGACACATCAGTCCCGAGGTTAGCCCGTAGCGTTTCGCACGCTCGAGTGTCCAGCTCACTCACGAGAAGATGCCGGTACTTGGCCTCATGCAGGCCAAGCGCGAGTCCCCCCCCGCCAGCGAACAGCTCGAGGGAGGCTCCTACCGACTTGCCAGACAAAGCGCGAAGCGCGCGCTTGGGTGCCGTAGACGCGCGAGCCATACGAGGAAATATACCGCGGAGCGAGGCGGGAAAACGGTGCGTCAGGCGGGCGGAGGAGCCGATACCGGGTCATCGCCGAGCGCTGGTGGCTCTCCTCGCCTGGGAGGATGCTCGTGGAGATGGGCTTTGATCTTCGTGCGAATCTCGCGCTCCTCGACCCTGTTTGGCCTACCCTCCGCGAATGGCCGACCAGGGTGCAGCGTGTCCCACGGAGACTTCATCTGACCGCCCCTGCCTTTAGTTCCGCCGGGTTTCCCGCCCGGCGCATGAATGCCGAAGCCGTCAACGACGCCATTCCAAAGCGGCCGGTAATGCCCGATGAGAAGCCGCTCGGCGAGTGGGATCCAAATGTCGTCAACAATCAGGTACCGGCATCGGAAATCAGCGATGTCTAGGTTGGAAACAGCCTCCATCGAACGGGCGTGCTCGCGAAGTCGGCTGTGAAGCTTCGGCTCTGGGGATGAGCCGAGACCAAGGAGGCCGGCCCGACCTCCCGAGGGCATAGCGCGTCCAACGTAGATTGGCCATTCGCACTCCGGCAGCGCGACCGGACGATAGGGCGCGAAGTCGCCGTGGTAGTAGATCGCGTAGATACCCGCGCCTTGAAATCTCTCGACCGGCGGGAGAGATTCGCACGGACTCAAGAGCAGCGCGCGACCGACGCTTCGGCCAAGCTCGACGCGGTCCAGCGGGTTGAAGGAATGCTCTCCGATATGGCGGAGCCTAGTCACCACGGAGGTCGAGCAAACATCCCGAGCTGGTCTAGCTCGATCCTTCCGCGTACTCGGCCTCGGTTTGCCGCTCAGCCAGTTTTCCAGCCAATGATCGCCAGTCCACGATTGAAAAAGCATGAAGCAACAAGTCACGGGCGAGTGGCGTGAGCATGTCGTTCGCGTTGATGTCTAGACCAGCATGAGATTCGCAGCGCGCTCGGAGTCGTTCCTCGACAGATCTTTCCGCGTCTGACTGATCGGGTCGATCTATATTTTCAAGAACGAGATCTCGCAATTCCGCCTCGAGGCCTGGCTCGCAATCGACAATAAGCTCGACGGCCTCTGTGAATGGACCCCTAGATGTCAGATCCCGACCATTGCCCATGTCTTGTTAAGTCGCTGGCGAAAGCCTTTCGCCCCTGCGACGTGACCTGCCGAGCATAAAAAGGTCGCTTCCCGCGGCCGAATGTAGGTAGCCCAGAAGCCCTGCGCAAGGGTCTAGATTGACTTCTTTCAGACCTCAGCTTGCCCCACCGCCCGATTTTGCACTCTATTGTCTGTCAGACAAGATAAACAAAAGCCCCGCATTTACGGGCTTTCGTGAAATAGCGGGGGCGGGATTCGAACCCGCGACCTTCCGATTATGAGCCCCGATGCAAGCGTGTCACGGGCAGCAGGCTCCCCAAGGCATCGGCTCGACTGACAGATCCTCGGAGCAACGGGAGGACCTCGCAAGCCGGCTCCGAGCCTGATCAGGCCCGACACGGGGATCTCCGACGCCGCCCAATAGGCTGACCGCCTTCATGTCCCGCAGATGGAAGATCCTGATCGGCGTCGTCGGAGTTCTTGTCGTGCTGCTCGCGATCAACGCGCTGGTCGTCGAGGGGGAAACGAAGTCGGCGGTGGTGACGGTGCCGGGCGGGCGGATCCTGCACCTGGCGGACGGGGACATGCAGGTGCTCGAAAAGGGGGCGCGCGGCGGCTCGCCGATCGTGCTGATCCACTGCTACACGTGCTCCATCGTCTGGTGGGAGCGGATGATTCCGCTGCTTGATCGCGATCATCGGGTGATCGCGGTGGATCTGCGGGGCTTCGGGGGGTCGGAAAAGCCGGAGTCCGGCTATTCGATGGAGGACCAGGCGGCGTTCGTCGCCGAAGCGCTGAAACGGCTCGACGTGCATGGCGCGACCGTCGTCGGCCAGTCGCTGGGGGGCACGGTCGGAACGGCGCTCGCCGAGGCGCCGGGCGATTACGTGCGCCGGCTCGTGATCGTCGACCAGGCTCCGGAAGAACGCTTCTCCAAGGGCATCGGATTCACGGCCGAGCTGAGCACCATGCCGGTGATCGGCCCGACGCTCTGGCGGGTGACGCCGGATGCCGCGATCGAGGACGGGCTGCAGATCGCCTTCGCGCCCGGATACGAGGTGCCCGACGAGTTCGTCGACGAATTCAAGCGGATGACCTACACCTCCTATGACTCCGACGGCGAGGAGGGCGAGTTCATGGACGCCGCGCCGCTCGACCGCCGTATCGAGCACGCGGGTACCCCGCTGCTGGCGATCTTCGGCGCCGAGGACCAGATCTACGAATCGGAAGCCGCGCTGGCCGCCTACGCGAAGGTGCCCGGTGCGCGGACGGCGCTGATCCCCGGCGCCGGCCACTCGCCGAACGTCGAGAAGCCCGCGCGCACCGCGGCTCTCGTCCTCGGATTTGCCCGCCCCAGCCGCGGCCGCTAGCTGCCCGTGCGCTCGCGGTGGCCGCAGCCGGGCCAGCAGCAGGGCCGGCGCATGCCTTCCTCCAGCTCTTCCCGAGTACGCCGGATGCGGCGCTCGCGGGTTGCCTGCCGCTTGGCGTCCTCGACCCAGCAGATGAACTCGTTGCGGGCGAGCGGGGTGATGTCCTTCCAGGCCGCCAGCGCCGTGGCGTTGTCGACCAGCGACTCGCGCAGGTCAGCGGGCAGCTCGTGCACCACGCCGCCGGGGACCCTCTGAGCCTTCGCCGATCCGGCCACGCATCGAGGGTAGCCGACGACTGCGTCACCCACGTCCCCTCGCCGGGGCCGACCCCTACCCCAGCCACCCCGCCCGCTTGCGCATGGTCGTGATGCGGCGGAACTCGGCGATGTCCTCGCGCAGGGCCGCCGGGGCGGGCGCCGGCAGGAACCGCGCCGGCAGCGGCGACTCGACGACGCCGGTCGCGGAGCTCGTCACCCGGTAGGCGCGGGCGCCGCGGCGGGCGGTGACGGCGGTCGGGGGGCCGATCCCCTCCCAGAGCAGACCGGCGTAGTCGTCGAGGCCGTAGCCGCCGGGCATGCCGCCGGCGACGGCGTCGAGGTAGGCGGCGCGGCGCTCGGGCTCGTTGTTGTAGTGGACGCAGAGGCTGCCGGAGAGCAGGCCGAGGCCGGCTTCGGCGGCGGGCCTGCCGGAGGACTTGGTGATGCCGGCCTCAAACCAGCACATCGCGCCGGCGCTCTGGCCGGCGAGGACGATGCCCTGGCGCCAGGCGAGGCTGAGGACCGCGCCCAGCTCGTGCGCCTCCCAGACGGCGAGCAGGTTGACCATGCTGCCGCCGCCGACGTAGATCAGGTCCTGGGAGAGCAGGTGGTCGCGCAGCGCCATCGGGCGGCGACCGAGGCGGAAGAGGGAGAGGTCCGACGGCTCGCAGGCGCGCTCGGCGAAGGAGGCGTAGAAGCGGGCGATCTGCTCGGAGGTGTCGCCGCTGGCGGTGGGCACGATGCAGATCCGGGGCCGGCCAGCGGCGCGCTCGCTCGCCAGCCGCAGCATCAGCTCGCAGACCGCGCGATCGGGCGGGCGCGCGCTGAACTCGTGCCCGCCGAGGGTGAGGATGCGGCCGATCATCCGGCGCCGAGGTAGGTCGTCGCCAACCGCGTCTCGATCACCTCGTCCCCACCGGCGTCGAGGCGGTAGCCGCGCGCTGCCGGGCGCGAGGCGACCACCCGCGAGAGCTCCTCGCCGACGAAGTGCAGGGCGGCGCCGTCCTCGGCCGCGTAGCCGGGGCGCAGCCCCTCGCGCAGCAGGCTCCGGTAGGCGTGGCCGCGCTCGGCGTCGGGCTCGTAGTGAACGCAGTTGCTGAACGGCAGCAGCCCCAGGCCCTCGACCGCCCGCGGCGCGCCGTGGAAGCCGCTGATCGCGTCGGCGAACCAGCAGAGCGAGCCGGCCGAGAGCCCGCAGAGGACGACGCCCCCCTCCCACGCCTCGCGCAGGATCGCGTCGATCCCGTGCGCCCGCCAGACGCCGAGCAGGCTGACGACGCTGCCGCCGCCGACGTAGATCAGGTCCTGGGAGAGCAGGTGCGCGCGCAGGTCCGCCGGTCCCTGCTCGCGACGAAAGAGCGAGACGTGGCTCGACTCGCAACGCTCGGCCGGGAAGGCGCGGTAGAAGCGGACCACGTAGTGGTCGGCGTCGCCGCTCGCCGAGGGCAGGAAGCAGACGCGCGGCCGCTCGCTCGAGCAGAGCCCGAGCACGTAGTCGTCGAGCAGCGGGTTGCCCGACTCCATCGAGAAGCCGCCGCCGCCGAAGGCCACGATCTGGCGAAGGGAAGCCTCCATCGCCAAATGGTCGCCCGGCGCGGGCTGGCCGCCCTTGTACAGGGGTCCGAGATTCGCCGTGGCGCCCTCGCCCGCGTGTACAGCCACGCTGGGCGGGGGAGCGCTCCTCCGGGCTTGAACGAGACCGTCTACAAAACCACAGCTAGGGTGTACACTCTCGTACCGAAGCACAGCCGGTGTGCGCAAAGCAATGCAGACCATGCCCACCACCACCTCCCCCCGCCGCGGCTCCCAGCGCGAGCGACTGCTGAGCGCCCTCGCCAAGAGCTGCGTGACCAGGGGCTACGGAGCGACGACGATCGCCGCGATCTGCGAGCCGGCCGGCGTCTCCCGCGCCACCTTCTATGAGCTGTTCCGCGACAAGGAGGACTGCCTGCGCGCGGCGATGGAGCTCTCCCTGGCCGAGGCGACGAGCGCCGTCGCCGCGGCCCAGGAGCCCGGCAAGGAGTGGGCGGAGCTGGTGCGCGACACCGCCGCGGCCCTGCTCGACCTGCTCGCCGGCCAGCCCGCCTTCGCCCGCATGGCGCTGGTCGAGGCGCCGGCGGCTGGCCCCGAGTCGCGCGCCCTCTACAGCTCCGGCCTGCGAGTGCTCGAGGCGGTGCTCGACCGCGGCCGGGGCAGGCCCGAGGCCGCCCTGATCCCGGCCAGCACGGCGCGCGCGGCGCTCGCCGCCGCCGAGTCGCTCGTGGTCGGCCGGATCCTCACCGGCGAAACGGCTCGCCTGCCCGAGCTCCTGCCCGACGTCGTCTACATCGTCACCGTCCCCTACCTCGGCCAGGAGGCGGCGCTGCGTGCCGCGGAGCGCCCGACCGTTCCCGTCGGGCGCTCCTAGGCCGCGCCGCCGCGAGCTCAGCCGCTGGAGGACCGGGCCTTGGGCCGGCGGCCGGGGCGACGGCGAACCGGCCCACCGTTCATCACCCGCTCCAGCTTCAGCCGCAACCGGTGAAGCCGCACCTTCACGGTGCCGTCGGGCAATCCGAGCCGGCGAGCGATCGCCTGCTGGGTGAGGTCCTCGGCGTAGCGCAGCCGAAGCAGCATGCGGTCGCTCTCGTCGAGCACCGCCAGCGCCGCGTGCAGGTCGGCTCGTTCCACCGTCTCGGTGAGACGCTCGTCGTCGCTGCCGCGGTAGATCTCGACCTCGGCGATCGGGTCCGGCCGCATCCGTTCGTGCTGGCGGTAGGCCTCGTTGCGGACGATCGTCGTCAGCCACTCCTTGCGACGGGTCTCGTCGCGAAGCGTGGCGCGGCGGCGCCAGGCGCGCACGAGGGCGTCCTGGGCGATGTCCTCGACTTCACTCGGATTGCTCGCGTAGCGGTAGGCCGTGCGCACACAGAAGCGGTACGCCTCCTCCCATTCCCAGTCGTCCGCGGCACCCTGTCTATGTTTGGCGCAAACGTTGATTGCTCGACCGTACTAAATCTAAAAGTAGAAGGGGGAAATTTAGTACTGAAACTTTTTATACCTCAAGCCCGGTCTTAATTCCGTGGAATCGAGAGATGCGGTGAAAACCGGCGGGAGCTGGGCAGAACGCACGTATGAGGCGATGGCACCGGTCTATGACGACTTCACCGCACACCACGAATACGACGCCTGGCTCGCCGACCTCCTCGTCTTGTTGGAGCGGAACGGCCTGCGGGGGAAGCGCCTGCTCGACGTCGGCTGCGGCACGGGAAAGAGCTTCCTGCCGATGCAGCCGCGGGGGTGGGAGGTGACCGGAGCCGACCTCTCCCCCGCGATGCTCGCGCTGGCGCGTGAGAAGGCCGGCGGGGAAGCGCGGCTCGAGCTTGCCGACATGCGCGAGCTGCCGGTGTTCGGCGAGTTCGACCTCGTCTGGGCGCTTGACGACGCGATCAACTACCTGCTGAGCGAGGACGAGCTGACGCAGGCGATGGTGGGCATGCGCGACAACCTGGCGCCGACCGGGCTGCTGCTCTTCGACGTCAACGCGCTCACCGCCTACCGCACCTTCTTCGCCGAAACCTCGGTCGTCGAGCGCGGCGGCCACAAGCTGATCTGGCGCGGGCTCGCCGCCCCTGATGTGGCGCCGGGATCGATCTGCGAATCGCGACTCGAAGTCGCCCCCGGCGACGTGGACGCCGACGCGATCGCGCCCGGCGAAATTCCCTCGCTCACCCATCGTCAGCGCCACTTCCCCGAAGCCGATGTGCTGGCGGCGTTCGAACGGGCGGAGATGGAGTGCCTGGACGTCTACGGCCACGGCTTCGACGGGATCCCGCGCCAACCGCTCGACGAATCGACGCACACCAAGGCGATCTACGTCGCCCGGGCGCGTCGCTAGATCCCGGCCTGCGCCGCGCTCAGCAGCTGCGAGGCGCGCGCCCACTCCGACTGGAGCCTCGGTTCGATCGAGGCGGTCTCGCAGGCAGCCGTGGCAAGACATTCCCCCCAGGCGTTGGCGGCTTCGAGGTAGCGGTCGAGCGCCCGCTCGGCCGGTGCGCCCGCCGCGACCAGGCAGCCGAGCTGAAGTCGCTCCGCCCGGATGCGCCGGTGGGCGGCGCGCACGCGGCGCAGCTCGCTGACGTACCGGTCGTAGCTCAGGCCCGCCGCCAGGTCGGTCCGCAGCATGCCCATCGCGGCAAGGAGGGGGCGCAGCTGACCCCGGCAGGTCACGTCTCCGGCGCGGACACCGTGCGCCGCGCTCGCCGGCGCCGCTTCGACCGCGTCCTCGCCCGGGGTGCTCTGGGCGCCGCAGGCGCCCAGGACCAGGGCGAGGCTCAGCGTCGCGCCGGCGATCGTCGCTTGGCAGAGCCGCATCGGCGTAGTGTAGAAATTCGC
>Ga0070693_100000195_pt1 | contig 28358 bp, 28 predicted proteins | sample KBSK1103metaG_FD_65472 | JGI IMG/M metagenome (GOLD analysis project Ga0070693, IMG submission 65472) | Corn, switchgrass and miscanthus rhizosphere microbial communities from Kellogg Biological Station, Michigan, USA - KBS K1-10-3 metaG | ecosystem: Host-associated > Plants > Roots >...
TGCAGTCGTTCTGACCACCGGCAAAATCGCCAAATGCAGAACGCAGCTTTTTGCCGCCTCGGAGCGCGCGACCTTACATCTTGGGCAGGCACGGAACGCCCTCGCCACACTGGGAAGGAATGTACCCGAAAGACTGCAGCAGGCGCTTCGCGCAAGAGCAAATGATTTGCTGGCAAGCTCCCACAATGCAGTCGTTCTGACCACCGGCAAAATCGCCAAATGCAGAACGCAGCTTTTTGCCGCCTCGGAGCGCGCGACCTTACATCTTGGGCAGGCGCAAACTACACTCACCAGACTGGGGCGGCGTGTAGTCGACAAACCGCGAAGAGTGCGCAAGGCACTTCGCACAAGGGAGAATGATTTGCGGAAGTTACTGGCAAGCGCTCTCGATGCAGTCGTTGTGACGGACGTTGACCACCGTTTTGTTGCCGCAAATCCGAAAGCCTTGGATTTATTCGGAGTTTCGGATGCGAATTTGAGGAACTTCACCATTGACGCATTTCTTCCAGGTGGTCAAATTCTATACTTCGACGGAAATGGTTCACCATTCATAGGACGAGAAGAGAGGCATGGCGAATGCAAGATCAGGCGCATGGACGGAAGCTTGCGAGCCGCAGAATATAGTTTCGTCGCGAATTTTGTCCCTCATCGGCATTTATGTAGATTCCATAACGTTAAAACGAATCAGATCAAATTTATGCCAACCTTTAACTATGGCCGCGGCAATGAATCAAGTGGCGGACGGCTACACTAAGGGCACAATTTCTAAGCCTGCTCAGAATGACGACAGCTATGACACTTGCCCATGTCCCCCGTCTCGCCAGACACGCTCTTCCCGCAACTCACATTCACCGAGTGGCCTCGATTCCCAAACCAGGTAACTCCGTACTAGATGGGGGGACAGGGCTTGAGCCCTCGTTGGCTCCGGCGAAGATCTGACCCAGTAGGCCACTCTCTTGCCGCTTGCTGCTTCCCCGCGTTTTCAATAAGCGGATTTATCGCGGCCGTAGAAATGACCTTCGTGGATGATTTCGGTGACCTGTTAGGGCTAAGGGTTTGCTACTCTTAGCGCTCATGGCTCGCCCAAAAAACAAAAGTCTACAAGGAGTGCTGTTTGATTGGGACGGCACACTGGTCGATTCGTATGAAGCCGATTCGGCGGCCTATTTGGCGATGTTTCGTGAGATGGGGATCCCCTGGGGACTGGAAGAGCTCGACCGGCATTACTCGCCGAACTGGTACCGCGTCTATCGGGCGGCAAAATTGCCGCGTGCGCGCTGGGATGATGCGGATCGCGCGTGGCGCAGGCAGTACGCGAAGCATTCGCCGCAACTCATCGCCGGAGCTCGGCAAGTGCTCGTTCGGCTAGGCCGGGCGCATCACTTGGGTTTAGTCACGAGCGGAGATCGGGACCGCGTGACGCGGCAGTTGCGCGCGTTCCGGCTCACGCAGCTTTTTGGAGCGCGCGTTTGCAGCGGAGACACACCAGAAAAAAAACCGCATCCCGCGCCATTGCAGCTCGCGTTGCAGAAACTGCGTCTCGAACCGGCCGCGTGCGTGTACGTCGGCGATTCTCCGGAGGATTTGCAAATGGCGAAGCGCGCGGGAGTGCGGGCGATCGCCGTACTCGGACCTTTTCCCACGGAAAAGCGCTTGCGTGCGGCGCGGCCGGATTTTCTGCTGGAGTCGATCCGGGAACTACCGGAAGTCTTGAAGAGAATTTGTGGCTGACATTCGCCCGGCACGTTTCAAGATGGGGGTTTCGGTGCGGCAGCTGGCGGTGCGGCGGCAGGCGCAGGAGCGGCGGCGGAAACCGGTTTGAAGTCCGTCCACTTGACCACCAAGCGGACGGGCACGTTCAAATCCTTCAGGTTCAGCGTGCCGTCGGAACGCATGTAGTTGGGAACCCAATACTTGCCGTCGACATTTTCACGATACGTTTCAAATATTGAGAACGGCATCGTGGCCGAGCGCATGTCGCCGAGATCGTTGACCCATTTTCCGTACGTTTTCACTACATCGAGGTAGACGGCGTCGACCCACACGATGCCCTCGAAATAGTAATGCGCGCGCTCGACCGCTTTTGGCTTCACCTGGAAGATGTAGCACTCGATTTCGTCGACGAGTTCCTTGCCCAAATACTTTAGATCGTATTTCGCCAGCTGCGGTGTTGTGAGCGGGTAAGCTGGCATCCGAGCGAGAGCTTGGAAATCTTCCGGGCCCATCTCCAGATAGTGCAGGGTGGATTGCGGCCGCTCGGCGGTTTTTTCATAAATTTTGCCGTCGGGGCCGGGTTTTCCTTCGAGCACCAGCAGGAGTTGCCCGGAGGGCCTGCCGTCTGGGCCGAACTCTTCGAGCCGAACTGTTTTTTTGTAAGTGAATCCGGCGCGGGCGACGATGTATTCGTCCTCTTTTTGCGAAAAGCGCTTGATGATTTCCTCGGGCGGAATCGAGGGCGGAGCCGGCGGCACGGGTTCCGTCCCGACGCGGCGGACGTCGTGTTCCGGCGGAGGTGTAACTGGGCCCTGTTGAGCAGCCTGGGCACGGCACTCTTCTCGCGCGAAAAAGAATGCGCAAACGAGAAGAGATGCATGCAGAAGGAAGCGGAAGCGGCTGCCGGGGCGATGGCGAGTGGGCGAGTTCATAGCAGATAAGATGCGCGAAGGTCACCGAAGAGCAGCTTCGGACATGCGCGCAAACCTGATTGAGTTTACCGCACTTTCCGCGGATCGTCCCGTGTGCTTCATCGAATGCGGCGCGGCGCGATTCGGCGCGTGGGAGTTCGGCATAATACGCGGGGTCTCTGCTACAATTTCGAAGTTTGTGAGCGACGAGAAACAAACCAGGCGGTATTTTGTCTCGGGAACCGTGCAGGGCGTGGGATTCCGGTTCTTCGTGCAGCGGGTGGCGGAGAAGCTCGAGATTGTCGGTTACGCTCGGAACCTGTTTGACGGCCGTGTCGAAGTGCTGGCCGCCGGCTCACCGGCGCAACTGGATGAGCTGAAGAGCGCGCTCGAACGCGGGCCGCGATTTTCGAGCGTGAGCGAGGTGCGGGAAGAGCAAGCTAAGGACCGCCCGCGGAATGAGAATAGATTTGTGATCGAGCCGGACGCTTGAGAACACCATGACGAAGAGGAGCCGTTCGAATGGATGACCTGAAGAAGCTGATTCGCGAAGTGCCCGATTATCCGAAGCCGGGGATTCTTTTTTATGACCTGACTACGCTGCTGAAGGACAAGGAAGGTTTCCATACGCTCATCGACCGGCTCTGCGATCACTACAAAGGGCACACCATCGATGTCGTCGCGGGCATCGAGGCGCGCGGATTTATTTTTGCTCCGGCGCTGGCGTACCGGCTGGGGGCGGGATTCGTCCCCGTTCGAAAGCCGAAAAAATTGCCCGCGAAAACGGCCAGCATTTCCTATGCTCTCGAATACGGTACGGACACGCTTGAAATTCACGAAGACGCTGTAAAACCGGGTCAGCGCGTAATCATCTGCGACGATCTGCTCGCAACAGGCGGCACCGCTGCGGCCACAACCAAGCTTGTGGAGAAACTCGGCGGCATAATCGAAGGTGCCGCGTTTGCGGTGGAACTGACGTTTCTCAACGGCCGCTCGAAACTAAACGGCGTGGATGTCTTTTCGCTGATCCAATACGACAAGTAGGAGACTGAGGCCTGAGCGCCCGAGATGGCCGACAAGATGACACAATCCGAGAAGGATGCGATTGTAGAATTCCCTGCCGTCGCGGAGGAATTCTGCAGATTTATCGACGATTGCGGCGCTTACGAGCGCAAGCGTCTAGTCCAGGATGTTTCCGTACTCCTAGCCAGGCTCTGTGAGGTTGCAGCTCGGTTACCCTGCGTGAGCCCTTCGAGTGAAGGGACAGATTTCACAGATGAATCGATTACTGCACACGCGAACGAGGAGTACCAACTCTCGACGAAACTCCGCGAACAGCTGGGCAATCTGGATGAATACTGGGACGTCTTCGATCCTACTCAAAGAGAAGAACCGGTGCAGTGCTCTCTTTCCAGGCACATCGCTGAGATCTATATGGATTTGCAGGACGCATTGAAACTCCAAACAAGTGGCGCGAGCTTGGACGATATTTACTTTGACTGGCGATTTGCTTTTCGCAGCCACTGGGCCTGGCACGCGGCCTCCGCCCTAAAGGTAGCCATTCTTAGCTCAGACGGGGCGTGAACTGCGATTCCGCTGACGAAGCGCTTCGAATAGGACGACGCCTGCGGCGACGGAGACGTTGAGCGATTTCACCGGGCCGGTCGTGGGCAACGAAACTACGAAGTCGCAGCGTTTGCGAGTTAGGTCGTGGAGACCTTTGCCTTCGCCGCCGAGGACGATGCCAACCGGAGACGTGTAGTCGGCTTCGGTGTAACTTTTGTCGGCGCGCTCGTCGAGCCCGATGAGCCAGTAGCCTGCTTCCTTCAGTTCTTCCATCGTTTGCGCGAGATTGGTCACCTTTGCGACGGGCAGATGCGAGAGCGCGCCTGCGGAAGCGCGCGCGACCGTGTCCGTGAGCCCGACTGCGCGGCGCTCCGGAATGATGACGCCATGCGCGCCTGCGGCGAGGGCCGTCCGAATCACGGCGCCGAGATTGTGCGGATCTTCGACGCCGTCGAGAAGAACGATGAGTCCTTTGCGTCCGTGATCGGCGCCCTTGTTCGCGGCGGCGAGAATGCTCTCGAGCGTAGCCGGGGCGCGGGCGGCGGCCAGAGCGACTACTCCCTGATGATCTTTCGAATTGGCGAGACGATCGAGTTGGCCGCGCTCTTCAAAGCGGACGGGAATGTCTCGCGCGCGGGCGAGCTGGACGATTTCCTCGACGCGCGTGTCCTGGCGCCCACGCGCGATCAGGATGCGGTCGAACGGGCGGCCGGCGTCGAGAGCTTCGCGTACGGCGTGGATGCCGGTTAGTTTGTCCATCGGAGCCATAGTCTACAGCACGTAGGGCACGATGAATCGTGCCTCTACAACAGAACCGCCGGCGCTAATTAATCGAGCGCAGCGCAGAATTCCAGGATGCGTTCGCGCGCGGATTTGACGTGTACCGCGAACGGAAGAGCCGCGGCTTCATCGAGGAGCAAGATTATGCGATCTAGCTCGCCTTCGCCGACTCGGCCGGCGAGCGCTAGGCGGATGGGATGAAAGAGCTCGCGGCTCCGAAGCCCCAGAGTGTCCTTCAGCGCGTTGACGACTTCCTTGAATCGGTCCGTGGTCAGAGGTGCGCCATCGAGCAGGAGAAGAGCGAGATGGCGGAGGACGTCGCGGGCGGCGTAGCGAGAGAGGACCGCGTGAGTCTCGACTTTGGAAAGGAGTTCCTGTGCGTCGTAACGAAAAACGAGCTGCAGCAATTCGGAGAGAGCGCGGCGGTCCGACACGTGTGGACCGAGCAGTGCGGCGGCGCGTTCGCACCAGGCGAGCTGCCCGGGAGATGCCTCGCCTAGGAGCCAGTTTTTTTCGCGCAGAATTTCGGCTACATCGCGCGCGGTAAACGCGTTCGAGGCGGCAGAAGAGGTGTTCGGATTTTCTTGCGGAGGCATTCGGAGAATCTTAGAGCACGTCAGCAAAATGATTTTGTGCAAAGAGCATGCTTATCGTTGCGAGAGTGTTGCGACCACGTGCGCGGCGATGGCTTCGCCGCGGCCGATAGCGTCAACGCCTTCGTTGGTCTTGGCTTTGAGATGAATGTGATCGGGGGAGACGCCGAGAGCGCGGGCGAGGGCTTCACGCATTTTCGGAAAGTGCGGGCCCAGCTTTGGTTTTTCGGTGATGACGACGGCGTCGACGTGCTCGATGGCGAAGTGTTTTTCGTCGAGCAGTTTTCGCGCGTGTTCCAGAAAAAGCAGGCTGTTCGCGCCTTTCCATTTTGGGTCGGAGTCCGGAAAATGCGTGCCGATATCGCCGAGACCCGCGGCGCCGAGCAGCGCGTCACAAAGCGCATGCGCCAAAACGTCGCCGTCGGAGTGTCCGACGGAGCCTTTGTCGAACGGAAGTTCGATTCCGCCGACGATCAGCTTGCGCCCGTACTCGAGGCGATGGAGGTCGTAGCCGAGGCCAGTTCGTACTGCCGTCGGGCCCGCGCTCGTGAATCCAGTCCGTCCTCTTTGCATTTGGCGCATTAAGAAAAGACAAAAGCCTACGAGAAGAACGAGCGGAGCTGCGTTCAGAAGGATGAGAACCCAGTCGCTCGTATGCGGCGGACTGGTTCCGTTTGCGCTTCCTGTTCCGTTGGAAGAGACTAGCTTCCAAAGCATGACGCCCAAGAAAAGGATGGAGATCCAGAACAACAAAGTCTTGGCGGTTGAGCTAGTATTCCTGCTCATGTTTTTTGGCGTTCTTGTTCGAGGTAGAAGCGGGCGAGGTCCATGTCGGCGGGCTTGGTGATTTTGATGTTGCGCTCTGAGCCGAGGACGACGTGGACGTCGTGGCCGATGCGCTCGACGAGACCGGCTTCGTCGGAGGCGTTGACGCCATCGGCTTGCGCTCGCGCGAACGCTTCCTTGATTAGTTTCGTCGAAAACGCTTGCGGCGTCTGCGCCAGCACGACTCGCTCGCGGGGAATGGTCCCGATAATCAACGCGACATCCTCGGGCAAGCTGGCGCGCTTCACTTCCTTAACCGTGTCCATGGCGGGAATGCCGAGAATCGCGGCCTGGCAGCGGCGGGCTTCTTCGATGACGCGGACGATTTGTTCGCGGGTGACGAACGGGCGGACGGCGTCGTGCACCAGCACGATTTCCGTGTCGTCCGAAACTTCCTTGAGCGCCAGCGCGACCGAATCCTGGCGGGAATCTCCGCCGCGAACGACCCGCACGGATTGCATGAAGCGCTCGCCGCGGATGCGTTCTTCGAGTGAGTCGACAACGTCGGGGCGCGTGGCGACGATGATGTCAGTGACGAGCGGGCAGGAAGCGATGCGCCGCACGCTGTGAATGACCAGCGGAGTGCCTTCCAGTTCGAGAAATTGCTTCGGCGTGTCCGCACCCATACGAGTGCCGAGACCTGCGGCTGGAAGAATGGCGGCAATTCGGCTCATTTTAAGCGCGACCCGCCGGACAGGAGTAACAATGGGGCCGCAAACTTCAGAGTGTACCTCAAGCCGGGGTGTCAGGCGAAATGCGGAATGCGGAATGCAGACGGTGGAAAGATTAAAAGAATCTTAGCTTTCCATTACTGAAAATAGAGGCGCGGGACGCGCTGGCTCACGGCGCAGAGTAAGTCGGAAGTCACTGTACCGATGCTGCGGGCAATGACGTTGGCGGGAAGGACGCGGTCGCCGTCGGTGCCGTGGACGGTGACCACGTCACCGACCTCGACTCCCGGTACGTCGGTGACGTCAATCATAGTGACGTCCATGGAGACAATTCCGACCATTGGCGCGAGCGAGCCACGAACCAGGACGCTGCCGCGGTTGCCCAGCGAGCGGTGAATGCCGTCGCCGTAGCCAGCGGCAAGGACGGCGATGCGCGAAGGGCGTTTGGCGATGAAGGTTTCGTTGTAACCCACGCCGGCACCTTCGGGAATGTTGCGGATGTTGATGATGCGCGTGCGCAGGCTCATGACCGGCTTCAGCGGCAGACGCGCTTCGATTTCCGGACGTTGCTCAACCGGATCGTAGCCCGGATGATAGCCGTACAAAATGGCGCCGGGACGGACCATGTCGGCCCAGGTCTCTGGACGAGCGACGATGGCGGCGCTGTTGGCGAGATGCACGATGCCGGGATCAATGCCCAGCGCGCGCAGACGGTCGAGTGCGGCGTAGAAACGCTCTTCTTGGTGGCGCGTTTGTTCGCCGGTGCGCGTATTGGTGAGAACTTCGGAAGAAGCAAAATGCGTGAAGACTCCGCCTAGTTCCAGATGCGTGCACTTGGCGAGTTGGCGGGCAAAACACTCGACATCGCTGGGCGCGATGCCCAGGCGGTTCATGCCGGTGTCCATTTTCAGGTGGAACGAAACTTTTTTGCGGCCTTTCTTCCCGCCTTTTTTGGCAATGATGCGGCCCGCTGCGCGATCGAGTTGCTTGAGCTGCTCGCAGCGATGAATGGCCGCGGTTAGATCGTATTCGAGGAGGCGCGACTCCTCGCCAGGCCAAAAGCTGGTAAGAACAAGAACGGGCTTACGAACGCCTGCTTTTCGGACGGCGATGCCCTCTTCAGTGCACGTTACGCCAAACCAATCCGAGCCGGCTCTTTCGAGAGCTTTGGCAACTTGCGGGCCGCCGTGGCCGTAGCCATTGCCTTTGACGATGCAGAGAATTTTTCGCGGCGTTTTGCGCTTCTCTTCCGGTGGATTCACGAACTTGCGGATGGAGCGGAAATTCTCCGCCAGCGCGGAAAGCGAAACTTCGGCCCAGATGGGGCGGCTCTTCAAATTGCGGGGACTCTTGTCAGTTTGTGCCATGACCCTACCAGAAAGAATCAAGTTTACGCCATCCGGTCGCGGCTAGCGGACCGACCCTGCGGTCACCTGCCGCGAGAATGACAACAGTCGTTTGTAATGCAAGCGGGAGGCCTGTTCCACGACGAGGAAGCCGAGAGGACCCTCCCCCTCTTTTTTTGTAAGTGTTGCTTCTAAAAGACTTAGACAGCCCGTAAGCTCTTTATAATCAACAGTTGTGGACGGCCTAATACGTGTTGATTCTAAATGACTTAGAACCGCTCCAAAATTCAGAAAATACCGGTGCTGCGGGCCAGTGCGCCACTCCTTGCGGGAGCTGAACGACGGAGCGTGGGGATTCTTACACAGAGGCCGCAGAGAGCTCAGAGTTCACCGAGAATGCGGAGGCTCTGGACTGAGCAGCGATCGAATCTTCCCTCCGAAAAAAGAAAGAGCGGCAGGATGGCTGCCGCTCTTAGAAATATCAGGGATCTACCCGACCCTGATTCTACCAAATAGTATAGCGAAAGTGAAGTGCAATCGCTAAGATGCTCGGCATGACAAGCCAACTAAATCGTCGCAGTTTCATCGTTACCACCGGCATGACGGCTCTCGCGGCAACGCGAGTCCTCGGCGCGAACGACACTATCCGGGTCGGCGCGATCGGCGTCGGCGGGCGCATGAATTACCTGATCGAATGCGCTGACAAGGTCGGCGGCTACCAACTCGTGGCCGTGAGCGACGTGTATGGGCCGCACCGGGACGCCGTCAAGCAACGCCCCAGCGGCGGTGCGGTGACTACGCACGCCAACTATCACGAAGTTCTCGATCAGCAACTCGACGCGGTGTTGATCGCCGCTCCGGACCATTGGCATGTGCGTATGGCTAGCGACGCCATCGCAGCCGGCAAAGACGTCTATCTCGAGAAGCCGGTCACGCACACGCTGGAGGAAGGGGCGGTACTGACGAAGGCGGTCCGCTCGAGCAAACAGATCCTGCAATGCGGGATGCAGCAGCGGAGCTGGAGCCACTTTCGCGATGCGGTGGACCTCATTCAGGGAGGCAGCCTCGGGCGCGTCCCGCAGGTCAGGACGTATTGGTGGCAGAACTATCTGGCACACGGGGTGCGCAAGCCTTTCGATACGCAGGCGCTTGATTGGAAGCAGTGGCTCGGCGGCGCGCCGGATCAGCCCTTCAGCGAAGAGAAGTTTTATCGCTGGCGCTGGTATTGGAATTTTGGGGGCGGCGCAATGACCGATCTCTTCACGCACTGGATCGACGTGGTGCATTGGGCGATGAAATCCGACACGCCGAAGGACGCGCAGATGCTTGGCGATAAATATGTCTTCGAGCAGTGGGACTGCCCGGACACGGTTCAGGCGGCGGTTCGGTATCCGGGATTCGATGTGGTGTACGAGGGCATGATGGCGTCCTCGATTGACGACGGGGGGCTGGAGTTTCGCGGCACGGAAGCGACGTTGAAGCTCAACCGGAACGGCTTTGGCGTCTATCATGAAGGCGTAACGGAAAGAGTGAATCCGGTTATGAAGGCGGAGAGTTTTCAGGATGGAACGATCTCGCACATGGAGAATTTTTTCGCTTGTATCAGGAGTCGCAAAGAGCCAAATGCGCCAGTCGAAACGGGAGTTAGCGCGGCTCGCGCGGGGCACATCGCTAACATGGCATACCGTCGCGGCGGGCAGATTACGTGGCCGGCGAAGAGCTCGGGGTAGTAGCATAATGTCTGATTGAGTGCCTCGCGTTGCTATCCGCGTTCAGATCGAGAACCAATACACGATTTTTTCCCAGAGCGCATAGAGGAGCGCAACGAAGAGTGTGAAAACGAACCACCAGCCAGAATCCCAGCCGATGACATGGTGGTTGAACCCCAGCGCCAGTCCGACCAGAATGGCACCCAGAAGCGTCAGAAGCATAGGCTGGGGATCATCAGACAATGCTCAGAGGACTAATGCCCCCCGAACACCCCCATGCTAAGCCTGAAATCAGACCGGGTCCCGGCAAGGAATAAATCCACCAACATGCAAATAGCGAGCAAGGCCAATACGGCGTTCATCGGCCTCTCTCTCATCTGTTTCGTAAATCGAATGGTTTTCCACATTTGGCATCTTTGGTTTAGCCAATGTGTCGGCGAGTTATAATAATAAGACCCACGACAGCAAGAATCAGATAACAAGCAGAGAGAATATAGTAGAGAATTCGCACCTTAGGCCAAAGGAAGGGCGGGAGCTTGTCGGCGAACTTGTCCGTCCATGTCTCGCTCCAGCGGGGGACGGGGGCGGCTTCTTCGGAGTCGGGCTTCCAGCGTGCAGCGATCCAGGTCGCGCGGAAATTGGAAAGCAGGAGCGCCGCGAGAACAATTCTCACGATGCTGGGCCCTGAAACCAATATTTCCGCAAGGTACGCTACCGATACGCAGCCCGCCGCGTATCGGCTGCGCTCACGTACCCCGACACCGCCTAAGTAGTAAAAAAGCAAAACAAACGTCCCCGTGATTGGTTGGTTCGCGATAATCAAGACAACAAAGGAAAGAACGGCGACGGCGACACACACCCAATATCCTTGCGCCCCAAGGTAATCAACGTCACTGCTACTCTGAATGGAAGGCCAGAGAAGGCTCTTGATGCGGCCTTCGCTCCGCGGCATCGAGTCAGATAAGTTCAGGGTCTGCATAGGGGGAATTAGAGCCCAGTCCTTGCCAGGAGTCTAGGAGAAAAAATCCTTCTCAAGGTCTGCTACTACTGGTGCTCGCAATTTCCGCTGCCTGCGGGGCTACGCAGACTCAACACTGCGCTACAAATCGTCGGGGGAGAATTGGGAGAAGGCGTCGGGGGCGGCTTCCTCGAAGCGGGTTAGGCGGCTGCGGAAGACGAAGCGGACTTTGTCGGTGGGGCCGTTGCGCTGCTTGGCGATGATGAGTTCGGTTTGTTCGCGCTCGTCGGGCTCGGCGTCTTTCTTGAAGAAGTGCGGGCGGTAAATGAACATGACCACGTCGGCGTCCTGTTCGATGGCGCCGGATTCGCGGAGGTCCGAAAGCTGCGGGCCGCGTTCTTCGCGCTCCGGAGCGCGCGTGAGCTGGCTGAGAACGAGGACGGGGATTTTCAGCTCCTTGGCGAGGCCCTTCAAGCTGCGTGAAATGCTGGAGACTTCTTCGTTGCGATTGCCGAAGCGGCCGCGCGCGGTGATCAACTGGAGGTAATCGACGATCAGGAGCGAGAGGCCTTTGTCGCGCTTGAGGCGGCGAGCTTTCGCGCCAATTTCGAGGACGCTGATGGAGCCGGCGTCATCAATCCAAAGCGGCGCGGAAGAAATCGTTCCCAGCGCTTCGGTCATGCGGCGCCAGTCTTCGCGGCTGAGATGCCCGGTGCGGAACTTGTGCGCATCGATCTGCGCGACGGAAGCAACGAGGCGCTGAAGCAGCGATTCCTTGGACATTTCCAAGCTGAAGATGGCCACGGGCTGGCCGCCGCGAATGCCGATGTTTTCGGCGAGGTTCAGAGCGAGGGCGGTTTTTCCCTGCGAGGGCCGCGCGGCAAGAATCAGCAGCTCCGAGGACTGCAGGCCGGAAGTGAGCTTGTCCAGCTCGACGTAGCCCGTCGGCACGCCGGTGATGCTCTTCCCTTCGCGGAAGATTTTTTCGAGGCGCTCGAAATTGTCGCGGACGATGTCCTTGACGGAAATGAGGCCGGCTTTTACGCGGTCTTCCGCGAGAGAGAAGATGGAAGATTCCGCGTTGTCCAGGATGGTGTCGGCGCCGTCCTCGCCCTCGAAGGCGCGCTGCTGGATGTTGTGCGTGGTGTGAATGAGATTGCGGAGCAACGCCTTTTCTTTGACGATGCGGGCGTAGTGCTCGATGTTGGAGACCTTGGGCATGCCGTCGGCGAGAGACGCGAGGTAGGGCGCGCCACCGGCGGCTTCGAGGTCACCGCGGCGATGGAGCTCTTCGGTCAGCGTGATGAGGTCGATGGCTTGCTGGGCTTCGCCGAGCGAAATCATTTGCGTAAAGACGCGGCGGTGCTGATCGAGAAAGAAATCTTCGGGGCGGAGATTCTCGATGGCCGCGTTCAGAGCGTTGTTGTCGAGCAAGATGGCGCCTAGGACGGAGCGCTCGGCATCGAGATTGTTCGGAAGGGGCTTTTCGAGCGTGGTATCAACGGGCATGGACAGTCTTCACTATTCGCCTTTTCTTCGCTTTTGTATCATGTTCTCCGCGGCAGGGCAAGCGCGGAGTTTCTGACTGCAAGATCAAACGATTGGTGATTCAAATTAAATTCAGACTGCGTTCGAGCTGGAGCCGCATTGTGCGCGGAAGAGGGTGAGGCGTCAACCGGAGAGCTGTGCATGGATTCGGAAAACGAGGAAAAGTTTTTTTCGGGCCGAGAGAGGAGCGGAGAACGAACAAAAGAAAAACAGAAAAAACAAAGAGGGGCACGATATATCGTGCCCCTACATTGAAGATTCTCAGCAGCTATGGTGTTGGAATTATTCTTCCTTGGCGACGTGGACGATTACTTGGGCGGTGACGTCGCGGAAGACTTTGATGGTGACGGGATATTCGCCGAGGGCTTTGATGGGATCGGCGAGCTGGACCTGGCGCTTGTCGATCTTGAATTTTTGCGCGGCGAGACCTTCGGCGATGTCGGCGGTGGTGACGGAGCCGAACATCTGGTCGTTCTCACCGGTCTTGCGGGTGAAGCTTAGCGACACACCATTGAGCAGAGCGGCTTGTTTCTGCGCGGCGTCCAGCTCGTTGGCGGTCTTTTTCGCAAGCGAAGTGCGGATGCGTTCGAGCGCCTTCATATTGCCGGTGCTGGCTTCAATGGCGAGCTTGCGCGGCAAGAGGAAATTGCGGGCGTAGCCGGGCTTGACGGTGACGATGTCGCCGCGATGACCGAGCTTATCGATGTCTTCCTGAAGGATGATTTGCATGTTGTCTCTCTAGGCTCCTATTTCCATTGACCCGAGCAGGCTTACGCCTTCGGGGCCTCGGCCGCAGCGGGTGCGGCGGCAGCTGTTGCGGCAGGCGTGGCGGGCGCTGCATGAACGACGTGAGGCGCAACGGCACGCAACGCCTGCGAGCCGGCGGCGCTGCCCGCGAACGGCAGGAGGGCGATGTTGCGCGCGCGCTTGATGGCCACGCCCAGCCAGCGCTGGTGACGCGAGCAAACACCGGTCATGCGGCGCGGGAGAATTTTGCCGCGTTCCTGGACAAACTGCGAGAGAATGTCCGCGCGCTTATAGTCGATGAAGTCCATCTTCTCGACACAGAATTTGCAGACTTTTTTCTTGCGGAAATATTGGCGCTTGCCGCGCGGCCGTCCGCCGGGACCGCCCGGACCACCGCCGCCCGGTCCGCCTTCGCGGCGCGGACCACCATGGCCGCCTCCGGGACCGCCATGGCCGCCTCCGCCTTCGCGGCGGGGTGGCCCACTGTGAGACTGTGCTTGTTTCGGTTCCTCTGCCATACCATCCTGCCTTTCTCTCTAAGAACGGAAAAACGAAAGTCGAAAAACGAAACTCGAACAATGAAAATCAGCCGGCCGCTTGTTGCTCGGGAGCCGGAGGGGGAGTCGAAGCCGGGACGGACGCAGGCGCGCTGCGGCGCGGGCGCCGGGCGGCGCGCTGTTCGCGCTTTCCACCGAGCTTCTTCTGACGCTTCAGATCTTCGTCGAGGCGCACGGTCAAATATTTGATGACCACGTCCTGGACGCGCAGGCGGCGCTCGAGCTCCGAGATGAGCTCGCCGTGATTGGTGCGAATCTGCTGGTAGACGTAAATGCCTTCACGATGCTTGGCGACGCGATAGGCGAGCTTGCGCGTGCCGCAGTGCTCGGTCTTTTCGATCTTTCCGCCCTTTTCCGCGCAGGTGTGCTCGATGCCGGAAATCACTTTCTTGATTTCGTCCTCCGGTGTTGCCGGGCGGGCGATGAAAATCAGATCGTACAAACGTTCTTCCATGATGACCTCTTTCCTCTTTGCGCCGATGTCATCGGCGGCACTTCAAAATCCATTCCAGGCACCAGAGCGAAAAACTGTTTCACTCTTTTTCCGGCTCTTCCGCTTCCGGCAGTTTTCGCCGGTTGAACTTGTTCATCGCCGCGTCGATGCCGTTCGCGAGAATCATTTCGACGGCGTCGCCGGCTTCGCCGACCATTTCCCCGGCCACTTCGAGCTCGGCCTTTTTCATCGGCCGAAGAACGAATTCTTTGCGGATGCTCAGCGGATGATCCGGCCCGCAACCCAATCGAAGGCGGAAGAAGTCCTGTGTGCCGACGGCGCTGATCACGGAATTTGCGCCATTGTGACTTCCGCCGCTGCCTTTGCGGTCGATGCGAATCGTTCCAAAGGGCAGCTGCACTTCATCCCACAGAACCAAGAGATCGCCCGGACCCAGCTCATACTTGGCCAGCAGCTCTCGAACCGAGATGCCGCTGAGATTCATGTACGTCTGCGGCTTGGCCAGAACCACATCTTCTCCCGCGAGCTTTCCGCGGCCCACGAGAGCCATGCCTTCCGGCCGCTCGACGCGAATCGAACCGCGATTCGCCAGTTCGTCAACGGCCATAAATCCGAGGTTATGCGGCGTCCATTGGTACTCCGGATCAGGATTGCCAAGTCCGACGATGAGCCGCATAGGCCTCTATCCAGCAGCCCGCTTGCCGCCAGGCGCCGCGCTTTGCAACTTGCCGCATTACTTTTTCTTCTCGCCCTTTTCGGCCTTTTCCGGTTTGGCTTCGGGTTCGGCGCCTTCTTCGCCCTCGACTTCCTTCTTGCCCTTCTTGATGACTTCGGGCTCGGCGGGCGTTGCAGTTTCCGTGGCGACCACCTCGGCCGGTTTCTCTTCTTCGACCTTGAGAGCAACGACGTGGGCCAGAACGCGTTCGGGATCGGTGATCAGCTTCATCTTGGAGCCGTCAATGGTCAACTCGCTGGCACGAAGCTGTTTGCCGAGCATCAACTCGCTGACGTCGACTTTGAACTCCGTCGGAATGTCGTTAGGCAGGCATTCGATTTCCACTTCGCGCGTCACGACTTCGAAGACGCCGCCTTGCTGCTTGACGCCGGCAGGCTCGCCGAAGGTGTGCACAGGGACCTTGACGCGCATGCGGACGTCCATGGCCACGCGGAGAAGATCCACGTGGAGCAATTTGCCGCTGAGAGGATCGACTTGCCAATCTTTCAAGATGGCGGGCTCGTGTTTGCCGGCGAGGTCCACCTGGAAAAGAGTGTTGTGGCCGCTGGCGGAGCGGAGAATCGCTCCAATCTGCTTGGCGTTCAACGCGAGCGTGATGGAATTGCCTTTGCCGCCGTAGAGAACGGCCGGAACTTTGCCGGTCTGACGCAGGCGGCGAGCCTCGTTCTTGCCCCGATCGGAGCGGGGCGCTCCTTCAACAACGATTTGAGTCTGAGCCATACTTTCTTTCCTTCCCTCAATTCTTGCGGAGCAGGCTTGCGTTGATGCTTTTTTCCTGCTCCAGAACAAACACAGCGACTTCTCGTTTCAGAAAACCAAGACGACAGACTGAAGTCTGTCTCATCAAAATCTAAATAAACAGCTCGCTGATGGAAGTCTCCTCGTGAATCGAACGAATGCCGCGTGCGAGCAGGTCTGCCACGCTCAAAATCTTGATTCTGCCCATGCCCTTTGCGGCCTCATTGAGCGGAACGGAATCCGTCGCGACCACTTCCTTGATTTGGGAGTTCGCGATGCGCTCAATGGCCGGGCCGGAAAGTACGGCATGGGTGCAAGCAGCAAAAACCTGGGTCGCGCCTTCGCGAATGAGGGCCTCGGCAGTTTTCACGAGGGTCCCGGCGGTATCGATAATGTCGTCCACAATCAGCGTGCTGCGGCCGCGGACATCGCCGATGAGGTTCATGACTTCGCTGACATCCACATCGACGCGGCGTTTATCCACGATGGCCAGCGGCGCATCGAGCTTTTTTGCAAAGAACCGGGCGCGTTCCACGCCGCCGGCATCCGGTGAAACGACGGTCAGATTCGGCAGATTAAGATGCCGGAAATGCTCGACGAGAACGGGGGAGCCGTAGAGGTGATCGACCGGAACGTCGAAGTAGCCCTGAATCTGCGGCGCGTGCAGGTCGAGGGTTAATGCGCGGCTTGCGCCGGCGGTCTCGAGAAGATCGGCGACGAGCTTTGCTGATATTGGAACGCGCGGCTTGTCCTTGCGATCCTGTCTCGCATAGCAGTAGTACGGCAGGACGGCGGTAATGCGCCAAGCCGACGCGCGCTTAAACGCGTCAATCATCAGCAAGAGCTCAAGCAGATGACAATCCACCGGGTAACAGCACGGCTGAACGACAAAGACGTCGGCGCCGCGGACGTTCTCGAGAATCTGGAAATAAATCTCGCCATCGCTGAAGCGCCCGAGCTTTGCCTTGCCAAGCGGCACTTCCAGATGGCGGCAAATGCTCTGCGCCAGCGGAAGATTCGCGGTCCCCGAGAAAATCTTAAATCGGTCGTCGTTCACGACACTCGCGCTCCATCAGCTCGGTCTTGGGCCGGCATAGTGCTTCGCCCGCATTCACTTTCCCTAGTCGACGATTTAGTTCAGCGGAGACGCCGAGGATCAACGGAGACAATACGAGGACACAAATCTGCTTCAGCGAGTGCCCTGCATTTTACGAACGTACCTGTCGCGCGAGAGTGTCTCGCAAACAAAGGTCTGATCGTCCGGAAACCCAACAGCGGCTCGGCGCGCCATCGCTGGGCTCGGGAAAACTCCAAACACCGCCGAACCGCTACCCGCCAGCGAGGCTTCTGCAGCTCCTCGGTGAAGCAAAGCCCGCTTGATTTTCTCAAGACGGGGGTGACGCCGAAAAACGGGCCGCTCGAAATCATTCGAAAAGCCGCTTCCCTGCGCGCTCCAACACAGAGCACAGAACTTCCAAAGTTTAGGGTTTACGGCCCCTTTTGTCAATGTCAGAGGGCGGGCGTTCAGCCAGCGGTAGGCATCCGGAGTGGGAACGTGAACGTCGCGAGGCGAGACGATGAGCAGGGAGAAGTTGGGGACGTCCGGGAGCGGGAATATCTCGTCGCCGCGGCTGACGCCCAGGGCGCGGCCCCCGAAGAGAAAATAAGGGACATCGGCGCCGAGAGACGAGGCAATTTCGAGCAGCCGTGGGAGGGGCAGCGTGCGTCGCGTCAAGCGCAAATAGCCAAGCAGGGCGGCGGCGGCATCGCTCGAACCGCCTCCCAAACCGCGGCCAGCGGGAATTGTTTTTCTAAGTTCGATTTCTGCGCCGGAGCGAATCTTGAGTTCGCGACGGAGCGCATCGATGGCGCGGTAGACGAGATTTTTTTGAAGGGGCTCCTGAGAAAGCGCGGCATTCCCAACGATCGACAGCGAAATTTCGCTGTTGCGTGAGGCATGCAGGCGCAGCTCGTCATGGAGCGAAACGCTCTGAAAGATAGTCCGGAGCTCGTGGTATCCATCAGGGCGTTTTCCAAGAATATCGAGGCGCAGGTTGATTTTGGCAAACGCGGGGATACGAACTTCGCGCATGCGGCTTATTGAGGTTTCGCGTCTTGCGGCGAGGATTTTTGCGCCACGCGGTGTCTTACCTGAGAAAGTTTCTTTTCGATTTCCGCCACTTTGTCGTTTTCCATGTCCGCGGGCAGCGAGCGGCGCCATTCGGTCAGGGACTTTTCCCATTCCGTTGCCGCAAGATCCAACCGGCCGGACTTGGCGTAAACGTCGCCAAGGTGCGAGCGAATCGTGGCGTCGTGGCTTTCGCGAGTAACGGCCTTGAGGAGCGTAGCCTCGGCCTTCGCAAGTTTGTTTTCCCTGAAGTAAATCCAGCCGAGGCTATCGAGATACGCGCCGCTGTTCGGCTCTTCTTTCAGGGCGCGCTGAACGAGGGCCTCGGCTTCATCAAGGCGTACGCCCAGATCGCCGAGCATATAGCCGTAGTAGTTGAGTACTGGAGCGTTCTTTGGATTCACTTCCAGGGTTTTCTTGAATTCCACTTCGGCGCGGTCGAAGAGCTTTTGCCGTTCGTAGATTGCTCCCAGGAGAAACCAAACCATCTCGTTATCGCGCGGCTGGCCAGGAATTGCTTCCGCGGTCCGGGCTGCGGCTTCCGCTTCCTGGTAGCGGCGGCCGCGCTCGTAAACCTGCGCAATGTTCAGATAAATATCTCGATCGCCTTCGCTCTTGGTGAGTTGGGAACGAAGGATCTTGACAGCTTCGTCCGTCTGTCCGTTCTCACCGAGCAGAAGCGCGTTGGAGGTACGAAGTCCAGGATCGCTGGGATATTTTGCCAAGGCTTCCTTGCCAGTTTGCAGGGCCTTCGGCAAATTCTTCGCCGCACGGTAGGTGTCCATGATCAGCATTCGCGCGCGACGATCTTCTTCCTCACCGAGGTGGCCCAACTCTTCGTAGGTGAAGACGGCAGCCTGAAAATTCTGAGCGTCGCGGTAAAGCTGGCCCAGTTGCTGGTACAGAATGGCCAGGGAACGCCGCCGGGAGGGCAGCACGGTCGATTGCGACTTCAGGCCGGTAACAGCATCGGACAGGACACGAATGGCATCCTCGAAGCGCCCCTGCGCCTCATAGAGCATGGCCTCGTTGTACATGACCTCGACGCTTCCGGGTGCATATTGGCGTGCTTTCAAGAGGTACTCTTCGGCGTGTTCGAGTTGGTGGAGTTCTCTGTAGATCTGCGCCAAACGCAGGTAGACATCGGAATCGTCGGGCATCAAATCGGCAAGCTTCAAGTAGACGGCAAGAGCGTCCGGATACTTTTCCTCGGCGAGCAGAGTCTGGCCCAATCCGCGTTGATGGCTCAATTCAGAGGGGTCCAGTTCCACGGCTTTGCGGTAAGCGCCTTCGGCCTTCGACAGGTCATGCGTCTGCGTGTAAGCATCGCCAAGCAGATCGAGCAACGTTGGGGAGGGGTTACGGCTGGTGATTCCTTCGAGCAGCGAAACGGCATCCGCGGATTTGCCTTCATCGAGAAGAAGCTGCGTTAGTTGCTCGACCGCGGGATCGTTCTCCGGGTCCTCTTTCAGAAGGCTGCGCAAAACTTCTTCGGCCTTGTCGTGCTCGTTACGAAGGCGGTAGAGCCGCGCGAGCCAAAGAGCAGACTCCGAATCCGTGGGGTCCAACCTGTAGACTTCCCTGTATTGTTCGATGGCACGCTGCGCCATCTCAGATTGGGCGGTCGAGCTCAGATCACCGAGGCTGCGCAGATAGATGCGCCCAAGAAGCCGGCGAGTCGGAAGGTCGTTGGGGTCCCGCTTGAGAAGACCCTGCGCTTCCGTGACCGCCTCGTGGACGCGCTGGGCTTTCCAGTACATCTCGGCAAGGCGTTCGCCGATAACGGCTGATTTTGGATCGAGAGCGTATGCCTTTTTGTAAGCGTCGATGGCCTGGGTCGCGAACTCCGGTTGGCTGGTCGCTTCGAACTGCTGTTCGAAGAGATGCCCCATGGCGAAATTGTAGTAGGCATCGGCGCGCGGAGAAGAAGCGGGTGGTGATTTCGAAGGTGTCGTGCCGGGCTTTGCCTGGACCTGGGCATGCTCCTGCTCCGGCAAGTCTGGAGAAGATTGAGCGCCGGCCACGACGCCGAAGAGGCCAATGAAGAGTGCGGCGAGACTGATTCTTCGTAAGTTCATAGATGCCCCGGAAACAAAAAGTATCCCATGCGGGTGGAACGCGGTCAAAAGCGAAAAATAAGCCGTTTCCAGGGCTAGGCGGCGCCCACCTTTAAGATGCAGAAAACTCCAAAAGAGTTGAAGTAAATCTCGGAGGTATCGCGGCTAGAGGCAGCGAACGAGCCATTTAGTGAAGGAAGTGGCGGATACCCGTGAATACCATGGCCAGGCCAAGACGGTCTGCAGCAGCAATCACCTCGCCATCGCGGACCGAACCGCCGGGCTGGATCACAGCGACAGCACCGGCTTTGGCGGCTGCCTCGACTCCATCAGGGAACGGGAAAAACGCATCCGAGGCCACCACACTTCCTGCTAAAGAAGTCTGCGCTTTCATGACCGCGAGCTTGACGGAATCCACACGGCTCATCTGCCCCGCACCCACGCCAAGAGTTGCCCCATCCTTAGCGAAGACGATGGCGTTCGATTTCACGTGTTTGCAGACTTTCCAGGCAAACCGCATCGTTTGCAGCTCAGCCGCCGTCGGGGAGCGCTTCGTCGCAACCCTCAGGCGGTCCTCCTTGATCGCGCCCTGATCCGGCTGCTGCACCAGCATGCCGCCAAGAATTCGCTTGAGCTGCAATTCGCGGTCGGGCTCGAGCCCGCCAGGCGGCAGCTCGAGAAGTCGCAAATTCTTTTTCGCGGCGAAAATGGCTATTGCTTGTTCGTCAAAGCCCGGCGCGGCGATGCATTCGACAAAGAGCTTCGAGACTTCCTCCGCGGTGGCAGCATCGACCACACGGTTGAACGCCAGTACGCCACCGAATGCCGAAACGGGGTCACTCGCAAGCGCTTTCAAGTACGCATCCAAGAGAGACGCGCGCTCGGCTGTGCCGCAAGGATTGTTGTGCTTGACGATCACCGCAGCGGGCTGGGCGAATTCCGCCGCCAGGCTCCGGGCGGCTTCCAGATCCACGTAATTGTTATAGGAGAGCTCCTTGCCCTGGAGCTGTCTCGCCGCTGCGAGACCTGACGGCGGCGTCTGTGCAGGCACATAGAGCGCCGCGGCCTGGTGAGGATTCTCCCCATAGCGCAACGAATCTTTCTTGTGCAATGCGATATGCACCCGTTCAGGCAGAACGGGCTTCTCGCTCAATTCGACGTGGACCGTTCCAGCCGACAAGCGTTCCAGTTCCATGGTGATGAGACCGTCGTAACTCGAGGTCGTCGAAAACACTTTTCGCGCTAAATCCAGCCGCGTCGCGAGCGAAGTCTCTCGCGCTGATTCCAGCTCGTCCGCAACCCGGCCGTAGTCGCCGGGATCGGTTACGACCGTCACGCTTTCGAAGTTTTTTGCGGCGGAGCGCAACATCGTGGGTCCGCCGATATCGATGTTCTCGATCAGCTCCTCCGCCGTGAGACCGGGTTTCGCTGCGGTGGCTTCAAACGGATATAGATTCACCACCACGAGGTCGATTGGCGCAAGGCCGTGTTCCGCCGCTTGCTGCTGATCTTCCGCGTGCCCGCGGCGATACAGCAGACCACCATGAACTTTGGGATGCAGCGTTTTCACGCGGCCGCCGAGCATTTCCGGCCATCCCGTGAAGCCGGCAACATCGCGCACGGGGACGCCGGCTTCGCGGAGAAGCTTTGCAGTGCCGCCCGTCGAAAGAATCTCGATGCGCAGCGAGGCCAGGCGCTTCGCAAAATCGGCGATTCCTGTTTTATCAAACACGCTGATGAGCGCGCGTTCCACTGCCATGGATCCCTCCCAAAAAAGAAAAGCACAACAGTGTATGCGTCCGGAGGAAATTCGGAAAGCGGAAACGATGTAGTTGACAAGCTGAACGTTGAGAACCGAAGGCTTAAGCGGAAATCAGAAGTCTAAAACGGAGCATTTTCGAAGTTCCATGTTGGATTTAGGGCTGAGGATTGCTGACCTGCTAGGCTTTGACTAGGGCTTTAAGTTTCACCTGGCCGTCGACGACTTCAACAACGTACTCCACATCGCGGCAATTCTTCTCCTTCCGCAAATCCTTCGTCTTTTTCAGCACGAATTCATTAAAGCTGGAGCGCGAAAGTTTCCCTGTTTGCTCGCCGGCTTGCTGCTTGGCTTGCAGGAAGGCCTGGTAGAGCTGGTCGACCTTTTCCGCTTCATTCTCCGGCTCGGAGCAAACCACGCGGAAGGCGCCTGGAGCGGATACTGGAGCGGTCTCCGTTGGCATCCCTAGCTTCTTGCGCGCGCGTTCCGCCTCGATCGCCTTTGCGGCAGCGCCAAAGTGCCTTTGAACGTTTCCCTCTTCCTTCTGCTTCGTCTTCTTGCGGAAGATGTCCTTGTACTTTGCGTAGGTCTGCGTGAGGTTATTCAGGCGGAAGCGTTGACCGTACTTGAGGTCGCCGCCGCGCTCGGCATATCTCTTAATCGTCAATTCGATACGCCACTCAATTTCCGTCGGTGGGCGTTTGCGACCGCCGCCGAAGTACTGGTCGTATTCAACCTTCAACTGGCGGATGTCACGTTCGAGCTGGCCCAGCTCTTCGTCGATGGTCGCCATGGAGGAAAGGCCCCTGAACTATCATGCTAGGAGGCCCAGGCCCAGCCGTCAACCAAAGGAGTGGGCGGCGCTTCGCATTGGGTATCCCATCTGGACGGCGACGGCTGGACGTACCAGCCCGTTTGCAGGCCGCAGAAAGCTTCGTTGCCCGTAGAAGGGGGGTGTGCTGAAATAAGGACATGGAAACACGCGCCAAGCAGACTCTTTCGCCTGAACAGGCAGATCTCTTGCGGCAGATTCCTTCGGTTGACGAACTCCTTGCGCAGCCCCGGCTCGCAGCGCTCGCAGGCCGGGTGGACCGTGCTCTGGTTGTTGAGGTAACCCGCACCGTGCTCGCCGAGTTGCGGTCGCGCATTACGGATCAGATCAAATTTACCGTGCTGGGCGAACTTGCGCTGCTCGCCGCCGATCCGGCTTCACTCGAAGAACACATCAGCTCGGCGGTTGAGCGCATCCTTGCGCACTCGCTGCAGCCGGTGATCAACGCGACGGGCGTTATCCTCCATACAAATCTTGGCCGGGCTCCGCTATCCGCGGCGGTCGTCGAAGAATTTCGGCGGACGGCGACTCAATACACAAATCTTGAATATGACTTGGAGGCGGGCGCACGCGGCAAGCGTGATGTACATACGTCAGCTCTTCTAGAACGGCTTACCGGCGCCGAAGCAACCGTGGTGGTCAACAATTGCGCCGCCGCTGTCCTCCTCGTCCTCGCGGCATTGGCGAAGGGCGGAGAGGTCGTCGTTTCCCGCGGCGAGCTGATCGAGATTGGCGACGGCTTTCGCATCCCGGAGATCATGGCGGAGAGCGGCGCAGTATTGCGTGAAGTTGGGACCACAAACCGCACGCGCCTCGCTGACTACGAACACGCCATCAACGAACGATCGCGGTTGCTCCTGCGCGTGCATCCTTCGAATTTTCGCATCACCGGATTTGCGGAAAAGCCGGCGCTTGAAGAATTGGCTGCGCTTAGCCAGCGAACCGGCCTTCCACTGGTTGAAGATCTTGGCTCGGGCTGTCTCGTCGATCTTTCCGCGTGGGGAATCTCCGAACCGCTCGTTCGGCAAAGCATAGGAGCCGGCGTATCGGTGGTGATGTTCAGCGGCGACAAACTCTTGGGCGGCCCGCAGGCGGGGATCATCGCGGGAAAAAAGGAACTCGTGACGCGCGTGCGCAGGCATCCGCTCTTCCGCGCGCTGCGCGTGGACAAACTCACTACCGCGGCGCTGGAGGTGACTCTGGGCGCCTATCTGCGAGCTGCGTGGGACGAGATCCCCGCATTTCGCATGATTCGAACGGGCGCGCAAGAACTAAGGCGGCGCTCGGAGAATTTTCTGCGCGAACTGCGGCCCGAGCTACCGCTCGACGAAGTGGAGATGGAAATTGTGGACGGCGCATCGCTCGCGGGCGGCGGCTCGACGCCGGCCCAGGCGCTGCCCACAAAGGTGATCCGCATCGCCAGCGCCCGCTATTCGGCGGCGCAGCTTGAACAACGGCTTCGTCGCGCCCCAGCGGGCATTTCCGTGATCGCGCGCGTGGAGAATGACCGTTTGATTCTCGATCTCAGGACCGTCTTCCCCGAACAAGAGCCCGTGCTCGTCAAGACGCTCGCTGCGGCGCTGCATTGATTGCTCGCTTAACTCCTGAGAATGATTCTCGTATTGTAATGCATCCACATTGTTGGGTGTATGTGCGCCCAACATTCTAATTTCTTCCAAATGAAACTCGGATAGCGCTACGCGCGTCCTACCAAATGTTTCGGGGGAGTGGACGGATTCTCCTGGAATTTTGTGACACCCCGTGGTTGCCCGAACAATGATTCGGATGAAAAAGGAGAAATGCGAAATGAGGAGAGACCGGTGCGTCCTCGCAGGAATTGTTCTGTCATTCGGCTTAGGCACGGCGGCCGCCCAGCAGCCGACTGTTCCCCCGGGCCAGCAGCCGCCGCAACAGCGTGAGCGCACGCGCCCGCCAGCGGAACCGGCGGCGTCTCCAAGCGAAGGCTCGCAGAGTAAGCAAAAGGAACGGCCTGCAGTTCCTGAAGAAAAATCAGTGGTAACGCATCACTCCGCGCGCATCGGAGGGCAAACCATCAACTACACAGCAACAGCCGCCACGTACAACATCAAGGCGGATGACGGCACGGTGAAAGCGACGATGTTTTACGTTGCCTACACGAAAGATGGAGTGGCCGATGCCGCCAAGCGGCCCGTGAGTTTCGTTTATAACGGCGGCCCGGGCTCCGCTTCCCTTTTCACCCACATGGGAATGGGGCCGAAGCGCGTCGTCCTAACTGCCGATGGCCACGGAATGCCCGCGCCGTACACGACCGTCGATAACGAAGATTCCTTTCTCGACGCCACGGACCTGGTCTTTATCGACGCGATTTCCACGGGCTTCAGCCGGCCCGCCCCCGGCGAAGCACCGGCGCAATTCCACGGCATCATCGCGGACGCCAACTGGTTTGCCGATTTCATTTACCAGTACATTACGCGAAATGAGCGCTGGGCCTCGCCGAAATTCTTGATTGGCGAGAGCTACGGCACCACGCGTTCCGCCGAACTTGCCGGAGTGATTCAAGAGCGTCACCAAATTTACCTGAGCGGGATCGCGCTGCTTTCCTCAGTGGCGTTTTCGAATTGGGGCGCGGACAACCGGTTCGAGTTCTTCCTGCCCACTTTTACCACGACTGCGTGGTACCACCACCTCCTTCCGACCGATCTTCAAAACCTGACCGTTGAGCAGGTCGCGCAACAGGCGCGCGAATTCGCGCATGGTGAATATGCGCAAGCGTTGGAAAAAGGTGATCAGCTTTCCTCGGAAGAACACCAAAAGGTGGTCGCGGATCTCGCGCGCTTCACGGGGCTTTCGGCCCGATTTATCGAAGAAGCGAATCTGCGCGTCAGCCCGTTCCGGTGGTTCAAGGAACTCGAGCGCGAGAAACGCCGCACGATTGGCCGGCTCGATTCGCGCTTTGAAGGCATGGACGTCGACGCTGCCGGGGAGCGCAACGAGTACGACCCGAGCGAGGCTTCCTATGAAGGCGCGTACGTCGCCACGTTTCACGACTACACGCGGCGCGAGTTGAAGTGGGACAGCGACGCGTATTACACGGTCACCGCCAATGTCCGCCCGTGGGATCAAACCGGAAATACCGAAGTCGCGGAAGTTTTGCGCGCGGCGATGACCCAGCAAACCTACTTGAAAGTGCTGGTGCTTTGCGGTTACTACGACGTGGCCACGCCGTTCAACGGAATTGAAAACACGTTCGCGCACATGAATCTCGAGCCTCCGGTTCGTAAGAACGTGAGTTTTGCATACTACGAAGGCGGCCACATGATGTACATCGATGAAAAAGCGCACCACAAGCTGCACAAAGACATCGACGAGTTCATCAACGCGGGCTACACGCACTAAGAACGAGTCAGGCGACCGGCCCTTACTCCGAGCAATGTGCAACTGGACTCGATTGGGAGAAGTACGCGAACATGGTACGTCGTGCTGGCCTTCACAATTGCTAAAGGAAAGCTAAGGCGAATCGAGAAACCGCAGCCCTGGCTGCGGCGCGGGTGGGCGCTGATCCGCGTTCGGCTTGCCGGAATTTGCAACACCGACATCGAGATTCTTCACGGCTATCAAGGCTTTCGCGGTATTCCCGGCCATGAATTCGTCGGTGAAGTAGCTGAGCTGCACGGTGCTTCCCCGGAGCAAAAGAACAAGTGGCTGGGCCACCGAGTCTGCGGCGAAATCAACGTTTCCTGTTCCGCTTACGGTGATCGCTCCGCCTGCGACTTTTGCAAGCGTGGCTTGAAGACGCACTGCGCTCGGAGGACCGTTCTTGGCATCGTGGCGCACGATGGCGCGTTTGCCGAGTTTTTGACGTTGCCGCTCGAGAATCTCCACGCTGTCGAGGATTCGATCACGGATGAGCAAGCCGTCTTTGTAGAGCCCCTCGCTGCTGCTTGCGAAATTCTGGAACAAATCGACGCAGCCAATTTTCGCGAGGCGGCCATCCTCGGCGATGGAAAGCTCGCGCAGCTAATCGCACGAGTCCTGCGCACGGCCCTTCCTCGCGTCGTCATCTACGGCAAACACGAAAACAAGCTGGCGCTGGCGCGCCAAGCCGGAATTGAAGCGAAACAGATTGCAGGCAATCCATCCGACTTGAAACGCTTAAAGGACACCTTCGCACTAATCGTCGAGGCGACCGGTTCACGCACCGGCCTCGTTCTCGCCCAACAAATGGCTGAGCCGCGCGGCACGCTGGTTCTCAAATCCACATTTCAGGGCGCCGCGCCAGTCGAAACCTGGCCCATCGTAGTAAAAGAACTTACAGTCCTCGGTTCCCGCTGCGGCCCCTTCAGGGAGGCGCTCGCGTTACTCCTTGCCGGCAAAGTTGATCCGACGCCACTCATCACCCGCACGTTCCCGCTGGCCAAGGCACCGACGGCCATCCGTTTTGCCCAGCAACCGGGTGTGCTGAAAGTCTTACTGAAAAATTGAGCGGAAGCTCGCACGAGCCTCAAATTCGATTAATACAGGACGCAACGCAGGCAGCGCCGAAACCGTTGTCGATGTTGACGACGCTCACGTTCGAGGCGCAAGAATTGAGCATGCCGAGCAGGGCCGCGACTCCGCCGAAGCTTGCGCCGTACCCAACACTCGTTGGCACTGCAATGACCGGCGCCGCGACCAATCCGCCCACAACGCTCGGCAGCGCGCCTTCCATTCCCGCGACGCAGATAATCACGCGCGCCTGCGTCAATTTTTCTCGATGCTCCAGAAGCCGGTGGATGCCCGCCACGCCCACGTCATAGAGATGTTCGCCGCGGTTTCCCATCATCTGCGCGGTGAGCAACGCTTCTTCCGCAACGGGAATGTCGCTGGTCCCTGCGGAAACGACGAGAATCGTTCCCTTCCCCGTAATTTCCTGGCTCCGCTCGATCGTAATGACCCCGGAGGATGCGTGGAACTTCGCCCCGCGGTGCACGCGCTTAACCGCCGCAAAAATCTTGGCATCTGCCCGCGTCACCAATATGTTCTGCCGCGAATCCTTTTGCCGAGACATCGCGCGAACGATGTCCGCCACTTGAGCGGGCGTTTTGCCTTTGCCGAACACCACTTCCGCGAAGCCCTGCCGCAATGAGCGATGGTGATCCACCTTTGCGAATCCCAAGTCCTCGAAGGGCAAATGCTTCAAGCGCTCGGCAGCTTTTTCCGGAGAAAAAGCGCCAAGCTTCACCAATTCCAAGATTTTCAAAAGATCCTGCTGATTCATATTCTTCGACCGGCGCAAATTCTATCATCACCCAGGCATGCGGCCTCAGCTTGACTTGCTGCAACACGGCTGCGAGACTGATTCTATCCGCACGGAAATCATGGTTGATACGCAAAAACAAGTCGTCACCGTAGGTGTGACCGGGGCAAGCGGCGCCGTCCTGGCGCAGAAAACCTTGTCATTACTGGAAGCGGACTCGCGTGTGGCGCGCATCCACCTCGTCGTGACGGAAGCAGGCCAGCGGCTCTTCTCGGAAGAGATGGGCATCACCTCCGGCGACTTGAAGCAGCTCCCGAGCCGCCTTCTGAATCGCCCTGCTGCAAAAATCGAGGTTCTTCCAAACAAAGACATTGGTGCCGCGATCGCTTCCGGCAGCTACGCGGTGGACTCGATGATCGTGGTTCCCTGCTCGATGGGCACGCTCGCGGCGATCGCCAGTGGTGTGAGCGACGACCTCGTCTCCCGCGCTGCTGACGTCATGCTCAAAGAAA
>Ga0070693_100000196_pt1 | contig 28300 bp, 59 predicted proteins | sample KBSK1103metaG_FD_65472 | JGI IMG/M metagenome (GOLD analysis project Ga0070693, IMG submission 65472) | Corn, switchgrass and miscanthus rhizosphere microbial communities from Kellogg Biological Station, Michigan, USA - KBS K1-10-3 metaG | ecosystem: Host-associated > Plants > Roots >...
TGCATTCGAGCGACATACCCATTCGGATAATCGCTCGGTTTCTCGTAGACTACCCACATAGGCAGCCAGTTTTGCGCTTTGACTAACGCATGGGCTTCATTCGGCGTCATGAGTCAACTCCTCGACTAGCTGCTCTCGTATAGTATTATAATGCCGGTCAGGCCCCGCGAGGATTTGGAGGCGAGGTAAATCTGGTTTTTCGACCCAAAATCCCCACCCCTCAGAATCAATCCCGATGTGAAACATATACTCGCGGCGACGTGGAAAGTAAAGCTTTGAAATATTAGAAAGAAATGTAACTGTCATTGTTGGTCCCGCTAATCGAAGTCGAATCGATATCTTGCTGTTTGAAGGACAGTTGCTCTAGGCCATTAAGCTATAGCGGGTGATCCCCGGCCTCGGGAATAAAATTGTAGTAGAAGCGCGGCCGGTGCTGAAACTCCAGGGAGCCCTTTACGCCATCGCTCCGTCGCTTGACTATCACGAACGGGGCCGCAAAGCTAATCACTTCGAAGGCGGTGCCAAGCTCATGCGTGTCGTAGACGTTCTTCCAACCATACCGAATATCAAGGTCGTGGCGGTTAAGCGGATTTTTATTTATGTCGCTCACCAGTTCACGGCGAACGGCTTCGGTGTCATCTGTCATTGGGGGTTACCCGTGGTAGCTGGGGCAAGTTGATTTACAATCTTGTATTTTGTTGCCAGCGCGTTTTCCGCAGGCAGCTTGTTCCTGATAGCGCTTTTGTCTCGCAAAAGCACCACATTGCGTAAGAATGGCGTTCACCTGTGCATCGCAAGTTACTTGACATGATGGTTTAGCTGCGAATGCCTCAGTAGAAAGCCCGCCAAAGATGGATACTGCTATAAACAGTTGCAGAAATTTACGCATATTATGTTTCCTTTGACCAATATAGGTTTATAACGCTTAGCGCCTCAACTTGTCAAGATATTATTTACATCCATCCAAGCGCATAGCCGCTTGTGTAGCTTTCTGGCCCAGCTTTATTTCACTTATAGCTCTTCGCGCTTCTTTATTCTTCAGGTGTTCAGCATCCATAACTTGGATCGCTTTACTGGCGCATGAAAGTGATTCATGATAGGCTTTACAATTTTTTGGACCAGCGCGGTGAAGGGCTGCACTAGCGCAATCCACATACCTTTCCGCGTTGTCTGCTTGAGCCGTGAAGCTCATCCCGCATACCGCCGCTGTTACCATAATACGTATCATTCAAAATCCTTTATCCGTGTAAGCCGTGCGTCATCCTCATATATAACCGAATGAGACGTTATTTCAAATCACTTTTTTGTGAATTTTCCTTTCCATCCTTTGTTAACGGAATGGTATAACCAGTCAGAACTGATAAGGCTATTCTTTCCTCGGTTGTCATCAAACGCCAAAAACAAAAGCCCGTGCTTTCCTCGGCATCGACGGCCTTGATGCCCTTAACAAGCTCTTGAAGAACATTTGTTGCAGTTCTCACGTTCTGCAACTCGTCTCGAATATCCTGCACTTGTTCAGTGGGCATCTTCACGATTATTTTTTCAGTCATTTCTTTTCCTCATTGATAAGTTCGAGAAGGTCCTGAGCCGACAAGCCCCTCTTATAAAGTTGACGGATCGCGGCCAAGTCTTGAAACGTGGGCGCGTCCTCTTTTCCGACTCGTAAACAGTTTGCGGCTCGGTTCATAATCGTAAGATCGGTTTCATCAAGATTAGACATTTCGGTATTTTTCTTCGTAAACCACTTCCGATGCGCGGCCATAGGAATCCCCTCCGTAGAAATGCTTAGAAACAGTAAGGACGAGGTTTGTAGCCTCGTCCCTTATTTCAGTTCATTGGCGCGGGGGAAGTCTCGGGGGGCTGTGCTGGTCGCTGTTCTTGCCGGTCATATTCAGCGCGTGCTTTTGCTACGGCGGCCTCTGACCGTTCGACCATCTTGAGTTCATAACCGAAGGCTTGGCCGATAGAAGCGACGGTATGAAGGCGAGGATAGATTGTGCCCCCATCATTGACTGGACGCCGCAACTTTCGAATCGTTGCAGCACATAAACCAGTTGCTTCCGCAACTCTTGCGTTTGGGATTTTCGCGATAGCCCGAAGGCACGCAAAGGTGACCCGATGTCGTTGTATGTGGTGGTGCTCTAACACTTTTGCTTTCTTAGCCATTTCAACTTTCTCCATGTGCGGTTGTAGTCACGCGGTATAGATATAAGGTGCAAATGCGTTGTCAAGTGTTTTTTATGGCACCGCCGTCACGTATCGAACGTGACCTTCCAGGGCCACAACCTAGCGAACTACCTCTATTCTACGGCGGCTTTTATTTCGGACTCGCGACGTGGGTAGCCAAGCGAGCCTCGGCGGTATTTAGGGCTTGCATAACGGCGTCATACCCCAAATTATCATTAAGTGAAACAAGATTAGAACTATAATCTTTAAAGATTCGTTTTACATCACCCTCGTCCGAAGGGGTTATTTTATGCCCAACGATGTAAGAATAGGCACCCATAAAACAAAAACGGTATGCTGCTGGACTTGTAACATCAACACATAAACCATCAACATCTTTGGCCCAACTCCCCCGCAGCCAACGTTCTCTATTGGAGAAAATATCCTTAATCGCTAAGATAGTCTTAAGGTCGTAATGCGCTTGGGTAAGTTGACGATCTGACATGACGAAATCTCCTTAAAAAAAGGGTTATTCTTCAAAATCAAGCACACGATCTTGCGCTGCAACATCGTGCCGTTCAAGCATTGTATCGAGATATTTTCTTACCCGTTTGGTATGGGGTTTATCCGGGGCACCATCGAGCAACTTTCGGAGTTCTTTTGTTTTTCTCCGGTGACCTTTGAGATACTTATCTGAAACGCGGACTTTCATTATTCCTCCCTTTTGTTTTTTATTGAACGCTTTAGTATATACGACTTTTAATCATATGTCAACCATGATATTCGTGAGGTATCTTTTTTGTTGTTGCATATGCTCGAATTCGTTCGGCGACTGCTTTTGGAGTATTTTCATCTACTGAGGATGGGTTAAAAAGATACTCGGCCGCATCCCAAGAGATATCAAAAAATTCTTCGGCTGCATGGAAATTGAGATAGCCTTTAAAAACGACGTCAATGCTTTCTCCGGAAGGATCATAATGAAGTTTTAAGCCCGCCTTGCGAAATTCGGGGATCGTCGCGCCCCATCCTAGAGCGCACCCCGACGTTTTGCAGTGCAGCGGTTCGATACAAGTATAGTCTTCGCCCTTCACCTGCCGAATCACTTTTTCAAGGGGGACATCGGCCTTTGAGGATTTCATCCAAATGCCCATATCGAACTTTTTAGGCGGGATTTTTTCGAGAAACTTCGCGAGAGTCAATAGACGGCTTCTCTTCATTTTCTTTCTCCCTTTTCAAACTGGCTTCAACGCCAACAGAAAGGCCCGCGCTGAACGCGGCCCCCCAAGCTAGTCTAGCAATTTTTTTGTCCCCTGTCGAGCGCGGGAAGGGTTTGTTGAGAGCCCACCACGCTTCGAACAGTTCATCGCGCTTGATGGCGAGGTCATTCATTCTGCTCATTTTCGTTCCCTCTTCTTTTTTGCTTGCGCCTGTTTATATTCCAGGCTCTTTTGCTGGCGTGCCAGCCGCCGATCTTTCGACGTGCCAGGGCCTATCTTCTGTGTTTTTTTCATCTCAACTCCTTTATCTCAATAATCCATGAAGGGATTTCAACTCAACAATTTCTGCGTTTTTGAACCCCTGTTTTACTTTTTCAAGCACCCAGAGGTCTCGGCCTGAAGTCACCACACGTTTATCGACGACAACGCCGTGCGTGTGGTTCAAGTGCAGGCGGCGGTGCTGAATGTCATGGGCAGAATGCTGAACGGCGATCATGTTTTCCATCACGATTGACTAAGGTCACAAATATCCGCTATTCTATACCAATACCTGTCTCCAGGCGAAGCGTAGCGGCCTACTTTACAAAGAAATATATTACCCGGCATGATTACAATGTCGGGGACAGATTCACCATTCCACGCGATCTTGCGGTCGAATGAATGATCCATCTCACAAATCAAGTCGAAAGTTTTTTCCATGCTTACTCCTTCATTTTAGCTTATCAAAGGCGAAAAAATTCCAGGCGTCTTCGACGGCCTCGACGAGTGATGAAAATGGGCCCCGAGACTCGCCCCCGTCTTTCCAACTCCACACGTCTTTATGCTCTCGGAAAAATTTAACATCGTAGCGTTCGCATACATGAAGTTTTTTTGCGAACTCCAAAACACCAAATTCGGTTTTTGAGGTGTTGTTCATCGATCAGGGTATAGCGTTTGAAATATTTTTGTCAAGAAAACAATTAAGGCGGACGTTAATGAGGACCAGCCATGCACGCATTGAAATCGTTCCAAAAAGACGGCTCGCCGGTTCGTTCAGCGGCAAGCATCAAAGGGTAGCAGCTACCGAAGCCAGCGTAAGGGACGCGCCCCCCTCCCCCATAACCATAGCCGTTGCCGTAGCCGCCGTTGGGCGGAGCGAACGCGTAGCCGCTGCTATAAGGATGCAAAAAACGATACAGAAAACGGAATGGTCTAGGGTGGTTATGACGGTCGTAACGGTTATCGTGGTGGTCAATTTCAGCGTCGCGGCGATGCCAGCCGTGCCCGTCGTGTGTGTCACCTTGACGGCGGTGTTCCTCGCGGCTCTCAGGCTGATCCTTGTTCTCGTCTTCGGTATGGTCCTGATCCTGGCCCTCGCCGGGGTCTTTTAAACTAGGCAACAGACTGTGTTCAGCAGGTGGTTGTCCGTCAGCAAGGGCCAAAGTAACCACTGCGATGACTGTTAAGGTCAAAATAGCCACGACAATGGTAACCAGAAACGTTTTCATTTTTTTCTCAAGCTCGCCTTAACTTGCCTCATTGAAAATAGCATATAATGGGTGTGCAAAGCGAGTTCAACGTTTTCCTCTTTCGTTAACCATCGACGGGCTCTTTTTTTTGCAAGAGCCTTTTCTTTTTTCATGATGTCATTGATCCGCACCTGAATAGCCTTCAGGTGTTTGGTCTCTGCTTTGAGTTGGGTGTTGTTCATCTCGTCGCCATAAAAAGCAGTGCGCCGTAACCTACAATAACCAAGAGCAGCAGCCAAAAAATAATTTTCAGCTTTCTCCATCCATCGTCGCGGATCATGACTTTAAGTGGACAATCAGGTTGATTGCAGGCGAGGAAGGCCGCATCCCAAAAGTTATCGCCGGGAGCGTCCCCGGTGCTTTGGATTCGACCGCATTTTGGGCAGGGATAAAAGGTTGTCATTTTTTGTTTCCTCCGAAAAAAGGGGGCCGTGAAGCCCCCTTTTCCTTTTTTTTATGCCGCTTGCGCGATGGCTGACCAATCCGTCTTGGGAAGATCGATGATTCGTCCGCCGATCTCCTCAAGTTCCGTGGCCCGGTCATAGCTCTCAGGGTCTTGCGCGAACCGTGTCACGGCGTTCGCAACGCCCCAGCGCGAGATGTCGCCGCCTTCGATTAGGTAGCGCAGCACGTCGCCTTGCTCCTTTTCCAAGAGGCCGACACGCTTGCCGAGAACTTCGATGGCCTTGGCCGGATTGCCTTCAAGCCGTTGCTCAGCCGCGCCCCGTAACTTCCCGAGCACGCGGTCCAGCATCTCTTGCGAGAGAATGAACTTGATCGTGTCGCGGAGTTTCAGCAACGTGGCGTGATCGTCAGCCTTCAACGTGTCATCGGCGAGATATTCATAAACCAGTTCGCCTTCGACTGCACGGCTACCAACATGATGCTGGCGAAACCCGGAGTCCGGTATCACCATTCCATTCAGGCACGCAAGTTTTTTGATGAAGCCCTGGGCAGAAATAGCCCCTAAGCCGATTTCGGAGTTACGAATGATAACCCCGGCTTGCACAACGTCTCCGACTTTAACCTCGCCCTGTCGTGAGGGCAAAATCGCTTTGATATAGAGACGGCTTTCAGTCAGGTCACAAGACTCGATCTTCAACCCCGGATAATCCGCAAAGGCCGGAAGGACCGCGTTCATTGCGTCTTCATTTTCATAACGTAGGTAACGGTCGGATAAGAAGGCACGACCGGCAGGACCAAGGGTCCGAACCATGCGACGTTCCGGCTTTTTTGCGAACCATGTGTTCACATTTTCAGCGAGAAGCGCCGGAGTTTCAGAGCGCATACGGTCATAGTAACGACCCGGAATGCCTAAGCGGTCCCCGATCTGCCGATGGCAGTTTTCAGTGGGAGCAACTTCAGTATGTCCATTTATCGTCAGACTATTACCCTCTGCGTTCAAGCGCAGTTCACGAGTATCTGCAATAAAGTCCTTTTTAAGGGCCTTTCTGCTCTCGATTTTCTGTGCCAGTTCAACGAGAGAAATACCTGCTTTCATGATTTTAGTCTCCTTAGAACGTTCGGAATGAACGCCTAAAAGACAGATAGCATAGTTGCGGAGATTTACAAGATCACATTTTTGTGATCTTAGACTTAATTTCTTTCTCTCAGTTTCTTGAGACGTTTAAGCGTTAAATCGTCCATGGTTTTCCTTATCTTTCGAGTTCAAGACCTATTGAGTCCAAAATCTCCTTGATATTGAGCCACGTTTTGCGACCGATGTTAGGAAGACTAAGGAGTTCTCTCTCCGTCAACTTATGCAAATCGCCAATGAGAATGATGTTACACCGCTTAAATGTTGTTAACGCACGGGTGTCAAAACCATACGCGGTGACCTTGGTATCAAGCAGATCATCCATGGGCTTTTGCAGCTTCCCTTGAAGCTGTTGCAGAATATCAATGGCTTCAATGATGTCTGCATGGGCTTCGTCTAACTCGCCGCTCAAGCTTTCACTAGAATGATCGTTCTGTTCAATCTCCCGTTGTATCTCGACGCGTCTCGCAGCTAGCTCAAGCGCCGTTATTGTTTCTCTGATCTGTCTCAGGCGTTCTTCGTTTGGGGAACTTAGGTTAGCCATGTTTGATTCTCCTTTGGCGAAGATTGAGAATTTTGAGAAGTTTTGCCATTTCATGGCCCTGCCGCGCGGGAAAATTCTCAATCTTCTCAAAATTATCACGCTTGCGGCAGATCGACCAAGAACCAGAGCTTGCCTTTGCCGCTTAAGCGCGTGGATCGGATCATACCATGATCTTCCAACTCTGAGAGCACCTGATTGAGCTTCTGCCCTTTGAGGTGTCCACAAAACGCTTCGTGAATTTCGGTCGTCGTATGATTACGCTCGCCCAGGACGGCGAGAATACGCATCTTCGCTTTGTGATCGTCGTCAACGTGACCCGGCATCTGCCATCGACCATTAGCCAAGCGAGCTTCGAACGGCTCGGCATCATCCCCAAAGAAATGTCGATGTTTTTCGTAATGAACCTCAAACCATGCGCCATCGCGTTCGTCATACTCAACCGGCCGCCGCAACGAGATCACACAATCGAGGTTGTCTTCTTTATGGCTCGTGCCGCGTTGCTTTTTGTTTTTGCCGCTATGATGCAGGAACAGTAACGTCTTACCCATACGGCGCAACGTGAGCAACCATGCCTGAAGATCGTCAGACCACATGTCGCCCGCGCGACCGGCGAGACTTGATAGGTTGTCCAAAATGAGCAGATCATAGGGTCGGGCGATGGCGGCATAGTAACGCAAGGCGGCATAACTGCTAAATCTAGGTAGACGCTCGCCCTGAAGGCCGTCAGCCATGATTGCGAGGTTGTTGAGGGTCCGAATTCCGGCCGCAGCTTTTGCCTCGGCCAGCCACGTTTGGAGCAATGCGGCGGGCATCTCGCCATCGATCAACAGAACCTTTCGCCGACGCGGCGCACTCCATCGTAAGAATGTGCCGCCTGTCGCTACGGCGATGCCGATGCCTAACGCAACGTGGCTTTTCCCCAACCCGCGCGGGCCATGGATTTCCGCAGCCCCCTGCTTCGGGAGCCACGGATTTAAGATGTTCTGCGAGCGCCGGAACTTCCGCCTTAGAAAATCCTCGGCGCTCAGAATTTTAGGAACTTGAGACTTCATGATGCTCCGTTTATACGCAAAGCCGATACAATGCCGGGGATGTTGAGCCCTCGTATACGTCGTGTTTCGTGTCGTCGTAGTTGTGGCAAATTCGTCGCAAAAGGCGGTCTTAGGGTGCCTCTCAGATTATCAGAGTCATCGACAACCGTGGTGTGACCAGTATCGCATATCCCCTCGGCTTGCGCTACTAGGTGATTGAGAAAATGCGGAGCAGGCACGTCGTGAGATGCGTCTGCAACCCGTCTTAGATGGTGATGCTTTGTGTTAACGGATTTTTGAATCATCTCGGGCATTTTAGCTTCTAAATTCACGGCGGCTTCCGTCACGGCGGCGGTGACCCATGTTTTCGCATACTGTTCGACTTGAATCTCAAATTTCTTTTTCTCATCCACCCAATCTGACAGGGCCCGATTGTTAATATCCGTTTTCAACTCGTGACGTACCGCATTCATCCCTTTTTCTAAAAAGCGGATTTCCCAAGTCGCCCTTATGGCAGGCGTTGCCCGGATACCAAAGATTGTCGGCATCAGTCCTCTGCTAACCGCCCAGGCAACAAAATCTTCAGGTGTATAACGTGTGCCTATAGGAAATCTTTGCAGATAATTATTAATGTCGGCGCGTGTTGTGGAGACTACTGACATGTTTTTTCAATCCTTGTTCTGCTTAGATGACTTCGAGGGCGGCTGCTTTTTCGAGGGCGGCTGTATGTTGGCAACAGCAGCGTCTTCAATATTAGCAACAGCGCGTTCAATGACGAAACATGCGGTATCTGTTCGGTTTAGCACCTCCGTTAAGATTTTAATGGTCTGGGGAATTTTGCGAGCAAACTCGCCAAGAAGAGCGTGATTAGCGAGACGGGGATGCGCGTTGATCTTTTTCATGATCTTGTCGCACCCCCCTGTTACCATGCGCAGGCCGTTGACGACTTGTTTGATATCGCCGTCCATCTGCTTATGCGTTTCGTTATAGTCGAGCTTGTGTTTTTCTTCCGGCGTGAGTGTGGGATCGTCTCTAATCTTCTGTTTGACATAATCCTTAACCAACGACGTAATGAACTGTGGCCCAGCATAACTTTCAGACCCTTTCATCTCCTTAACGATGTGTTTGGCGAGGGGAAGCTGCTCTTCGCGCGAAATAAACTTACGTGATGAGCTTTCGGTGACGGCATTAAAAAATGCCGTCTGCTCTTTTTGGGTCGAAAACTCAGAGGGGCATCTATCATCAAAAATGTTCGGATTTCGTTCGACAGTTTTTTTACGTGCGTTGGTGACTCGTTCCTTTTGTGTGGGGGTTTCGGCTTCTATTCCGAGTTCTTCCATAATCTCGGTCAGCCGATTTGATGCTTTCAGAGTAGCAACAGCGGCCTTTATCGCACGTTGGGGCCATGGACTTTTTCGAGGAACCCCTTCTCCAAGGTAGCGGGTAATGATGTCTTCACCGCAACCGTTGCCGTTATTGAGCATTCCTCGTGCAACTTCAAAACTTTTTTGGCTTGAGAAGGCGGCACGGCATCTCGGTACAATTGTACCGAGATCGTTGTTGTCAAGTAACAACTCTGCGGCGAGGCGCTTTGTAACGGCGAACACATCATTTAGAACAGCACAAGCCGATTGTATCGCACCTTTGCTGCCGTTTTCGTCGGCCATAGCACATATCATGTCGTCATCATCCATCTCGGCGACAGGAATGTCGATAGTTTTAAGGCCCGCTTTACGACAGGCTTCGATTCGATGATGCCCGCAAGCTATTTCGTAATCATTCTTTGTGCCGGGTTTGCGTCGAGCTATGACGCCCCCAAAAAAGTCGTTTCTGTTGATAGAGTGAACGAGATTAGCAACATGATTGTCGTCGATAGGTGAGACCCCAAAATTCCGCCACGGGTTTGGATAAATGTTGGCCAGCGGAATGTTCGTGGTGGGTATAGACTTTGGTTTGGGATCAGCCATTGTGGCCTCCATCTTTTTGTCGTCCCGCCATTAGTAAATTTTTTCGCACCTGTCAAGAGGGTTAACCGAGGCGTAAAGTTAACGGCAAAAGGCTGAGAGACCAACGCAGCGCAACAAAAGTCGTAATAGTGATTTTTTATTATATGAGCTATTGACAGGTGCTTTTTTGTTCCTTATATCCCTCTTCCAAAGGACGCCCATAAGGGGCCTTTAATAGAAGATGGAGAAGGATATGGCCTACCGGAATGAACGTGACCTTGAGCGGTTGAGTTTTAAAGAACTCTCTGATCTACAAGGTAAAATTCAGAAAGCCCTTGCGTATACAAGGGAAGCTGAACGGACTACTTTAAAACAAAAGATGGCAGCCCTTGCTGAGTCGCACGGCTTTAGCGTAGCCGAGCTTTTTGGAGGTGTCAGTGGTCGTCCAAAAAACGGCAAGCCGATTGGGGCCGCAAAGTATGTCAACCCGGCCAACAAGGCACAAACATGGACCGGCCGTGGTCGTCGGCCTTTCTGGCTCGATGACTTACTCAAAGCAGGCCATTCATTAAGCGATTTTGAAATCTAACTAAGGGCGGGGCAACCCGCCCTCCTCTTTTTAAAACCCCCCGAAAAGGATTAAGACCATGATTAGCAAAGTAAATATTTCCTTTGACGTGCCTATCACATCGCTTGGCGAAGCAGTCAGTGCGTTGGTCGAGTTACTCGGTATCAGAGTCAACGACATCAAAATGCAGGACCGACCACAAAAAGAGATCGCGGCGGTTGCCGAGATCATCCCACCGATAAGACAACGGATAGACCCCGAAAAATCAAAGACGCCGCAACGCAAAAACCGAACCAACAACACGGTCAGTTTTCAAGTCGGCGACCTTGTGCCGGTTCACATTCCTGCTGGCAAGGTCGCAGTTCGAAATACGAGATATGCTAAATTGTCTGACCTAACCAGAGCACGTAGTTTGTCAGACTTGGAATGGCGTATCCCCGACGCCGATACGATTATCTGTCCCGCGCGTCGAGAAGGAGTCGCAAACTTCGAACGTGATCACGTCTGGAAAGGCGTGAGAGGCACGCCTGAAAAACTTCCAAACATTCGATTTGTTGCGATGTATGAGAGCGCGCAAGGCGGCGGTCGTGGCGCAGTTGTTGCCTATGCGCCCGTAACGAGCTTCAAGCGACGTTAAAGTAAATGGGGCCTTGCAGGGGGTCCTATTTTTTTGTATACTATCGCCCCATGAAAAAGAAACGCGTAAAGTTGACAGGGACGCCTTGTTGCGGAGAACCGTATCAGCAGCGGTCGGGCTTGTGGGTCTGTCCGAAGTGCAATCAGATATTGCACATGCGTGGTTGGGATATCGGAGGAACATATTACGCAAAGCCTCCTATAACTCGTGAAAACCCTAGCCCCGAACTCACTTCGGGATTTAGAAAAGTTCCAAAATTAGAGGAGTGAACGGATGAAAATGTTTCAAGACATAGCCGACGAGATTTTCGAAAAAGCCGACGTGAGCAAAAAGGAAAACATCGGCGTCTGGAATGAGTGCGTCGAGATTCTGAGCACAAAAATGGCGTCGCTGAGCACCATGGGGCTAACGAAGGAACGCGCCGAACTTTTTAAAAAACAGGAAGAAACGTTAGTGGAGGATTTAATTCTGTTGAAAAAAACGGGGAAGCTTCATTGAAATTCGGTTGAAAATATGGAGTCCGTTTCGATTAAGTTTTTAAGCAGATTATGCACCTCGTCGTTAGTCTTATCTTGGTCTTGGACCGTTTTTTGTAAATGCGCAATCATTCCGCGCACGATCTGCACTGGGATTAATCCGGTGGTTTTTGTTTTTTCATCAACTTCGATAAAATGATCAAGCGCGATTTGAAAGGCAACGCACGCCGATACTAATGCACCATGATTAACTTGCATCATACCGCGCGCTAAGCGCTCGGGCGTGATCGATAATTTGTTTTTAGGCATGAACCCCTTAATAAATCGAGAGAGACAACGTTGCCATTTAACCGTTGTCCCTCTCGATCCGCAGCATGGCGTTAGGTAAAATGTCGGGGATGGCGAAAAAGTGAGATCATCCCCTCTACAAGAAGGCTCATTCCTTCAGGTAGTTCACCATGGTTAGCGCCGCCTATCCCAGCCGTCAAGTTTCATTTTGTTTTGCAACCGCGAACGAGGTCCCTATGAACGGGTTTCAAAACTTCAAGTTGCCCTGCAACAACTTGTTACAATTTTTGCTTGACAAGCCCTTGACAAGCTCGGTAAGAAGTATTATAAGACCAGCAAGGTTGCACCGCGACCTCTGGTGAAGAAGCAAAAACAAACAAAAATCGCCATTCTTTCAAGGACTAAGTTAAATGAAAAAGACTATCGTAAGCGATCAGTTCTTCTCGCAAGAAGAACGAATCGAATACATCGCAACCGTGTTAAAGGGGCTTCAAATAAAAGCAGCCGATGAAGGGTGCCGCAAACTCCGACGTTTGATTGAAGCCGCAAGAGACGAAGCGTTGAAAAAGGCACTTTCTGTCGAACGTGATAAAAGACCTCTTGACAGCGTTATGCGACTGGTTAATAACGCCTGAAGCGACAAGTAGGGTTTCCCTCATTCCCCGATGATCTTGTCGTGGCTCCTGGCCCCCAAGGACCTATGCGCCCCCCAAGTCCCCCGCTGGGGTCGCGCGCAGCCCCCATAAGGTCCTTGGGGGTTTTTATTTGACAACCGATTTTCCCAGATTTAGTATGGTTACCGGAGTGTAATCCTCTTATTTTCGGGAGAATAATCATATGCACGGTGTTGTTATCAACGATGCTCCGCTCGCGAAAGCCCCGGAGATCGTCCCCCCAACATTTAAGCCGCATTGGTGGTATAAGAAAAACCGGCTTGATGCGCGGCCGGTGATCTGGTCACTTTATAATCATCCCAAAGACTGGAGTATGTCCACACCCAACCGGCTTCTGCACGCGCCAAGCAATCACGAATTTTGGGTCGGCAGCGGTAAGATGTATACCCGTCTTTATGATGCGCAGATGCAAAGCGGAAGTTGTAGCTGCCTTCATCAATCCGAACGCGGAAGATTTCAAAGATTTCAAAAAGGTCGTTTTTGGCGAGCGTATCAACACTGGAATCGCAACCATAACGCGGTGGACGCTGACCACTTCGCCGCGCACTTTATAAGCGGTCATTAAAGGAGAATGAAATTGAAAACGATTATTTTAGCGTCTGCGTTGGCGGCAGTTTTCGCCGTTCCTGTGCTTGCGGCTGATAACAGCAGCAGCAGCGCATGTCAGAGTAACCCGAGTAGCCCAGCCTGCTTGCAGCAACAGCGGCAGCAAGCAAACCCAAGCAATTCTGGTTCCTCATCTTCATCGGGTTCATCTTCTTCGTCACCAAACGTAATCAACCCGGATGCTGCGGGCGCGGCGACACCTCCCGCCTCAACAACTCCGCCGATGCCGAACCCGAATACTAAAACACAGCCACAACCGAGTAACACCAACCCATAAAAAAGAGTATTGAGTCTCCTGCGAGAAGCCCCCAACTAGCCCCGTTTTTTTAGGGGCTCTTTTTTTGCGCAAAGCATGTTTTGAAATTTTGTTTATCAATCTTATCAATGGCCATTATCGCGTAACCCATTGATCTATTCCCAAAACGCATAAACCCCATTTTCAAGTATGCTATAATGAGACGTGTCCGATGGTTTAAGCCATCGAACGCGCATTGTTCTTTCTCATATTAAATAGGAGACTACAATGACCGATACGGAACATAAACCGTATGCGACGGTCAACGCGGTGTGGCCTGATACCATACCCGCGATGACCGGCCCGGAAGCTATCACGGCGTTCAAGAGACTCTACCGTATAGCAATGGGCAGACGATGGAAAGGGAAAGTCGCCCTCACGTCTGGCCGACGTTACAACTGGACCAGACGTGTTAACGGCATCGGACCTTTCATCTTCTTTGTGAACCCGCAAGGGCATCACATGGGCGGATGGAAAGACCTCTGCCACGATCTATCGCACTTCGCCCACCAAAACATCAACCCGAAGCGGCGGCCACACGACTTCCGTCATGCCTTCATCGAAAAGACTCTGATCGAACACGTTGTCCGATCAGGGTGGCTCGAAGGAAAGTTGCGGAGGCCGGAGAAGCCCAAACCAGAGGTTGACAAGATTGATGTTCGGGCTCAACGTGTTGAGGCCAGGATCAAGACCTGGACAACGAAAGAGAAGCGAGCCAAGACGGCGCTCAAGAAGCTCCGGGCCAAGCAAGCCTACTACGCGAAGAAAATAAGCTAACTTCAGGCGGCGATCTCAGGGGTCGCCGCTATTTTTTCTATTTGTTCCTCGATCTCGTCATGCACGCCCCTCAAAATGTCTTCTTGATAGGCCCATACTTCAAAATCCCCCGGCAGGCGTTCAACCTCCATAGACTCAGTGTCCTTCTTTTTCAAAGACAAATGCGGTATCTCAACCTTCACTATCATTATTCATCCTTTCTCGTTCGTCTATTAGTGCGTCGAACAGCACAGCGATAAACTGCTCCTGAAGTAGCATCAAGGGCTGATAGGTGGGCACATCGAGAACTATATACTTGGGATCAGGATCGGCCGCGTTGAAAGCTAAGTAGGGCACTCGCACGTTAATCATTGTTATTGCACCGCAAAATAGTTCTTGACTTTGGTTAACGGTTCTGATACTATATCCGTCAGTTGGACTTATTGAGAGTCCTAACCCCCATAACATATAGAATATTGCTAGTCAAGGTCGAGAAAGGACCATGGGAGCTAGCCATGAAAAAATCAGAATTAGAGTTATTACACGATTTATGTAAGGCGGCCAACGACCCGGCGATTCCGGTTGCTGAGTTTAATCGTATATCCGATGATCTTTTTGAAAAATCAAAACCTTTCCATCAGCGCGTGCCCAAGCCTAAAAAGGTGAAGGCGGCGAAGGTGCGGCGGGGGATTGGAAGTTATTAATGAAAATAACACTCTTTCAAGTTTTGAGCGGAGTCGTTACGTCGCAATTTGGATATGCGGCGTATCATACTCATAGCGATATTTCAGTGCCACGGCCTGAATCGTTTCATGATCTGCCTACCAACGAGGTGCCTATAGTCAATCAACTGATCGACGACTTTGAAATAAATTATACGGAACTATTAGAAGAAAGAGGAATGCTTTAATGTCTGAAGAAACTATGATGTTTATTCAAACCATCTTTGGAGTATGTTTTGCGATGTCAGTCACGATTATGGCGGTTGTATCACAAATTCCATAGGAGACCATAATGAACGATACGTTATTTAAAGACCACCCATCAGACGCCCAATGCGATGTCACAAACCCGATATTGTGGGCGCATTTTTCACATCATTTTTATAGCGTATGGAAGGTTCAGCCGCTTCCGCCATGGACAGAAGCCGAAGTGGTGCAGTGGATGGACACTCGACACAACAAACTAAATAGCGATGAAATTATAGCATCTGATTAAGGGAGGTTGCGATGGAGAGACTGCTGGCCGTCGTGTTAAGCCTAATCTATCTCTTTCTGACGTGGTTTTATGGTTATCTACGGTATCGCGAAGGCGAGCGTGCTGGCATCACGCAAGGCACGGCCTTCGGGGTCGAAGCACTTTTTGGTTACTTCAAGCGGCGTAAAGTCGTTGATCTGGATACTGGTGGTAACATTTTTAGGGTTAACGACGGCGGATTGCGAGGCGAGACCTTGCTTCCGAATGAAAAGATGACTAAATAAGGGACTTCGGGTAGGTATATCGTAGCGGCGAACGAGCGGGGCTGTAACCCCCGACATAGAAACGGCGAAGGTTCGAGTCCTTCTCTACCCACCAAAATTAACCGAGTGTAGCTCAGCCTGCGCAGAGCACTTGCTTTGGGAGCAAGGGGCCGGGGGTTCGAATCCTCTCACTCGGACCAGTCTGGAGATGATCTAAAAATGACAAGTAAATTTTTAGAACATTATCTGATCTGTGGAACATATACGATGTGGATTAGGCATTGTCCAGTCGGCATACGCTACTACAACTCCGTTAATAGATTAATGCCCAACATGATCGATTTTGATTTTGTTTTACGAGAACGGATAGCAGAAACCGAGTCGTCTTTTATTTTAAACGAAGTATTACAAAGGATCGAAACCGATCCAGAGTTTCAAGACGCGGGGACCGGACGGTAAAGGTAGCAGTCTGCAAAACTGTTCTAAGTGGGTTCAACTCCCACCCGCGTCTCTCTACTTTGAGAAAAAAACAAAATGAAATTTTCTTGTTGCTTTGGAAATTTGTGGCTGACTATCGGAAATTTATTAAACGAAGATCATATTGAATTTGTCGAGGTTTCTCATTATGGGCCTGACAGCTTTGTTGACATAGAACCTTTGATAGATGCTGCTTTATATGAAACTGTTCAGGTAGAAATCGCTCGTCAGTCCGAATGGTGAGGGCCTCGGCCGATAACCGAGTGGAACCAGGATCGTAACCTGGGGCGAGCACCATGATCCTTGGTAGTAAAATGATACGCAACAACCGTGACCCGTTCAAGTATACTATGCCGGGGTATAAAGAAATAATGGGAGATGAGGAATTATTAGCGGATGCTATCTCTCAGCTTACGCGGGGGGATTTTCCCGCCTTGAATATGCTGGCAGAAATGTTGGTTCACGGGGAACTTTTTGACCAACAGTGGAGATTCCAACGCGAACAAACAAAAGACGAAGATAAGCCCCTGTGGGCAAACTGGTAAAGTCGCTTGGAGCATAAATACTCTTTTTCGAAGGAGTGTTTATGAAAGACATATATGATTATATCAAACTGCCTCTATCCAACCGCCAGGAGCATCTTAAGCTAGAGGAAGAGTGTTATTCAAGAAACGGCCAGTCAATGTATCAGAAGGGATTGTTGGCGCATGTTTTGGATACTACTGTTCCGAAGGGGCGCAAAGTTTTTATATGTCACGCGTGCCATAATGGAGAATGTGATAACCCCAACCATATTTACTGGGGCACACCGCAAGAAAATTACAACGACTATATCTCAAATGGTGGCTTAACGTTCTGTGAAAAGATATCAAGAAAATACACAAAAAAACAGATTAGTGCAATAGCAAAAAAAGCATCTAAGCTCGGATCACAAAAGGGCGGCAAAAATAACACGAGATTAAAGTCTGACGAACACAAAAGAAAAATTTCTAAATCGTTGAAGAAAGAACCCCTGTAGACCAACGGCAGAGTCAATAGTCTTAGGAACTATTCAGTGTCGGTTCAAATCCGACCAGGGGCACCACAGATTTCGGGCCGGTAGTTCAGCGGTAGTAACAAAAGATTCTTAATCTTTGTGTCGCGGGTTCGATCCCCGCTCGGCCCTCCATTAAAGGATTAATTCGATGACGCAATACATTATTCATAAATCATCGAGATACTATACGACAGGCAACGGCTATAGTGGCGTAACGTGTGATAACGCCAACATCGAGCCGGGAAAAATTTATGATAGTTTACCGGAGGCCGAAGGAGCCGCAAGAAAGATGTCAAAGTGTAATCCAGTCGGATTTGTTACTGCTGAATATAGTTGTGAAAGGAAAAAAAATAGATGAGTGATTCCCTACAAGATTCTGCCCAACAAAAACTTCGAGCCTTTGTCGAAGCTCTCGAAAATCTTGAGGACGATAAGCGCAACATTGCCCGCGACATTAGCGATAAGTATAGTGAGGCGGAGTCGGAAGGGTTTGATAAAAAGACGTTGAGACAGGTGGTTCGCCTGCGGCGCAAGAGCGCCTCTGAGCGGCAAGAGGAAGAATCCCTTCTCGATACCTACCTACACGCACTTCATATGGACGTTGAGGCCGATGAAGTGGCTGACGTGATCTTAGCCGACCCCTCTTGACAGAGCTAAGATAAATAATTATATTAAGGCCCAAATAGCCGGATCAGTAGCTCAGAGGCAGAGCACGGGCCTTTTAAGCTCGGTGGCGAGATTTCGAAATTCTCCTGATCCTCCAACAAAAAGAAAGCCATGCGAAGCGTAGAAAAGATAATCCGTGAGGTAGAAGATCGGAACAAGGCGCGGGCGAAAGCGGGTTTGCCTTTGGTTTCGGTTTCGAAAGAGATTAAGAAAATCTCCGAGGCGGAGCTTTATCAAGATTTTCGAGTTTGGCGTAAAGCCAACCCTAAACTGCGCGATAAGGTTGCCGAGGAAGTTCTGGCGACGTTCCGCAAGGACTTGCGCAACCCGACCTGGGTTCCGCGTGGCCTATTAAGTGGCGGCCGGTGGGGATACCTCCTCGCGGTTGAAAAGAAACTGGAGAGACTCTGGGAAAAAAGAAAGGAATTATGAAAAGTTTCAATGAATTTCTCGATGAGTCATCAATCTCCCGTGTCTGGAATCACACCCAGAACCGGAATGTCGGCATCATCACTGCCCATCGGGGTGAGATGAGTGACGATGAGAAACTGCACGCCAATCGCAATCTTGAAGCCGACATTCGAGATAAAAAAAAAGGTGGGGGGTTTGGGTTCATTCATGTTAAAGGTCGCTATATTGAAAATCGCGGCACGCCGACTGAGCGCACTGTTGAACACGAGCACTCTTATGTTGTAACGTCACCTGCTAACGATGGTGGTAAACTGAAGGGATTTTTAAACAAGGCCGGGGCCAAGTATGGGCAAGAATCCGTTGTTTGGAAACCACACGACCGGCCGAACGCGTCCTTTCTCTATACGTCTCCCACAAAAGATCATAAGGTCGGGGATGAAGAAGATCAAGGTCCGTTTCATCCACGCAAGATCAAGGACTATCACTCACGCCTTATGCACTCGAATAAATCATTTTCGTTTGCACACGATGATGAAGTCAAAGAGGAAACGGTTCCTGAACTTGAATATAGCTTCTGGAGAAATATGTCCCCTTTGATGATGGGGCGAGAACGTTTAATTGAGTTTTAATGATTAAGGAGAAACATCATGAAAAGTTTTCTCGTTATCGCAGCCATCGGCCTCGCTTTAGGCGGATGCAACTATAAAAAATCGGCAGATACGTATCCAGCGCCGTCAAAAGATCAGCAACCCATGACGACGACGGAACAACCAACTCCGCCTCCGCCTGTAACGACACAACCAACGCCTACAGTGCCGCCAGTGCCTAATAACTCGTCACCAACACCGACGCCAACCCCGCCAACACCGACGACGCCCTAATGCCGAGATACATCGTTAAGCTGGCCGACAAATATCTCGAATGGTCCACAGTCGTTGACGCGCCCGTGACTATTGGGATGACGAAAGAAGCTTTTCAGGCGTATTACCTCAGTCTATACGGCTCGAAGGCCAAACCCGAGCTTGAGGAACGCATGGAACGCGTCGATAAGGCAGGTTTGAGCGCTCGCAACGGTTGGACACTCGAAGACTTGATACTATCCAACCGGGCGGGCCCTCACGAAACGAGAATGACGGAAGAAGAGATTATTGAGACATGGTGTGGAGATGCTAAATCTTGACGCTTTGAAAACAGAGAGCCCGATCATGTGGGGTAAGTCGAGTGATGATTCATCCGCTTACTACGACTGCATAATCGCCGATCAAATGGTGGCCTGGATCGAGCCACGCCCGTCTTATTGTGATCGTGGCCATTGGAAAATGAATTGTGAACTTCCCGATCTTGATGCCGCCGACAGATTTCCTCGCTACTATATGAACCTCAATAGAGCAAAAGAAGAGACAGAAGATTTTTTACGATGGCGACTTTGGAAAATTCGCGCCCCTGTAGTGTAACGGTCAGCACGCGGCACTTATAACGCCGAGCCGAAAGGCAGCCGCTAGATGAGCGGGTAGTCTCGGTTCGAATCCGAGTAGGGGAACCATGATCTGGAAATTCACCATTCGAGACAAAACACCGTATCTCGATCTATGCAGAGCGATTAGAGACGCTATTTCCGAAGACAGGCTCGAAACATCCCCTCTGCGAGACTATATACAGCCAAGTTTTCGCGTTGCTTTGTGGGCCCACCTATACGCCGAGTTACACGAACAGGTTCGGGATTATGAGTTTCGATAAACAAAAATGGATGCCGCGTCTTAGGGTTCGGGAGCCGTTTCTCGACCTTTATCACATGTTACATAATATACAAAGAGGCAACATCGAACTGTCCGACATATCGGTTAATGTGCTTAAAGTGAACGACCCCGATCATGAGCTATGGCATGTCATGATACATCAACTAACAGAAATAGCAAACACCTTAGATGACGAAGAATAAACGAAAGGAATTTTATTATGAGTAATACCCTCCAAAATCAGATTCGGGAAACGTGGCTGGACATGCTGAAAACACGGGGCTCCGAACAGTGTTCGAGCTATTTGAAGCGAACCACTGAAATTGTGGTCACGCCTGCTCGCAGATTTTTATTCTGGATCATTCAAGACGAAGAGAGGGTCACGGAGACCAAATATTGCGCAATGGGGATGCTCGTTGAAGCAGCAGAAAAAGTCACCGGCAAGACCTATCTTCCCGATAGAGGAATTCCAGCAGGCGGCGTGCCCAAAGAAGTGGGCAAACTCGCAAACATCGCGGGCCTTGGGTGCTTTACAGAGCCCAAAAAAGTGGTTCGTATCCTCAACGAACATCCCGAGTGGCATCTGAGAAATTCTGGATTTCCTGATACTTGGAAACATGGAGTGTCTGTCGCCTCGTTGAATGATTCGGGATATACCTTTGATAACATCGCAACTATTATCGAACAAGTGCCACTTGTTGAGTATATCGAACCCAGCGCACTCGGTCCGCCAATGCACTACACTCTTAACCCGAGCACTATGCTTGTCACGGTTCATAAATAGGAATTGCAGCGTTCGTATAATGATATTATCATAGCCTTCCAAGCTAAAGACGCGGGTTTGATTCCCGCACGCTGCTCCACTTTATTCTTCTCTCGTCTAATGGTAGGACATCTGATTCTGGATCAGAAAACTGAGGTTCGACCCCTTGGAGAAGAGCCATGAAAATGGGATTTAAGTTTGACTCAGATGAAGGGTGGTTATGGCTCTTTCATAATAGCCCCATGGGTATAGATCACCACCATCACGCGGGAATAGAACTCATTTATAAACCAGAGAGCGTTCTCGATACCCTCGTTTTAACGCAGTTGGAGGAAGATGCGACCACTATTGTTGAATATGATTCCCCGGTTTAAGAAGGCTGGAAAGGTTCGATGGATGGTAAACCTTCATGAAGAATGGGTGAAAGTTTTAACAGGGGGCCCGTTCCCACCTTATATCGTAAGCAACGACGCGTCGCCGCTGTATTTCACCCCATACAACGTCCTCGACGATCTTGTGTTAGATCAGTTAGTCGACGACTCCGAAAGAGTCGAAAAATGGAAAGCAGTAAGTAAGTGTAATGAGAAAATTCAATTTTACCGAGATAAAATCCTTCATCGACGGAGTGAGTGACGAGTCAAAGATTTATATCGGGGTCGATTCAATCAACTTCAAAAAGCATGGAAAGTGGTATGCTGATTATTACAAAGTAATCGTCGTTCATATCGACTCTTGTCACGGCTGCAAGATTTTTGGCGAAATTGTGACAGAAGAAGATTACAACACCAACAAGAAGAAACCGAGTTACCGTCTGATGCAAGAATGTTACAAGGTGTCAGAGCTTTACCTGAAACTTGCTCCGCTAACTGAAAAAGTGATCGAAGTGCATCTTGACTTCAATCCACGCAAGGAGTACGTCTCGAACAGCATAGTTGAGCAGGCAATTGGCTTTATTAAGGGAACCTGCAACGTTGTCCCTCTGATCAAGCCGAACGCGTTCGCAGCCAGTTATGCTGCGGACAGACTTTTACGCGTAAAAGTAATATAGAACGAAAGGACTTTAAAACATGAAAGACTATCAGCAAATCTATCAGGGCGATATCTGGGTTATGAAACTGCCGGATACGCTCAAAGTCACCTTGGAAGCTGAAATTCCTCAGCGGCTTGGAAAATTAATTGTCCAAGAAGGTGAGATGACGGGCCATCACCACTATGTAGACACGGTGGAACGGAAACCCGAAACCGAGGATGACGTGGACTTCTCGGCTCTGGATATCAAGAGCTTAAAGGCTCTATTCACGAAACGGGACGAACCTCGCGCTACGTTCTATAGCGCCACGAAAGTAGCCGAACAACTGGTCAAAGAGGGCATTCTGCTTCGCGCCGATCTGGTTATTGGGCTCCTGAAAGTTGAGAACGGCCCGATGATGTTGAATCATCAGGAACACGGCTCAGTGCCGCTGTCTCCGGGTAAGTATGCAGTCGGTCGGCAGATCGAGTCGGTTGCGGGCGAGGAACGTCGCGTCGCTGATTAATCCCTTATTTGAAAAAATAAAGACATAACTCGTTTGGTTCCGGGGAAAGTAAATTTCCCCGGATTTTTTTAAAAGGAGTTAGTCGTTCCCTCAAAGGGAGGAATATAAAATGAGATATTATCGTCCTCCATATCACGGGTATCATAAACAAGATTACCACAATCATTACCACAATAATCATTACAACGAGAATAATTACAATAATTATCATAACTACAACAACGGAAATAACGGCGGCAACCAGGGCGGTCACTACCCTCCTCCTGCCTACCCGCCCCCGCAAGCAAGCCACCTTGAGTTTCGTTCAATCGACGGCAGCGGCAATAACCTTGCAGACCCATCCTTAAACTCAGCAGGTAGCGCCTTCGCGCGTGTCGGCGGCGATGCCAACGCTCACTTTGCTAACGATGACGGGCATACGCCCATCTTAGACGGGCCTAACCCGAGAGACATCAGCAACATCGTGGTAGCCAACGATCCTGACGTGCCTAATGATTTGGGTCTTTCAGGATTTATGTATGTTTGGGGTCAGTTTATCGACCATGACTTAGATCGCATGGATCAATCGATGGACCCGGCTCAAGCCATCAACGTCGAATCTCCATCAGAAGGTATAACGATTCCAGTATCTCGGGTAACGACTGATCCGGCTACTGGCACCGCTGATCATCCTCTTGCCGCTATTAATAATATTACGAGTTGGCTGGACGGATCGCAGGTGTATGGATCGGACGCCGCGACGGCTGCTAGCCTTCGAGGTGTGGGTGGTCACTTGGCGACCTCACCGGGAAATAACCTGCCTATCGTCAATGATATGTTCCAAGCTGGCGACGTGCGTGTTGCGGAGAATCCTGATCTCACCGCAATGCAAACTTTGTTCGTTCGGGAACACAACTATCAAGTCGATCAGTTAGCTCAACAACATCCGACTTGGACAAGTGATCAGCTTTATGACAACGCCCGAGCGATAGTGACGGGTGAAATTCAAAACATCACCTATAATGAATTCTTGCCACACTTGCTTGGACCTGATGCGATTGCTCCGTATCATGGTTATGATCCTACCGTTGACCCGAGGCTCACCGAAGAATTCGCGGGTGCTGCCTTCCGCTTTGGACACTCTATCGTGTCAGGCGAACTAGGACAGATCAATGAACAGGGTCAAGAAACAAACACTCAAGACTTAGCAGCCGCGTTCTTTGAGCCAGCTTCCACATTCGTAAATGAAGGTGGCGCTGACTCACTTCTGCGGGCCCTAGCGGCCGACGTGCATCCGGCGTTCGATGAGCATATCGTTGAACAACTGCGTAATTTTTTATCTGATCCCCCGGACGCCATCGATTTAGCAGCGACCAACATTCAACGCGGACACGACCTTGGTTTGGGCACTCTTAATGAAACACGCGTCGCCCTTGGTCTACAAGCCTATACGTCTTTCGCTGACTTAACGACCGACGTAAACACACAACAGCATTTGTCGGCGGCGTTTGGCGGTGATATTAATAAAGTTGATTTATGGACTGGCGGACTTTCTGAGAAGCACGCTGACGGCGCGGAACTTGGCACCACGTTCCAGACCATCATTGCCGATCAGTTTACTGCGCTACGTGACGGTGACCGTCTATACTTTGAGAACCAGGGCTTCGACCCGAAGACTTTGGCGGCGATCAAAGATACGACGCTATCCGACATCCTAGTGCGGGATACCAGCATCGATCACTTGCAACCCGACGCGTTTGTGGCAACGGCCCGTCATACGGGAACCGCTGGCGTTAACCCAACGTCAGAAGACCCGAGCCTGCCGCAACTCGTTATCGGAACGCCTGGAGCACACAACGATATACTCCGAGGCGGCCCGCAAGACGACACCATCGTTGCCGCCGCAGGTAACGGTAAACAGACGCTTATCGGTAACGACGGAGCCGACACCTTCATCATTCCGAAAGGCGCGAAAGTAAAACTCCCCGACTTCATCAAGAACGAAGGGGATCAGATACAGAAGGAAGGCGGTCAGCAAGCTAACCACCACAATCAAGTTGCGCATAACAATAGTCACTACAACGACCACAACTATAATCCCTATAATCCTTATACCGAGCACAACTATCACTATGCCGACCTTCATCATAACTGGATGCACGGATAAACTCTGACCTGGACTTCATCGCCGCATGATGAATATTCTGGTGTTGCTAATCGCCGTGCTTATTAATGTCTTGTTAATAAGCACGGCGGACCCTGGTCTTCTTATATATTACGGACTCACGTTCGCAATAGCAGTAATTCTGTATAGGTATCTTTACCCTCCGCCTGAAAGACCAGCCGCAGACGCATTAAGGGAATGTAAAAAAGCCATTTCTTCCTTAGCCATTTTTAGCGGTTTGATTAATGTCCTGGCTCTGTCCGGGGCCTTTTTCATGTTAGAAATATATGATCGGGTATTACCGAGCAAAAGCGTTCCAACGCTTCTCGGTTTAGCACTGATCGTCATCTTTCTATACAACTGTCAAGGAATACTGGAGGTCATCCGCAACCGCATTCTTCTGCGCATAGGAATATCGATAGATGGTTCTCTCAATGAGAAAGTTTACAAATACATCGTAAGAACGACGGGGGATCACAACCAACCTATTCGCGATCTTGATTCCGTTCGAACCTTTCTATCGGGACAAGGACCTATCGCGTTCTTTGATATGCCCTGGACGCCGCTATATATCGCCATCCTCTTTTTTGCGCATCCGGCGCTGGGATGGACGGCTTTGGCGGGCGCGGCGATTTTGATTTTTCTTACAGTGCTGACCGAACTAAAAACTCGTGAAGCCGTCCAAGCAACAATGAAGTTTGCATCGATGCGACAGGGCATCATCGATACGAGTAAGCGCAATGCCGAAGTCCTCATCTCGATGGGAATGATGGATCGAGTTCAACGGCTCTGGTCAGACACAAACGATCAATACATCGAGCAGCATCGAAAAGTCAGTGACGTGGCGAGCGGCATTGGAGCCATCTCTAAAGTCATTCGAATGATACTACAGTCCGCGATGCTGGCTATCGGAGCCTATCTGGTTATCTATCAAGAGGCGTCAGGCGGTATCATCATTGCGGGCTCAATCATTACTGCCCGCGCGCTTGCTCCTATCGATCTGGCGATCATCAACTGGAAAGGGTTCATAACGGCGCGACAAGCCTGGACACGCCTCAAGACATCATTGAATGCGATGCCGTCCGATACGCGGGCCGTTAGCCTGCCTGCCCCCAAGCTAAACCTCATCGTCGAAAATGTCTCCGGCTGCCCGCCAGGGCAAACAAAACCGTTCGTTAACAATGTCAGTTTCGGTTTGAAAGCAGGACAGGGGCTTGGCGTTGTTGGCACAAGTGCATCAGGGAAGACCTCGCTGGCGCGAATGCTTGTGGGTGTGTGGCCTCTGACTGAGGGACGGATCAGGATTGACGGGGCGTCGTTAGATCAATGGAGTTCGGAGGCATTAGGAAAATATGTCGGGTATCTGCCGCAAGACGTTGAACTTTTGAGCGGCTCAATCGCAGAAAATATATCTCGGTTTGAACCGAAGGCTCAGACGGACGACATTCTGGCCGCCGCGACCGCCGCCGACATACACTCGCTTGTGGTTAGTTTGCCTTACGGATATGATACGCAGATCGGCGATTATGGGGTTAGGATGTCGTCCGGTCAAAAACAAAGAATCGCTCTGGCCCGAGCCCTCTACAGAAACCCGTTTTTGATCGTGTTGGACGAACCAAACTCGAACCTCGACGCCCAAGGGGAAGTTGCTTTAAGCCGCGCCATCATGGGGGTCAGACAGCGCGGCGGGATCGCGATTGTTGTATCACATCGGCCGTCTGCGCTCGTCGCAGTCGATCATCTTATGGTGCTACATGACGGCACCGTGCAGCAGTTTGGGTATCGTGACGACTTGCTCAAGCTGATGTCTAAGGAAAAGAAATGGACTATAGCCGATCAATCAAAAGCAACATAATCATCGGCAACCTCATGGCCGCATTCTTGATCGGTGGGGTCGGCATGTGGGCGGCGAACACGAGTCTCTCGGGCGCGGTGATAAGCCAAGGGATGCTTGTGGTTGATACGAATGTGAAAAAGATACAACATCAAGCGGGCGGCATCGTTCGAGATATTTTTGTTCACGATGGGGATCACGTCAAACTAGGGGCTACTCTATTGCGTCTCGATCAGACCGTCAGCCAGTCCAACATGGCGATCCTCGACAAGAATTACAACGAACAAATGGCCCGAAAAAGCCGCCTTGAAGCCGAACGAGATGGGAAGCAAACCATATATTTTCCTCTTGATATACGCAAAAGCAAAGACGCTCAAGAGGAGGCCGCCCTTTTTGAAACGCGTAAGACGGCCATGCGCGGCCAAAAGGAACAGTTGATAAAACGGATACAACAGCTTCAGCAAGAAATCAGCGGCAACAGAGAACAGATCGATTCTAAGACGCAAGAACTTTCCTATGTCGAGAAAGAACTTAAAGGAGTTCGAAGGCTTTACAAAAAGGGCTTGTCGCCGATCACGCGGCTGACGGCCTTGGAACGAGATCAAACAAAAGTTCTAGGAGAACGCAGTCAGATCACATCAGCCATCGCTCAAGCCAACGGAAAGATCGCAGAAATCAATCTTCAGATCATTCAGATCGACCGTGATTTTTCAACCGAAGTTGGCAAAGACCTTCGAGAGACGGAAGCCCAGCTTGGCGAAGTGGTTGAGAAGCGCGTTGCAGCCCGCGACCAACTCAACCGGATTGATATAAAAGCCCCGCAGAACGGCTTTGTGCATCAATCGACGATACATACTGTTGGCGGCGTCGTCGCGCCGGGAGAGACGATGATGCTGATTATCCCCGAGGACTCACTTGTGGTTGAGTCCAAGATCGCACCAAACGACATCTCCCAAGTCAAGCTTGACCAGAAATCTTTTTTGCGGTTTACGTCCTTCAACCAAAAAACGACGCCCGACATCGAAGGCACCGTTACACGCATTTCTGCCGACGTATCAACAGAGCAAAACGGAGCGAGTTACTACACGATTAGGATTGCCATTCCCTTAAAGGAACAAGGGCGTCTCGGAGCCGTGAAACTAGTTCCCGGTATGCCGGTTGAAGCCTTCATCAAGACGGGAGATCGCACGGTGCTGGCTTACTTAGTCAAGCCGCTCACCGACCAGATGTATCGCGCGTTCCGCGAACAATGAATCCGCTTGTAGACACAGGATCGTGATGTGAGAAAGACGATGTAAATGATTCCATTACTAAACAAGATGCAAACGATGATTTGGAAACCTATATATGACAGCACTAGTCGTGACGGCCTCCTTAAAACATCAGCCTATTGGATATTGAACAACAACAATGAGTTATACGACTTTACTGTAGAACAACTATGGGAAGAATTTTCGGAAGAGAACCGAATCCAACTACAGGAGGATGTGAATAATTAATTATGATTTTCTTATTAGGAATCTTGCTTATTTTTGGTTGGGTACTTATTACCTTACAAGCTAGACAGATACGAATCCTGAATACCAGAATAAAAAATCTGGAAAATCAGCTTGACGACATGACGTGGAAATCATGGGCAAACCAATAGAATTTCGTTTTCATGTTTCGTATCGCTGGCAAGCTCAGTTGATAGAGATACGATTTAAGGGATGGAACCATTTTTATGCGCAGCACGATGCCTCTGTCACTCATTTTTTGGGTTTAGAGTTTCTCTTTGAAGAGATTGAGGACGCGGTAAGGCAAGAAATTGATGAACAAGCCAATAAATCATAGATTCCATTATACGACTGTTATCGGACCACATTTTTCAAACGTCCAACAACCTTGTCAGACAATTAATCAAACGTGGTCTCACGTCTGGACACAACTTCAAGAAGAAACAAATCGACCATGTATATCTATATCGCCAGCCCCTACTCACATAAAGATG
>Ga0070693_100000197_pt1 | contig 28292 bp, 19 predicted proteins | sample KBSK1103metaG_FD_65472 | JGI IMG/M metagenome (GOLD analysis project Ga0070693, IMG submission 65472) | Corn, switchgrass and miscanthus rhizosphere microbial communities from Kellogg Biological Station, Michigan, USA - KBS K1-10-3 metaG | ecosystem: Host-associated > Plants > Roots >...
AGAAGCGATTCTGAACTCTATGACCATTCCATCCGCGTTTATCGTACCAGCTCGACTCGTTCATCTCTCCGCGGTTGACGTCGTCATCATCGTTTTTTACTTCGCGTTGGTCCTGGCCATAGGCTTCTACCTGCGCGGCCGCGCGAACACCGGTGAAGATTTTTTCATGGCGGGCCGCGAAATGACCGCGTGGGTGGCTGGACTTAGCTTCCTTTCGGCGAATCTCGGTGCACTGGAACTGATGGGCTGGGCGGGTTCGGCCTACCAGTACGGCATTCTGGCCACGCATTGGTACTGGATTGGCGCGATACCGGCGATGCTTTTCCTCGCGCTGGTAATGATGCCGTTTTACTACATTTCCAAAACGCACTCCGTTCCGGGTTATTTAAAATTGCGTTTTGGAGAACCGGCTCGCGCTGTCTCCGCGGTTTCGTTTGCCTTCATGACCGTGCTGATGAGCGGCGTCAACATGTTCGCGATGGCGAAGGTGATGCAGATTGTACTGGGCTGGGACATCAATTTCAGCATTTGGGTGTCGTCGATCACCGTGGCTATTTATGTTGCGCTCGGCGGGTTGAGGTCGGCGATTTTTAATGAAGTGTTGCAGTTCTTCCTGATCTGGGCGGGCGCTCTGCTGATTCCAATTCTCGGGCTCTACGAGGCCGGCGGCTGGAGCAACCTGAAAGTGCAAATTGCCCAGCGGGCGTCGGATCAGTACGTTCATCTGTGGTCGGGCTTAGGTTCCTTCACGGACAACCCCATGGGTATCAACTGGATCGGCATTGTGTTCGGGTTGGCTGCGGTCATCTCGATGGGTTACTGGACGACGGATTTTCTTGTTGTGCAACGCATCCTCGCCGCCAAGGACATACGCAGCGCGGAGATGGCCCCCATCATCGGAGCGGGGTTCAAGATGTTTGTTCCGCTCATCGTCATTTTGCCGGGACTACTGGGATTGGCCGTGCTTCCGATGAAACTCGTACCCGAATCGGTGGCTGCCGTGACCGGAGCGCACAGCTACAACGACGTTCTTCCGCTGATGCTCGCCCGCTATTGCGGCCCTGGGTTGCTGGGTCTAGGGATTACCGCGTTGATCGCGGGTTTCATGTCTGGGATGGCGGGGAATGTGAGTGCGTTCACTACCGTCTGGACGTATGACATCTACCGGCCGCTAATCAACAGCAAGGGCACGGACCACCACTACGTGAATATGGGCCGGTGGACGACGGTGATCGGCGTGCTGATTAGCGTGGGCACGGCGTATTTGGTGATGCAGTTCGCGAGCATTATGGACTATGTGCAGGCGCTGTTCAGTTTTTTCATCGCGCCACTGTTCGGCACCGTTATTCTCGGCATGCTTTGGAAGCGAGCGACGGGGCCGGGCGGCTTCTGGGGATTGCTCTGCGGCACGGTATCTTCCGTCAGCATGTGGGCTTGGGTGAAAGCAGATCCATCGGCTCTGCGTTATGTGGCGCTCTCGCCGCATGCTAAAGCGCTGGCACAGGATATGTTTCAGGCGCTGTGGTCTTTTCTCGTTTGCGTGGTCGTGACGGTTGTTGTGAGTTTGGCGACGAAGCCCAAAACGGACGCGGAGTTGACTGGCTTGGTTTACGGGTTGACGCCAGTTCCGTCCGTCGGAAGTATTCCTGTGTATCAGAAGCCTATTTTCTGGGCGGGTGTGGTGGGTGTCGTGTTCTTCGTTCTGAACATCTACTTTTGGTAGCCCCCGGAGGTCGGAAGCATGGTTTCTATCTGGTTCTTTATCGGGTTATCGTTGCTGGTTAATGGAGTGCTGATTTTCGGCGCGGGCCTGTACGAGTTGTGGAATCCGCCTGCCCACCCAACCGTAGAGCTTTTCAACTTGCACGCGAGCGTTTGGTGGGGCGCGCTGATGACTGTGATAGGCGCGTGGTACTGCTACCACTTCAAGCCGGGGCAGAAAAAGGCCGGATGATGGAGAATCGCCGCGTCGCTTGCGATTGTTCGCAGGGATTCGCAGCTCAGTTTGCGGAAGAAGATTTGTTTTCGGCGAAGATGGAATGCAAGGCCGGATAAATCCGGCGATAAGTTTGATAGCCGCGCTGCATAACGGCGCTGGTTTCGCGGATCGGGCCGACGACTTTCGCGACACGCACGGCGGCGTCGCACGCCTCATCCACACTTTTCCAGCATCCTGAGCCCACGCCTGCAAGAATCGCGGCGCCATAGGCCGCGCCTTCTTCCGCTTTTAAGATTTCAACCTCGTGTGCGTAAACATCCGCCTGGATTTGCTGCCAGAGCGGCGAGCGAGCGCCTCCACCGCCGAGGCGGATCCGTTCAACGGGAACATGGATCTCGTCGAAGATCGTGAAGGTGTCTTTCAGGCTGTAGGTTACGCCTTCGAGGACTGCGCGGATAAGGTGCGCGCGCGTATGAGATGCCGACAGGCCGACAAAGGCGGCACGCGCGAAAGGATCGAGATGCGGCGTGCGCTCGCCCATCAAGTAGGGCGCCCAAAAGGCTCCCTCGGAGCCCGCTGGAACAGTGGCGGCCTCCGCGGAGAGTCGTTCATAAGGATCGCGGCCGTCGTCAGGTCCGGCGCCAAAACGATCGCGGAACCAGCGTAGCGAGAGGCCTGCGGATTGCGTGACGCCCATGACGTGCCAGCGACCGGGGATGGCGTGGCAGAAGGTGTGCAAGCGGCCTTTGGGATCGAGCGAAGGGCGATCAGTAGCAGCAAAAACGACGCCGGAAGTTCCGATAGTCGCGCTGACGACTCCGGCGCGCGTGATGCCCATGCCGACCGCACCGGCAGCTTGGTCGCCAGCGCCAGCGACAACGGGAGTTCCGGGGCGAAGACCCGTTGCGTTAGCTCCGGAGTCGGAGAGCTTGCCACAAATTTCCTGCGATTCGTAAAGTTTTGGAAGAAGTTTTATGTCGATGCCTGTTTTGCCGAGCACTTCGCTTGACCATGTGCGATGCGTGACGTCGAGAAACAATGTTCCCGAGGCGTCCGCAACGTCGATGGCGGATTCGCCGGTGAGGCGCAAGCGAACGTAGTCTTTCGGCAGCATGATTTTGCGGACGCGCTGCCAGTTTTTGGGCTCGTTCTCGCGGACCCACAAGAGTTTGGTGAGCGTGAAGTTCGTTAACGGGGGATTGCAAGTCAGCTGGATGAGGCGATCGCGGCCGATGGTGCGCTCGAGTTCCCTCGATTGTGCTTCGGTGCGCTGGTCGCACCAGATTAGAGCGGGTCGGATGACTTCATCGCGTTCGTCGAGCAGGACGGCGCCATGCATCTGGCCGGAAAAGCCGACAGCGGCGATGGATTCAGCGGCGAGGCCTGAAGCTTGCAGCGCTTTGCGAACCGCGAGAGCCGCGGCGCGCCACCAGTCGCGTGGGTCTTGCTCGGCCCAGCCGGGTTGCGGGCTGGCGAAGTTGGCGTGCTCTTCCGTGCCAGAGGCGAGGACTGCGCCGTGCTCGTCGAGGATTACGGCGCGGGTTCCGCTTGTGCCTACGTCGATACCGAGGATCGGAATACCGCCTCCTTTTTACAAAAGACTTGCCCGAAAAGTTGTTTCCGCCACCCTCATGATGAGGGGAGAATTATTTCCAGAAACCAGGAGAAGAAAGCGGAGCAACCGGGTTCCGTGAACGTTCACGGAGCCCATTTAAGACCAGGCGCATGGGCTTGTCAACGCGCCAGCCGGAAGGACGCTGGCCCAGCAACGCGATTGACAAGCCGCGGCACCGAACACACAATGCCTGCTCCGAAACTTTCCCAGGCTGGTTGAGAGTGGAGCGGCGAGGAGGCCAAATCATGAGCGGCGCGAGGAGCGATGAAGATAAAACTATTGATCGCAGAAAATTCCTGGGTAGATCCGCGGCGCTGATTGCGGGAAGCGCGGCGCTGCCGAGTACGGCGCTTTCCTATGAGCGAATCGTGGGCGCCAACGATCGCATTTCGCTGGCGCACATCGGAACCGGAAGCCGCGGGGATGATTTAGCCTGGATCGCGGCGCAACTGAAAACCAGCCAGAATGCCGAAATAAGCGTGGTGTGCGATTTGTGGAAGCTGAACCGGGAGAAAGCGGCGGCGAAGAATACCAACTATTATGGGCGTGCGCCGCGAACATTTCAGCATTTGGAAGACGTGCTTGCGCTGAAAGACGTGGACGGAGTGATCATTTCGACGCCGGAACACGCGCACTCGCCGATTTTGAAGATGGCGATCGAAGCAGGCAAGGACGCGTATGTGGAAAAGCCGATGGGCAACGTGTTGGCCGAGGTAAAGGCGGCGCGGGACACGGTGCTCAAGAGCGATCGCATCGTGCAAGTGGGCACACAGCACCGAAGCGAGCCGTATCCAAGAGCAGCGCACGATCTTGTGCAGACGGGCGTGCTCGGAGATGTAAGCAAGGTCGAGATCGTTTGGAATTACCATGGGGCGAGATGGCGCGGGCGTAAGGAAACGAAATTGATCCGCGAGGCAGATACGGATTGGCGGAAGTGGCTGCTGACGAAACCCTTTCGGCCGTTCGACGCGAAGCTGTATTGCGAGTTTCGTTTGTATAAAGAATTTTCGAGCGGCATTCCCGATCAATGGATGAGCCACGCGATTGATCTGGTGCATTGGTTTATGAAGGATAGTTTTCCCCGCTCGGCGGCGGCACACGGCGGGATTTTTGCGTGGCGCGATGGACGCGAAAACGCCGATACGTTTCAGGCGCTATTCGAATACCCCAAGGGTTTTCTGGTGAGCTACGCGACGAGTTTTGGCAACGACGCGCCCGCTTCAACACGTTACATGGGGAAAAAAGCAACACTCACAAATATCGGTGGAGAGGGCAGCCCGCGTTACGAATTGGTCGAAGAAAAGGGCAATCACGAGGACGACGCGGAGATCGACAAGAAGCGCACGGCGAAATACGTTTTGCTTCCCGGCCAGACGGGCCTTCCGCCACAGGGCATCGACGACAGAACGCTGGAGCACATGACCAACTGGTTCGAATGCATGAGATCGCGGCAGCAGCCGCATTGCACGGTGCAGGATGGGTTCGCGCACTCGGTGGCCAACATGATGGCGACGGAGGCCTGCTGGTCCGGCAAGAAACAGTACTGGGATACGGCTAGGGAAACATTTAGCGATCGGGCGCCTGGGAGTTGAGTTGACGAGCGTCGAGCGGAGCGCGGGGAACAGTAGCGATTGGGCGGAATCAGGAAAGAAACTTGATGGTCTGCTCGATCAAGCGTGAAGTGGGACCGTAGGGCTCGCCGGAAGCATCGAACTCCATCGAACAATAGCCGGCGTAATTGCTGGCTTTCAGAATATCGAACGATTTCTTCAGGTCCACGTTGAATTGTTTACCGTCATCATCCATCTCGCCGTCTTTCACGTGGCAAATATTCAAAGCATGCTGGAACATCGCTGTTAGCGCCCGATAATTGAAATCGGCATCGCCGGTCAGCATGGAATTTCCGAAGTCGGGCAAAGCGCGAAGATACGGGTGATTGACGGACTCAATGACTTTGACGAGGAGGAAAGCGTCCTCGCTGACCAAATCATCGTTCTCCAGGGTGACGACGATATTCTTCCCAGCAGCGTATTCCACCAACTGTCGGAGGCTTTCCGCCGTGCGCTCGACATCCGGGGATGAGTTCCTCGCAGTTGCAATGTGAGTGCGAATGCCGGGAGAGCCGATGCGCACCGCGACGTCCACCCACTTCTTTGCATAAGCCACAGCGTCATACCGGGCGTCAGCGTCGATATCGTAGAAACTTTTCGCCGCGCCAACGGCAATGTTTACAACGCGGACTTTTGTCCTCTGCAGAATTTTCCGGAATTCATCGAGATAGTCCGGCTGCGTGGAGGTGAAGTGACGGTTGTGAGGCTCAATGTTATGAATTTTGAATTTCTCGGCCACGTGAGCCGGAAAGTCGAAGAGGTTCATTCCAGGCAGGCTGCTATCGCGATCGCGATTGTCAGGGCTCACGATGTAGGCCCGAAACGGATAGGACGCGATGGAGATGCGATCGCGAGGGGCGGCGGGAAACAAGATGTGCGGCTCGGAATCGGGACGCGCCAGCGCATTGGGCACACTGGCGGCCGCAACCCCGCCGACTGCGAAAATAGACAGCTTTTCAAGAAACGCGCGTCGAGTAGGTGAATCCATTCGTCGAATTTATCCTTCATGAAAGGTGGTGCAGGGAACAGCTTATCACTTCGGGGAAGATGGCTGGCGCTTCGCTCGATACCGGCCGCTCGGCATATTTTCTTGCTGCCGCACGGTACGAGATTGAGTGGCGCGCCCGGCCAGACTCGAACTGGCGACCCTCTGCTTAGAAGGCAGACGCTCTATCCAACTGAGCTACGGGCGCATCCTTGGCTACTCTTCTCATTCTACTGCTCTTGCAACGCTAATTCGAGTTCGACTTCTTCCGAAATTCTTGGAGCACGAACCTTACTTGGTTTATACGCGACGTCATGTACTCCAACTGTGTAAACCAAATTTGCAAATCTTTAATCCGCCCCTCGTGCGACAACGGAAAGCCTCCTCTTCTTAAGCCTCGTCTTTTCAAACCTCTTTGATTTCATATCCGAAATAAATGCGGGACGTACCAGCGTGCGTAGGTTGCCAGCGGCGGAACAATGCGTCGTTAGCGCGCCTGTTCTTCTTCGTTCTCGTCATCAAATTCCCTGCTCTAACGCGGGAGGCCGATACGGCGCACAAGGTCTCGAAAGCGCGGATCGGAGCGGAGGGGATCGAATCCCGGTCTCAGGAGGACACCCGGATTAAATCGCTCTTCGTAGCCTTTTTCGAGCCAATTCATGGCCTGATCCGTATCACCGAGAGCCGCATAGATCACGGCGATCTCCGAACCATGCGAGTAAATAGAGTTTGATCGCTTCTTCAAATCACTCAATAGCTTTATGGCTTCGCTCCTCTTGCCGGATGCAGCGTAGGCGCGAGCAAGATTTGCCATGATCGTGGGGCTTCCCCCGGAAAGCTCCGCCGCTTTTTGCAGTTCTGCTACCGCTTCGTCGTTCATGTGTTTCTGGAGGTAGGCCTGGGCGAGTTGATTATGTGCGAGAGCGAAATTAGGATCCATTTCGATCGTCTTGCGGCTCTGTCGAATCGATTCGTCATAAGAATGCGCAAGAACAAGAAGCTCCGCCAAATCGGCGTTAATGATCAGAGATAGCGGATCCAAGTTCTCCGCTTTTCTCATTTCCACGATCGCTTCGTCATACCTGCCCAGCAGACTCAAATGCCAGGCATACCAATGGTGGGCGGTTGCGTAGCTTGGGTTCAGTTCAATAGCCCGCCGGAATTCTTTCCCGGCAGAGTCAAAATCCCAGTCGAAACCATCCAAGCAGAATGCAAGCGAGTTGTGGGCTTCGCCGAGCGTGCTGTTCAATTCCACAGCTTTAATCGCTGCGGCCTTTGCTTTTGGGAGTGCCTCCTTGGAAGTCATCACCGCATACTGCCAGTCTCCCAACAAGGAATAAGTGTCGGCTAAGCCAGAATAAGCTTGGGCATATTTCGGGTCCTCGTCGGTGGCCTGATGGAAATAAGCCAGAGCGACTTTCAAACCATCCGCCGTTCTTTTGTTCCAGAAATAGCGCCCTTTGAGAAAGGACTCGTACGCCTGCGGATTAACGAGCTTGACGTTTTTCAGCGCGGCTTGTTCTTGTGGATTCACGTTGATTCGAATCTGATCTGCGATGGCTCTGGCCACCTGGTTCTGGAGCGCCAGAGTATCCCGCAATTCACCCTGATAGCTCTGGGACCATAAGTGCTTGTCAGTGGAGGCTTCAATCAACTGCGCTGTGATGCGGACCTTGTCGCCGGAACGGAGCACGGTACCTTCGACGACGGCGTCCACATTTAGTTCGCGAGCAATCTGCGGCAGAGGCTTGCGCACGTGTTTATAAACCATCACTGAGGTACGCGAGATCACACGCAACGCACTGATCTGGCCGAGGTCCGAAATCAACTCGTCGGTCATTCCATCAGCGAAGTAATCCTGAGACGCATCGTTCGAGAGGCTTTCGAGCGGTAGGACAGCCAACGAGCGAATGACAAGTGACGGGCGGTTCCAGGAATGAAGCTTCCAGGCGGAGAGAGAAACCACCAGTAGAAGGAGCACCAAGGCGGATACCTTCCATGCAGGTGACGACAGAAAATGCTTGGGCATCGCGGGTTTGCCAGCCAAGTCCCCGCGATCACCAGCTTCTGCCATGGGATGAGGAAGAGTGGCGAGTTCCGGGCTGCGAGCTGGAGCTGTATCGACAACGTTAACGTCGGCGAGGAAACGGTAGCCGCGACGAGCAACGGTTTCCACAAAGCGAGGACTCTCGGCGGAGTCGCTGAGGGCCTCACGGATTTTGCTGATCGCTTTGTTGAGACCATGGTCGAAATCCACGAAAGTGTCCGCGGGCCACAGTTTCTTCTGAAGCTCCTCCCGAGTCACGACCTCGCCGGGATGCTCAAGCATCATCGCCAGGAGTTGGAAGGGCTGTTCCTGAAGCCGTACTCGCAGACCGTGTTTCCGCAATTCGCCGGCGCGAAGATCCAGTTCGAAAACTCCAAAACGAAGCCGCCCGTGGAGGTGAAGGTCTTCTTGCATGGAAAGATGAATGCCCAGCGAAACTGAGTGTACCACCAGCGAGAGCTCGCAGGAATCCTAGACGGGGACATCTTTCCATAAGTCTTTTATAGAGAAGAACTTCCCAGGGGACCGCCATTCCCACAGGAAAGAACTGCCTGTCCATTGCGTCGATCTCAAGCGCGAACAATAGTGATGCTGCCAAGCAAAGTGCTAGGCCGTTTTCGGTCTCAGGGGGTTCAATGTTCGAGCACAACCAGCTTCCGAATTTTGAGCAGGACGTGCTGCCGCATATTGATGCCGCCTACAACCTCGCGCGCTGGCTGACGCGCAATGAGCAGGATGCCCAGGACGTAGCCCAGGAAGCATACTTACGCGCTTTCCGATTCTTTCCCGGCTTCCGCGGCGGCGATGCGCGTGCCTGGCTCCTGAAAATTGTCCGGAATACCTTCTATGCCTGGTCGCATGGAAACCGGCCACTGCAAGATGCCGCCGAATTTGACGAGAATTTTTTCCCGCCTGATTCTCACGCTCCCAATCCAGAAAAAGTTGTCCTCCAAAACGACAGCGACACTCTGGTCCGAAAAGCGCTGGAGATGCTTCCGTCGACCTCCCGTGAAGTTCTCATTCTGCGCGAACTCGAGGGGATGTCCTACAAAGAGATTGCAGATATCACGGGCATGCCTATAGGCACCGTGATGTCGAGCTTGTCGCGTGCGCGCGGCCGTCTTCGTCAAGTTCTGGCAACCCTTATGGATAGAGATCCAATGCCAAGTTCACTGCGAATCGTAGATGTGAACGCATGAGTGCGTGGGTACGAAAGTCGCAGATATGCAGTCATTGTTGCGGCGCTGCAAACCTCGAGCTTATTTGTTTTTCGGTCATGAATTGATCCGGCAAGAACGCTTGATGAGCGAGAAAGACGGATAGAGACGTCTCCATCAGTTTCTTCGCCACGCCGGTACGCCGAGAAAAGCGCTCATAACTTGGCGACCGGCATACTGACAATTTTATTCCCGCCTCCTAAACATACCTGGATATGGGAATATGATGAGCGGAATGAATCCCATCGAAACACTTGGGCTCGCCCTCGGCGCCGGATTCTCCTCGGGTCTAAATCTCTATGCGACAGTCGCGACGCTGGGACTTCTGGAGCGCTTCGGGGTCATCCATCTTCCGCAGTCACTCCACGTGCTCTCCCATCCGGTGATTCTGGTTGTTGCCGTTGTTCTTTACCTAGCTGAATTCTTAGCCGACAAAATTCCCTATGTCGATACAGTTTGGGACGCAATCCACACTTTTATTCGCCCGCCCGCTGCGGCTCTGCTTGCCTATGGTGCGGCGGGGGCTGCTCCTGCGGAGTGGCGCTGGGCCGCTGCGCTCCTTGCTGGAAGCGTCGCGCTCGCCTCGCACGGCACGAAAGCAAGCGCTCGCGCCGCGGTCAACACCACGCCGGAGCCGTTCAGCAATTGGGCTTTGAGTTTCGGAGAAGACGTCTTGGCCGTTTGGCTGACGTGGATGGCTACGGTGCATCCCGTCGCAACTACAGTCATCGTCATCGTACTCGTTGCAGTATCTTTGTTCTTACTCTTTCATCTCTTTAGGTTCGCGCGCCGGGCGCTGCAGCGCTTGTTTGCGATTTGATTTTTCAGCTACTTCAAATACGTAGCCAGCCAATCCAAAAACGTTTTGTACCAGAATCGGCTATTTTGCGGCTTCAGAACCCAGTGGCCCTCGTCCGGAAAAATGACCAGCTTTGACGGCACGCCCTGTCTCTGCAATGTGTTGAAAAATTCCAGTGACTGAGTATAGGGCACTCGATAGTCCAGTTCGCCGTCGATCACTAACGTCGGGGTTTTGAATTTTCCCAATTCGGCCGCGTAGGTCATGGGCGCCCATTTGTGGTAGCTCTCGGGGTTCGTCCACGGCGTGCCCTGCATATCGTGTTCTTCAAACCACAACTCTTCCGTGGCGTACATCGAATTCTTATCGTAAATGCCGGCGTGGCTGATAATTGCCTTGAAGCGCCCCGTGTGCGTTGCAATCCAGTTTGCCATGTATCCGCCGTAGGATCCGCCTGCAGCGGCCATGCGCGAGCCATCGACGTACGAGTATTTTTTCAACACGAAGTCCACGCCGTTCATCACGTCCACGTAGGCTTTGCCGCCCCAGTCATTGGTGATCTCGTCCGTGAATTTCTGGCCGTAGCCCGTCGAGCCGCGCCGGTTGATCATCAGCGACACATAACCAGCCGCGGAAAAAACCTGGGCGTTCCACCGGTAGCCCCAGGCGTTCGAGAACATTGTCTGCGGCCCGCCGTGCAGCACCACCAGTAGCGGATATTTCTTGGTCGCATCAAAATCCGGCGGCCGGATCAGCATGGCCTGAACCTTTGTTCCAGCTGCGCCATCGAACCAGAACGTTTCTGGATCGTTCATTTTCAAGGACGCGAGGATGGCATCGTTCTGATGCGTGATCTGGCGCACGCCGCTTCCATCGCTCGAAGCCGCAAAAATCTCGGCCGGCATGGTCAGGCTCGCGCGCTCGAACACCAGTGTTTTGCCGTCGCTGCTCAGTGAGATTCCCAGGTTGTAGCTGTTCGCAATCAGCTTCTTCGGCCCGGCTCCCGCTCGCGGCGCCATTGCATATATCGGCTGAAGCGTTTCGTCTTCCGCGGTGAAATAGATGGTCTTGCTGTCCGCAGACCATGCCAGTTCGCCGGCGCTGCGGTCGAAGCTTTCGGATAAGTTCTCGATTTTTCCAGTCGCACGGTCGTAAAGCATCACGCGCCAGCGGTCAGATTCGTACACCGGCGTCATTTGCGCGTGAAAGACAATGTACTTCCCATCCGGAGAATAGGCCGGCGCGCCGTCAAATCCCGGCTGCGTCGTGATTCGTTTTACTTCGCCGCCCGCGACCGGCACGACAAACAAATCCCCGTTCGTGCTAATCGCCTCCACAGGATCCGTTACGGCCGTAAAACAGATTTCCTTTGAGTCTGGCGAAAAGTTTAGATCGCCCGGACCTCCGCGTTCATCAGGAGGCACGTCGTAGTTTGCGCCCGGCGTCAGATCGCGCGGGGCCGCTTTTTCGTCGGCGGGTACTACAAACAAGTGACTGCGCTTGCCATCATTCCAGTGCGTCCAGTGGCGGTAGAGAAGATGTTCCGCGACGTGCGCTTTCACTTTGTTTTTTTCTTTTTCCTTGTCACGCGCCCCATTGCAAGCATCGTCTTTGCAGTCCGGATAGACGCCCGACGTGAAAGCAATCGTCTTCCCATCCGGCGACCACTTCACGATGTCCGCGCCCGTTGAAATACTCGTTAACGGTTTTGCTTCGCCCCCATCCATTGAGAGCAGATAAATCTGCGAGTCCCCGCTCCTCGACGACAAGAAGGCAATCGTCTTTCCGTCCGGCGACCACATAGGCGATGAGTCACGCCCGCTCTGCGTGAGTTGCAGCGATTCTCCGCCCGCCGCCGGCACAATCCAGATATTGCTCGCGTTGCGGTTCGCATCGATATCCGGCGTTGTCACCGTGTACGCCACCCATTTACCATCGGGCGAAACTTGCGCTTCTCCCACACGATGCATTTTGATCAAGTCGTCAAATGTGATGGCATGCTTTGCCGCTTCTTGCGCGTGCATGCAGGCTTGAGAAATGAATACCGTCACAGCGGTGAGGCTGCACCGCAGAATGGCCCGTTTCATCGCATTCCCTCCTCATGCTGCACTGCGGCCAGCAAATTCTCATGCGAAACTTTGCATGATGTCACGATTCCTGTGCGATTCCAAGCGCACGCGGAAGTTCGTTGCGAGATTCTGCCACCGCCGCGTTCACCTCGGGATGGACTGGGCGAGTCTGCTACAATCGCTCAAGCAGCAAGCATGTCAAACGACGCCGCTCTGTTTCCGCGCAGCTTTCACAAGGCGATTCCTGTCGCCGTCCGTGCCGAAGGCTGCTGGCTCTTTTCCGCGGACGGGCGCAAGTTCCTCGACGCGGCAGGCCAGGCAGCCGTCGTGAACATCGGCCACGGTGTTCCCGAGATCGGCCGAGCGATGGCTGAGCAATCCACGCAACTGGCTTTCGCGCACACCTCGCAATTTCATTCTGCGCCGGCAGAGAGACTTGCCTCTCGGCTTCTTTCGCTAGCCCCGCCAAATTTTCAAAATGGCGGCCGCGTCTACTTCACCTCCGGTGGATCCGAAGCCACGGAAACGGCCATCAAGCTCGTCCGGCAATACCATATTGAAAAAGGGCAACCCGCACGATACCGAGTTCTTTCCCGGAGGCAGAGCTATCACGGGAGCACTCTTGGCGCCATGACCGTCAGCGGAAATGTCGCTCGGCGTGCGCCCTATCAGCCATTGCTTGCTGAGTGGGGCCACATCGCTCCTTGCTTTTGCCGGCACTGTCCGTTCGAAAAGACGTTTCCGCAGTGCCATCTCGCGTGCGCCGATGATCTCGAAAGTGTTCTTCAACCAAACGATTCATCCACTGCCGCTGCTTTCATCTTCGAGCCCGTCGTCGGCGCAACACTCGGTGCCGCGGTGCCGCCGGAAGGATACGTCGTGCGCATCGCGGAGATCTGCCGCGAGCGCGGCATTCTTCTCATCGCTGATGAAGTAATGACCGGCATGGGCCGCACCGGCAAGCCATGGGCTGTGCAACACTGGGGCGTCGAGCCTGACATCATTCTCACGGGGAAGGGAATTGCCAGCGGCTATGCTCCCCTCGGCGCGGTTCTCGTCGCACCCAATGTCGTCGAGGCTTTTAAAAGTGGCAGTGGCGCGTTCAAGCACGGCTTCACTTACCAAGCCCATCCTGTAGCCACTGCCGCGGGCAACGCCGTTCTCGACTACATCGAATCGCACCAACTTTTCGGGCAGGTCGCTCCCGCTGCAGAATTGTTGCGCACCGTCCTCAGTCCGCTTCAGTCCCATCGTCACGTGGGCGATATCCGCGGGCTCGGTCTTCTCATCGGCATTGAATTCGTACGCGACAAGTCCACGCTTGCGCCGTTCGATTCCTCCCTAGCCATCGCTGAAAAAATTTGCTCGGCCGCGATGGAGGAAGGCGTCCTTGCCTATCCGACACAAGGTTGTGTTGATGGGACCCGGGGCGATCACATTCTTCTCGCGCCGCCTTTCATTATTACGCCCGACGAATCAGCCTTGATCGCCAAGGCGCTCACGTCTGCACTCACGAAAGTATTTCCCGATTGATGTGTCGCTGTTTTGCATATTTCTAGCGTAATCTAGTCGTTCATCTCCCAGTGGAGCAAAGTCGACAATGAGTTATCTGTCTTTCAAGTCTGCAATCCTGCTCTGCACAGGCCTCCTCACAGCATTTTTGCTCCCAGCGCAGGACAACCCTGGCACGAAGCCGCGCGCGCGCGATCTCGGTGTTCCGTTTGACGGCAAACCTGGTCCGCTGAACGCCATCACGGATGTTTCCGGCGTCACCGTTGGCCATACCACGCTGATCTCCGGCGAAGGGAAACTTCAAATTGGCAAAGGTCCGGTACGCACCGGAGTGACCGCGATTCTTCCCCGTGGAACGAAAACGATGTCCGATCCTGTCTTCGCCGGCTGGTGGTCGCTCAACGGCAACGGAGAAATGACTGGCACGACCTGGGTCGAAGAATCTGGCTTTCTCGAAGGCCCGGTGATGATCACCAATACACATAGCGTCGGAGTGGTTCGCGACGCCGTGATCCAATGGCGAGTCAATCATGGGCAGCCGGATCCGACAGGCTATTGGTGGTCGCTTCCCGTGGTCGCCGAAACCTGGGACGGCTGGCTGAACGACATCAACGGTTTTCACGTCAAGCCGGAGGACGTTTTTCACGCCATTGACTCCGCGTACGGCGGCCCTGTCGAGGAAGGCAGCGTCGGCGGCGGCACGGGAATGATTTGCAATGAATTTAAGGGCGGCATCGGGACTTCTTCGCGCAGATTCGAAATCAAGGGCGTCAGTTACACCCTGGGCGTGTTAGTCCAATGCAATTACGGCCGCCGGCAGAATCTCCGCATAGCAGGCGTTCCTGTAGGCGCGGAGATTCCTAAGGATCCCGCCTATGCCTCAGCTTCATTTGGCGGAGTCGAGCGCGGCTCGATTATCGTCGTTGTCGCAACAGACGCTCCTCTTGTCGCGCACCAGTTGAAGCGCCTGGCGCGCCGCGTCTCACTCGGGCTCGGCCGCGACGGCAGCACGTCCGGCAACGGCTCCGGCGACATATTCATCGCATTCTCCACCGCCAATTCCGGAGCCGCCGCTGCCGGCCATCTCGTCGACCTTAAAATGCTCCCCAACGATCTTCTCGAGAACGTGTTTGTTTCCACCGTCCAAGCCACGGAAGAAGCCGTGATCAATGCCATGGTCGCAGCCGTAACCATGACGGGCATGGAAAATCACAAAGTTTTCGCGCTTCCGCACGACAAACTGCGTGAAGTTCTTAAGAAATACAACCGCCTCGTGGAATGATGTACGGCAGCCATTTTTCACGACTCAGGCCGCGAGCGGAAACGCGGTCCGTAAGATGGAATCTCCGTCTTACCAGGCGCGCACTGCTGATTTTTTCCATCCTGCTCTTGTTCTGCTCCTGTTCCTCTCCTCCGTCGCCATCGCTCGCCATCACTCACGTCACGCTCATTGACGCCAGCGGCGCCGCGCCGATGCCCGACATAACAGTTTTCATCGCCGACGAAAAAATTGCCGCAATCGGTCCGTCAAGTTCGCTCTCAATACCTCGCAATACAAAAACTCTCGACGCGACCGGAAAATTTCTGATTCCCGGTCTCGTTGACATGCACGTCCATCTCACCGGCGCGGGCGAACCTGCAGGCAGCCGCGAATTCATTCTTCCCCTGCTTCTTGCTAACGGAATTACGACTGTGCGCGATATGGGCGGCAATCTGGATTCCCTCGTCGCTCTTCGCCATGAAATCGAACACGGCCAGCTGACGGCTCCCCAAATATTCTTTGCCGGCCCTTATCTCGATGGCAGCCCGCCGTTTTTCCAGCCGTCTCTCGTCGTCACCGATGCTGCCGGAGCAACCGCGGACGTCCACTCGCTCATTTCGCACGGCGCCGATTTCATAAAAGTGCAATCCAATCTCAGCCGCGACGCCTACTTCGCTATTGCGGAGGTCTGCCGCCGCGAGAACATCACTTTCGTCGGGCACGTTCCCGATCGCGTCACCGCCGCCGAAGCTTCCGACGCCGGCCAAAAAAGCATCGAGCATCTCACCGGCGTCCTCCGGTCCTGTTCGAACGACGAGCCATTGCTTATCCGCAAACAGTTCGCTGCCGCTCCTAAAAAACCAACGACTGGCCAGTCACGCGAACGAGCACTTGCGTGGCAGCGCGATCTGTTGCAGAGCTACTCCGACAAGCAAGCCGCAGCACTCATCGCAAAATTCATGCGCAATCAAACCTGGCAGGTTCCCACGCTTATTCTCCTCCGCAACGACGCTTACCCCACGCCCGATGCCGATGCCTCCCGCGATCCCCGCCGAAAATATATTCCCCTGAAGGTCCTTGCGAATTGGGAGAAGGGGGCGCGCGACCGCGACAAGGGCGCCACGCTGGAAGAGTTTGCTTTGCGCACCAATCTCATGGCGGCTTCGCTTCGAATCGTCGGAAAAATGAACGCGGCGGGCGTTCCCATTTTGGCTGGCACGGACACTACGGCTCCCTTCGTTTTCCCCGGCTCAAGCCTGCACGAAGAACTCGCGCTCCTGGTTCAGGCAGGCCTTACGCCCATGCAGGCTCTGCAAGCCGCAACGAAACTTCCCGCGGAATTTTTGGGCAAACTGCAAACCCAGGGCACTGCTGAGGGAGGCAAGTTCGCCGATTTGGTGCTGCTCGACGCTAATCCCCTTGAGGACATTCATAACACGCAGAAAATCCGCGCTGTAATTCTCCGCGGCAAACTTCTAGACAGGAACTTTTTGGATGAACAATTGGCTAAGGAAGAGAATTTCGCCAAGGCTCACTGAGTCGCACTAAATTACCGGCACGGAGGTTTTCCTCGCAGGATTGTAAAATGGCAGCGCCACCACCTTTGCAGAGACCGTCTGACGCACAGCCTCGACAGTCATTTCGATGTTGACCGCGGCGCCCACCGACGACTGATCGCGGTTCACGCACGCCAGCGCGATCATCTTCTTCAGCGTCGGCGACCACGTCGTCGACGTAGCTTTCCCCACTTGCTTCCCGCCGCGATATACCGGCACTGCCACGCGCGACGCAACACTCGGCACTTGCGGCGCCATGCCCATTTTGTCGTACAGCGCTTCGACTTCGTTCCAATTGATTTCCAGGCCGACGAGTCTGCGCTCCGCGCCGTCCTTTTTCTTTTCTCTCGCCAGCGCTTCGCGTCCGACGAAGTTGTCTTTCTTCAAGTCCACCAGCTTTCCCAGCCCAATCTCCGCCGGCGAATACTTTTGCGATTCAATCAGCGCCTTCTTGCTCGACGTATAATCCACCTCGATCAACACCAGCCCTGCTTCAATCCGCGCGATATCCAGCGCGATCATGCCTGCTGGATGAATATCGAACGCTTTCCCTTTCTTGATCAGCTCATCCCACACTTTTCCGGCGTTTTTCCACGGCATCCAGATTTCAAAACCCAAATCCCCTGTATATCCCGTTCGAGAAATATCCACCGGCACGCCCGCGATTTCGCCACGCGTCACGCGAAAATATTTCAGGTTGGCTACGCTTGCGTCCGTTACTGCGTGCAGCAGTTTTCCTGAAGTCGGGCCTTGGAGTGCCAGCGCCGCCACCTTTTCGGAAATGTCTTCGATGTTCACGTCCAGCGCCAGCGCATTTTGCTGAAACCATCGCAAACTGGGATCCGCTGCCGTCCAGCGATACTCGTTTTCAGCTAGCCGCGTGATTGTTCCGTCGTCGATCACCTTTCCTTCCGGATCGCACCAGCAGCAGTAAATCACCTGATCGATGGCTACTTTGTTGATGTCTCGCGCAATCACGCGGTTCACGAAGCGCGTCGCGTCGCTGCCGGTGATGAGGTATTTGAAGAGAGGCGAAATATCGATCAGCCCGGCCGAATTCCGGATGGCGTTGTATTCGTGCTCGTGGTGCATCTCGTATACGCTGACCGTGTAGTAGCCCGACCATTCGCGGTAATTCAGGCTCTCGCACAGCGCAAGCGTTCTTTCATGAAACGCAGTTCCGACTGGCACAGTTCCTCCGAGTTTCTTCCGCGGCAAACATCATGAATGCCAGGCAGGATTATAGGTGTGAACTTCGCGCGCCCGCAAGCTGTTGCGCCCGTGCGGGCTTTTGGAAGTACCAGGCGGACGCCCAGAAACCCAGGTGCGAGCACGCAACGCATCTTAAGCTGACGCACATTTGCCCAGCGACCCAAAGCGCAACTCCACCGCTCTGGCTTGTCCCGAACGACCCGGATAGAATAAGAAAGCAAAGTACGATAAAGGTGGCGCTCCGATGTCAGGTAACGGATCAACACAAGAAAGAGTTCTAAGGCTCGATGTGCGCGACAACGTCCTTGTGGCGTTGACCGATTTGCGCAAAGGCGAGACCGTCAGCTTCCTCGGGAATGACTACTCCTTGCTGTCCGATGTTTCCGCCAAACATAAATTCCTCACGCAGGATGTGACCGCCGGCGGCGACATTATTATGTACGGCCTTCTGGTGGGAAAGGCACTGGAGAATCTACAACGCGGAGATTTGCTCTCCACCCGCAATATCCGCCATGCCGCTTCATCTTTTCACGAAAGCGATACGGCTGCTCCTCCCTGGGTCCCGCCCGACATCTCTTCCTGGGCCAACAAAACGTTTCTCGGATTCCATAGAGATGATGGTCAGGTAGGTTCTCGGAATTACTGGCTCGTCCTTCCACTCGTCTTCTGTGAGAACCGCAATCTGGCAGTCTTGAAGCAAGCGTTTGAGGAAGAATTGGGTTTTGCAGCTCCACAGATTTACCGGAGTCAAGTTGCGGAATTGGCGCGCCTCTATCGCGAAGGTAAATCCGAGGAATTGAAGAAGGCTGCATTCGGCGAAATGAAGCGCGCGAACGCCTCCCCCAAAGTTTTTCAAAATCTCGACGGCATCAAGTTCTTATTGCACGAAGCTGGCTGTGGCGGCACGCATGAGGATGCCAGAAATCTCTGCGGGCTGCTGGCAGGGTACATCCACCATCCAAATGTTGCTGGTGCCACGGTTCTGAGCCTCGGCTGCCAGCATGCGCAAGTTCCCATGCTCCTCGAGGAAATCAAGCGTCGTGATCCAAATTTCAAAAAGCCCGTCCTGATTTTTGAACAGCAGAAGAGTCCGTCCGAGGCGTCGATGATGGGTAAGGCCATCCGTGAAACATTTTTAGGTATGGTCGAAGCGGACAAAATCACGCGGCGACCCGCACCACTGTCGAAACTCACGCTCGGACTGCAATGCGGCGGGTCCGATGGTTTTTCCGGGCTCTCGGCGAATCCCGCCATCGGGCACGTCTCCGACATCGTCTCGGCGCTGGGAGGCATCGGCATCCTTTCCGAATTTCCGGAACTCTGCGGCGTGGAGCAGCAGCTTATCGATCGCTGCGTCCGCAAAGAAGTTGCGGACCGTTTTGCCAGCCTCATGAGGGACTACGCAGCCCGCGCCAAGGCAGTGCGTGCGAGCTTCGAAATGAATCCTTCCCCCGGCAACATCCGAGACGGATTGCTGACGGACGCAATGAAATCCGCGGGAGCAGCGAAGAAAGGCGGTACGTCTCCCGTCACCGCCGCCGTGGACTATCCAGAGTACTGCACCGAGCCGGGACTGAACCTGCAGTGTACGCCGGGGAGCGACGTGGAATCCGTCTCGGCGCAAGTGGGGGCCGGTGCAAACGTGGTTCTCTTCACGACGGGGCTGGGCACACCAACGGGAAATCCAATTGCCCCGGTTCTGAAAATCTCCACCAATTCGAAGCTTGCCCAGCGCATGTCCGACATCATCGACATCGACGCCGGCGGTATCATCAGCGGCGAAACCAACATCGAGAGAATGGGCGAAGCGATTCTTGCACGCGTGATCCAAGTCGCAAGCGGAGAGGCTCGCACCAAAGCGGAGCTCCTGTCTCAGGACGATTTCATTCCGTGGAAACGTGGAGTCTCCCTCTGAAAAAGGATCAGCGCCCGCGATGAAGGCTCTCCTGCTCTCGGAATATAAACACTTGGAAATTGCCGAGCTGCCCGCTCCAACGCCGGGCCGCGGGGAAGTACTCGTCAGCGTGGCGGCCTGCGGCATCTGTGGCAGCGACGTCCACGGGTACGATGGCTCCTCGGGCCGCCGGATTCCCCCCATCATCATGGGCCACGAAGCCGCCGGAACCATTGCCGCGCTTGGCGACGGCGTGACGGGATTCTTCGTAGGTGAGAGGGTTACGTTTGACTCAACCATTTTCTGCGGCGCTTGCAACAATTGCCGCCGCGGCGACGTCAATCTTTGTGACCACCGCCAGGTCTTGGGAGTCTCCTGCTCCGAATACCGCCGCGCTGGCGCTTTTGCAGAATATGTCTCCGTTCCTGCCCGTATCCTTTATAGACTGCCCGACACGCTTTCGTTTAATGAAGCGGCTATGCTCGAGGCGGTGTCTGTCGCACTACATGGTGTTGCTTTGGCGCAACTTTCAGCCGGCAGCACAGCCCTGGTCGTCGGGGCGGGGATGATCGGCCTGCTCACGCTGCAAGCACTACGGGCCGCAGGATGCGCACGAATTTTTGTTGCCGATGTGGATAGCACCCGCCTCAAACTCGCCCAAGACGCAGGCGCAACCACAGTTTTGTCTCCAAACGCGGATCTAGTCGAACAAGTCTTGCAACTCACGGCAGGTATCGGGGTCGACGTGGCGATTGAGGCCGTTGGCAGAAACGAAACTGTGAAAGCCTCCATAGATAGCGTTCGCAAGGGAGGAACCGTCGTACTGGTAGGAAACATTTCGCCGGAAGTGACGCTGCCGCTGCAGAAGGTCGTCACGCGCCAAATTCGGCTCCAGGGATCGTGCGCTTCTGCGGGAGAATATCCGCGCGCGATCGAGCTTTTGACAAGCGGCGCGATTCGGGTCAAGCCTCTGATCTCCGCCATCGCTCCGCTGGAAGAGGGTCCGCGCTGGTTTCAAAGACTCTACGCGCGCGAACCCAACTTGATGAAAGTCATCCTCACTCCGGAGAGCGCATCGTGAGCGGCGGTCTGTTCGATCTCAGCGGACGCGTCGCGCTCGTCACCGGCACCAGCCGGGGGCTTGGCCAATACATGGCTCGCGCCCTCGCGAAAGCCGGGGCGGATCTTGTACTCACGAGCCGCGACATCAGTCGCTTGTCGTCCTTTGAAGCGGAAATAAAAGCGCTCGGCCGCCGCGCCGTTTCCGTCGAGCTCGACGTCCGCCGCCACGAGAGCATCGAGAAAATGGCCGCCGCTACTGAAGCCGCCTTTGGCCATCTCGATATTCTCGTAAACAATGCTGGTTGCAATGTCCGCAAACCGGCGCTCGACGTAACTTGGGAAGACTGGAATTTGATTCTCGATACCAATCTTCGCGGCAGCTTTTTTGTCGCACAAGCCGTCGCGCCCGGCATGATTGCTCGCCGCTACGGACGCATCATCAACATCGGCTCCGTCACCAGCGTCGCAGGCTACGCGGGCCTCGGCCCCTACGGCGCCAGCCGGGGGGGCATTCGGCAATTGACAATGAGTCTTGCGGACGACTGGGGCAAATACGGCGTCACTGTGAATTGTCTCGCGCCGGGATGGTTTCGCACCGAACAGAACAAGGTCCTCTACGAGAACAAAGAATGGGTCGAATATCTTTGCGATCGCATTCCCTTGAAACGTCCTGGGCAACCGCAGGATCTGGACGCCGCAGTCGTTTTTCTCGCGGCGGAGTCGAGCCGTTACATTACTGGGCAAACGCTGCTCGTGGATGGCGGAATATCCACGGGCGCGACGCGCGCATTGGTTGAGTCCGCAAAGCTCGCGCCAGAACATTCTCTGGACTCAGACTAGGAGTGCACAACATGCCGAACAATCGCCGTTCAAGCGCTGCACTGCGCCATGGTTTGCGAGGTGGCCTTTTCATTGCTGCACTTTGCGGTTTGCTGGGTTTAAGTTCCCATCCCGCTGCGCTCGCTTCACCCATGCCCGTGAGCGCCAAGCCGCTGCAAATCTATTTTGTCGATGTGGAAGGCGGCCAAGCCACGCTCTTCGTCACCCCGCAGGGGAAGTCTCTGCTCATCGACACGGGCTGGCCCGGCTTCAATGGCCGCGATGCGGATCGCATTGCCGCCGTTGCAAAACTGGCGGGCATCACGAAAATTGATTTTGTGCTTCTCACTCACTATCACCAGGATCACGCGGGAGGCGTCACGCAACTTGCCGCGAAAATTCCGGTGGGAACATTTCTCGATCACGGGGAAAACCGCGAACCTGCCGACTCCGCCACCGGCCAGGTGTTTCGCGACTATCAGGCCTTTCTCGCAAAAGAGAATCACAAACGTATGGTCGTCAAGCCAGGGGATGAATTGCCTATCGCGGGCCTCGAAGCGAAAGTTGTAAGCGGCGATGGCGCGGTGCTCGAAAAGCCCTTGCCCGGCGCGGGAGGCGCGAATCCGGCTTGCGGCACTTCCACGCGGAGTCCCGCCGATATTTCGGAAAACGCCCGCTCGCTTGGCATTGTGTTCGCGTTCGGCAAGTTGCGCATTCTCGATTTGGGCGATCTGACTTCTGATAAGGAAAAACTTTTGATGTGCCCGGTGAATAAGTTGGGCAAGATTGACATCCTGGTCGTTTCTCACCATGGATCGCTTACGAGCAGCAGCCCCGAGCTTCTCAATGGGATCGCCCCGCGCGTGGCCATAATGGACAACGGCGCCGCGAAGGGCGGTGCACCCTTGTCCTGGGGTACGGTCAAGAACTCGCCGCGCCTCGAGGATTTGTGGCAACTTCACTTTTCAAACGAAGGCGGCGCCGCGCATAATGTGGCTGGCACTTATATCGCCAATCTCTCGGGCGCTGCCGATGCGGGCAACTATCTGAAACTGACTGCCTCGCCGGATGGAAGTTTCGAGGTTTACAACGCAAGAACCCAAGCGATGAAGCATTACGCGCCCACCCATTGAACTCTTGAAACTTACGCGGGTTCAGGTACCGGTTCCATTCCTCCCAGCAGGAAAATGTACGCCGCAATGCTGATAAGAAGAATCGCCGTTGCCGCCACGAATGCCCACGCAAACGAGTGCGTGGCTTGCACTACGTAGCCCGTAACAATCGGCGCGGCAATAGCAGCAAGCTGATTGCTAAAATTCAGTATTCCACCCACGGTGCCCACGCTCTCCTTCGGGGCGATCAGCGAAGGAATCGACCATCCGACCGGCGAAGCCGCCGACAAACCCCCGATCGAGATGCTGATCCAGAAGAGCGCACCCGCGGCGCTCTGAGTGTAGGCTGTGCCGAGGATGCCGAGGCCGAGACTGGTCCCTCCAATGAGAACCACCTGGCGAACACGAACAGGATTCCACCCGCGCTGAATCAGCGCATCGACGAGCCAACCCCCGACAACAAGGTCCGTCAGCGTCGCGATCAGCCACGGCACGCTTGTGTAGACGACGGAATGCAACAAATCGACGTGCTGGACCGCTAGGAAATAAGAGGGTAACCAGGTCAAGAGCAGGTAAAACGTATAATTGTAACCGGCGAACCCCAGCGCCAATCCGCAAACTCTCCGCTGCCGGAGCAGATACCAGAACGGCGCTCCTTTTGCTGCTTTCGCTCGATCCTCGGGCTGCGCGCCGCCTTTCGCAATGAATTGCCGCTCTGCATCCGAGAGCTGTTTGTCCTCGCTCGGATTGCGGTAGAACGCATAGAACAACACGAAATAGAGAATGCTGATGAATCCCGTCGCTGCGAAACTCCACCGCCACCCAAAGTGCAGAAGCAGAATCCCCAGCACCGGGACGCCAATTGCCGAGGAAAACTTAGCCATCGAGTCAAAGATCGCAGTCGCAAGACTGCGCTCTTGCTTAGGAAACCAGTAGCCGATGGCTTTTGAGTTCCCGGGAAACGTTGGCGCCTCGCCGATTCCCAGGAGAAGCCGCGCCGAGAGAAACCCGCCTACTCCCGTGGATACCGCCGCGCCAAAGGAAGCGACGCCCCAGAGAATCGTGCTGATGCAGCCGACCCGTCGTACTCCAAACTTGTCCAGCAAAAGGCCGGAAGGGAGCTGCAGCGCTGCGTAAGTCCAATTGTAGGCGCTCGACAAATAACCAAACGTTACCGCTGAAATTCCGAATGCTGCGTCGAGCGCGTCCTTGGATACGGAGAGGTTTACGCGATCGAAGTAATTGACAAGGACTCCGAATCCGAGCAAACACGCGATCGCCCATCTCCGCCGAGGCACGCGATCCATCGCAAGAGTTGTCGGGTTCAGGGTCGCCGCCATGAATGGCTCTCTGGTTCAGTCTCCCATCGATTTTTGAGACCACACGTCTGCCAAAACGCCGCGCAGAGTATCCCACAATCGTGCAGGTGTTGTGGCCCATATTCTCCGGCAGGGCATGACAATCAGCGCTCGTCCGGAATCCGTCCAAGCCGGTTTTTTCCGATGATCACATGCTTGCCCCGGTTCTCTCACTCGAAGTACACTACGCCGGCTTCTATATGTTTTCGTTTGGCGAACGAGGTTCGAATCCAGGAGCTCCGGGGATGACCAAAATGAATCCAATCACTACGCGACGCGACTTTCTCCGCACCACGGCTGCTGCTGGCGCTGGACTTCTCCTTTCGCGCTCGGCCAGCACTGCCAAGAACAAATCCGTCCTCCTGTTTACAAAATCCTCCGGCTTCGAGCATGCCGTCATCAAGGTCACGGACGGCAAACCAAGCATCGTGGAAAATGCCGTCCGCGATATGGCCGCCAAGTACAATTTCGACCTCACCGCTTCCAAAGATGGCCGTATTTTTGACTCGAAGGAATTTCACGATTACGCCGCGGTCATCTTCTTCACCACCGGCGTTCTCACAGAGGAAGGCACCGACAAAAATCCGCCCATGACTCCGCAGGGCAAGCAGGCTTTTCTTGACGCCGTCGACAACGGCCTTGGCTTTGTCGGAATCCATGCCGCCACCGACACTTTCCACACTCCGCCCGACCCGGAAGATCTCTCAAATCGCTACATCGCCCACGGCGAGAAGTCCGATCCCTATATTCGGTTGATCGGCGGTGAGTTCATCATCCACGGCCAAAGCAAGGACCCGCGGCTGCAAACTACAAACCTCACCATTGACGATCCGAAATTTCCCGGACTTGAAGGCGTTCATTCCCCGGTGAGCTTGATGGATGAATGGTACTCGATGAAGGATTTTGCTCCCGACCTGCACGTAATCTGCACGCTGGATACTTCTACGATGAACGGCAATGCTTACAAGCGTCCGCCCTATCCGGTCGTCTGGGCTCGCATGCACGGCCGCGGAAAAGTCTTCTACACTGCCATCGGCGATCGTTCGGAGAATTGGCAGAATCCCTTCCACCTGAATTTGCTCGCCGGAGGAATTCGCTGGGCTACCGGCGATGCCAAAGCGTCTGTTCCGCCTAACCTCAAAACTGCCGCCCCCGGCTACGCCGAGATTCCGCCAAAGTATCCGCCTCCCGCAAAATAGTGCGTCACCTCGTGGAAGCCATCAATTTCGGGCCGCCGCGCTGGCGATTGGAAGCGCTGTTCTGGGTACGATGAAGTGCTCTCCGTCCGAGGCTGACTCCACGTATCGCGTCAGGTACAGATCGATCGGTGTGACCTCGAATGGAATTTTTTCTCGCGGCGAAATCGGCCCCATCTGCCGCGTCTTCATTAAGGTAACGCTATCGTTCCATGGATTTACCTTGATTCTAGACCCCATCGGAAGCGCCCCCAGCTGTTGCAAGTTGGCCGGCTCCAGTGCCGGAGCCGACTGCAGCAGTTGCGATGTGAAATAGACCTGGTTCCCAAGGCGCGCATTGATCAGTTCTTTCAGCGCCGGCCTCTGGGATTGCAGTTGCGCTAGAAACAGTCCCACGTTGGCCAGCTTGTCTCCATACGGAGATTTCTTTAATAACTCCATGGCCTTCTCGCTATTTTTCCGCGCTTCTTCCGGGCTGTCCACGAACGACAGCTTCTTCAAAGCTTCCGTCGGCGTCAATCGCAGGATATCGCTGAACCCGTACTGATCTTGCGCCGGTTTGGGCTCCATCGCGTCCGCAACCTCAAACGCAAGCAGTGCCGCCAGCGTCTCTTCGTTCGGTACCACATCGATCAACCCTCGGCTCAGAGCTATCGTGTTCTGCATCGAAAACATTTCGAAATCACTCGTCAGCAAAACGCGGCAGTTCATCTCGATCTTGCCCTCAATGCGATTGGTCACCATGATGTTGTTGACGATCGTATTTAGTACCTTTTCAACGTCTCCCTCTGGCGCCGCCAGCCCGGCCCGCTCGAGGACTTCAAAAACGTTTTTTGCCGACAGCTCTCTCCATCCGCGCTGTTGCTCGAGCGGCGAACGGTCATGCGCTTCTGACTCGTCTTTCACATTGTTCTGAGATTCAACGAGCAACCGCCCTAATTCCTCCTGGCGGTTTTGCGTTGTAAGTCCGTAGCCCCACAAATGCGTCCGCGCTTTGAACCTCGGTCCTCCCGTTGTCGGAGCTTTTCCCAAATCTTGGGCGTAAATGTCGCTTGGGAGCCACAACCCAGCTTTGACATTGCTGCGCCACGAATCAAAGTGCAGGTAGAATTCGTCCTCGAAATGTCGCAGTGAAAATCTTACTTCCGGCGCATATTCGCCATTCATTCGGACGATCGTGAAGTCCTGATCCTCCGCCCAGATTCGCCCACGAAATCGCGGACCTTTCGTCTTTGGTGTGCGCTCAACATCAAACACATGGCAACGCACTTCGCCCAGAAACTCGCGGCCCCGATAAGTAAGCGTGTAGTGGTCTTTGTCGAATTCACCGAAATCCAGGAAAGCCATTTGCAGAAATCCGGCAGGGTCAAAGGACCACATGAAAGAACCCGTGTGCGTTCTCTTCGTCATCGAGTGAACCTTCATCGTCTTCCCTCGGAAATCGGCCTGCCCCAGAAAATAGAAATCGTGCTCGGGCAGCGTTCCCATCAACGGGTCGGATTTTTCGGTCTGAATGTAGGTCTCGACGATCGGCGCGTAGCTTGCAATGATCTCATCCTGTTCCTTTTCTCGCTTAAACACGCCCTCAATGATTTCGTTTGGCCTCCGCGCTGTTTGCCCCGAACGCGAGTTCGCCGTGCCACTTTGGGAATTCGACGGATTCGGTGCATTTTTTGGGGCGCCTTGTTGAGGTTGTGTTGTCGCCGGCTCTTGGCCCTTCGTGCTCGTTGACAGACACAGCGCCCAAAGCAGTAGGACTGCAAGAAATAATTTCCCGCGCATCTTTCCCCCTAGCGAAAGGCAACGCACCTTCGAAAACTGCGCTGCATCTTCGCCCGGTCAAAGTGCACGCTCCATGCCAAGAGCAAATCGTTGATAGCCCACGCCCTCATATGGCCAAAGCTTTGAAAAAGCTAATTCATCTGCGTCTAAACCGCCTTGCGCCCGGATTCGCGATTCCCCGACTTTCCCAAAATTGCACTCCCATAGCTCCATCTTGAAATCCACAGTTTCAAATCGGAACCGGCGGCTCTTGCGACTCAGCGCCACACTGCTCACTTGCTCGCACTCTCTGTGCCCAGTAGAATGTCCAGTCTTCGCTTCCCGCAGTTTTGCTCTGCACTATCTGCCGTATTTGGGCGCGCGAGGCGAAGTCTGAGCGGAGCTTCCCTGCATGGCACAGCATTACGATGTAATCGTCATCGGCGGCGGCCACAACGGCCTCGTCAATGCCGCCTACCTGGCGAAAGCAGGGAAGAAGGTGCTCGCCCTCGAACGCCGCCATGTCCTGGGGGGCGCCGCAGTCACCGAAGAAATCTTTCCCGGTTTCCTTTTCTCCGAATGTTCTTACGTCGTCTCTCTACTTCGCCCCGAAATCATTCGTGAGCTCGATCTTCCCCGCCACGGCCTCGAAATCCTCCCTCTCGACGGCACTTTCACACCCATGCACAACGGTAATTTCCTCTGGCGCATGAACGATCACGCCCGCACCCAGCGCGAAATCCGCCGTCACTCCCGCGTCGACGCCGAAGCTTACGATGAATTTTCCAAGATGATGACTCCGATGTGCCGCTTCGTTAAGCCGCTTCTCTCGATGATTCCGCCCGACCCCACCACTCTCAAGCCCGCCGATCTCAAGCAGCTTCATTTCCTCATGCAGCGTTTTCGCAGCCTCTCCTCCGACGAGCGCTACACCCTCGTTCAGCTCATGACCATGAGCGCGGCCGATTTTCTCGATCAGTGGTTCGAAACCGACGTCCTTAAAGCCACCATGTCCGCCTCCGGCATCATCGGCACTTTCCTCGGGATTCGCTCACCAGGCACGGCTTACGTCCTTCTCCATCACTACATGGGCGAAATTGACGGCGCCTTCCGCTCTTGGGGTTTCAGCCGCGGCGGAACAGGAGCCATTTCCAACGCCATCGCCGACGCCGCTCGCGAAGCCGGCGTCGAAATTCGCACGCAAGCGGGCGTTGCGAAAATTCTCGTCAAAAACGGCCGCATCCGCGGCGTCGCCCTGCAAAGCGGCG
>Ga0070693_100000200_pt1 | contig 28231 bp, 19 predicted proteins | sample KBSK1103metaG_FD_65472 | JGI IMG/M metagenome (GOLD analysis project Ga0070693, IMG submission 65472) | Corn, switchgrass and miscanthus rhizosphere microbial communities from Kellogg Biological Station, Michigan, USA - KBS K1-10-3 metaG | ecosystem: Host-associated > Plants > Roots >...
GACGTGCCCCCAATGTTCCCTCCATTCCGATGTCTATCTCCCGAAGTGCCTGCGGAATCTGACCTCTCATTTTTCATCTCCGGACTCCCAAGATAGGAACACTCTAATGCAGTCATACCTCATTGCCCCGAGACACCAGTTGGGGGAACGCCGGTCAGCTATCGGCAGTCTCGAGTCGCTCTTATCGGATCCTCGCGGCTCGCTCGTTGTTGGGGATGCGAATTGAGAGGAAAAGTCCCGGCGCGCGGAGGTTGTGATTGTAGTGCGGCTTACCTTGGCAAATAAAGTCTCGCCCGACCATCAAGAAGATTCCTGCCAAGACTGTCTTATAGAGAACAGCTATTCATTCTGAAAAGATCTACCATGTATCGGTAGACGGCGAGAAGGAGCGACATTGGCCGGTATCCAGGGCTGGGACGGGCGGTATCCCTCCCCTCGCCGTTCTCCTCATAGGTTGGAAGTCGTCCCTCCCTACAATTCGCCAAGAGGCTCAGGAGAGAGACATGTTTGCACGCAAAGTGACTGCGCTTCTAAAGCCGAACAGCATTTCCAGATTCAGATTCCTGATGGAGCAACAAGTCATTCCCATGCTCCGCAACCAGAACGGGTTTCAGGACGTACTCACGCTCTTTGCCCCTGGCGCGGACGCGGTAACAGCAATCAGTCTGTGGGACTCAGCTTCGAACGCGGAAATCTACAGCCGCGCAACATATCACGAAGTATTGAAAAGACTGGCCGCTCTCCTCGAAGGTACTCCGAAAGTCGATACCTATGACGTCTTGAATTCAAGCTTTCACAAGATCGCCGGCAGCGCTGCCTCCTAGCGGCCACAAAACATTTCGTCAGAATGCAAGCCAATGCCTTCTTGTTTTTCTAAGTTTCGGAAAGTGCAAATGTCAGCTAACAACACATCGGGATTCATCCTCATCAGGCAGGGCACGCTTTTGCCTGCAGGCCAGATAATTGAGACGGAAACTTTCTTGCCTGGCTGGAACGTGGTCAAGAATCTCGATCGCCATGGCCTCACCCGAAAAATCGAGAAAGCGAATTGGAATTTTTTCTTTCTGGCTGGGCCCGCTACAGCAACGGTCATTGGCAGGGATAGGCCAGCAACTGTTCGCCGGGCAGTGAAGCGCGCTTTGGCTAGGCGTGAGGAACAAAACTTTAACTCCCTGGAGATTACAAGAGTTGTTTCGAAACGGTTTCTCGGCATTCCATTCCTGAGCATTACCGCGCACTCAAGGCACATCCAAAAAGGAATCAGCTTAGTCCCCGTAAAGGATTTTGTCCTGCGAACGCCGATCACAACCCCAGACAAAGAGGTTGCCTCAAAACATTTCACGGCTGTGAATTCCAGTGCTTAGAAACTTGTAGGAGATCTGAAAATGAAAAAACTACGTAGTCCACTACTTTTACTTATTGCCCTGCTTTTTACGACCCCCGCGCTCCGAGCGCAAGATTTTTCCAAATATCGCGGTTTTTCCCTCGAGGCAAGCCTTACCACAGTGCTGAAACAGACGGATCAAAAGTTAGCGGATGTCAATGTCGCTCACGGTGGCCCATCGCACATTCAGGAAGTGACCTGGTGGCCGCCGAACCTTCCTGGGACTTCCTACCGATCGGACAGCGTAGAACAGATTCTCTTCTCCTTCTACAACGGCTCACTATACAAAATATCTGTGACGTACGACCAAGCGTCCACGGAAGGTCTTACCGCGGCAGACATGATTAAGTCTATTTCCACGAAATACGGACCATCCACAAGTGTCGCGCCTGCGGTTGATCCCGCATCGAAAGACAATTACGATGCGAAGGAAAGACAGGTGGCTTCGTGGGAGGATAAGCAATACTCCTTCAACCTCGTCCGTTCTTCCTTTACCGACCGTTTTGGGCTCATCATGTACTCCAAGCGGGCGAATGCCGCAGCGGAGCTTGCTATCATGGAAGCACTTAGACTGGATAAGCAAAACGGCCCCAATAGAGCGGCCGAGCGCCAGAAAAAACAATCGGATGACCTCGATGTAGCTAGGCACAAGAATCAGGAGACTTTTCGCCCATAGCGATCGACTCTCGCCTCAGCCTTTCTCGCCACTAACCAGGCCATTGAATACCTGCAGAACTGTGCCAAATCAAACAGCTTTATCCTTTTTTAGAATAAACACTTATGAAAAGCCGTGGGCAAGGAGTCTGATTGTTAGCGTCAAATGTGACCAGCCATTTCTATCCCGCGCGAACATTCGACGGGCGCAGGCCTCGTCACCCGCGCACTACACTGTTGCGCTCACAGGAACGTCGACCTCTTGGCTGAAGGTTTCAACGGTGGCCGCGTGATGGAAGTTCAGACTTCGTCGCGCTGCTTTTCTTTGCGGACGAAGATATTGTCTTGAGTGGGCTCGCTGTCACACTCCAGGGCGATGGTGGTAACCGGGTGATCGGGCGCTTCAGCCGGCAAGCCGGTGAGGCGGACGCGGAACTTATCCTGCTGGAAGATTAATTTTTCTCCCGAAGCAAGCAGGCGTGCCGATTTGACTTGCGCTTGCAAACCGGCAACGACGACGTAATCGCCGGGCCAGAAGTGGACGTGCGTGTAAAGCGTGTTGCCCTTTCGCGTGAAGCTCGCGTAATTCGAGCGGCGCGGCTGGCACGGATCGGAGCTGTAGATGGCGTCACCGTTGCGGCGCATCCATTGCCCCACTTCCGTTAGGACACGAACCGATTCTTCGGGAACGGTTCCGTCGGCGCGCGGGCCGATGTTCAGGAGATAGTTTCCGGTATCGCGAGAGCAAGAAATCAGATTCTGGATGACGCGCCTCGGGCTCTTCCAATCATCATCGGCTCGCTGATGTCCCCAACTGTCATTCAGCGTCATGCAGGACTCCCACGCTCGTCCCTCTTTGTCGGCGGTGATCTGCTGCTCGGGCGTGGAAAAATCTCCCGGAAGCTTGTTGCGGTTATTGACGATGATGTCCGGCTGCAGCTCGAATACCATTTTGTTCATGCGGTCGGATTCCCAACCGGCGGCATCCAGTGGCCAGGAGACGTCGTACCAGAACACGTCAATCTTCCCGTAATTCGTGAGCAGCTCACGAACGTGTGTATGGATGTACTCGACAAAGCGTTTGCGGGCGGCCTCATCCGTCGCGCACCTCGCGCCGTCGGGGTGGTGCCAGTCCATCAACGAATAGTAGAAACCCACTCGCATATTCTCCGCGCGAGCAGCTTCGACATATTCACGCACGAGATCGCGGCCAGGTCCTTGTTTCGGCGAGCAGTAATCGGTGGTCTTGGTATCGAAGTGGCAAAACCCTTCGTGGTGCTTGGTGGTCATCACCATGTAGCGCATGCCGGTTTCGCGGGCAATCTTGGCCCAATCTCGTGCGGGAAAGGGCTTGGGCTTGAATTGTTTTGCGAGTGGCGCATATTCGGACACAGGGATACCCTCATTCTCCATGACCCACTCGTGGCGGCCGATCACGCTATAAAGTCCCCAGTGGATGAACATGCCAAACCGGGCTTCGTGCCACCACTTCATGCGGCGGGCGCGGTCGGCTTCCTGTGGCGACGTCGGAGTCCCGGCTGGCGGTGTAGCCTGCTGTGAGAAGAGGTCAGCTCGGCCCATCGCACAAGTTGAATTCAATGGCAGCGCCGCGGCCGCTGCGGCAGCGCTCGTTCCGATCACCCAATCACGGCGTGAAATTCGATTCTTAGTCATCAGTTCTATCCTCTCTGGACGAAACTAATCTATAAATAAGACAGCACACGCATGCCTCGTTATCCGCTTGTCGCGCTTCAGATTGCAGGGCAAGAAACCGTTTCTGCGTCAGTTCTAATTGCCTTCGATACTCCGGCACCGGATCCGCGCAATTTCAACCGCGCAGATTGAAAAAGCCTCCATCCAGCGGATAATCTGCGCCGGTAACGAACGCGCCCGCATCAGTACACAGGAAAAGAGCCAACGAGGCAACCTCTTCCGGCCGAGCCATGCGGCCCACGGGCTGAGAACGAGCCAGCAGCTCGAAGTTTTCTTTCTCCTTGCCTGGATAGTGCTTCTTGAGAAATCCATCGACAAAAGGGGTGTGCACGCGCGCGGGAGAAATACTGTTGCAGCGAATATTGTGCTGGAGATAGTCCTTGGCCACGGAATAGGTCATAGAGAGCACGGCGCCCTTCGTCGTGGAGTATGCGAAGCGGTTGGCAAGGCCCGCGGAAGCAGCAATCGAAGCGATGTTCAGGATCACGCCGCCACCATTAGATTTCATGTGAGGCACCGCGGCCTGCATGCAGATAAACACGCCCTTTACATTCACGCGATAGACAGAATCAAAATCGGTTTCGGTTGTGGATTCCAGGGTGCCGATGTGCGCGATGCCCGCGCTATTGACGAGCACGTCGATGTGGCCATGCTCGCTGGCTTTCTGAAATGCACCCCGCACGGCTGCGGAATCACAAACATCGCAACCCGTCATGGCAGCCTGGCCACCTGCTTGCTTGATTTCCGCGACAGTGGCAGTGGCCTGCTCCGGGTCGATGTCCAGAATGTGCACGAACGCCCCATGCGCGGCAAAGGTGAGGGCGATGGCGCGCCCAATTCCACGGGCGCCACCGGTAACCACCGCGCCTTTGCCATCGAGACGAAAATCCGAATTCTGATGATTGGCGTCTTTCAGGAGGACACTCCTCGGTTTCATGGGATGAGATCGTTTCCCGACCATTTTAACCACGATACGAAGCGCGGTGCCAGAAACTGCCGAAGATGCTCCAGAGAGCGAACCGCACGGGGCGAAGGAGAGCCTCGCGCGGTTGCCCGGGGTGTTACTGCTTTGAGTTAAAAGGTAAACCTCGCGCCGAACTGAAGTTCTCTAGGCGTGCTTGCAATGCTGCTGATGACGCCCGTGCTAGCGCCGCCAAGAGTGGCGTTGGGCGTGCCCAGGATTTGCATGTTGAATAGGTTGAAAGCTTCGGCGCGAATCTGCAGGCTCTTGGATTCGCTGATGTGGAAGCTCTTGATAAGTGAGAAATCCACATTGTAGAAGAAAGCATCCCGCAGGGCGCCGACGCCGAAATTGCCGAATTGAGTGAAGCCGCCGGAAAGTGCGGTGGAACACAGCGGCGAGCCGCCAGCGGCACTCTGAGTTGGCGAGGAGTTAATGATACAGAATGCTGCCGGATTGAACCATTGAGCTTCGCGCTGATTTGCGGGGATGACGGACTGGCCTGGGACAACGTCCGGGCGGTCGTACCCACTGACGGATGTCTTGCCGATTCCACCACTTCCGGAAAGTGCAGCGGGGTCGCCACCGCCATTGCTGATGTTGAAGTTCTGGCCGGAGCGGGCGATGAAAAAGAGATTAGTTTCCCAGTTGCCGAGAACCCAGGAAAGAGGTCCATGGGTCAAGTGGCTCTTGCCATGGCCGAAGGGCAACTCGTAGTTGCCACTGAGAGTGACATCCTGCGGGATGTCAAAACCGCAGGGACCGTAGGCGAGGCGTTGGTTGAAGAAATCTTCCGTAACGACTCCGCCGTTGGTACCATTTTCGACGTTAAACCAACCGCTGCTGACCCCTAGGCACTTGGACCAGGTGTAGGAAACGAGCGCCTGAAGGCCATTAGAAAATCGGCGCTGGAATTCAGCCTGAAGGGCGTTGTAGTTCGCGTAGCCTGTGGAAGTGGAGTAGTGATAGTCGGATCGACCCCAGGGCATGAGACGGAGCTTGTCAACCGCGGTGAAGTACGCAGATTCGCATGCGGGCGTATCCGTCGCGGAGCCTTTCGCGCCGCAACTGGTCACGCCGTTTGCAGACGTCTGCACGACCGAATTGAGCAGCGGCGAGGGCACCTGTGCAGCATTCGCATTGCCTGTCCAATCCAGCCTGTCGGTTTTGCTGCCAACATATGCGATCGACACTTTCGTGTTGGCCCCGAATTGGCGCTCGATATCCACATGCCATTGTTGGGACTTGGCATCCGTGTAGTTGGGATCGTTCACGAAGCCTCCGTTTTGGCTGAGCGCCCAGGGAGTCGTGGCAACGCTTGGAGTTACACCTTGGGCCACAAGCGCGGCCGCCTGCGTGAGGCTCGTCGAACCTCCTCCAGCATTTCCCTGATTGAAGGGAAGTGCACTGGTGCCCTCGGTCCACGGCCAGTCCGCACCAAGCAAGGTGTTCTGGGCCCACTGACTCCGGGCCGTGATGGTGTCGTAGAAAATGCTGTACCCGGCTCGCAGGACGGTGTTGGGGCGAAACTCCCACGCAACGCCAACGCGAGGACCTACGTTGTCTGAAATCGGGCGTGCCGCTGCTGGACCATTGCTGAAGGCGATGTTGTTGAACGTGCTGAACGACTGACCACTCAGTGGCACGGTTACGTTGAAGCTGGGATTGGAGCTGGAGAGGCCTCCCGGAACGCAGGGATTGACAAAAGGAGTGGTGCAGGCACCAATCGCGGAAGCCTGCTCGCCGATGATCCATTGCTGCGTGAAGAGGTTTATGGAGTTGAAGGGCCGCCCCGCTGGCCCGATGATGTTAGCCTGCGGCACGTAGTCGTAACGCAAACCGAGCGTGACTGTAAGCTTGGGTTTGATGCGCCACTCATCCTGATAGAAGCCGGCCAAAGTAGGCATGCTGAGATACACCAGAGCGAACGTCGGAGTTTGCACCTGGAAACTGGTTGGCAAGGCCAGCATCGCTGAGGCTAAACTGTTCCCCTGATTTGCCTGAGACTTAAGGCCGAAGCTGGTCTGGTTGCCACTAAAATCCAACTCCATGAAATTATTGTACTGGTAGCGATTCGTATAGGTGTACTGGAATCCCATCTTTATGGTGTGCGCGCCTTTGATCCAAGTGATACTGGAGTCGGCATTGGCGACGGGGTTGCCACGAAGATTGGCGGCCTGGCTGCCGATCGTCAAATTATTAATGCCCGTCATGAAGAAGCCCTGAGTTGCGTCAATTCCGGTAAAGCCTGCGCTGGTTTCTGGTTTGAAGCCGACTGGCGGCAGGCCAGCATTCTGGTAAAAATTGTAGGGTTTGAGCATCGCACCCGCGCGAACATCGAGGATGAGATTGGGCCGGAACAAGTGATCCCAAGCGCCGCCAAAATTGTACGCATGATACCTCTGAGGATTGCTAGAGATCGTCCCGGCGATTGGGTTCGTGTCCTGGACCCACATTTGACTCAGACGCAGAAAGACGGTGTCGCGATTTCCGAAATTCTGATCAATGCGAACCTGCCAGCTATTCATGTCATCGGTATGCTGGCGGCTGTCGAGAAAATTGCTGTTCTGAACGCCGAGGATAGGCGCGAAGTTCGGCTTCTGGAAATACGCTTGGGCAAGCTGAATCATTTGTAGACTGACCAGGCCTGCAGGAATGATGTTGCAGGCAGTGCCAGCCGTCTGCGTCCCAAAGGAGGGCCCGGGCGTTGTGTTAATGGGCTCCGGTGTCATGGGAGCGTAATTCGGGTCGGTATAGGGACTGGTGCCGGATCCGGTGCCCGGCAGGCATTGGAAGGGAGCCGCTCCGCCTGCCGAATATGGATTGAAGAGCTGGTTTGCCTGGAAGGCTCCGCTGGCGTTCTTGAATAGTTGCAGCGAACCCGTGAAATCGAGGTTGCCGTTTAGTCCCGGCGCCGACCCCAGCTCCGATCGAGTCGGGACGTTCGCAAATGTATTCGTTGGCTGACTGAAGCGCCAACCCTCATAGGCGGCATAAAAGAAAGTGTTGTTCTTGAAAATGGGCCCGCCAACCGCTCCGCCAAATTCATTCTGGCTGTAATGGGCGGGCGCGGCCGGGGTAGCGGAAGTGGGGCCACCCGCCTGACCGAAGCCGGAGCAGCGCGCGACAGAATTGCAGAAGTCCTTAAAAGGATCCCGGGCGTCGAACACGTTGCTGCGCGCGAAATCCCAGGCCGACCCGTGAAACTTATTTGCGCCCGACTTGGTGGCCACGTTGACGACGCCACCCAAAGTGCCGCCATATTCGGCTTTATCGTTTTGGGATTGCACTTTGAACTCATCCAGGGTGTCGAGGATGGGAAGCACCCCGTATACCGCTCCCCGAATATCCGTATTTTGAATTCCATCCAGATAGAAAAGGTTCTCGCGATTTTCTTGCCCGTTTACCGCAGGTTTGTAAAAGCTCGTGCCGGGGATCGCGGTGATGCCTGCATCCGTGGCGCTGATGCCCGAACCCTGCGCGGTAGACACAGGCGTAATGCCGGGAGTCAATATCAACAGTTGGGTAAAATTGCGGCCATTTAGCGGCAACTCCTTCAGAGTCTTCTCATCTATGACAGTACCCAACTCGGATGTGGATTTCTGGATGAGGCTTCCCGCGGTGGTGCTGACCGTGACGGATTCGGTAGCCGTGCCAATGTCCAAGGTGAGATTTTCAGTCAGTGTCTGGTTTAAATTGAGGTCGAACGCCGAAATCTCAAGTTTCTTGAATCCTTGCTTTTCGACTGTGAGACTATGGCTGCCGGGCAGAACGTTGACGAAAACAAAGGTGCCGCTGGCCGTGGTGATTTTCTCGTTCGAGACTTTAGTCCCCTGATTGATCAGCGTAACTGTGGCGCCCTGAACGACACCTCCGGTACGATCCACAACTGTGCCCGTGATGGACCCTGTGGCGGTCTGCGCATAGGCAGTCCCCGCCGTGCAGGAAAAAAAGACCAAGAATATTGCTACTGAGTTTGCCAATCGCATGTGCACCCCCTTATGCATCTCTCTCGATGGGCCTGACTGGTCCGTGGCCCGCGAACCGAATCCGGTGCGTCCCACCCCAGGGCGTCCGAATGCCGAACTAATAGTTGCGCGTTGACCGCAAACTGCACTGGCTTTTACCAACAACTAGAACAAAATTCAATATTGAAAATTACTGTTTCAAATGCTAAAATTCGCGGTTTCAGAATGTGGGACGGCTCATGAGAAGAGCGGCAAACGCTGGGGAAGGGTCCTTGAGGACGCCGGCTTCCAAAACGGAGAACACACGCAATGATTCGAGCACGCCAATCCAAGTCGGCGCCCGTCGGGGTGGTCGGTAAAGTTTTGCGGGTGCTTGAAGCGCTCGACAGATCTTCAACGGGATTGCAGCTACGCGAAATCGCCGAGCAGACCGGCGTGAACAAGTGCACTGCCTATCGTTTCCTGGCGCATCTCGAAAGCGAAGGATATCTTTTTCGAGACGATGGGGGTGCCTATGTAGTTGGGCCAAAACTGGCTCGGCTGGGAGCAGGAGTTTCCTATCATGCGACGCTCCGGAAAATCAGCCGGCCGGTGCTCGACTCGCTCTTAAAAGCCACGAATGAAACGGTGAATCTCGGTGTGATGGATGGCCACGACGTGTTGTATCTAGACGTCCTGGAGAGCCCGCACACTTTTCGCATGGTATCGCAGCCTGGACTCCACCGTCCGCTCAACTCGACAGCGCTGGGCAAAGCCATGCTAGCTCTCATGCCGGCCGAACAGCGCGAAGAGATCTTGCCAACGCTAACCTTTACGCCAGTTACGCCGCGCACAATTCCAAATCTGCCCCGGTTGAGGCGAGAACTTACGAGAACGGCGCAACAAGGATTCGCAGTTGATGATCAGGAAGCCGATCTCGGTGCGCGTTGCGTCGCTGCGGCTATTATGGATGAAAGTGGCAAGGTAGCGGGGGCCATCAGCGTCTCCGGCCCCATTACGCGCATCAGCAAGGAGAAGGTTCAAATCTATGCCCTCTCTGTCAAAAAGGGAGCGCGCATGATTTCCGCTCGCCTGGATCAAATGCGTTGATTTCGTTTTGCGAGATGCCAATTGGCGCACCGCAAAATACGCTAGCTTCCTTCCTTGCGAACTCTGCTGGTAAGTGTCCCAATTTTTTCGATTACAACACTGATCTCGTCGCCTTCCGCAAGCCAGCGGGGCGGCTTGCGTGCCATCCCTACTCCATGCGGCGTGCCGGTAAAAATAGCCGTACCCGGAACGAGCGTGGCTCCCCGGCTCAAGAATTCGATCAAGGTAGGGACGTCAAAAATCATGTCGCCGGTTATGGCGTCTTGCATTATCGTTCCATTTAACAAGGTTTGAATGCGGAGCCTTCCTGGGTTCGGCAAGCTTGCAGGTGTTACCAGGCATGGGCCGAGTGGGGCGAATGTATCAAAACTCTTTCCCCGGCACCATTGAGTGCCTCCCCACTTGAGCTGCCAATCGCGCGCGCTGACATCGTTCCCGCAGGTGTAGCCTGCGACATAGTCGAGTGCCCGGTCACGAGGCACATTCTTGCAGGCTTTTCCAATGATGACCACCAACTCGCCTTCGTAATCCACCTCCCTGCTGTATCCATTAGCGGGGAGAAGCACGGGACCACCGGGACTTTGGAGCGCGTTCACGCCCTTTGCGAAAACAACCGGAAAATCGGGGACCGCGAAGCCCACTTCACTCACGTGCTGGCGGTAATTCTGCCCAATGCACCACATGGTCACTGGCGCGACGGGAGCCAGAAGCTCCGCCACGCGCGCGTGTTCCTTCGTAACCGAAAATCCATCGAAGATATCGCCATCGATTCGCAATCGTGAGCCGTCCGGCTCCTCGCTGCCGTAGCAGATTTTCCCTTCCGGATTTAGATATCGAATTATTTTCATGGCCTGCCTGCAATTGATCCGGAGTTTGTTTCAAGAGCGTCCCATACTTTACCCCAACTCTTGTCCAGCGAAGCTCTGCAAATTTGCATGGATTCACAATATGAAATGGCGGTTTTGCTTGTGAAATTCAGTTGCGAAACTCCGTCTGTATGTTCGTATGATGCGCGCTCATGGCGCGGGATTTTGGAGCGGCTTGCAGATTTATCCCGCAGCCGTGGCTTTCGCCCACGAAGTAGACGGAGCGGCGAGCTTTCAGACTATGCGAGTACCGCTTACTTTCTGCAAACCAGCTCTTCCGAGGCGAGGACTCGGGACGCCCCATTGCGGCGACAATATGCCGGTTGAACGACTGGTATTTTTCCAGCATCCCTGGCCCGCAGCCGATTCTCGTATTCCGCGACGGCCCGGCTGCAAAGAGACTTCTTAAGGACTAGGGGCGCGCTTACATGGTGACTCAGCAAAATTATTTTGATTGCGCCCGTCGCAACGGCAACACATCGATTCTGTGAAGAACTTCTGGATCGAGTCTTACCGCCAAATCCCGGTAATGGGAGTCCTTGAATTTCGCCGCAGCCACCATGAGGAGTGGTGATATTTCGCCGACCTTGTACTCGACAATTTGCTCATAGGGCCACTTTTTATCGCCACCGACAAAAGGCAGCAAGTAATCCAAGGCTTTGCGGATACTGCCGCCGTCCTGCGTGTGATAACTCCAAAGGTCCACTCCAGCGTTTTCTCCAAGCAGCGCCAGCTCGAAAAGGCCAGCGAGATTCATCGTGCTGTAACCGAGAGCCTTCGTCCGTGCCAGCTCCTGCGGCTGCCGGCCATCGGGCTCGATCTGGGTAGCAATTCGCTTTTGGCCGGCCGACTGCAGAACGCTCCTTGCAATCTCCGTTTTGCCCGTAAATAAGGCGAGAGACGCGACCTGCACGTCATAGTAAGTTCCATGGTTATTTTTCGCGGCGGCCTCATCCTTGCCGTTCTGGGAATGGATCATCCAATCCAGAAATTTGCCGCACCATTCCTCCATTCTTTTCTGATCGACTGCGTTCCAGGACTTCGAGCCATGAAGCAGCCCAATCGCATCGACCAGGCGATAAAATTCGCGAGTTTCGATGAGCCCAATACCGCGCCCTGTATTAAGTCCGGGAATTCCCTGCGCAAATTCAAGATTTGGATTCATGCGCGTCTGTGGTTTCAAGAACCACACTCGCAACAGTTCCGAGGCGTGCGCTGCGCAGGACTCATCCCCTAACAAATAATAGGCCAGCGCCAGCGTGTACGTCGTTGAAATCAACTTGGAAAGATTTTTGTGATCCTGAATTTTCTCGATTTCCGGATACACCTGCCCGTCGCGGCGGATATACGGCAATCCGTCCGGTTTGCTAGGGTCGGGCCACCAATACGGCGCCAGACTCATATAATCGTGCTTGTCACCGCTGGGAGGATCCACGGACTTCTCCACCACCGACAACGGCTTTTGCGTAAGCGCCGCATCGGCGTCCCTCCGCAGTTGCTGAGGCGTTGGATCCCTCACCTCTTTCGCCGCTATCTCGCGCCGCAACTCCTCGAGTGTCGCCGCAGGAAGTGAAAATACGCGCGGCAGAGTCTCGGAGTGCTGCGATTGCGCTCCGCTAGCCGAAGATGTGTTAGCCAGGATGCCAAACAACCCCAGAACGATGATAAGCACTTTATCGATTTCAGATTTCGTTCGTGTAGATCGATGCAGAGGGGACTCCCAGCAAGGAATACCGCGTCGGGGATGCATGGGCGGTAAATCTTCCTACAACTCTGCGTCCGGCATCCCAGATAGGACCATGCTTCAAGTGCAAAAGTTCCATTTGTCGCCGCTCGTGCCCGACAAGTTCGCTTAGCGACCCGTCCGACGTCTTCAATACGGTGTATCGATTTTTCTTCTTGACAACGGAAAACGATTTCATATTATGGCACGCGTGCCGCAATCTAAGACAACCAATTCTCCGTACAAAGTGCAAGTTCTGGACCGTGCATTGGCAGCCCTGGCGATTTTGGCGAAGAACTCGAGCGATTGCAGCCTCGCGGAACTGTGCCCTGCGTTGAAGCTGCATAAGAGCACCGTGCACCGGCTGATGATGGTGCTGGAACAGCATCGGCTGGTAGTGAAGAATCCGGAAACGGGGCGGTATCGTTTAGGGCTGAGGCTTTACGAGCTAGGCTCCCGGGCAATCGATGGACTAGATCTGCGCGGCCGTGCGCGGCCATATTTGGACCGGCTGCAAGACGAATTTGGGGAGACAGTCTTCTTCTGCATTCTGGATGAGGGGCAAGTATTTTACGTGGAGAAGGTCGAGTCACAACGCAGCGTGCGGACGGCGTGTACGGTGGGAAGTCGAGCGCCGGCATATTGCACCGCGGTTGGGAAGGCCATGCTGGCGGAGCTTCCAGAAGCGGAAGTGAGCAAAATCGTGCAACGCTGGGGGCTCAAAGCAATTACGCCAAATACCATCACCACGGCTAGTGCGCTGAAGGCCGAGCTAAAGGCCGTCCGGTCGCGGGGGTACGCAATCGATGACGAAGAAAAAGAGGAGGGCCTGAGGTGTATCGGAGCTGCTGTACGTTCACATTCTGGAAAGCTGGCTGCGGCCATGAGCATCTCTGGGCCGGCATTTCGGATGACCAAAGAGAGGGTTCCTGAGATTGGCCGAGCGCTGATGGAAGCGGCCAGCAATCTTTCCGCCGAATTGGGGTACCAAGCCATTGCGGCGGAGCCGGCGCGGCGCGCGGTCAGCTAACGGGGGTGGAAGGTCCCGGCGAGAGCCGGGCTTTTTTTGGTCCAAATTTTGGAATGGGATGCTGTCTCATAATGCGGTACGACTAAATCTGGATCGTTGCCCGGCTGTTCGGCGGGAAAACGTCCTCGGAGGTGACGCCATGAATCAAGCCACTATCGCTGGGGTCGCGAGTGGTCTTTGGATCAAGGTAGCGAAGATAGCGGTAATGCTGCTCTTGCTTTCTCTTGCTGCGAATTCCGCCCTGGCACAAGGTACAACTGCGTCTTTGCTCGGGAGCGTGACGGACAAGCTCGACAAGACCGTGCCAGGTGCCCAGGTGGTCGCTCGAAACACGCAAACGAATTTGAGTCGCGAGACGACAACAAACGATCAGGGCGACTACCGCATGGACTTTCTGCCCACGGGCACCTATGAGTTGCAAGTGGCGGCGCCGGGATTCAAGAAGGCGACTCACGCGGACGTTGTGCTGCAGTTGAACGCGGAGGCGCGGGTGGATGTGAAATTGGAGATCGGGGCCGTCACGGAAACCGTGAGCGTGACGTCAGAAGTTCCGCTGGTCAATACGAGCAATCCGGAGATCGGGCGCACAGTGGAGAACACCGAAATCGTCAATTTGCCGCTCGTAAATCGCAATGTTTACACGCTGCTCGACATCACTCCGGGCGTGCAGCGCAATGACAACAGCATTGTTCTCGGTTATCCGGAACAACACACGCTGATCAATGGCGGCACAGACGGCGGCGCGGGATCCGTGAATTATTACCTCGACGGTGGACCGAACCTGGCCGGACTCCGCAACACGGGGAACGCCACGCCAAATCCGGACGCGGTTCAAGAGTTCCGCGTGCAAACGAACAGTTACAACGCCGAATATGGCCGTTTTGCAGGGGGTATCATCAGCGTGCTTACTAAATCCGGTACAAACGAGTTTCATGGCTCATTGTTTGAATTCTGGCGCAACAATGCCCTGAATGCCCACGATTGGAACAACCCCGCCGACTCACCGCTTCACCGCAATCAATTTGGCGGGACGATTGGCGGCCCCATTCGGAAAGACAAGACGTTTTTCTTTGGTTCTTATGGAGGATTGCGCCAGATCCAGAGCACGTTCATGAACAGCGCGATCGTCCCCACCGCGGCTGAACGGAATGGCGATTTTTCACAATCAGTGGGGGCTAAGTTTGTTGTTCCCGCGGGGACGGCGGCCGTCTATCCAAACCAGACCCCCGGAACGCCCTTCCACTGTGATTTGACGACCGGTTTGCCGACGGGAGGCACGCAAACCAATAACGTGATTTGTCCCAGCTATTTTGATCTAGCGGCGGCAAATATCCTGAAGCAAGTCATTCCGCTGCCCAACAAGACGAATACAATCGGCGGTGCCCAAATCCAGGACGGGTGGCAAGGCGTCATTCCGAACCCCTTCAACACAGACGAATACTTGGCCAAGGTGGATCACAACCAAGGCAATCACCGTATAGACGCGGGTTACTATACGACGGCGGGAGACAATATCGTACGTGCCGGAAGCGGCAATCTTGATTGGGCTATCCAGAAGTTCCAGTGGCGGCAGCATAATGCAAACGTGAATGACACTTGGGTGATTAGCCCAAACAAAATCAATCAAGTGTGGTTAAGTTTCACTCGGTATTTCGGGGGCCGGCTGAATCTGTCAAACCCGGCACTTGGAATTGCCCCGAATGCTTCGCTTGCAACCTTTGGATCGGCAATCACTGTGCAAGGTACACCTTCACTTCCAAACATCAGTCTGACCGGATTCTTCAGCTTGACGAATGCGATTGGAGGCCCCACGGCCGGGAGCAATTTCTACACGTTGCGAGACACGTTCAGCTATACGCACGGAAAGCACGCGTTCAAGTTCGGCGGAGAGGGTACACTTCAGAAGGACGTCCAAGACACGCTGCTCAATAACTACGGAACATACAGCTTTAACGGCAGCGCAACGGCTAACAGCAGTGTTACTCCTAAAATTCCCGGCAATGCGTTAGCGGACTTTCTGCTCGGCATCCCAAACAACATCACGCAGGATGCGCCTATTCGCGCTCTGACGAACAGTTGGCTCCCGGCCGTGTTCGTACAGGATGACTATCGAGTCCTCCCTCGGTTGACTCTAAACCTCGGGCTTCGTTGGGACATACAGACTCCTCCGACGGACCCTCAGAACCGCGAAGGCACCTATGTAGCAGGCGTACAATCCATCGTGAATCCCAGTGCTCCCGTCGGACAACTATTCCCAGGAGATCCAGGAGTTACTCGCGGTGTTGTCCCTGTTCGCTGGCATCACCTTTCGCCCAGAATCGGGCTTGCGTGGGATCCGTTCGGCAACGGAAAAACCTCGGTGCGGGCTGGGTTCGGAGTCTTCTATGGCACTCTCTCCGGAAATAACTGGAACCAACCTTCGAACTTCCAACCGTTCGCTACCCGTCTGACATTCACAAACACCGGGTCCGGGAAGTTCGCGACCGGCGGCAGCCTGAGCAATCCCTACCGAGGCCTGCCCGGTGGAGATCCATTCCCATACCAAGGTGCGTACACGACCGGCGGAGGAATCCTGGGCATTGCCACGAATTTCCAGTGGCCTTACACCTATCAGATGAATCTTTCCGTGCAGCGGCAGCTCACGAGCGACCTAAGCGTGTCGGTGGCTTACGTGAGCAGCTTGGCTCATGATTTGCCGTTTGCCCAGGATGTGAACTATCCGCTTATCACAACGACCCCGGTGCCTTCGACCGGGAATGTGCAGCAGAGGAGGCCAAATCCTTCGTTCGGCGCCGTGTTACTGGTGCAGTCGAACCAAGGCGCGTCGTACCACGCAATCCAAGCGACGGTGACAAAACGAATGGCGCACCACTTGCTCCTCAACGCGTTCTACACGTTCAGCAAGAATCTGAACAGCGTAGAACTGGACAACAATCAGACTCAAGGCGGCGCGCAGAATATGTCGATCCTGACCGAGGATCGCGGCCGCGCCGACATTGACCAACGTCAGGTGGTTTCGGTTTCTGCCGTCTGGCAGCCTGTGTACTCCTACGGAGGAAATGCGCTGATTCGTGGAGTGATGAATGGCTGGTCGATTTCGCCCATCATCCGATGGCACAGCGGTCTGCCTTTTACGGTTTCCAATGGAGTAGACGCAAACCTGGATGGAACGAACAACGACCGCGCGAATCTGATCGGCGATCCAAGCCTGTCAAACAAGAGCGTCCTGGAATGGTTCAACGTCAACGCATTCGCCCGCAATCCCGCAGTCACTGGCGCGCCGGTTGACGGGAATGCAGCGCGCAACCTGCTGGACCAGCCCGGCTTCAAAACGGTGGACCTGGCCGTTTTCCGCGAATTCAAATTCCGTGAAAGATTTGGGATGGAGGTTCGCGCGGATGCCTCCAACACATTTAACATGGTGAACCTGAACGCGCCAAACAGCACGGTCGGCAACAGCACCTTCGGACAAATCTCGGGCGCTGGAACCATGCGGCAGCTGCAGCTTGGTCTGCGTTTCAGATTTTGAAACTTCGCGGGTTTCCAGAACTCTTGCTGGCGAAAATCGGCTGCGAGGATTACTTTCATCTTCGAGGACGTCGCGATGTTAGGTCAAATGTTCGGCGGATCAACTCTCGCTTTGTGCGTAATGTGAGGAAGACTCTGGAGGGGCAGTAGATGAGCAGGCAGACTGACGTGGCCGTGGAAAAAATGGTGTTTCGAAAAACGAACAGCCAAACGGGAAGACACCTCGCGGTAACTCCCGAAAACAGCACGATGCGGCATTTGGCTTATGGGCGGATTCGGCTCAATGCTTCCGTTCCAAACGTGTCTTTTGGCAATGGAAACCGCGAAACAGGGCTGATTGTCTTGTCGGGAAAAGCCGCGGTACATACCGATGGAAAGGAATTCGGACTTGGCCAGTACGATGCAATTTACGTCCCGCGGGACTCGAAGATCGAGGTATCCACAAAAAGTGAAGTTGATATCGCGGAGTTTTCCTCAGATGTTGAGGGCAAATATCCTTTGCAAGTGGTGCGTGCCGCGGTAACTTCGAGAGATCCAGGGCTGAAATTCAGCGCCGGCGGGCCGGGTTCTTCGCGCGAGTTGAACATGGTGATCGCAAAAAATGTGGAGGCAGGGCGTCTGGTAGCCGGGTTTACGCACTCCGATCCGGGCAACTGGACGAGTTGGCCGCCGCACGAGCACGCGAAAATGCTCGAGGAAATCTACGTGTTCTTCGACATGCCGGAGCCCGCTTACGGCATTCAGCTCGTCTACAACAACACGGAATATCCGGAATTGATCACGGCAGTTCGCGACGGCGACGCAGTCCTGATGCCGAGTGGATATCACCCGAACGTTTCTGTTCCCGGCCACCGGATTGCTTTCCTCTGGGCGATGGCTGCTCATCGCGAGGTGGAAGACAGGCAGTTTGGTATCGTGAATATCCAGCCGGGTTTTCAACAAGGCGGATCTGGCCTGGATGTTGGCCGCAAGTAACCGACCGAACTGAACCGCAGGGAGCATATTCGCGTGGAGAATCCGCCCGGAGCCCGCAGCAATTGGACACACGTGAGTCGATGAATCTCGAAGCTTTTCAAATCATCGGCAAGAATGCATTGGTGACTGGTTCGCACCGGGGACTCGGCTCCGCAATCGCCGTGGCTTTGGCAAACGCGGGCGCGAATGTGGCATGCCATGGACGTGATCCAATCCCAGGTCCCTCGTGTGAGGAAATACGTGCTGCGGGGCGCAAGACATTCTACATTTCGACGGATTTGGCGGATTCCAAGTCGTGTTCGGAAATAATCAAAAAAACAATCTCGGAATTTGGCTCTCTCGATATTCTCGTGAACAATGCAGGAACGATTCGAAGAGCTCCTGCCGCGGAATATCCCACGGAATTCTGGGACGAGTTGATCGCCGTAAACCTGACTGCTGTGTTCCGCTTGTCGCAGCATGCCGCGCAACACATGCTGGAAAGAGGCGCAGGAGGCAAGATCTTGAACATTGCTTCGCTTCTCTCCTTCCAAGGCGGAATCCTGGTCCCCGCGTACGCCGCGGCGAAGGGCGGAGTCGCGCAGCTAACGAAAGCGCTGGCGAATGAATGGGCCGCGAAAGGAATCAACGTGAATGCAATCGCCCCGGGGTATATGGCCACGGACAACACTGCTGCTCTGAGAAGCGATCCAGTCCGCAGCAAGCAAATCTTGGATCGGATCCCTGCGGCGCGCTGGGGTCAGCCAGAAGACATCGTGGGCGCCGCCATATTCTTATGCTCATCCGCAAGTGACTATGTACATGGCCACGTTCTTGCCGTGGATGGGGGTTGGCTGGCGTGCTGAAAGGACCGTTTTACCGTGATCGCATATAAGTGTGTAGCGTTGAGTTTTGTGCAATCCAGGCGAATGGGAGAAAGCAAATGGAAACACAAACAAAGAGCTTTCCGGACCTCGTAGTGGTTTCCCACGAGAATGGCAAGGAGTCCGAGCCGGAACGCGGCCTGAAACGACGCGTGCTCGCTTACAACGATAAACTCTTTCTAGCCGAGCATGAAATGGTTCGAGGCTGGGTTGGGACCGTCCACAGCCATCCGCACGATCAAATCGTGTACGTCGTACACGGTCATCTTCGGGTCACCTGCCAGGGGAAGACGTTCGACGTCCATACGGGTGGCACATTTGTGGTTCGTGGCGGCGTGGAACATGGGGCATCCGCAATCGAAGAATCGCTGGTGATCGATGTCTTCACGCCGTGCCGGGAGGACTACATCACTTGAGCCGTCCTTCGGCAAACTCCATCCTCAATTTTCTGCGAAATCGGAACTCTATGCGCAAAGCCCATTTTCGGATGCTGTGGCTGCTGCCGATTCTCTGTGCTGGACCGGCATGGGGAGCGCAGCAGATCAGAAACATCAAACTGGCCGTCTCGAACCCCAGTTCGACGGCTCGGAACTCGGCCGACATCGTCATTCCCATTGTGGAACTCCGGAAAGTGGCGCCTGACTTCAAGCCCGGTGCTGCGATCGTGACGGCGAGTGATGCAAGCACCTTGGAGCAGGATGCGTCCGTACTGCAGACGAAAGAACTCCCTTCACAACTGGATGATCTAAATGGCGACGGCAAGGCGGAGGAGCTGGCGTTTCAAATTGACCTTGCGCCCCTTCAGACTCGGGTCGTTACGATTTCCTATGGCGACGAGAACCGCATTTGGCGCTTGCGAAGCGATTACAAACAAAGGACCGCGGCGCTTTTCAGCCGAAAGATCGAAGGACTCGGTTGGGAATCGGAACGCGTGGCGTTTCGGATTTATTTTGATCCCAGAAACGCCGTCGACATATACGGAAAGCGCCGTCCCACTTTGCAGCTTTCTATGTATGCATCTCCGGATTACGTTTACCACGACGAATCGCCGGAAGGCCGGGACATCTTCAAAGTGGGCGGCGCCATCGGCATTGGAGCTGTCGCGGCCATGGTTGACGGAAAGCTGATCAAGGTGGCCGATGTGAAAGACCGGAAGTGGCGAATTCTGGCCAGCGGACCGGTGCGCTCGATTGCCGAACTCGAGTACGACGGCTGGAACGCCGCCGGGAGGATCATTCATCTTCAATCGCGAATCACAATGTGGGCCGGAGAGCGCGGCTTCGAACACGTCATTTCGGCGGACTGCGGCGACAATTTTACCTTCGTGACCGGCTTGCCTTCGAAGCCCGGCATTTCTCCAGTGAATTCTGAAAAGTCCTCACGGGTGACGTGGATTTCCACCTGGGGCCATCAAGTCGTCGCTCCTGGCTCAACGGCGACGGAAGAGCTACCTGGACAAAATCTTGGCCTTGCAGTTCTCACCGCCACCCCTGGAGCGCGATTCGAAAGTGACGCTCAGAATCACCTCATTCAGTTCAACTTAAACGGGGTCTCAGCAGCGTGGTACGCCATAGCGGCGTGGGATCAGGAGGGTTCAAATCGTAAGATCGCCCCGGGAAATGAAAATGGTGCCGACGCGCGTCAGTCATTCGTCCTTCCCCCCGATGGAATTACGAGCCGCGAACAATTCCTTCAAGCCGTGGAGGAACAATCCCGCCGTTTAGAATTGCCTGCTCAATTTCACATTTTGTCGAGCTCAGCGAACCCCGAGCAGGCCCCTTCCGACACTCTCGTTCCGCACAACGCGAAGTCGATAGAACAGGCGCTGGCGCTGGTGCGTCAAGCAGTTGACCGCACAGCGGCGACTTGGGAACCCGTTCTTCGCTCTTCACCGGAACCCGTCACCTCGAAAACCGGCCAGGGATTTTTTACCGAGGCGGACAATGAGTCCGGGGAATGGCAAAAACAGAATGGCTACTTCTGGACTGGCAGCTTTTGGGTCGGAGAGCTTTGGCGGCTATATGCCGCGACTCACGACGAGAAGTATCGGAGGTGGGCGGAGCTTTGGGGTTCGAAACTGATTGGCCAGGAATCGCAAGAGAATCATGACGCGGGTTTTTTGAACTATTACTCCGCGGCGCTTGGATACGACTTGACGCATGATGAGGCGCTAAAGGCCAGTGCCATGCGCGGAGCCGAGCGCCTGCAACAGTTGTTCAATCCGAAGACGCAACTGATTGCCTCCTGGAATGTCGATGGAGACGACACGATTGTTGACACCATGATGAACCTGCAACTGCTTTGGTGGGCGAGCGACAGGAGCGGAGACGAAAAATGGCGGGACATCGGCAAAAAACACGCACTGCGGACCGCGGAATGGTTTGTACGACCGGACGGCTCCGTTTTTCAATCCTTGCACTACAATCCCGGAAGCAATCTCCAGGATTTCCAGTTGCACGGGGGCTCCGCTCGAGATATGGAGTTGAAGCTGGAGAATAGCGCGGCAGCCGGCGAGCGAGTTTTCGCGCACACTCATCAAGGGTATGCCGCGGACACAACCTGGTCGCGCGGCCTTGGTTGGGCGCTCTATGGTTTTTCCAGCGCGTACGCCGAGACGCATGAGCCTCTGTATCTCACGACTGCGGAACGAATCGCGGACTACGCGATGGAAAATCTGCCAAGTGATTCCGTGCCGTGGTACGACTTCGACGATGAAGGCGTTCACTATCGCAACAGAGACTCGTCTGCGGCAGTGATTATTGCCGGCGGACTCTTCCGTCTCTCTGCCATCACAACGGACTCCGGGCGCGGCAAAAAATATCGCGAGGCCGGCGAGCGCATCGTTCAATCGCTCATCGATCGTTACCTGACACCGGTCGGTGGCGACGATCACACGCCGCCGGGAGTGTTGCGCCACGGAAGCGGCGTTCGACCCAATGATGCGATGCTGATCTACGGACAATATTTCTTGCTGGAGGACCTGCTTTGGCTAGAGCAGCACAAATCGGCTACGCCACTGCCGGCAAGATGATCGCCTCAAGTGACGGGCTCGGGCTCGGTGCTTGAACGCATGAACCACTTGCGGGCGGATCATATGCTCAATCGAACGACCCCGGCGAACCGCATAGGCCTCCCCACTATCCCTGGAGATAAATAGAGTCTCTACAATGGACAAACTAAATCTCTCCGTTGTTCGACTGGTCGGACTTGTCCTTGCCGCTCTTCTTTGTATGATTGGCGATTCGTTTGCGCAAACTCCAGTTGAAGCATCGCAAATCCAAACAGCCGAACTTGATCATAAGATTCGAGATTTTCTCCAGAAGGAGGTGACAGCCCACGTCGCCGATATCAAGACGCTCGACCCTCCGCCCGAGCGTGTGGTAGGCGCGCTGACAATTGGTGAGTTTTCCTGGGGAACTTTCATGCGGACACTTGGTTCGTATTCGGATTTTGCAGGAACGACAACAATTGCGGGCCATGACGTTCCGTCGATGATCGGAAAGATGGCAAAGATCGAGTTGGATCACGGAGGCAAAACATGGGCCCAGCTTTATGCTGCGATGGCGCTCGAAAGCTTCGGGAGGGACTTGAATCACAATGCCTTGTGGCAGGGATTAACTTCCGAAGAACGAAAGACCTATCTCGCGCTGCTCGATCCTGGACGATTCTATGATGCAAAGAATCACAGACTCATCCATCTCCCCGAAAATTATTTTGGCGTCGCGGCGCGCATTGCTGCAATTAACTACGAACTTGACCTGAACAAAGATCGCGCTTCCTTGGACGACTTGTTGAATCAGGCTGCGAAACAGTTCACCGCAGGTGCGCTATTTGCCGACGATGCATTGCCGACCGGTCGTTACGACCGGTATTCAAATGAATATGCGAGAGCCCTTTACGATGCCGCCGAACTCGCCGGGCGTGTAGACCTCACCAAGACTCTCTCCCAATCGCTAAAGGAACAGATGAAACTGTGGTGGGAATTACTTTCGCCCGACGGCTACGGTTATTCCTGGGGCAGGAGCCTCGGCGCGATCAGTTACATGGACACTATGGAGATCGCGGCCTTCCTGGGGAAGCACCCGGAATTCCGGCCGGCACCACTCTCCGACCTTGCCTCCGCTTATTTTGCAGCCTGGTCCTGGCTGCAGCGCGATTTCAACGATCAAACACACCTGTTGTCCATCTTCGCCTTTGGTCGGGGCGACTACGGCTACATAACAAAAGAGCGCGAATGGCAGCAGACTACGACATTCTTCGGAAAGGTAATCAGCGCCCACCAATTGTTCGTGAGAGCCCTTGAACAAGAGGGAGTGAAGAGTTTTGCATCTCTTCCGAGCTTTTCCGACGTGGCGCGCTTCGAATACTTCCGAAATGGAACCGGCCGCAAATTTGGAGTCTGGATCGTTCGGCAGGGGAGCATCCATTTTGCATTGCCGTTCGTGACGGGACCGAGGGCAGCCACATCCGACTATGAGCCGGCGCCGCATGGATTTCCCGGTTTCGCGGTGCCCGTCGAGCAAATCTATCCGTGTCTGGTTACATTTCTCGAAATGGAAGACGGCCGGACCATCGCCCCAGCCGACGGCGCGGATGAGATCAGACCGGCAGCCGACGGTAAGAGTGTCACCGCTGTTTGGAAGCGCTGGGTAGTCGTGGGAACTAAGGCTGGTGAAACTGTGGATCCGGGCATCGTTTCGGAAGTTATTTGGTCCCTAAGAGGAAATACCCTGCATCGACTGGAAACGCTGTCCTCCTCAAGGGGTCTGACGGTTCATCGTCTCCGTCTGGCGATTCCAACCCGCGAAGATCATCTTGAAATCCTGGAATCCAATGGCGTACGAATCAATCGGCTGACCTCAGAAGAAACATCGCTGGATGTTGAAGTCAAACGTTCGGACTGGCCAGTCCAGGTTTCAGTGCACGCGACGGGTGACGCCCCTCTCGGCAAGGGCGACCGAGGAGCTATTCCCTTGCACTTGGTACTTGAATCGAAGAATATTTCCTTGTCGCCAGCCGCTCCCGAAAGGTGGGAGATTTCGTTGTCGGCCAAGTGATGGAAAAACTCCGGAGATTTTGAACGCGCTATCCCGGGAGCCCCTTGTCTCCATTGCGTAAACTAAGCGAAATGGCGCGGCGTTTTCTGTCCGGCTGCAGGAGTGGGTCGCCTCCGCTCCGTCCGCAAGAATGAAATATTCGACGTCAGTAACAAATCGTTTCATCTTTAGGCCACGACCGTGGGAATTTGCCGCGCGGATTCCGGAAATCGTCAAACAATCCGCGCTGGTTTGTTGCCGCCCGATGCCCCACCTTTGCCCGCTGCCGCTTTGAAGCGCGAGACGGATTCACATCGAGTGTGCGAGTCATGTTTACGTTAGTTTCGACTGGCTAGTCCCTGATTAAGGACTAATCGGGACTTAGCCTAAGTCCGTGATATAAACTCTCGATTCGGTTCAGAGAATCCGCGATCTTGCGGACTACCATGTCTTCAGTCATTCAGGTTTCCGGAGTGCGCAAGACCTATGGCCCAACGGTAGCTGTCGACGAGGTGTCGTTCGAGGTCAACGACGGCGAGATATTTGGTTTGATCGGGCCCAACGGCGCGGGAAAGACCACCACGATGGAGTGCATCGAGGGTCTGCGCACACCCGACCGGGGCAGCATCTCGGTTCTGGGCTTAGATCCCTTTCGTCAAGTTTACAAGCTGCAGGAACGCATCGGGGTCCAGCTCCAGCAGGCGCAGTTGCAGAAGCGGATCAAAGTGTGGGAGGCGGTAGACCTCTGGGCTTCGCTTTACCAGAAGAAAGCTATAGACGGCGAACACCTACTCGAACAGCTCGGCCTGGCCGATAAGCGGGGCGCCTGGTTTATGAACCTCTCTGGAGGCCAGAAGCAACGGCTGTTTATTGCCCTTGCGCTGATTAACGATCCGGAAGTCGTGTTTCTCGACGAGCTGACCACCGGGCTGGACCCGCAGTCGCGGCGGGCAATTTGGGATCTGGTGCGCGGCATCCGCGAGCGCGGCAAGACAGTGTTTTTGACCACTCATCTGATGGAGGAAGCCGAACGGTTGTGCGACCGAGTAGCAATCATCGAGCATGGACGGATCATCGACATCGACAGGCCGGATAAGCTCGTCGACCGGCACTGCCCTGAGCGAACCGTCGTTCTCACCACGAACGACCCGGTCGCTGAAGAGCGCTTTCGGGCGATCGCTGGAGTTGCAGCAGTGAACTGCACTGACTTTCGATTCACCATTCACGGCCGGGGCGACGACCTAGTGACCGAGGTGATTCATTGTTTGTCCGAGAACAGGATACGGGTCACGGATTTCCGTACGATTCTCCCCAACCTTGAGGACGTCTTTCTCAAGCTGACTGGTCACTCGATTCGCGAGTAGGCGCTAATATGATGATGCGTGGGCTTTGGAAACTGACTTGGATCGAGATCAAGATATTTCTTCGCGAGCCGCTTGGAGCGTTCGGAACGATCGGTTTCCCGGTTCTAGTTTTCATCGTGTTAGGCCGAGTGGCCGGCCGCAGACTCACGCCGGCTTCGCTGGCGGCCAGCAGTTTCATCCGCGTGGGCCTGCCGGTGCTCGCTTCGGTTCTGATCGCCATCAGCGCAGTGCTCTCGCTGGTGACGATTATCTCGATCTACCGCGAGGGCGGCATCCTCAAGCGACTGCGCGCCACACCGCTGCGCCCGCAGACCATCCTTACCGCCCACGTGATCGTCAAGCTGTTACTTACGGCGGCCACGCTGGCCTTGATGGTCCTGGCAGGCAAGCGCTACTATCCGATCGGCGTTCATGTTCCATTGTTCTCGTTCACGATTGCGCTGCTCATAAGCACCTGGAGCATTCTGTCGATCGGCTTTCTCATTGCCAGCATCGTTCCGACGGCGCGCTTCGCGCAGCCGATCGGGGCCGTGATTATGTACCCGATGATTGCTGTTTCGGGACTCTTCGTGCCGATTGAATCGCTGCCGCCAGTGCTTCATGCGGTGGCCAGAGTGCTGCCGCTAGGCTACGCTGTGCCTCTGCTCCAGGGAATCTGGAACGGCGACACGTGGTCGGCGCACGCCGGCGACGTAGCGGCGCTGGCAGTAGTTTTTGTCGTTTGCACCGCGGTTTCCGCGAAGGTGTTTCGTTGGGAGTAGCAGAGATTTCTTGAAGCCCTCTTCCACGCCAAAGGACATCTCGGTGCCCGATGAACGCCCGGTAACCGGATAAATGCCGATTGCAGCAACACCACTTGATTGCATAGCGATGTCAGTTCCCTCGCATTTGCTCAGTGATTGGCTTGCATCCAAGCGCGGCGGAGTCTCGGAGAATCGGGCAAATACTCTGGCGGAATAGGCAAGCGCCCCGAGGGTAACCAGACTACACTTCTGTTCGTTGATTCTGGCAATTGGTAATTTTTCACGAGAACCGGCACGAAGCGATTCGACCTTCACGGTTCAATACGACTCGAGGAGAAACAATGCAAAAGCGCAAACTTGGAAAAAGCAGCCTGGAAGTTTCGGCTCTCGGGCTAGGCTGCATGGGAATGAGCTTTGGCTTCGGCCCCGCCATGGACAAGCAGGAGGGCATTTCGCTGATTCGGGCGGCAGTCGAACGCGGCGTCACATTCTTTGATACTGCGGAAGTCTACGGCCCATTCACAAACGAAGAACTCGTGGGCGAAGCCCTCGCTCCCGTCCGCGAGCAGGTGGTGATCGCCACTAAGTTCGGGTTCAAACTTGATCCGAACACCGGCAAACAGGCCGGGCTGGATAGCAGTCCTGCGCGCATCAAGGAAGTCGCCGAAGCCTCGCTGAAGCGCCTCAAGACGGATGTCATCGATTTGTTCTATCAGCACCGCGTTGACCCCAACGTGCCGATCGAAGACACGGCGGGAGCGGTGAAAGAGCTGATTCAGCAAGGAAAGGTGAAGCACTTCGGCCTTTCGGAAGCAGGAGTGAAGACGATCCGTCGCGCGCACGCCGTTCAGCCCGTCGCCGCACTGCAAAGTGAATATTCGCTGTGGTTCCGAGAGCCTGAAGCCGAGGTGATCTCCACACTCGAAGAACTCGGAATCGGGTTCGTCCCCTTCAGTCCTCTTGGCAAGGGCTTCCTCACCGGAAAGATCAGCGAAGATACGCAGTTCGATAAAACCGATTTCCGCAACATCGTCCCGCGCTTCACGCCAGAGAACCGCAAAGCGAACCAGGCTTTCGTTGATTTGGTCGGGAGAATCGCGGCACGGAAGAAGGCGACTCCTGCTCAGATCGCCCTTGCCTGGCTGCTCGCGCAAAAATCGTGGATCGTGCCGATTCCGGGCACGACCAAGCTGCACCGGCTTGAAGAAAACATCGAAGCCGTTTCTGTGAACCTCACGTCCGACGATCTCCGCGAAATCGAGAACGCCTCCTCAAAGATTGCGCCGCAAGGCGCTCGCTACCCTGAGGAGCTGCAAAAGATGGTCGGCCGCTGAGGAGCAATGACACATCTGGCGCTTTACTCCGACTGGCCTAACGCAATGAACGCCATCCTGATCACAAAGGAGGTATTCTCGAAGGCGTGAAAACCAACGGCAAAGTGGCGTCTTTGCGGCGAACCAACAACGGGACGTGCGCGAGCGAAGCAGATGCGGCTAAGTTGGCGCGCCTGATTGCCGCGTATGCGCCTCACGATGGGACTTTTGAGATGCGCGTGCCCGGTTTGGGTGTGAGCCGCCTTTCGCGAATCAACAGCGAGTGTGTACATTCAGTGCGGTTGCCGTGCTTATCCATCATCGCCCGCGGGGCCAAGACCGTCATCGTGGGGCAGGAGGTCTACGAGTACGACCCCTCCTGCATGCTCGTTTACTCCGTCGCATTGCCTGTTGCTGCGCAAGTCACAAAAGCCAGCTTTTCCGAGCCTTACCTCTCGCTAAGGCTGGACCTCGACCCTAACAAGATTGCCGACCTCGTTTTAAAGGTCTTTCCCCGCGGTGTGCCTCCCGTTCAAGAGCGGAAAGCGGTTTACATCAGTCCGGTCGATGTGAGTATCGTCAACGCCGCGACAAGATTAATGGAATGTCTAGCGCAGCAAGGGGACACGGAACTGCTCGCCCCACTTGTGGTGGATGAGATTTTGATCCGGTTGCTCCGCAGCTCCATTGGTCTTCGCGTGGCGCAAATGGGCTTTGCCGAGTCCAGCGTGCACCGAGTTGCGAAGGCGATTTCCTGGCTCCGCGAGAATTTCTCCCAGCCCATGAAGGTCGAAGAGCTCGCCGAACTGGTGCACATGAGTGTTTCCTCGTTCCACGAGCACTTCAAGTCCGTCACTTCGATGAGTCCGCTGCATTATCAAAAGGTACTTCGTCTTCAAGAGGCGAGGCGTCTCATGTTGTCCGCGATTATGGATGCGGGTAGTGCAGGTCAGCGGGTTGGCTATTTAAGCGCTTCGCAGTTCAGCAGAGAATACAGCCGCTTCTTCGAGAGTGCGCCGAG
>Ga0070693_100000202_pt1 | contig 27944 bp, 26 predicted proteins | sample KBSK1103metaG_FD_65472 | JGI IMG/M metagenome (GOLD analysis project Ga0070693, IMG submission 65472) | Corn, switchgrass and miscanthus rhizosphere microbial communities from Kellogg Biological Station, Michigan, USA - KBS K1-10-3 metaG | ecosystem: Host-associated > Plants > Roots >...
GGCGGTGTTCAACAGGCTTGGGGAGAAGACGTGAGTCTCCTCAAGACTCAAGACTTGCTCACGCAGTGTTACGATATCCGAACTGTAGGGATTGAGCGGCGTCGCGGTTACGTCACCGCCATCGTCAATCGTGTAGATCGCTGCAAGGGAATCTTTCTCGGAAAACGAATGATCTAGCCGGACCGTGCCAAAATCCTCGCGAATCGTTTGGGGCGGGCTGCTGAAAACTTGCGAGATGCCATTGAAGTCTTGGGCTCCAGCGGGAGCAGCAGGCCACAAATTCAGCAGTGGCTGGACGCTCGGGACGGCAATCGCTCTTGATGCTGCGCTGGGAACAAATGCCACGGAGGTCTGGTGCAGGTTCTGGCGGAAACCTTCATAGTTGCCGAAGAGGAAGGTCTTATCCTTCTGAATGGGCCCGCCGAGGGATGCTCCAAACTGGTTGCGTTGAAACGGCGGAGCGGAGCCCTGGTCAAAGAAATTCGGTGCGTCGAGAGCGTTATTCCTCAGGAATTCGAACACCGCACCATGCAGCTGGTTGCTGCCCGACTGAGTCACTATGATTACCTGGCCGCCAGGCCGTTTGCCGAACTCTGCGCTGTAGGAGTCACGCAGTACGTTGAACTCGCGCACGGCGTCGACCCCTAGCAGCATTCCGCTCGTGCCGCCCGGCTGCATGTTGTTCTCCGCTGCGCCGGTGTACTCCACTCCGTTCAGCAGAAACAGATTTTGCTGCGGGCGATTGCCAGAGACGGCGAAGTTGTTTGCCGTCGTTGAGTTGGAAATCCCCGTCCCGCCGGTCTTCTGTGAGGTGAAGTTCACTATGCCCGGATTCAGCGGCATTAGCAGATCGTAGCTTCGTCCGTTCAGAGGTAGCTCCTTGACCTGCCGCTCCCCGACCAGTCCGGAAATGTCGGTGGTGGTCGTGCTGACAATCGGCACCTCTCCAGCCACGGTGACGTGCTGTTTGACCTCGCCGACTCGTAGCGTCACATACACTCCGGCCTCTTGTTCCACGGCCAGATGAATTCCGCTCCGGATCTGTTCCTGAAAGCCGGTCTTCGAGATTCGTATCTCATACTCGCCCACGGGCAACGCGAGCACCTGATACCGCCCCGCATCATCAGTCACCGTGCTCCGGATTGCTCCGGTTTCCAAGTTCTTTACAATTATCGCGGCAGCCGGAACCCGCGCGCCGGACCTATCCGTGACCACCCCGGCGATGCTCGCGGATACCTGCGCGCGAAGGGACGGCGCAGCGGCCGCAATGAGCAGAAGAATGGGAAGCAGTCTGTTCACAAGCATTGCGAGACTCCTCACGCCGATAGAGAACAGATGGATAATTCAATATGGTTTATAACGTGATGTCAAATCGGCTTAATACGAATAGAGAATAGGCGAGTTCATACGAATGGAATCCAAGGAATTCGCATAGCGGCGGTCCCGTGCCCGCGGGCGTATTTCCTCCTGGAAAATGGTCAAACGCCGCCGCATGGCGGGTCAAACTCCTCGCGGCCGGGGAGTCACCTGCCTGTCCCTTGACGAACAGGGGGAGGAAAGGAGCGCCGCACTCCCTTCAGGTCTGGGAACAGCGGCGCTCTTGGGGGTTCTGGCTAGTTATTTGGCAGATACGCTGAGGAACTACTGGTGGCGGGCATTCTTTGGCGCGGATCCGCCGCGAAATATCGGCAGTGGTTTCCGTGCAAATCTTTCGGGTTCCTGGTTCTTGGTTCTTGGTTCATGCAACTTGTCCGCTCTTCGACGCTGGTCACTGGATTCAAATTCCAAATACCCTTGTCTTAAATGCAGGGCGCTTGCCAAACAACATCGGCGCAAACTCTGCATTTTCCTCTCTTTCCGAAGGCCGCCGAAAAGACTCATTGCCTCAACGCGGGAAACTGTGCCTTCGAGGAACACGGCGTCTCCAGCCAACGTGCGATGCAAAGGCCTCCCCTGTCGTAAGAGCGCGGGTCTAGTTCGCGGCAGGAAGCGGTTCTGGCAGCCGCCCCGCCGTTTTTTCGTGAGCAGGCAGGTCATGGCCGTCGCGTTTCAGGTAACGGTAGAGGCTGGTTCGACCGATTCCCAAGGTCTGCGCAGCCCGCAAGCGGTTGCCCTGGCACAGCGCGAGCACTCGCTGGATGTGCACTTTGCGTACGTCGTCGAGCGAGAGCGGCCGCTCGGCATCGCCCTCCGCCCCCGGCGGATTGCGGTGCTGCAGATGCTCCGGCAAGTCCGCGAGATCGATGAAATCGCCCGTGGCAGTAATCGCCCCGGTCGCAATCACGTTCTCCAGTTCACGCACATTTCCCGGCCAGGCATGCTGCAGCAGCACCGTTTGCGCCCGGCGGGTAAGCCCCGAGATATTTTTTCCGTATACGCCGTTATATTTTTTCAGAAAATATTGCACCAGCAGCGGAATGTCTTCGAGCCGCTCCGTCAACGAAGGCACGCGGATTTGAATCGAGCTTAGCCGGTAGAAAAGATCCTCCCGGAACCGGCCCGCCAGCACTTCCGCGCGAAGATCCCGGTTAGTCGCCGCAATCAGCCGCACGTTTACCTGTCGAACCTCCGGAGATCCCACCCGCTGGATTTCCCTGTTCTGGATCACTCGGAGCAACTTGGCCTGCATTGCCAAGGACGTCTCGCCAATTTCGTCGAGAAACACGGTCCCATTATTCGCGTATTCGAAAAGACCTTGCCTCGTGTCCGTCGCTCCGGTAAACGAGCCGCGCACGTGCCCAAAAAGCTGGCTCTCCAGCAGCGTATCCACCATTGCGGAGCAGTTGCAGATCGCCAGCTTGTTCTGGCCCACCGGGCTAAGGTTGTGGATCGCCCGTGCTACCAGCTCTTTCCCAGTTCCCGTCGCGCCCGTCAGCAGCACGTTCGTGTAATGCCGCGCCACTTTCCGCGCGAAATCGAAAACCTCCAGCATCGCCGGGCTTTTTCCCACGATCCCGTGGAACTCCAGGTCCTTCAAGAGCTGTTCTTCGAGCGCCCGCACCCTGCGCCGCTGGTCGTACAGTGTCGCCACCTCATCCAAGGTTCGCTTCAGCCGGACCCGGTCAATGGGTTTCGGAAGAAAATCCGTCGCGCCTCGCCGGATGGCATCCAGGGCAGATTCCAGCGTGTAGTCCCCAGTCATCACGATCACGTGAATCCCCGGGTCGCTGCGCAAGGCCTGATCGAGAAATTCGTAGCCGTTCAGGGCAGGCATTTTTACATCCGCCAGCACCAGCCGGCAGCGGCCGGTTCGCACTAGCCTCAGAGCCTCTTCGGGCTCAGAGGTCGTAATCGCCTCATAGCCCATCTCCGCCATGATGGCGGACAGCATGTCCAGCTGGGCGGGGTCGTCGTCCAGAATGCACGGCGTCAAGGAAGTTTTCGGCGCTGTAAATTCGACGGCTTTGGTAAGCGCGTGAGCCACGCCCCTTGCACTCGCAACGTTTGTGCCATCTCGTGCACTGTTTCCTCGCAGCTTCGCCCAATGGCTTTCCTATTCCTCCCGTACGACAAAGCTCGCTGGTCACGGAGAATCAGTCACTTATGGAACTTGCTAGGGTTGTTTCCCACCCTGAGCAAGCTATCTCTTACAGGTGGTCGCACACACCACGCTCCTACACTTTCCAATTTGGGTCACTGTCTCGTTTCGGTGCGGAACTCTATAATTCTTTGCCCTATTCCCGGGCCAAAACTCGGCCTTTCGATGGCCGCCTATCTCTCTTGCCTCCCCGGCATGGAAATGCAGCCGAAGGGCCACACGCTTTGTTGTGTAACCTGCTTATAAAGGGAGCTTTGCTTCAGCCGGAGGGTCTTGGACATGGTTCGCCACAGTGCCATTCCGTCGCGGACTGTTCAGATCCGGGACACTAGATCTGGCCCGGAAGCAGCAGCGTGCTTACAAAAGTATTGATTGGGTCATAGATGTAGCGGAACAGGAGTATCCCGACCAGGAGTCCGGCCAGAGCAAAACTGTTGCCGCGCAGCCAGTCAAGATACTTCTGTGCGGCTTTTTCACTCATGAACAGCATGATCACCGTGCTGCCGTCCAGCGGCGCCACCGGCAGCAGATTAAATGTCCCCAGTAGCAGGTTCAGAGAAAAAAAGATGAGCAGAGTGGTGGCCGCGAAATCCAGATTGTGCGTTACAGGATCTCGATGAAACCAACCTGCGACGGCTCCAACTCGCAGCCCAATCACCGCCAAAAACATCAACGAAAAATTTGCCGTTGGCCCGGCCAGAGCCATCCACGCCGAGCGGCGTGGATGCCGCCGCTCCCACAGCGGGTCGAAGGGCGCGCTCGCCCATCCAAACATGGTATGCATGGTAAGAAACGACAGGATGGGGATCACAATCATGCCCCAGGGTTCGCGCCGCATGTGGGGCACCGGGTTCAGCGAAACCTGTCCGCCGAGGGCCGCCGTTTCGTCGCCTCCCATTTTGGCCACCAAAGCGTGCGCGGCTTCGTGACACGTTGTGGAAAAGAGAAACGCTACATACCAAATGAATCCGAAAACGAGAAGATCGGGATTGAGATCCGCCAAGGAATTTGGCCCTTTCGCCTGCTCAGCCCAAGCAGACTAGAGGTTGTAGCCCAACTTTGCAAGCCGTGCCTCTTGTGCGATGCAATTCCATCTCCTCGCCGCGCCTATTCCGGCCGTTCCCACGAGCGGAAATGCTCGCGATTTGGCCCGCCAGTGGTAAACTCCAGCCATGGCAACCAAAAGGAACAAAAAGAAGAAGCGCAGCAAGCCTAAGAAAGCCCTGAGCAAGAAACCGACGCCCAAGAAAATCGCGGCGAAGAAAACTGTGCCTGCCAAAAAGGCCGCTCCAAAAAAGAAAAAAAGACTCGAGAAGAAGAGAGTCCGGGGCAAGAGCCAGAGCGTAGAAACGGTCGTGTTCGAGCCCAAGGGCCTGGGGGCGCGCTCGGGCGGCCAGTCGGGGGATCTGCAGGGCTTGTCGAATCTTGCGGGCGCCGATTCCGAGAGCGTGGACGAATTGCTTGAAGAAGGAAACGCATTCGAAGCCGAAATCGTAAAGGGTGTGCAGGACGTTCCGGATGCCGATGAAGGCGAAGTAAGGACGCACGAAGTCCCCGAGGATGACGTTCCGGACGAGTATCTGGAAAAGGATCAGTAAACACGCGCTTGGCCGCAATCCTTAAGCCGGCGTCGAGTAGAAGGGATTCATCTCCTCATGAAGCTTAGTAGAGTTATGTTCGCAGTGATTTCTGTCGCGTTGGTTTCTCTGGCGGCCTATTCCCAAACTCAGAAGTCTGGAAAAAATCCCTCTTCAGTTTCCACTAAGGCCTTTCTCGGCCGCTGGGATTTGACGCTCAAAGCGCCGGACCGCGAGTATCCCTCGTGGTTGGAGCTTCGCGAAGAAAATGGCCACCTAAGAGCTCAGATGGTGGGCCGCTGGGGAAACGCACGCCCGCTCCCCACTGCCGAACTCTCCAGCGGTCACTTGAAATTCGTTTCTCCCAAGGAAGAGGAAGACAGCAAGGCGGACTTGGTTTTCGAAGGCGCCCTCGAAGGAAAAACTCTCTCGGGCACTCTAAACGGCCCGGATGGCAAAACCTGGCAATGGACCGGCCGCAGAGCGCCGTCTCTGAAGAGGGCTGCCTCGCCAAAATGGGCCGCGCCGATTCCTCTCTTCAATGGAAAGGATTTGACCGGCTGGCACGAAGACAAGCCCGGCGCATCCCCTGCTTGGAGAGTTGAAAACGCCGTGCTGATCACTCCCGGCAATGGCCCCGAGCTGATCAACAATTCCAAATTTGAGGATTTCAAGCTGCACGTCGAATTTAACTGCGGCCCCGATTCCAATAGCGGCCTGTATCTCCGCGGCCGCTACGAAGTCCAAATCGAAACCGAGTCCGCTTCGGAACCGCCAAGTCACCACACCGGCGGCGTGTACGGTTTCCTCGCCCCCACTCCGGAACTTCCGCGCAAGCCCGGCGAATGGCAGACCTTTGACATCACGCTCCTCGGCCGGATGGTCACCGTCGTTCAGAACGGCCAGACCGTCATCGACAATAAGGAAATTCCCGGCATCACCGGCGGCGCCCTCGATAGCCACGAGGAGTTGCCCGGTCCCATCTACCTCCAGGGCAGCGAAAAGGGCCACGTGATGTTCCGCAGCATCGTCATCACTCCCGCCGGCAAGTGAGGTTCAGTTTTCAAGGTTGCAAATTTCTGCGGCAACGGGTCGATTGCGGGTCAAATTTTCTCGGCGTGCCCTCGCAACCACGGCTCGATGGTTGATTTGCTCACGCGGCCCGATTCGTACAACTCGATGAGCCAGTGGTACGCTTCCAAGTCATCGAATAGCAGCCGGTAGCCATTCAGTAGAAGGAAAACGCCGGTGGCTGTTATCGCGGTACGCTTGTTCCCATCCAGAAATGGATGATTTTGCGACAAGCTCTCGAACAAGGCGGCAGCTTCTTCGATGGCGTCGGCGTAATAGCCACTCTCGAGCGGCCTAGCGCCGATTGCAAGGCCCCGGTATCCCGAAGTCCGTGGATTCCGCCGAACTTATGAACTACCTCGGCGTTAATCTCGATGACCTCATTTACAGAGAGATAGCGTCTCACTGGGCCAAGCGACGGAGCAGTTCGGGATGTTTGCTTACGAACTCATCCAGAGCTGCACGAAAACTCATGCCAGGCGCTTCGTCTTTCTTGAGGATGCGGACGAACTCCTCCACCGCTTCCTGCTGTTCGCGAGACAACGTGGAGATCAGGTTCAGGAGGTCTTGGGGTGACATACTAAAACTTCTCCTATCGCTATTTTAGCGTATAAAGGCAGAGAGCGGGAGCATGACATCGAATTTCCCATTCTCGCTTTGCTTCTGTTCTCTTGTGCGCAACTCTTGCATAGGATTCGATTTCGCGGTAAACCCATGTCGAACCTAGAGCGTTCTGAAAGCTCCGCTCAAATTCCGAAGGAGTTGAGATGCCAAGATCCTTGCGGTTTGTCTTCGCGGTTTTTCTCTTTGCCGCGCCGCTCCTAACAAACGTCGCCAAGGGCCAGGAGCATCCCATCGTTTTGAAAGCCGCGACAATTCTCGACGGCAAGGGCCAAATCCTGCGCAACACCATCATCGTTGTCGAAGGCGGCAAAATCGCGCGCATCGGCGGCGGCGCGCCTGCCGGCGCGATCACCTACGATCTAAGCGGCCTGACCGTCACACCGGGTTGGATCGACACACACGCGCACATCTTCTGGCATTTTGATAACGGCCGTCTCGCCGGGAAAGACGAGCCTCCCGTCCGCGCGTTGCTGCACGCCGCGGACAACGCCATCCTCACCCTCAATGCCGGTTTCACGACCATCCAGAGCCCCGGCTCGCCCGAAGACAAGGATTTGCGCGACGCCATCGCGCGCGGAATTATCCCCGGCCCGCGCATGCTCACTTCGCTCGAGCCTTTGGACGAGAAGAGCGGCCCGCCCGAAAAACTCCGCGAACTGGTCCGCGAAAGAAAACAACAAGGCGCGGACTTCATCAAACTTTTCGCCTCAAAAAGCATCCGCGAGGGCGGCACCCAGACCATGACGGACGACCAACTTGCTGCGGCTTGCGGCGAAGCTAAGTCCCTCGGCCTGCGCACGATCGTTCACGCGCACTCCGCGGAATCCGCGAAGGCTGCGACGCTTGCAGGCTGCACGACGATCGAGCACGGCGCCTACGTTACCGACGACGTATTCGCCCTCATGGCCCAGCACGGCACCTACTACGATCCCAACATCGGCCTGGTGCTCCAAAACTATCTTGAAAACAAGGAAAAATTCCTCGGCATCGGAAATTACAACGAACAAGGCTTCGCCTTCATGGAGAAGGGAATCGCCATCGTCCTCGACACTTTCAAAAAAGCGCTGAAGCACAAAGACCTGAAGATTGTTTACGGCACCGATGCCGTCGCGGGCGCGCACGGACGCAACGAGGAAGAATTCATCGTGCGCGTGCGCGATGGTGGCCAGGACCCCATGGCCGCGATCCTGTCCGCCACTTCTATCTCCGCTGAATCTTTGGGCTTGCAAGTCAAAATTGGCGCCATCGCCTCCGGAATGGACGCGGATATCATCGCCATGGACGGCGACCCGCTTCGCGATGTCACCGCCGTTCGCCGCGTGGTGTTCGTCATGAAGGGCGGCAAGGTCTATGAAAATCTCGCTCCGGACGCCAAAAGACACGCCCAACAATAATTCGCAATCGCCGTCTTACCGAACCAGGCTCCAGGGATAAATTCCCACATTGATTTTCATAATAAAATAACTGAATCCGCCGGCATCGGGCTTCGGCTGGTGCGGCATGTCCGGCGGAATCAGCAGCCAGTCGCCCGCTTTCACCTTAAATGTTTGCCCTCCAATGATCGGTTGTCCGCGATACTCGCCCGGCACGGGACCATCTTTATCCATCAGGTTCTGCCGGTTGGCGATTTTTCCGCCCACAATCATCTCGCCCGTGCCGCCGGTGATTACATAAAAATCGTAAGCTCCAGCGTGCATTTCCGCGTCGTCCCAAACGCTGTTCACCTTCGTCAAGCTCAGCACCGGCTGCTCACGATGCATGCGGTACAGCATAAACATGCTGAAATTGCGCGTCTGAATACGCACCGGCCCGCCCCCGATCGATTGCGAACTACCACTGCCGGCCTGCGCGACCAGCTTCGCCGCCTTTTCCGCCATTTCCGCATGCGCTTTCTTTATGTCGTCTATGTTCCAGTAGGTGATGGGAGGCGCGTCGGGAGCCAGCGCTGGGGCGCGCGGCGAGTTGAAACCGAAGGGCATTACTTCGGGTTTGTTCTCCTGCTTATTTTCCTGAGCCGCCGCGTTCGGAACCAGCGAAAAATTGTCAATGTGCCCGCTCAAGACTTCTTGTGGATTTGGTTTTGCCGCATACCCTGCGACATAACCGGCTAACGCCGCCACAATTACAATCGCGAGAATCATCAGCTTTCTGCCTTGCATGATTCGAACCTCCGTAGGTGAATTTTGCAGTCCGTCCCTTCGGCCGCGGCGACAAGCGCTTGGCCAGTCCCTGACTACTTCTTCGGGGCCGGTTTCATGGCTTCAAAGCGAATTTCTTTCAAGAACTCCGTCTGCCGCGATAGTTCCGTTTTTCCCGCTGGGAATTTATTGGCGTTCAATGTGTACGCGAGAATGTCGGCGTTCTGCTGGCGGTTCAACTTTCCCGGAGAATTTTGCGGCATGGTCTTGCGTATTCGCTCGAACAAATCGCCCAGAGTCAGTCCGTTCCAGTTTGACAGGAAAGCGCCCCCGGTCAGCGGAGGCGCCGATTCACCTCCAGCGAGCGTTTCGCCGTGGCAGCTCTTGCATTCCTTCTGGTAGAGCGCCTCGCCGCGCTTTGCCTGTTCTTCCGTAAATACGCCGTCCCACACCGAGCGCGTTTCCGCTCGCGCTGGTTCCTGCGCGCGCGGAGTCCCGTAAGCAGCGTCAATCAACACCGCAATCATCAACGCTAGCGATCCGCTCGAAAGTATCGCGCATCGACTCAGATTATTCTCCCGGCGCGGGCAGCGTGTACGCGATGTATTCACCCGAATAAGGCCCGCCGCTCACCGCCACCACGATGTACTGCTTGCCCTTCACCATGTACGTCATCGGCGACCCACTCTGTGGCGCCGGCATGTATACCGCGCCCACCTCTTTCCCCGTGGCTTTGTCATACGCGCGTAGCATCGCTCCACGTGGATGGTCCGCGGTCGTCGTCACTTGCCCCTCGCCCGCGATCACCAGAGTCTTTGTGACCAGCGTCCCGATGTTGTACGTCTGCTGCCCGGTCCGCGGAATGTTCCTTTCCTTAAACGCCGGATAATTTCGCACCACGTCCGGCGTTTCCCCGTGCGCGATCTGCCAAAGAATCTTCCCTTCGTCCAGGCCGATCGCCGTAATCGTTCCGTAAGGCGGCTTGATCAACGGCAGCCCGTCCACGTTCATCCGCACGAACGAACTTGCTGCTGCTTTCTTCGGTGGCATCGGCGAATCCGCGCCGGCGTTTTCGCCCGGCCCTCTCATGATGCTTACCTCGTGTCCGGCGACGCCCGCGATGTAATTCAAGTCGGACACGTCCTTCGGGGCGGGAACAAGTCCAATCGGCTCCACGCAAGCGTTGCACGCGTACACATACACGACGTGCTTCTCGGGATCGTACGATCCGCCCGGCCAGTTCGTTCCGCCGGACGCCGTTCCCAGAGTGAGAGTCCCAAGCGGGCCGTCCGCTTTGCTCTCAACGGGCGGAGTAAACACAGGGCCCAAGTGGTATTTGGAAGCAATAGCCTTTGCCTGCTCGTGCAGCTCCGCATTGAAGTCGATCAAATCGTCGATGGACACTCCATTGCGGCTATACGCCGGCGGCTTCGTGGGGATCGGCTGCGTCGGTGCATACCACTCTCCGGGCACGCTGCCCACTTCGACCCTTTGCTCTTCGATGGGCCACACCGGTTTCCCAGTGATGCGATCGAACACATAAAGAAATCCTTGCTTCGATGGCTGGGCTACCGCTTTGATCGGCTTGCCGTCGACTACAATGTCCGCGAGGATCGGCGCCGACGAAATATCCATGTCCCATATTGGATGATGGACCAATTGGAAGTGCCACTTCCGCTGCCCGGTCTTCAAATCCACACATACCAAGCTCTCGCCGAACAAATTGTTTCCCGCCCGTTGCCCCCCGTAGTAATCACTGGTGGGAGATTCGACCGGCAGATAGACCAGCCCGAGTTGCTCATCCACCGTGATTTGCGTCCACACTCCCGTGTTTCCCGTGTACTCCGCGGAATCGTTCAGCCAAGTGTCGTAACCAAACTCGCCCTTTTTCGGGATGTTGTGAAAAATCCAAAGCCGCTTGCCTGTGCGCACGTCGAATCCGCGCACGTAGCCCTTATTGTTTTTCATGCTTTTCGGCGTCATTCCCTCGCGGAACGCCGCCCCCACGATCACCGTGTCTTTGGCCACCACCGGGGCGGACTGAATTCCAATTTCTCCCGTCGTCAAATCTGGAAGAATCGTCTGATCGTCATTGAGCTTTAGATCCAACGCACCTCCGTTTCCAAAGGTCGCAACCAGCATGCCGGTTTTAGCATTCAAGCAGATGAGCCGGTAGCCCGGCGTCACATAGAAAATGCGCTCCTCCTTTCCGTCGGACCAGTAAGCCAAACCACGCCCCGAAAGCTGCCTGGGAGCGGCCCCGCCGCGTGCACCTTCATGTTCGCCATGGATCCAGAGCAGCTCTCCAGTGGCCGCATCCAGCGCAATCACGGCGCGCCGCGATCCCGCGGTCGCATACAGAACATCATTGACCATCAGCGGCGTGCCCTCGAGTTTGTATTCGGGCCGATTGCCGAAGTTATCCGTTTTAATGCGCCACGCGATTTCCAGGTCGTTGAAATTCGAGGCGTTGATCTGCTCCAGCGGACGATAGCGCGTACCCGCCAGATCCGCCGCATAACTTGGCCACTCCGTATCCTTCGCGCGATATTGCGCCGAAGTTTGCGCGGGCAGCAAGGCGAGCGCTGCGCTTACCCACAAAATTCCCAGTCTCCGCCTGCTCGTTTTCCCGCGTAGCATCGCCACTCCTCCGCGAAACTCGAACGCTTTCAGCCACAGTGCTCAACCCATTTTCTTGATTTCTTCCAAAGCGTCCTTGATTTTCGACTTCTGTTCTTCAGTAACGTCGGAATTAGGCGGCCGCTGGTAAAACTGCCGCGTCCCCAATTGCAGGCTGAGCGCGTATTTCATCGGCCCATATTCGTCCACGCCACCCGCTCGCAGCAACTTAAGCGCCGTCTCAAGTTTTGTCAGTGGCTCGGCGATGTCCTTTCCCGCGCGTTTCGCCGCAAACACCGCCGCAATGAGCGCCGTGAAATTGTTGCCCTCGGCCAGAATCGCGCCCATTCCATGGTCCATGGCGTACTTCAGGTTGTGCGTCGTTCCCGTTCGCATGTTGAGCTTGGGGAATTCCGAGACAAATTTGTGATACTCCTCTTCATCCGAGCTCGAATCCTTTATTCCCGCAAGGTTCGGATATTTTTCCAGGCTGTGCATCAGATCGAGCGAAATGGGGATGCCCGTCGCAAACGGAATGTGATACAGATTGATCGGGATCGTCACCTTTTCAAAAATCAGCGAGAAATATTTCGTCAATCCTTCCAGCCGCGGATGTTTGTAATAAAAGGGCGGAACGATCAACAAGCCGTCCGCGCCGTTCTCCTGCGCGTGCTTTGACAGTTCGAGCGTCTCGGGGAAATTAGCCGTGCCGGGCGAAACGATAAGATTCAATCCATTCCTGTGCTTGAAAGCGGTTTCGGCAATTTTCTTGCGCTCCTCAACCGAAAACGAAGGAAACTCTCCCGTAGTGCCGAGCACCACCACTCCATCGGCCCCTTTTTCTTTCAGGTAAGCCAATAGGTCCTTATACAGTTCCGGATCAAAATTCAGATTCTTGTCGCAGGGAGTCGAGGCCGCCACCCAAAACAATTGCCTTTCTCCCGCCGCGGCCGGGATCTTCGGTTCGGGAGGTACGGCGCTCGACGCTGCGGAAACGGCCGTCTCTCCTACCACTCCGAGCGCCGCCGCCGCACCCACTGCTCCAAGAAAGCTTCTTCGAGTCGTTTGCATCTGTGGACCTCCGGAAAGTTGCCGCGAGTCTATGCCAGAGCGGTTCAATACTCAAAGGGCTACTTCCACCTCACCGGGCTTGTGAGCCCATGAGGCAGGCCCGCGTGACAATTGATATTTCCCAAGTCCGGTTGGTCTTCAGTCTTAAAAATCACATTCGTGGTAAACCACCGCAGACTAACTGACCGGAAACGGGACGCTTTGTCCCACACTCGGACGGTCCATGGCGCCGGTCGCCGGCGCGATTTTTTCCTTATTCCATTGTTTTCAGTATTTTAACGGCTCCGCTCGCTGGCGCTCGAGGTGCGACTCTTAGCACTGCTATGAGCACTGCAACTGTAGCCTTGGAGAAATATAGTTTTAGGCCGGCAAACGCCCTCAACACCTCTGCTGCCGCCAAACGCAAAATTCTGGCGGACGCTCGGCTAGGTAATGGCGATGCGTTTGTCGAAATGGTCCTGCCCTATGCTCCGGGTCTTTACCGGCGCGCATTGCGTTTGACGGGAAACTCCGCGGACGCTGAGGACGCCCGTCAAGAAGCCCTCCTGAAGGCATTTTCGCGCCTCAACCAGTTTGCAGGTCAGCAGGTCGAAGGAAAGGACGACCTCCACGCCTGGGTCTCGCGGATTACCACCAACGCTTCCATCGACCTGATCCGCCAGCGCCGGGAAGGGAAATATATCTCGCTCGAGGAGCCTGCAGTCGCTCCCGAGGAAACCTTCGGTAGCCGGCTGGCGGCGCGCACGGACAATCCTGAAGAGCTCTACGCGCGGCGGGAATCGCGTGCACTGATTGCCGGCGCCATAGCGCGGCTTGCGCCGGACTTGCGCCAAATCTGTCTGCTGCGTGATGTCTTGCAATATTCCACGCACGAAGTGGCGGCCCGCCTCGGGATTTCAACCGTGGCCGTGCGCCTGCGCCTCTTCCGCGCGCACAGGCGGCTCCGGGACGGCCTTCGCGACCGCATGAGGCAAAAGCAACAGCGAGCAGCATCGGGCGTGGCAAGGTCGCACATGCCAAAAACCAGCAAGTCGAAGGAGAGTGCTGAGATCCTCTCCATAAGTTCCCAAGCGCAATACGCCTGCGGCGACTAGCCGATTACGTCCGCCGAACTCTCAGCTCAAGCAGAATTCCCAACTGCCAGACGCTGTTCGTCTCAATCTTTCGTGTGCATTTTTTTTGGCGCACTATGAAGCAGCCGCTTCGGGCCGCTTACAAACGGGTTGCCGCGTTCGTAGAAGCGAAATAACCGGTCAGGCGCACGCGTGATGCCGATGCGCACCGTGGTGCCAACGCGATCGTCCTCAGCGGCCCTGCGCTGCAAGATCCCGGGAGAGACCGCCACGCCGAGCCACAGTGGACCACGCGAAAAGAGGTCCAGCCCATCGAGGCTTCGGTCGATTCGTAGCGCTGCGGCAAGCCGCCCTGGACCGCGCGTCAGCTCCAGAAGCTCAGTGCTCTTTCTGTGGCGCTGCATAATCTCGATTCCTTCGAGAGGCTCAATCGCGCGAATCAATACACCTCCTCCGATGCCTGCGCGTTCGCTCGAAATATTCAGCATGAAGTGCATGCCGTAATTGAAATACACATACACATGCCCATGCCGCAGGAAAAGCGACCGGTTCCGCCGCGTCGGCCCTCGAAAATGGTGCCCCGCGGGATCTCCTGGCGGATAGCCTTCCGCTTCCACAATCCGCCCGCTGAGCCGCCCCTCCGGCAAATCGTGAACCACGACCTTGCCGATAAGAAATCTCGCAAGCTCCAGCGTGTCGCAGGGAAGCTCTTTCCGGGTAATGCGGCGCAATTTGATGGAAAGGCGGTCCACGGCTTACAGCGAACTTGCGTCGGGCGGCTCGTTGTTAAAAAGCCGCGCCAGCTCCGCGTGGTCGATCACGACCGCGGGGTCCGATTGGATTGCATCAAAATATTTCTTCTGGAAGGCGTCGCCCGATTCTGAGGGCGCAAACATTTTGCGAGCGAGCGATATCGCGGTGCGAACGTCCTCCGGCGCGACGGGGCTATCGCCGGCCAGAGTTTCATCGAGACGCACTACAAATTCGGAAATGTTGTGAAGCCAGCCAAACTGCTGATGGTCGATGACTAGCCGGAACAGCTCTCCCACAGTGACTTTCCCATTGGCGCGTTCGTATTCGCGCCGCTCCATGTCCAGCAGCGTCTTGTGAACACGGAGCAATGCGAGGCGCAGTGTGATGAGCTTCTCGCGGGCGCTTGTTTCGTTATTTCCACTTTCAGATGAATTGGCCTCGGGAGGTGTCATGGTTGGTAGGCAGCTTTTATTCTCCGCCAGTTCACTGCCAAATTCCAATCCCCTTCGCGGCGCTGCCCCGCATTCATCCGCAGGGGCACGATGCATCGTGCCCCTGCGGATGTCTGCTGTAACGGTCAAAACTCTCAGTCGTGGTATCGCTTTTCCCCAACCGGCAACGCGATGCGGAGCCGGTTCTGCTGTGGCGGCAGCGGACACGTGGCAAACGCCGTGTATGCGCACGGGGGATTCTCCAGGCGATTTAAATCGAGCCACAGTTCGCCCGGCTTACCCAGGCCGTTGCTCGGCAGAACGGTATAGAGAAATCTGCACGCAGGATAGGTCGTCTTGGAACTTGTGGTGTCCCGGAGAATGAAAAATAGCTGCGGCGAGGCCGGGTCTTCCAGCACCGGCTCCAGCCGGTACGTTTTTCCGTCCAATACAAATTCGGCGACGCCCGGAACCGGCTGCGCATACGTCGTCCCCGCCAGCGTCGCCAGCGTAACCGACTTCGGCGGATTGTACGGAATCCATTTCCCCTTAACGCGATATTTTATGTCTGGGTCGTACCAGTTCAATCCGTGGAATCCGACTAGCGTCGGCGACTTCGAGTCCTTCACCCGCAGCGCATACCGGTCTGCGCGCCGGATGACGTACATGTTGAGCGTGCCTACCGTGAGGTGAGGAGCGTTCTTGTCCTTGTCCGCGTCTACAGGAATAATCTGTGCCTTCGCCGGAGCATCCCCCACTCGCAAATCCGGCGGAAACCCGCTTGGAGGCGGAAGAAGTTTGACGGTGTTGCTTTCAAGCCGGAGAATTCCGATGTGCGCCTCGCCATTCCCCGCAAGCCGAAGCTTGTTATCGGCTGCAGTGCCAAAAGTGTTGTCGCCCGGCTTCAGCCATTCGAGGCCGGTGAGCGAGAGCCAGCCCGCGGGCTTCAATAGATCGGCGACATGCTGTGCGCGCCACGCCGCGAGTTCATGTTCCCAGTTTGCCTCTTGCGCAACGGCCGGCGCAGCAAGAAATACGCAGAAAATTCCGAGCAAACACAATTTGTGGAAATGGCGATCCATATGCATGACCGAAATTATACCTTGGTCCCGTCTTACTTCGCGTCGTGGAAAATAATCCCCAGAGTGTACCGCGTGCCACGAAGCACGCGGCTTACCCCGTGCCGCAGGTTGACGCGGTAGAAACCTCGCGTACCTTTCACGGGCCGGTATCGAGTTGTAAAAATAATCGCCTGCCCTTGATTTCCGCGGACCACCTCGGCCTTCGATTGCGCCCGCGGCTGCTGCTCCACCAAAATGAATTCGCCGCCTTCCCATTCGCGCCCCGCTTGCCCCAGCAGGAACACCACTTGCAGCGGAAAACTCACCTCTCCATAGAGATCCTGATGCAAACAGTTGAATCCGCCTGCTTCATAGTGAAGCATCAGCGGCGTGGGCTTTCTCTGGCCGGCCTTGTGGCAAATCTTTAGAAAAGCGGCGTGATCAAGAGGATATCGAGCACCGGTCTCGCCAAGCGCCTCGGCCCAATGATTCGCGATTCGCGCCAAATGTGGATATGCCGTAGTACGGAGGCTCAAGACGGCCTGCGGCAATGGATTGTCGAAGTATTTGTAATCCCCAAGCCCAAACCGGTACCGCTCCATGATGATGTGGCTGCGAAACCGGCTTTCCTCCTTATAAAGCGCAACCAGTCCCGCGCATTCCTCCGCCGTAAGCAGCGGTTCGGTTACGGCATACCCCCGCGCGGAAAGCGACTCTTCCGCAGCTTTCCAATCCAGTGCGTCGATTTTCTCTTCAACCGTAATCACATTTTCGCTTGATGAATGCACAGCTCTCATAGAGATCCTCTTTGTCGCGGTGGCTCTCACAGTCTCGGCGTCAATTTACGGCGAAGCGAGAAGCAAAAGCTATCCGCTTTTGATCGCCAAACAAATCTCTGAACGTAAAGAAACGCGGAAATTATTTCGCCAGGTGCATGGGGACTTCGCAAGGCCGCGAAAAGCAAACAATGTCACAAAAATAGTTCCAATATTTTGTGCCCGGGGATGAAACCTCTCGCGCAAATAGTCCGTCAAATTGAATGGAACAAAAAATCATGCGCCTCCGTTAGCTGGAGCGCGTTTTCCCGCGCTTCAGTTTTTGGAGAAGACCAAAGGGAGTCGTGTATGAAAGTGTCTGGAATTTCGACGCTGTTGCTCGGAAGTTCATTGCTGCTATCCGTCAGCGCCTTCGCAGCGAACACTATCAAGAAGTCGCTTCATTTGAATGAAAACGTCACGGTCGAGGGCAAGCAATTAATTCCGGGCGATTACAAGTTCGAATGGAGCGGGTCCGGTCCCGAAGTAAAAGTAGATATTCTCAAGGGTCGGGAAACGGTTGTCACTGTGCCCGCTCGAATCGTTTCTCAGGTCGCCACCAATGAACAAGATGGCTATGTACTGAATCCGGAGAAAAATGGGAGCCAAACTCTTGCCCAGGTTTTCTTCAGCGGAGAAAATTACGTTCTGAAAATCGGCGAGGCCTCGAATGCAAACGCTTTGCGCGGCGCGAATCCCAGCGGCACGCATTGACGGACCCATTGTTTTCGCAGCGGTTTTCGTATTCCCAGCGAATTTAAACAGGCGAAAGGGCCGTCGTTGGGCCCCTTCACGCGTAATCTAAATCTCATGGCCTGGAGTCATACATGAGGCGTCGGCTTCAGGCTTGCGCTCCCGAGGCCAGGCCCGGATGCGCTCCGTCTGCGTTCTCACCAGGATGGAATTGCGCGGCCTCCGTCGAACCGGCCAGCGCCGTCGTCGACGATGCGCCGCCGGAAATTACTTGCGCAATTTCGTCAAAGTATCCTGTCCCAACGAATCTTTGATGCGTCACGGCCCGGTACCCTAACTCCTGTGCCGCGAACTCCTCTTGCTGGAGTTTCGAGTACGCCGTCATTCCGGCCTGCGCATAGCCGCGCGCCAGATGGAACATTGACATGTTCAGCGCGTGGAATCCGGCCAGCGTCACAAACTGGAACTTGTAGCCCATCTTCCCCAGCTCTTGCTGGAAATTCGCAATCGTTACGTCGTCCAGCTTCTTCTTCCAGTTGAACGACGGCGAACAGTTGTACGCCAGCAGCTTGTCCGGAAATTTCGCGTGAATGGCGTCCGCGAATTTCTTCGCCTCGCCAAGGTCGGGTGTCGACGTTTCGCACCACAGCACGTCCGCGTAAGGTGCGTACGCGATCCCGCGCGCAATCGCCGCTTCAATCCCTCCGTGAAATTGGTAGAACCCCTCTGGCGTTCGCTCCCCGTAAATGAACTCGCGGTCGCGCGGATCTGCATCCGATAGCAGCAAACCGGCCGAGTTCGCATCCGTTCGCGCAATGAGAATCGTTGGCACGCCGCAAACGTCCGCGGCCAGCCGCGCCGCCGTCAGCTTCTCGATGAATTCCCTCGTCGGTACAACCACTTTCCCGCCCAAGTGCCCGCATTTTTTCGCGGAGGAAAGTTGGTCTTCAAAGTGGACGCCCGCCGCTCCCGCCTCAATCATCGATTTCATCAGTTCGTAAGCGTTCAGCGAGCCGCCGAAACCAGCTTCCGCGTCCGCCACGATGGGCGCAAACCAATACGTTCCACTACGCTTCCCTTCGGCGGACTCAATCTGGTCCGCGCGGAGCAGCGCTCGGTTGATGCGCTTCACAAGGTTCGGGGCGGAATCGCACGGATACAAGCTCTGGTCGGGGTAAACATCGCCGGCGGTGTTCCCGTCGGCCGCCACCTGCCAGCCCGAGCCGTAAATCGCTGTGAGTCCGGCCTGCACCATTTCAATGGCTTGGTTGCCGGTGATCGCGCCGAGCGCAGGAACGTACGGCGTGCTGTGCATCAAATTCCATAACCGCTCCGCGCCGAGCCGCGCCAGCGTGTACTCAATCTGGATCGTCCCGCGCAGCCGCAGAACATCATCATACAAATACGGACGTGTGATGCCCGCCCACCGGGCATTGCTGCTCCAGTCCGCGTGCGAATGATTTGTTTTGCCGTTGGCGCCGTTCTTTCCATTCGATGACATGTGCGTCTCCTTGCGAAAATTCTCAGCCTAAATTCGTGAGTACCCACTCAGGAAAATTGGAATGCACGCTTCACTAAGCCGGATTGAATTGGTGCCGCCGGATCATTTCCTCGCTCAAGTTGCGCGCCTCGCGCAGAGAAGCCGCCGCAGCGGCATTGTTTGCGTTTGCGGGCTCTTCGAGCAGCCGCGCAAGTTCTTCATCAAAAAGGCGGCTGATTAATTCCGGAGTATGGCGAACAGCGGCGCCAGTCTCATCAAGAATCTCCACGCCGCTCGAATGATTCAATCGCTGCGCAATCATCAGACGATAGATGCGATCGGTCGCCAGGTCCTCCATGTAGCCATCCAGCAGACTCGCGCCCTTTCCGTTCAGCACGCCGTTCCGATAACGAATCACGGTACGAACCGCCGCTCGCGTTCCGGCGAGAGTGCGCTTCCCGACTCCTGTCGGAAGCGGCCGTAAATTCGGATGCGCATTTTGAGTTTGTGGCCGTCCACTCAGCTGATTCGGCGCTGGGAATTGCGTAACGGCGATTGCATTTTGGTCGGGATGGCCGGTCCACGCGCCATCCATCAGCGATGCCGACTCGTTTTTCTTGTCTTCCGCGAGCGCCTTCAAAGCCCTCGCATTGAGTTCCGCGTCTTCACGGCTCGGGTACAGCGCGGTCATCCCGCCGATCGCGAGCAGGCCGTGTTTATGACAAATTTCCGGCATCAGCTCGCGCAAATTCTGGAAAAACGCCACGTTGTGCGGAATCGTGTTGCGATCGGGAAGCACCCACTCCGGATTTTCGAGATTAAAATGAATCAGGCTCGCCATGTAGTCCCATCGGCCGAGATTCAAACCCACAATGTGCTCGCGAAGATTCCATGCAAACTCTTCCATCTGATAGGCCAGTGGATGCGATTCCACCAGCGCCATGCACTTGATGGAACCCTTGGGAAGACCCTTCGCCCTCTCAATCATCTGGAAAAGATCGCGCCACCAAAGCGCTTCGTCAGCGGACTCTGATTTCGGAATGTAGAAACACAGCGGATGCCGCAACTCGCTGAAATCCACTTGATACGCGACCATCGCCACGTCGAACAGCGATGCAGGTAACAGTTCCCCCGGAAGGACTCCGTCCTGGTGCAGATGCAATCCGCGCGGCCGCGTGAAAATCACGGTTTTGCTCGGCAAAATCTCGACCGTCTTCTCCCGCTTTCGGTCGAAATAGGTCAATCGTCCGGCAAGTGCATCCAGAATGTTTTCAATCCCGCAGATCGTGTTTTCCCAGGAGTTCGCGCAGGAGTCTTCGAGATCGAGCATCACACCCGGGGCTCCGGAATTCAGCATTTTGACGACAAGTTCAGCGTCATCGGCGGGGCCGGTCATCTGGTTGCGCTGATCCGCGCACCACGCCGGCAACTCGATGCGCCAGGAGTTGGTGGTCGCCACGGACGGCGGAAGATAACCCGGCAATTTGCCCGCGTGCGCATCGGCGAGAGCACGTTCACGCCGTGCGATCAGCGCTCGCTGCCGCAACGTGAGCGCCGCATGCAGCGGCGCCAGGAACTCGAGAAATCTTGCCGGCAAGCCGCTTTCCAAATCGAACTCCTCTGGCACAGCGTTAACGGACACGACGCGATTCGAGAAGGGCAGAACCGCGGTCGCCGGGGTCGGTTTTGTCGTTGCAGTCGCCATGATTCCTCTCAATCCTCCCGTTGTGCGTTTGAATAGGCTTCGGACGCTCGTGAAGATGGGCAATTCGAAGGCCACTGATGAGTTTTTGCACTTTTGTAACCGCCGTATGCTCAAGCACATAGAAAACGTGCCAGCTGCCGCGAAAAAACCGTGAACCCGGAGCGCCGGGAAACGATAGGAATTTGCACACCAGGGATGAGTAATTTCCTCAGCAGGTATCGCCGTTCAATATGCTGAACATCTGTTCAAGATCGCGTTGCCCTCTCCCAACCATACTTCTTCCATGCAAAACACCGTTCAATAGCCTGAACACATATTCTATACTTGGGACAGAATCATTCTGCGGGAACAAGGGAGATGCCCGATGGCAGGTACCGATTCGAGCCCCGCGACCTCTGTCGAACGCGCGCTCAACATCCTTGAACTCGTCGCGCATCGCCGCGATGGACTCACCAATTCCGAAATCAGCCACAAGCGCGCTATCCCCAAAAGCTCGGCCAGTTACATTTTGCGGACCTTGGAACGGCGCGGATACCTCCGCCGCGACGCGGCTTCTGGTCGCTACAGGCTGGGCCTGAAAATTCTCAGCCTCGGTGGGGACGCCCAGTCAAATCTGGATATCGCGGACGTGGCCCTGCCATTCATGCGGTCGCTCGTGGAACGCGTGCACTTGACCGCGCATCTTGCCGTCTTGGATCAGGGAGAGGCCGTCTACATCGAAAAAGTCGAAGCCCCGGGGTTCTTCAAAGTGAATACCTGGGTCGGCCGCAGAATGTACTTGCATTCCACGAGTGTCGGGAAAGCGCTTCTAGCGTGGCTGCCGAAACAGGAGCTGGAAGCCATCGTGCGCCAGCAAGGACTGAAAAAACGCACGCCGAAAACAATCCACACGGCATCGCGTCTGCTCGCCGATTTGGAGCTCGTGCGCGACCAAGGCCATGCGGTCGACGACGAAGAGAACAGCCTCGGCGCAAGATGCCTCGGCGCCCCAATTTTTGACGCCGAAGGAAACGTGACGGCCGCGCTTGGTGTCAGCGGCACCCTCACGCAAGTGGACGAAGAAAACCTTCCCAAGATAGCTGACGCACTCAAGGAAACCGCGCGGCGCATTTCCAGGCAATTACTGAGGAGCGGAGCCGCCGGGGCGGCCTAACATTTCACTGTGTTAGTCCTTGATTTATTTGTCAGTGCCCACGACTCTGAGATTGTTTTTCACCGAAAAAACATTGGGAACCTGGTTGGCGCGAAGATTCGCAAGGTTCTTATCCGATTCGTTGTCGACGACGCCTTCCAGCGTGACATTTCCATTTTTCACGATGATGTGAATCGACGGTACTGCCGAAAAACCGTAACGCGAAAGCCCCGTATCTCCATAAACCGCCCGGTAGACGGCCCTGCGCAATTCATCATCCATGGGCGACAACGGCAGCACTTCAATATTGTTCACGACGGACCCTATTCCCTCGATGTGCTTTACAACAGCTTCGGCGTCGGACTTAAGCGTGGGGCGCACGACCTGTCCTTCCAGTGTTACCTTGTCTCCTTCCACCTTGTAGGACAGATTGTCGAAAACGCTGTAGTAAGGCAGCATGACCAGCTCGTGCCGCACTTCGCGAATTAATTGCTTCTCCGTCTTCGGTTCACCTTGGTTCTTGGATTTCTGCGCTGGCGCGGCTGAAGCGTATGGAACAGTTGAAAAAAACGCGACCAGCAGAATCGCCGTGATGATGGCCCTGAGTTCTTTTTTCATAATCTACTCCTCACATGAGATGGAGCGACCTCTATTGGTTAGATTCAAGATGCATAGGGAGGGGGTGCATAGCCCTTTGCAGGGACGCAGGTGTTAGCATACAAAAACGGGATTCTTTTGCCCACGTAAATTGGAAGTCTCGCGGATCCGATTCGTGCAGCAAAGAAGAGCTGGCTTAAGCATGGCCGCTCGGGAGAGAGTAGCGAAGTGTTGATCATCGGGCATCGCGGAGCTTCCGGGCACGCCCCGGAAAACACGCTGGCCGCGTTCAAGAAGGCCGTGGCTTTGGGGGCCACCTTCATCGAGACGGACTTGCAGCTCTCCCGCGACGCGCGCTTCGTCGCCATCCATGACGACAGCGTGGACCGCACGACCAACGGCCAGGGCAAAGTGCACGATCAAACTCTCGCCGTGCTGCGGCGGCTGGACGCGGGTTCGTGGTTCGGCAGCGAATACGCGGGCGAGCGGATTCCGACTCTCGAAGAAATTCTGGAGTTCTGCAAAAAAAACGACATCGTATTTTATTTGGAATTGAAGCCCAGCGGCTCCTGGGGCGGGGAGCACGCGTTGATCGGCGCGCTGCGAGAGTCTGGAGAAGTGGCGCGGGTAGTGGTGATTTCTTTTGATCCTTCGATCCTGGCCAGTTTGCGGAAGATCGAGCCGACGCTCATGACTGGCGTTTTGTACGACGGGCAGCTCGCCGATCCTTTGAAATCCGCGCTGGATGTTGGCGCGCGGCAGTTGGTCGTGCGCGGCGACCTGGTGACTCCGACGATGCTTGCCGAAGCCCGCAAAAAAGATTTGCAAGTCGTGTGCTGGACGGTGAATCACCCGGCGCACATCCGGCTGCTCATGGCCGCCGGCGTGGATGGCATGATGAGCGATTATCCGGACCGCTTGATTGCGGCGCAAAAGAAGGACGGCGAAAAGAGTTAGCGCGCGACCGTCAGGGCAGCGTGAAGCGCGCCGAACTGGGCGACGGAAAGCTGCTCCCCGCGCGCGTCTGGCCGCAGACTCTGTTCAGCGAGGGCTTCCCGCACGCGATCCGGTTTCGCGACCGGCCGCAAGTTGTTCACCAGCGTCTTGCGCTTTTGAGCAAAACACAATTTCACAAAATCCAGGAAGGCTAGTTCATCGGGGAGCGCCAACTTTGCGCGTTCGCCGGGAAGGCGAAGCGTTACGAGTGCGGAGCCGACTTCCGGAGGAGGGCTGAACGCAGTGCGCGGGATGCGCAGTACGAACTCCGGGCGAGTAAAGAGTTGCGTGACGACGGAGAGATAGCCGTACTCCTTGGTCCCTGGTTTTGCAGTGAGACGAAGAGCGACTTCCTCCTGAATGACGATGTGAATTTCGTCGATCTGATCCGCGAAAGTAAAACAATGATGCAAAATCGGCGACGTAATGTAGTACGGCAAATTTCCGTAGAGATGGATGCGGTGTCCAGCGGCGAGAGCGGCGAGATCGGTTTCCAGTACGTCGCCGGGAACGACCGAGAGATTCGGGAATTTTTTCGTGAGTCGCTGAAGCCGCGCCAGGAGCATTGCATCCAGTTCGATCGCGTAAACGGGCGCGCCAGTGGAAGCGAGATGCTCGGTCATTTCACCGTGGCCTGCGCCGACTTCAATCCAGCAATAAGTTTGATCCTGCGCACTCGCTGAGCCCACGCTCGAGTGCGGAGAAACACCGACGGCGCGCGCGATTTGTTCGCGCCAGCCCGCATCCGTAAGAAAATGTTGCCCGAGACGTTGTCGAGCCATGCGCCGAAAGTGTAACAGGAAGAGCCCGCCACACATCATCTCGTGCGGCTGCGCCTTGACGTCGTGAATCGGGTCCAGTAGCGTAAAATAGTGAGCGCGAAGCGTTCAATCCTGTGACTGTGCCGAAAAAGAGACGAACGCGAAAGACGTCCAAGGAATCGAGTGAAGAGAAAAAAGTGAGAATTCTTTTTGTAGCATCGGAAGGGCTGCCGTTCTCGAAGACGGGCGGCCTGGCGGACGTGATCGAGGCGCTGCCGAAAGCGTTGGTGGCCCAGGGCCACGAAGTTGCCGTGGTTCTGCCGCGGTACCGGGGAACAAAAGCGAGCGCCGTGGTGATGCCGAGTGTGACGATTCCACTCGCGAATCGGCTGAGGTTTCCCTCTATCCTGAATGGCACGCAGATTTCCGGTGTGCGGTATTTTTTTGTCGATGATCCGGAGTATTTTGATCGCGACGGATTGTATGGCGGGATCGCCGGGGATTATCCAGACAATGCGGAGCGGTACAGCGAGTTTTGCCGGGCGGCGATCGAGATTGTTAAGCACGTTTGGCCCGCGGACGTGATTCATTGCCACGACTGGCAGACGGCATTGGTGCCGGTTCTGCTGCGCACTTCGTACAGTGATGATCCAGCGGTCAAAGATATTCCCGTGGTCTTCACGATTCACAACATGGGCTATCACGGGCTTTTCGCGAGGGATGTTCTGGAACGCGCCGGCATTCCTCTCGGCGTGTACCATCCTGCCGGCCTGGAGTTTTTCGGGAAAGTTAATTTTCTGAAGGGCGGTCTGGTTTATTCGGACTTTCTGACTACTGTCAGCAAGCGGTACGCGCAGGAAATTCAGACGCCCGAGTACGGATACGGACTGGACGGCGTGGTGCGAACCCGCTCGGACCGGCTGATGGGCATCCTGAACGGAGTGGATTACTCCTCTTGGAGCCCGGACAAAGATAAGCTGATCCCCATGAAGTATTCCGCGAAAGACATGGGCGGAAAGCATGTTTGCAAACAAGCCCTGCTGGACTTGTTCGGCATTGCGCCGGAACACGCGGCTCGCCCCGTGATTGGAATCGTGTCGCGGTTCGCGGATCAGAAGGGCTTCGATTTGATCGCAGAGAAAGCGTACGAGATGATGAAAGAGGAACTCTCGCTGGTGGTGCTGGGAACCGGCGAACGCAAGTACGAAGAACTGTTTCAGGCGCTGGCGCATACGTTTCCAGGACGAGCCGGAGTGAAAATCGCCTATGACAATGAAATTGCGCATAAGATCGAAGCCGGCGCCGACATGTTTTTGATGCCGTCGCGTTACGAACCTTGCGGCTTGAATCAGATCTACAGCTTGAAGTATGGTACCGTGCCGATTGTGCGAGCCACCGGCGGACTGGACGATACGGTCGAGCCATTTGATTTGGAGCACGGCACGGGAACGGGCTTCAAGTTCGCCGAGTATTCTGGTACCGCGATGATGAATGCGATACGCCAAGCTTTGCACCATTGCACCGACGAGCGCATCTGGAAGCGCATCCAATTGAATGGAATGGCCAAGGATTTCTCCTGGAAGGCGCCAGCCGCGGAGTACTCAAAAGTGTATGAAGCGGCACTAACCGTCCGGGGTGCAAGGCGGGCGGGAAACCAAATGTCCGTCACAACATCTAATTGAGGTGATAAAGGAGAGCGAAACAGCGGCCTAGCGGCAAGCTGTTGAGAACAAACGATATGGCTGACAATATCCAAACTGAGAAAATCCAAGCTGTTACGGACGCAAATTTTGAAGCGGAAGTGCTGACGGCCAGTAACAGTCAGCCGGTGATGGTTGATTTTTGGGCCGAGTGGTGCCGTCCCTGCCACATGCTGGCGCCAACGGTTGCCGAGATTGCGCATGATTATGCCGGCAAACTGAAGGTGATGAAGCTGAACGTCGATGAAGCGATGAACTCGGCGGGACGATATAACATTCGCGGAATCCCGACACTTTTGGTTTTCAAGAATGGGCAAGTGGTGGAGCAGATTGTGGGCGCGTTGCCCAAGGATCAAATCACCAAGGCGCTGGATCGGCACGTGAGCTGATTCGCCGGGTGAAACTGGCAGCAAATAGATAGAAAGAACGCCGGGGCATGTCGTACAGTTGAGTACGGCATGCCTTTTGCTTTTTGCGCGAGGATCGGAGTTTAGGAGCATAGATTGGCTACGGCAGAAACTACGGCAACGACAACGCGAACAGTGAAACCGGCGGATCACCCACCGCTGCTCGCGGGAGACCGCGGGCCGATCGCGATGTCGCGGCCGGGGCTTCATGAGACGGTGTTGAAGATTTTGCGACCGCTGCCGCGCGGAGTGATTCTGGATTGTCCCGCAGGAGAAGGCGCGCTCGCGCAGGATTTGCTGGCAGAGGGATTTGACGTGCGGTGCTGCGATCTGTATTCGGAGTTGTTCCGCCTGGATGGAGTGGAGATCAAGCGCGGCGATTTGGCAGGCACGCTGCCGTACGCCTCGGAATCGTTTGACTACATTACATCGCTGGATGGACTCGAGCATATCGATTCGCCGCCGCAGGCGTTTCGAGAATACCGGCGGCTGCTGAAACCACGCGGGCACTTGATTATCAGCGTGCCGAACATCATGAATATCGAAGAACGGCTAAAGTGGCTGCTGTTCGGGTACACGTCGCATTTCAAGCCACTCTCGGACCAGTCCAAAGCCAAAATTCATTACGATTGCGCGGGAAAGGACGAGATTGCGGTCCACGCAAACCCGATTGGCTACAACGAACTTCGATATTACCTCGAGAAAAACGGATTTGCGATGCAGGGCGTCTATCGCGACCGGAAGAAGGGGAATCAGTGGCTATACTGGCCACTGGTGGCGTTTATCCGGCTGCTGGCAAAGCTGACGCCGAAGAAGCGGCGCGCGGATCGGTGGACGGACGATCTGGCCTCGGATCCGGTACTGCTCGGCGGGAACACGATCATCATTCACTCCATCCTAAGCTCCTAAGTACACAGCTAGTTTCCCGTTACAAGTGCGAACTAAGAATCACTCTGCTGAAATTGAACTGCCACCCCCTACCCCCTATGTTTTGCATAAGTGTTGATTCTAAAGACAGATAAAATGATTTGTTTTGATGCACTTATGCAAGTGTTGATTCTAAATGAGTTGCATTGGAACTAGATTGCGAAGACGTGGTCAGCTCATGCAAATTAGAACTAGGAGGGAATCCCCGCAAGGCGAAGCCGCCCGCCATAAAAGAAAAACGGCAGCCGAGGCTGCCGCAAACTAGAGTTCTTCCTATCAACAATAGTATCGCTGCGGCCGAATCTGTTCAACGGACAAATTGGACTGGGAAGACGGTCGTGGTTGAGAATCGTTTCGTGGGCCTCAGAACAGGCCGAGTGCGATGCGGACTTGTTCCTCGATCCGCGACATGGTGGCGGCCGAGAGCGCGCCGATCGGTGGATAGCGCAAGAGGCTCTTTTCGACGGTAGTGACCTGATCGCATTTCGCCCAGCAGTCGAAATCAAGGCCGCCCTCTTTCGCCTTAAGAGGAACGCGCAGACTAAATTTCGCGTGTTGTTTGGCGGTGATGCCCACAACACAAACATCGAGGGCATGGCGATTGAGCTGGTCCACAGAGAGGATGATTGCCGGGCGCGGCTTATCGAGTTGCACGAGATAGACTTCGCCGCGTTTGGGGAAACCGCTGAGAGAAGGGTGAAGGCCGCGCATGGGTGAGTCAGTCGCGGGCAAAGGTGCGCAGGGCGGCCTTTTGGAAGGCCTGGGTCTCGCGGCG
>Ga0070693_100000203_pt1 | contig 27824 bp, 24 predicted proteins | sample KBSK1103metaG_FD_65472 | JGI IMG/M metagenome (GOLD analysis project Ga0070693, IMG submission 65472) | Corn, switchgrass and miscanthus rhizosphere microbial communities from Kellogg Biological Station, Michigan, USA - KBS K1-10-3 metaG | ecosystem: Host-associated > Plants > Roots >...
CCGGCCCAGTAGCCGAAGGCGACGAGCCGGCGGCCGGTGCCGTCCACCATCGCCTCGAGGTCCAGCAGCGTTCCGCCGCCGGCGACGAACCGCCGCAGCACCTCCCGGCTGCCCGCTTGCCCCTTGTACGCGTGACCGAAGAAGACGTGCGTGTGCCGCAGCGGCCAGGTCTGTGCCGGCGGCTCCTTCAGTCCGAGCACGACGGCGTCCGCCGGCGCGTCGGGCCAGCTGCCGGCCGGGACGATCCGGCAGCCGGCCGCCACGTAGTCCTCCACCCGCGAGGCGCGCTGCGGGGCCTCCTCCACGGTGACCGCGATGCCACTGCCGACCAGCGCGGCCGCGTCGCCGGGCACGACCGGGGCGCGCTCCTCGACCGCCGAAGCCTCCTGACGCAGCCACAGATGGAGGCCGTCAGCCATGTCGTCGTCTCCCGTCCGTCCACATCGGCGCGGTGGAACGCACCGGCCCGGTCACCCACATTGTCGCCGACCCCAAGCTCCACGCCTGGTTGACGACGATCTCTGTCTCCACGGTGCGAGGTGGCCCGGGCTGGACCGGTTGTGCGGCCGCGGGATCATCGCGGCGTGAGCTGGCAGTGGGATCAGTCCCTGTACGAAGGTGCCGCGCCGCACTACGCCCGCGGGCGGGTCGCCTACCCGCGGGCCCTCGCGGACCTGCTCGCCGCCGAGCTCGGCCTCGACGGGTCCGGTCGGCTGCTGGACGTGGGCTGCGGCCCGGGATCGCTGACACTGCTGCTGGCGCCGCTGGTGGCCGAGGCGACCGGGGTCGACGCCGACCCGGGCATGATCGCCGAGGCCGAGGACCTCGCCGTACGCGCCGGGGTGCGGAACGTGCGCTGGCAGGTGCTCCGGGCCGAGGATCTCCCCGCCGGGCTCGGGACCTTCCGGCTGGTCACGTTCGCCCAGTCCTTCCACTGGATGGACCGCGACCGGGTCGCGGCCGTGGTGCACGGCATGCTCGAGCCCGGCGGGACCTGCGTGCACGTGCACGCCACCACCCACGAGGGCGTCGACTCGCCAAGCGCACTGCCGCACCCGCAGCCGCCGCGGGCCGCCATCGCCGAGCTCGTCCGCCGCTACCTCGGTCCGGAGCGGCGCGCCGGGCAAGGAGTCCTGCCCGGCGGCACGCCCTCCGGCGAGGAGGGCATCTACCGGGCCGCCGGCTTCTCCGGCCCCCGCCGTCTCGAGCTGCCCGGTCAGCTGGTCGATCGGAGCGCGGACGAGGTGGTCGCCGCCGTCCTGTCCCTGTCCGGCTCCGCGCCGCACCTGTTCGGTCCCCGCCTCGCCGACTTCGACGCGGACCTGCGCGCGCTGCTCCGCGACACCAGCCCGACCGGCGTCTTCAGCCAGCAGATGCGGGAGATCGCCGTCGACCTCTGGACCCCCTGACCCGTCGTCACACGCCCAACGCGCGTCGCGGACGGCGGTGGGGGTGGGCCGGCCGCCTGGGGCGCCCCCGCCGTGACTGCGGCGCGCACATTTCGGTGGTCTGATCCGGGGTGCGCGGGCGAGCATGTCCGCGTGGTCAGGGGTCGGGTGTGAGGCTGCCGCTGCAGGGCGGGCTGCCGCCGGTGGACGCGGTCGCCGGCGCGGTCGTGGAGATCGCCTGTGACGAGTCCGGGTTCTCCGGCACCAACCTGCTCGGCTCGGCCACGCCGGTGATCACGCATGCCAGTGTGGACCTGCGCTCCGGCGAGGCGGCTGAGCTGATCGCGGCACTGCGATCCGGGTTCCGGTGCTCGCTCGAGGAGGTCAAGTCCGGGCAGTTCCTCCGCGGCCCGGGAGCGGGTGCGGCGCTGGCGGGGTTCCTGGCGGCGCTGAGCGGCCGGGCGCACGTCCACCTCACCGACAAGGAGTTCTTCCTCGTCACCCGGATCGTCGACCTGCTGCTCGTCGATCCGTCCTACGCGGCCGGCACCCGGCTGACCCAGGACCTCCGCCCGGCCGCCCTCGCCCTCTACCGGGCCGGGCGTGCGGCCGGTCCGGACTGGGACGCCTTCCTCGCCGCCTTCGTCGAGCTGGTCCGGATCAAGCGGCGGCGGCAGCCGGATCGCCAGCTGCTGGAGCGCTTCTTCCGGTCACGCGATGCGCTGGTGCGCGACGGGCTCGGCGCGCCGGCGGAGCGTGTGCTCGGCGAGCTCGACCGGGCCCGGGTGTGGGCCGTCCTGACCAGGATCGCGGACGACGACCGGTCGATCCCGCCGCCGCTGGAGCCGATGCTGCCGGCGCTGGCCGAGACGGTGCTGTTCTGGAGCGGCGGCCGGCGCCAGGTGCTGGTGATCCACGACGAGCAGAGCGCGCTGACCGCGGGCCGGTTGCGGCGCCTGCAGCAGGCACTGGCCGGCCGCGCCGGACAGGACGGCGCCGGGAGGTTGCCGGCCGGGGTCTCACCGCTGGCCGGCCTGGTGACCGTCGACTCCCGGGACGACCCGCGGGTGCAGGTGGCCGACCTGCTGGCCGGGGTGGCCCGGCGGTGGCCGGCGGCGGTCGACGACGGCCCGCTGGAGCCCTTCCTGTCCCCGACCTCCCTGCGCGACCCCCGGCGATGACGGCCGCGCCCCTGGGCTGCCGGCGACGCGGCCCCTGACGCCGGTATCTCCGGTGCCGCCGGTGGCTCTGAGGTGCAGAGGCTCTGCCGCTCGGCGGGCCCGCGGGGCTGGAGGACGAGATGATCGGCAGCTATCCGGAGACCCCCGCCGCTGAGCCGGCGGAGCAGCTGACCGTCGGGTCGATCGAGGCCGTACGGGGGACCTTCGCGGCGATCGACCGCACCGTCGGGACGGTCACGGCGGACTGCCGGACCGTGGCCGGGACGCTGTCCGACCTCAACGACGCGCTGGGCACGATCTCGCAGGGCAGCGGGGTGAGCCAGCAGTGGGGCGGGTTCGGCCTCATCGGCCTGCCGATCATGGGCGCCATCAAGGCGGTCAAGGGCGTCGCCGGCCAGTACGTCAAGCAGCAGACCGGCACGCCGCTGGCGACCTGGACGGAACTGGTGGCCAACTCGACCGCGCAGGTCGAGGCGTACCTGTCCGGGCTCGGGACGGTGACGGACCTCGCCGGGCGCTACTCGGCCACCGCCGGCGCCGAGGTCGATCCGCGGCAGGCAGGCGAGGACGAGGAGGTCCTGCGCGCCGTCCGCTGGCAGACCCAGGCGTGGAAGCAGGTCCTCGGCCGGGTGGCACAGCTCGGCCGGCTCGTCGACGCGATCCTGGCGGCCGACGTCGGCGAGGAGCCGGAGCCGGCGGAGCAACCCGCCGCCCCGCCCAGGCTGGCCGGGTTCTCCGGGTCGGTGCAGCGGCGGATCAAGGAGGTGCAGGGCCGGACCACCGAGCGGTCGGGCGACCTGCGCCAGTGGGTGCTGCAGCCGTTCGTCGACCTGCACGACCGCGTCCGGCAGCTGCCCGCGCTCACCGACCGGCTCGCCGGCGAGGTGGCGTTGCTGGAGGTCCTGCTCGAGCTGGAGATCGTCGAGCTGCGGGTCTGCCAGGGCGAGATCCCGCCGGCCCAGGCGAGGATCGCCCGCCTCCGGGTGGCGGCCAGCGCGCTGCTTCCCGAGCTGGCCCGGCGGCTCGCCGACGCCCGCCGGACGGCCGCCGACTACGCGACCTATCTCGACCGGCTGGACCGTGGTCGGCAGGCCGGGGAGGTCACCGAGCAGGCATACGCGGTGCTGGCCGAGGAATACCGGCAGGGTCTGCAGCAGGTGCGGGCGCAGCTGGCCGCGCTGGAGGCGGAGGCCGACCGGTGGCGGCGCGACGGCCCCGGCCTCCTGCAGGCGTGCGGGGAGTGGGTGACGGTGGAGCTGAGCGTCGTCGCCGCCCGGCGGCTGGCCGAACAGCGACAGGCGCCGGACGACCGCGCCGAGTTGCTGCTGCGGGAGCGGGCCCGGCTCGCCGAGGCCGGCCGGCTGCTGGCTGCGCTGTAGTCGCGTCAGTCCCGCGACCGTGCCTGCCACATCCCGCGGGTGATCTCGTACTCGACCTCGCCCCGGTCGGCATCCGGCAGCGCTTCCTCCCAGGGCGGGAAGTACGTGCGGACGTACCGCATGCCGATGGCCTCCATCACCCGGCGGGAACCGGCGTTCGTGGCCATGGTCTGCGCGATCACCCGGCTCTGCCCGACGGAGTCGAAGGCGTGCCGCAACAACGTGCGGGATGCCTCGCTGGCCAGGCCCTGCCGCCAGTAGCGACGGACGAGGCGGTAGCCGAGGTCGCAGACGCTGGGGTCGTCGGGCTGGTCGGGACCGTGCGCCGGCGGCAGCATCATCAGCCCGACGAACTCGCCCTCGTCCTCCCGCTCCGGCGGCGTCGTGCCGCGGGTGCCGCCGCCGGACCCGAACGCCATCCAGTAGCCCAGACCGTCGACCCTGTCAGCCAGGGCCATCCGCCGGGCATGCGAGGCCGCCACCTCGTCCCTGGACCGGGCCCGCCCCGAGATGTACCGCAGCACCTCCGGGTCGGAGTCGAGCCGGACCTCGAGGTCGAGATGCCGGTCCGCCAGCGGGACCAGCAACAGGCGCGCGGTGCGCAGAATTGGTTGCGCCATCCGAGACATCCTTGTCCGAAACGGACCGGTTGTCCAAGTCCGAGCCGAGGCCGGGCCGGCAGGTACCGCTCGGTAACACCGGCGGGTAGCCTCGACTACTCAGAGCCCGTCCCTCCAGCCGGGGTGTTGCGATGACCGCCGCCGACAGCAGGTCGCTCAAGACGGACCAGGATCAGGACGAGACGACGCGGGCGGCCGAGCCGGCCGCGGTCTCCGAGCGGGAGGCCCGGCAGACGGCCGAAGCCGCGCGGGAGGCCGAGTGGCGCAAGCCGAGCTTCGGCAAGCAGCTGTTCCTCGGCCGGCTGCGGCTGGACCTGATCGATCCGTGGCCGACCCCGTCGGCGGAGAGCGTGGCCGAAGCCGAGCGGTTCGTCGCGCGCGTCGCCGAGTACGCCGAGGCGCACATCGACAATGCGCAGATCGAGCGGGACGCCTCCATCCCCGACGACGTGCTGCGCGGCCTCGCCGACCTCGGCGCGTTCGGCATGAAGATCGACAAGAAGTACGGCGGCCTCGGGCTGTCCACCCACGCCTACTGCCAGGCGCTGACGATGCTCGCCTCGGCCAACTCCTCGGTGAGCGCGCTGCTGTCGGCGCACCAGTCGATCGGCGTGCCGCAGCCGTTGAAGCTGTTCGGCACCGAGGAGCAGAAGAGCCGGTTCCTGCCGCGGCTCGCCGCCGGCGAGATCTCCGCGTTCCTGCTCACCGAGCCGGACGTCGGCTCGGACCCGGCCCGGCTGGCCACCACGGCCGAGCCGGTCGACGGCGGCTACCGGCTCAACGGGCTGAAGCTGTGGGCGACCAACGGCACGGTCGCCGACCTGCTCGTCGTCATGGCGCAGGTGCCGCGGTCGGAGGGGCATCGCGGTGGCATCACCGCGTTCGTGGTCGAGGCCGACTCGTCCGGCATCACCGTCGAGCGGCGCAACGCCTTCCTGGGCCTGCGCGGCCTGGAGAACAGCCTCACCCGCTTCCACGACGTCTTCGTACCGGCCGAGAACGTCATCGGCCGCGAGGGCCAGGGCCTGAAGATCGCGCTGACCACGCTGAACACCGGCCGGCTGTCGCTGCCGGCCGTGTGCGTGGCCGCCGGCAAATACTGCCTGCGCGTCGCCCGGGAGTGGAGCGGCGCGCGGGTGCAATGGGGCCGGCCGGTCGGGCAGCACGAGGCGATCGCGACCAAGATCGCCTTCATCGCCGCGACGACGTACGGGCTGGAGGCCATGCTGACGCTCTCCTGCCTGCTCGCCGACGACGAGAGCAACGACATCCGCATCGAGGCCGCGCTGGTCAAGCTGTACGCGTCGGAGATGGCGTGGCGGATGGCGGACGAGACGCTGCAGATCCGCGGCGGCCGCGGCTACGAGACCGCGGAGTCCCTGGCCGCCCGGGGTGAGCGGGCGACGCCGGTCGAGCAGGTGCTGCGCGACCTGCGCATCAACCGGGTGTTCGAGGGGTCGACCGAGATCATGCATCTGTTCGTCGCCCGCGAGGCGGTCGACGCGCACCTGGCGGTGGCCGGCGACATCATCGACCCGGACGCCACCGTGGGCCGCAAGGCCAGGGCCGGCGTCAAGGCCGGCGGCTTCTACGCCCGCTGGCTGCCCGCGCTCGCGGTCGGCAAGGGTCAGCTACCGCGGGGATACGCAGAGTTCGGCCGGCTCGCCACGCACCTGCGCTACGTCGAGCGGGCGTCCCGGCGGCTGGCCCGGGACACGTTCTACGGAATGGCCCGCTGGCAGGGCCGGATGGAGCGCAAGCAGGCGTTCCTCGGCCGGGTCGTGGACATCGGCGCCGAGCTGTTCGCGATGTCGGCCGCCTGCACGCGTGCCCGCGCGGAAGGGACGGCCGAGGGCTGGGAGCTGGCCGACCTGTTCTGCCACCAGGCCCGCGTCCGCGTCGACGCGCTGTTCACCGCGCTCTGGGACAACAGCGACGCCCGGGACGCCGCCGCCGCGCGGAAGGTGCTCGACGGGCGCTACGCCTCGCTGGAGGCGGGCATCCTCGCGCACGACGACGACCGCCCCTGGGTCGCGCCCTGGTCGACCGGTCCCAGCGAAGCCACGGACGTCCGCCGGCGACTCCGCCGCTGACCGTCGCCGGCAGGGCCGGCCGCATACTTGCGCGATGGCGTTCGAGTACTCGCTGCGGGTCAGGTACATGGAGGTCGACGCGCAGGGCGTCGTCTTCAACGGCTGGTACCTGACCTACTTCGACGAGGCGATGGCCGCCTTCCTCGGCGCCCGCGGCCTGCCGTACGCGGAGATGCTCGATGCCGGCTTCGACGTCCAGCTGGTGCACTGCGAGCTGGACTGGAAGGCCGGACTGCTTTGGCAGGACGAGGTTTCGGTCGCCGTGTCGACCGCGCGGCTCGGCCGCACCAGCTTCGCGCTGGACTTCGAGACCCGCCGGGACGGCGGTCAGGTCACCTGCAGCGCCCGGACCGTGTACGTGGCCGTGGCGACCGACGGGTCCGGGAAGCGTGCCCTCCCGCCGCGACTGGTCGACGCGCTGGGGCCGCCGGCGCCGCTGCGAGGCTCAGGTCAGGAGTGCGACCGCCCGGCCTGACCGCGCGAGCACCTGCTGCAGGGCGTCGCCCGCCCAGGCGACCGTCCTCACCAGCACCGACTCGCAGACCGGCCGGAATGTCGGCGACGCGGGCGGGTATGCCGCCGCCATGAGTGAACGTGCCAGCAAACCGAACAGGAGGGGCAACCAGACGCCGAACACACCGGACCTCAGCGAGGGCGCTCCGGCCGACATCACCGAGCGTCGAAGGAGACGTCGATGACCGATCGGATCGCTGACATCTGGGGGATGCGCACACCCCACGCCGCCGGGACGCCGTGGCCGGTGCGCGTCGACGAGTACGTCGAGGCGGGAGTCCCGGTCGACGAGGTCGACTTGGTCCGGTCGGCCTGCGTGCTGTGTTCCAACGGCTGCGGGATGGACATCGGTGTCCACTCCGGACGGATCGTCGGCGTCCGCGGCCGGGCCGACGACCGCCACGAGCTGATCGCGAACGGCTGGGTCGACCGGGGCTTCGTCGACGCCCACACCCTCGGCTACGAGGAGCTGGCGAAGACCGTCGCGGACTACCCGCCGGACCGGGTCGCCGAGATCTGCGGGGTCCCGGCCGAGGACATCGTCGCGGCGGCCCGGATCGTCGGCACCGGCAGCCGGCTGGTCTCGACCTGCCTGCAGGGGGTCTACCAGTCGCACCAGGCCACCGCGTCGGCCTGCCAGGTCAACAACATCACGCTGCTGCGCGGGATGATCGGCCGGCCGGGTTGCAGCGTCTTCCAGATGAACGGGCAGCCGACCGCGCAGAACACCCGCGAGACCGGCGCCGACGGCGATTTCGTCGTGCATGCGGAACTGGCAGAACCCCGAGCACGTGGCCGAGCTGGCCGCGGCCTGGAACCTCGACCCGCTGCAGATCCCGAGCTGGGCGCCGCCGACGCACGTCATGCAGATGTTCCGGTACGCCGAGGAGGGCTCGATCCGGTTCCTCTGGATCTCCGCGACGAACCCGCCGGTCTCGCTCCCCGAGCTGCACCGGATCCGGTCGATCCTCAGCCAGGACCGGCTGTTCGTCGTCGTCACCGACGCCTTCCTCACCGAGACCGCGCAGCTGGCCGACGTGGTCCTGCCCGCCGCCATCTGGGGCGAGAAGACCGGCACGTTCACCAACCACGACCGGACGGTGCACCTGTCCGAGAAGGCGGTGGAGCCGCCCGGGCAGGCCCGGCCGGACATGGAGATCTTCCTCGACTACGCGCGGCGGCTCGAGCTGACCGACAAGGACCTGCGGCGGCTCGCCCCGTTCGCGGACCGGCACGGCGCTTCCGGTGGCGGCCGCAGCGTCGCCGACTCGACCGGCGTGGTGGAGACCGTGCGGCGCAGGAGCGGCGACCTGTTGGGCCGGTCGAAGGCGTCCGGGCTGCTGTTGCTCAAGGACCTGCGCGCCCTCTACCTCTCCGTCCAGGCGGCCGAGATCGCCTGGGTGATCCTCGTCCAGGCGGCGAAGGCGGCGCGCGATTCCGAGCTGCTCGACACCGCCAGCAGTTGCCACCAGGAGGCCGAGACGCGCGGCAAGTGGCTGCGGACCCGGATCAAGGAAGCCTCGCCGCAGGTTCTCGTCGCCGGCTAGCTCCGCCGGCCGGCGTGACCGTCTTCACGCCGGCCGGCGTGACCGCCGGCGGGTCAGGTGTTGGCGGACCGGCCGGTGAGCTTGTCCCGCGGCTGGTCGACCATGCCCACGCCGGGCCCGGCCAGCGCGGGCAGTCGCGTACGCCGTCGACTTGTCGACCTGCATGGATCGTGCCGGAGCAGGGGTACGACGCTCGGTGTGAGTTCCCAGGAGGACGCCCTGGCCGACACCGGTTCGCCCGATCACGGGAGGACGGAGGAGCCGATAGACGCGCTGCTGCGCGAGGCGCACCTCGTCGGGCCGCACCAGGTCGCCGGTCTGCTGCGCCGGCACGCCGCCGCGCTGGGACTCACCGATGCGCTGGTATACCTGGCAGACCTGCAGCAGACGGTCCTGCTGCCGGTGGTGGAACCGGCCGGCCCCGGTATGGACCGGCAGCTGAACCCGCTCGGCGTCGATTCGACCCTGGCCGGCCGCTGCTACCAGCACCTGGAGATGGTCCAGCAGCCGACGATGGAGGGCGTCCGGGTGTGGATGCCGCTGCTCGACGGAGCCGAGCGGCTCGGCGTTCTCGGCGTCACGGTCGCCGCGGCGGCCGACCTGGAGCGGGACGGCGGGTGGCTGACGACCCAGCTGCACCGGTTCGCCGCGGTCGCCGCGGAAGTGGTGATGTCGAGGACGCTGTACGGGGACACGCTCGTCCGGATCCGCCGCCGCCGGGAGCTCGGGCTGGCGGCCGAGCTGCAGTGGGGACTGCTGCCGCCGCTGACCTTCGCCTGCCCCGAGGTGACGGTGGCCGGCGCGCTCGAGCCGGCGTACGAGGTGGCCGGCGACTCGCTCGACTACGCCGTCGACGCCGGCAGCGCGCGGTTCGCCGTCTTCGACGGGATGGGCCACGGACTGCACAGCGCCCAGCTGACCGCGCTGGCCGTCGCCGCGTACCGCAACGCCCGGCGGGCCGACATGTCGCTGATCGACACCATCGAGGCGATCGATCTCGCCGTCAGCACCGCGCACCCCGGATCGTTCGTCACCGCGGTGATCGCCCAGCTCGACACCGACACCGGCCTGCTCAGCTGGGTCAACGTGGGACATCCCGAGCCGATGCTGCTGCGCGATCGCCGGGCGGTCAAATCCCTGCACAACATGCCGACCCTGCCGTTCGGGATCAGCCGCGCGCTCGGGCGGGAGGTCGCCGTGCACATCCGGACCGAACAGCTCGAGCCGGGGGACCGACTGCTGCTCTACACCGACGGCATCACCGACATCCGCTCCCCGGACGGTGAGTTCTTCGACGTCCACCGGCTGCTCGACCTGCTCGCCGCCAACCTCGCCGCGCGCCTGCCGATCCCGGAGACCATGCGGCGGCTCGTCCGTTCCCTGCTCGACCACCAGCAGGGCCCGCTCAGCGACGACGCGACGATGTTGCTGGTCGAATGGCGCAGCGGCAACGAGCGAACCGTGCTCCCGTCCTGACGGCGCGCCCAGTGCCGGGTGCTGCCCCTGCGCGCGACGGGCCGGCGTGGTCGCTCGGCCGGGTGGGCAAGGTGGGTTCGAGGTGGCGCCGGCGGGTAGCCCGTCGTCATGGCATTCCAGGTGACCGAGGTGCAGAAGGCGCTCAAGGGCGCCGACTACCCGATGAACGGCGACCAGCTCGCCGACCTGGCCAGGTCGAACGGCGCCGGCCAGGAACTGGTCGAGGCGCTGCGTGGCGTCGGGCAGGTCGACGGACCCAACGCGGTGATGAAGGAACTGAAGGGCGATCTGGGCGGCTCAGCCTGACCGACGAGCCCTAGCGCAGCCGGACTCCGTCCGGGGACCAGCTGGCGACCCGGGACCACGGGACGACGGTGGACCGGCCGTGCAGGCGGCGCATGCCGCGGAGCAGGGCCGGCGAGCGCTTCACCTGGTGGAAGCGGTCCAGCCCGGCGGCGGTCTCCGCGAGGTCACGGGCGGTCGAGGTCATGGCAGCCGTGTCGCTGCGCCGGGCCTGGATCCACCTCACCCGGGTCACCACCCCGGCAGAGCAGGAAGAATGCCAGCGCACCGAGCAGCAACAGGAACTCCACCCACGCCGCCAGCAGCACGAGGCCGTCGGTCAGGTGCCTTGTCTTCCCTCTCGTGATCACCGGAAACGGGCCGCTGCCAGCACGTCGGCAGGCCGGCGGCCGGGTCAGAGGTCGAGCGGGAGGGCGACGAGCTCGGCCCGGGAGGTGACGCCGAGCTTGCTGAACAGGTTGCGCAGGTGGAAGTCGACCGTGCGGGGGCTGACGAACAGCTGCGCGGCGGCGTCCCGATTGGACAGTCCCTGCCGGACCAGCGTCGCGACCTGGCGCTCCTGCGGCGTGAGGTCGGTGGCGGTGGAGACGTCCCGGCGGCGGGTCGTCTCCCCGGACGCGCGCAGCTCCTGCGCGGCCCGCTCAGCCAAGGGGCCGGCGCCGAGCTCGTCGAACAGGGCGACGGCGGCGCGCAGGTGGTCGCGGGCGTCGACCCGCCGCCGGGCCCGGCGCAGGTACTCGCCGAAGGCGAGCTGCGTGCGGGCCCGGTCGGCCCGTCGCGGGGAGTCGGCGTGCGCGGCGAGCGCGCGCTCGAAATGGGCCTCGGCGTCGCTGCCGTCGGCGAGCAGCGCACGTCCGTGCTCCACGGCGGCCACGGCGGCCGGCACGCCCGTGCCCGCCGCGAAGTCGGCGAGCTCGTCGACCCAGTCGCAGGCCAGGTCGAGGCGGCCGGCGCGGACCGCGAGGTCCAGCAGGTCGTAGCCGGCCAGGCGGCGCACCGGCGGCTCGCTGATCTGCTCCAGGTGGTGCAGCGCGGTCGCCGGTTGCCCGGCAGCGCGCAGTCCGCGCGCCCAGTGCGTCAGGCCGAGCACGAGCCCGTCGGTGATGCCGATCGGATGCCTGCCCCGGATCTCCGCGACGTCGGCGAGATGGCGGTCGGCGGCGGCGTCCCCGCGCAGGGCCGCGACCAGGGCCAGCTCGGCGGTGGGGAGCGCGGTCAGGCCAGGATGGCCGGTGCTCGCGGCCAGCGGCAGCGCCTCGGCGGCGGCGCCGGCGGCCCTCGACCAGCCGCCGGTCGCGAGCTGGAACAGGAAGCCGCGGGTGAGCGCGTGCTCGGCCATGGTGAGCGCCCCGGCGCTGCGGGCCGCGGTCAGCTGCTGCTCGTGCAGCCGCAGCCCGCGCTCGTCGTCGTCGATCAGCATCGCGGCGATGCCGAGGTTCGGCTGCAGCACGTGGTCGTCCGGCGGTTCCGGGTCGGTCAGCGCGTACGCGGTCCGGAACGACCCGGCCGCGACGGCCCACTGCCGGCGGGCGACGGCGAGGAACCCGTGCAGCAGCGCGTCCGCGGCCCGTACCCGCGCGGGTGCGTCGGCAGCCGGCGGAGGTACGAGCGCCGCCGGGTCGACCCGGCGGCCCGACCGCCCGCCGAACGCGGCCAGCGCCGCGGCCAGCATCGCCAGCTGCCGCGCCACCGCCTGGTCGGCGCCGGCGGCGACCTGGGCGGCCTGCAGGATCAGGTCGTAGCCGTCGTTGAGCGAGCGGGTGTTCCACTCGATCTGCCCCTGCAGGGTCAGCAGCTGCGCCCGCAGCAGCGGGTCGGTCACGTCGGCCGCCGCGGCGCTCGCCAGCGCCGTGGCCCGGGACGGGTGCGCGCCGAGCCAGGCGGAGGACGCCGCCAGGTACAGCCGCCGTCCCCGGTCCCCGCTGCCGGCGGTGAGCTCCGCGGCGCGGGCCCAGGCCGCGGCCGCCGCCTCGTGCCCGCCGCGGCCGGCCGCGCGCTCGGCCACCGCGTCGAGGGCGCTGACCACCTCGGCGCCGGGGCGGTCCGCCGCGGCGGCAAGGTGCCAGGCGCGCCGGTCCGGGTCGCCGCCGAGCACCTCGGCCAGCGCCCGGTGGGCCGCCCGGCGCTGCGGGCTGGTGGCCGCCCCGTAGACCGCGGACCGCACCAGCGGGTGGTAGAGGGCCAGGACGTCGCCGTCGACCTGCAGCAGGCCGGCCCGCTCGGCCGCCTCCAGGGCGTCGTCGCCGGCGCCGAGCCGGTCGGCCGCGTCGCGGACGACGGTCAGCCGGCCGGTGTCGTCGGCCGCGGCGGCGAGCAGGAACCGCTGCGCCGGCTCCTCCAGCCGCCGGTACCGGTCCAGGAACCCGCGCTCCACGCCGCCGGTGAGCGGCAGCGGCGCCGGCAGCGGCGCCCGGCCGGCCAGCTGGTCGGGCGACAGCACGCCGGCCAGCTCGACCAGGGCGAGCGGGTTCCCGGCGGTGCCGGCCACCAGCTGGTCGCGCACGGCCGGATCGACCGCACCGCCGGCCCGCGCGGCCAGCAGCGCGGCGGCGGCGTCCCCGGCGACGCCGCCGAGCACGACGGTCGGCAGGTCGGGGACCTCGAACCCGTACGCGTCGCCGTCCCGGGCGGCGAACAGCAGCGCGATCCGCTCCACCTGCAGCCGGCGGGCCACGAACAGCAGCGCCGCCGACGAGGCGTCGTCGAGCCAGTGCGCGTCGTCGACCACGAGCAGGACCGGGCTGTCCTCGGCGGCGTCGGCGAGCAGGCTCAGCGTGCCGAGGAAGGCGAGGAACCGGTCGCCCTCGCCCTCCGCCGCGCCGAGCACCGCGCGCAGTGCGTTCCGCTGCGGGACGGGCAACGCCTCGGCCCGGTCCCGCAGCGGCCACAGCAGCCGCTGCAGCGCCGCGAACGCCAGCGGCGACTCCGACTCGACGCCGGAGGTCCGCAGCACCCGCATCCCGGTCGCGCCGGCCACCGCGTCGGCCAGCAGCGTCGACTTGCCCGAGCCGGCGACCCCGCTGACCACCAGCGACCCGCCGGACCCGGCGCGGGCGGCGTCGAGCAGCGCGGCGATCGCCGCCCGCTCCTCGTCCCGTCCGGCCAGCACGCGCTCGACCGTACGGCGGCCCGACCATCCCGGCGAAATCGCCGGTGCGACCGGGTGCGCCCGGCGGCGACGGTGGCGGAGCACCACGCACCCGTCCGTGAGGAGGACACCATGGCCAGCCACGCCACCGTCGAACCGTCAGCGCAGCGGCACGGCGAACCCCGCCGCCCGTGGACGGTGTTCGGCCTGATGATCGCCGCCCAGATCATGGTCATCATCGACGTGTCCGTCGTGAACGTCGCGCTGCCGTCGATCAGCGACGGCCTGCACCTGTCCGCGACCGACTACCAGTGGACGGTCAGCGCGTACGTGCTGCTGTCCGGTGGGCTGCTGCTGCTCGGCGGGCGCATCGCCGACCTGCTCAACCGGCGGCGGGCGTTCCTGGCCGGCGTCGGGCTGTTCACCACCGCCTCGCTGGCGAGCGGGCTCGCGCAGAGCCCGATCGAGCTGATCGTGGCGCGGGCGGCGCAGGGCGCCGGTGCCGCGCTGCTCACGCCGGCCGCGCTGTCGATCATCATGACCGCGTACGCCGGCCGGCAGCGGCAGAGCGCGCTGGCCGTCTGGGGCACGGTCGGCAGCCTGGGCATCGCCGCCGGGGTGCTGTTCGGCGGTGCGCTGACCAGCGCCCTCGGCTGGCGGGCGGTCTTCTTCATCAACGTGCCCATCGGTGTCGCCGTCGTCGTCGGCACGCTGCGTGCCGTCGCCCGCGGCGGCTCGCAGCCGGGCGCGCTCCGCCGCCTCGACGTGCCCGGCGCGCTGACCCTGGTCACCGGGCTGCTGGCGCTGGTGTTCGGCATCGAGTCGACCCGCTCCGCCGGCTGGACCGCTCCCCGCACCGCGCTGGCCTTCGCCGCCGCGGCCGTGCTGCTGGTCAGCTTCACCCGGCTCGAGCGCCGCGCCGCCGACCCGCTGGTGCCGCCGGCGACCTGGCGGATCCGGTCGCTGGTCTCCGCCTCGGCGGTGATGGCCGGCGTCACCGGCGTCGTCGTCGGCGCGATCTTCCTGTCCTCGCTCTACCTGCAGGACATCGTCGGCGCGTCCCCGATCGTGGCCGGGCTGGAGTTCCTGCCGCTGGCCGGCGCGATCACCCTCGCCGCCGCCGCGGCCTCGAAGGTCATCGCCCACCTCGGCGCCCGCCCGCTGATCCTCGGCGGCCTGGTGGTCATGACCGCGGGCGTGCTCCTGCTCGCCGCCAACGCCGGCGGCACCTCGTACGCGGCGGACGTGCTGCCCGGCTTCCTGCTCGTCGGCGCCGGCGTCGGGCCGATGTTCGTGGCCATCACGGTCGCCGCGATGAGCGACGTGCCGGCGGAGCGGTCCGGCCTGGCCAGCGGGCTGATGATGACCGGGCACGAGATCGGCGCCGCCCTCGGCGTGGCCGCGCTCACCGCCGTCGCCGGCGACCTCGCCACCTCTGCCGGCCTCGTCGACGGGTACGCGCGGGCCTTCACGGCGACCGCGGGCGTGCTCGCCGCACTGTTCCTGCTCACCCTGCTCGCCGTGCCCGCCGGCAAGCGGCCGGCCGGTGCCGTCGCGCACGGCCACTGAGCCCGGCCCGGCGGCGAACCTGGCGATTTCCCCGGTCTGCGCACCGGGCCGCGGCGGCGACGCTGCCCCCGACGTTGCACCCCGACGTTGCACTCCGACCTTGCACCCCGACCTTGCACCCCGACCGGATCCGAATCCACCGAAGGAGTCCCCATGCTGAACGGCACGCCGCACACCTTCGTCGGCGCCACCGCCTTCCAGGTCACCGGCATGACCTGCGCGCACTGCCAGCGCGCGGTCAACGACGAGATCGCCGCCGTCGACGGCGTCGACACCGTCTCCGTCGACCTGGCCAGCGGCACGGTCACCGTCACCGCCGCCCGCCCGGTGGACCGGGCCGACATCGCCGCCGCGGTCGACGAGGCCGGCTACTCGCTGCGGTCCTGACCGCACCGCACGCTTCCGAGGAGATCCCATGCCCCCCTTCCTTCCGCCCGGGTCCGCGACCCCCGCGCACCGGCTGGCCGCCCGCGCCGTGGACGTGGTGAAGACCTACGGCTCCGGCGAGGGCGCGGTGCACGCGCTGGCCGGCGCGAGCGCCGGGTCGCCGCGGTCGACCAGGTGCTCGGGCTGATCACGGTCCTGCTGGGCTTCGCCGTGCTGATCGCGCTGCTCGGCATCACCAACACGCTGGCGCTCTCGATCGTCGAGCGCACCCGCGAGATCGGGCTGCTGCGGGCGGTCGGCATGACCCGGCGGCAGCTGTCCTGGATGATCCGCGCCGAGGCGGTGCTGGTCGCCGCCGTGGCCGCCGTGGTCGGCCTCGGCCTCGGGCTCGGACTGGCCGCGGCCACCCTGGCCGGGCTCAGCTCCGACACCCCGTTCCTGCTGCGCGTCCCGGCCGGGCAGCTGGCGGCGGTCGCCGCCGTCGCCGTCCTCGCCGGTCTCGCCGCCGGCCTGCTGCCGGCCCGGCGCGCCGGCCGGCTCGACGTCCTCACCGCGATCGCCGGGACCTGACCGGCGAACCCGGCGATTTTCCCGGTCCGAGCCGCCCGCCCGCCGCCGAGGCTCGACAGCGACCCCACGACGACCGCGTCCGATCAGGAGACCGACCATGACGACGACCGCGCCCCCTCCGGGGGCCTGCACGCTCGAGATCGGCGGCATGACCTGCGCCTCGTGCGTGCGGCGGGTGGAGAAGGCCCTCGCCCGCATCGACGGTGTCAGCGGCGCCGAGGTCAACCTGGCCACCGAGGTGGCCACCGTGCGGTTCGACCCGCAGGCGGTCGAGCTGGACGAGCTGGCCGCCGCCGTCGCCCGCGCCGGCTACACGGCGACGCCGCGCCGGGAGGCCGAGCCGGCGGCGGCCGTGCCGGCCGGCTCCGGCGCCGGCGCCGGCGACCCGGCCGGGGACGCGCAGCTGACCGCGCTCAAGCGGAAGTGGCAGGTCACCCTGGCCGTCGGGCTCGGTCTGATGGTGCTGATGTACGTGCCGCTCTACCTCGACGCGATGGACTGGCTGATGCCGGCGATCCTGGTCGTCGCCACCGTCGTCCAGTTCTGGGCCGGCAAGGACATCTACCGGGCGGCCTGGGTCGCCGCCAGGCACGGCGCCACCACGATGAACACCCTCGTCGCGCTCGGCACCGGGGTGGCGTACGGCTACAGCGCGTTCGTCACGCTGTGGCCGGCCGCCGCCGAGCGGTGGGGGCTGCCGCTGCACGTCTACTTCGAGACGTCGCTGGTGATCCTCGCGCTGGTGCTGGCCGGCCGGTGGATGGAGGACCGGGCCAAGAAGCGCACCGCGGCGGCGATCACCGCCCTGGTCGGGCTCACGCCGAAGACCGCGCGGGCGCTCCGCGGCGGCGCCGAGGTGGACGTCCCGGTCGAGCAGGTCGTCGTCGGCGACCTGGTGCGGATCCGGCCGGGGGAGAAGGTGCCGGTCGACGGCGTCGTCACGGACGGCGCGACCGCGGTCGACGAGAGCATGCTCACCGGCGAGAGCCTGCCGGTGGACAAGGCCGCCGGCGACCAGGTGATCGGCGCCACCCTCAACCGCACCGGCACGGTGGTCATGCGGGCCACCGCGGTCGGCGAGGACACCGCGCTGGCCCAGATCGTCCGGCTGGTCGAGGACGCGCAGGGCGCGAAGGTGCCGATGCAGCGGCTGGCCGACCGGGTCTCCGCCTGGTTCGTCCCGATCGTGCTGCTGCTGGCCGCGGCCACCTTCGTGGCCTGGGCGCTGTTCGGGCCGGACACCGGCGGGCTGACGATGGCTATCACGACGACGATCGCCGTGCTGATCATCGCCTGCCCCTGCGCGCTCGGGCTGGCCACGCCGACCGCGGTCATGGTCGGCACCGGCCGCGCCGCCGAGCTCGGCATCCTCATCGGCAACGGCGACGCGCTGGAGACCGCCCGCCGGGTCACCGCGGTCGTGCTGGACAAGACCGGCACGATCACCCGCGGCACGCCGGCCCTCGCGTCGGTCAGCACCACGGCCGGCTGGACCGAGGACGCCGTGCTCGCCCTCGTCGCCGCCGCCGAGGCGGGCAGCGAGCACCCGGTCGCCCAGGCGATCGTCGGCGCGGCCGCCGACCGCGGTCTGCGCGTGCCGGCGCTGCACTCGTTCGAGGCCGTCCCGGGCCACGGCGTCGACGCCGCGGTCGACGGCCGTGCCGTCCTGGTCGGCAACCGGGCGCTGATGGCCGCCCGGGGTGTCGAGGTCACGCCGCTGGTCGCCGCCGCCGAGCAGGCCGCGGCCGCCGGCCGGACGGCCATGTACGTCGCGATCGACGGCCGGGCCGCCGCGGTGGTCGCGGTCGCCGACACGGTCAAGCCCGAGTCCGCCGAGGCGGTCGCCCAGCTGCGCGCGCTCGGCGTGCAGGTCTGGATGCTCACCGGCGACAACGGCGGCACCGCCCGGGCGATCGCCGGTCAGGTCGGCATCGACCACGTGCTCGCCGAGGTCCTGCCGGCCGACAAGGCGGCGAAGGTCCGCGAGCTGCAGGAGCAGGGTCACGTGGTCGCGATGGCCGGCGACGGCATCAACGACGCCGCCGCCCTGTCCGCGGCCGACGTCGGCATCGCGATCGGCACCGGCGCCGACGTCGCCATCGCCGCCTCCGACATCACCCTGGTCGGCGGCGACCTGCGCGGCATCGTCTCGGCGATCGCGCTCTCCCGGCGCACGGTCAGCACGATGAAGCAGGGCCTCGCCTGGGCGTTCGGCTACAACCTGCTGCTCATCCCGGTCGCCGCCGGCGCCCTGTACGCCGTCGACGGGCTGCTGCTCGACCCGGTGCTGGCCAGCGCCGCGATGGCGATGAGCTCGGTCAGCGTGCTCACCAACGCGCTGCGGCTGCGCCGGTTCCACCGCCCGGCGACGGTCGCCGAGGTCCTGCACCCGCCGGTCCGCGCCCGGATCGGCCAGTACGCCTACCTGGTCGTGGTCGCCACCGTCGCGCTCGCGCTCGGCGCCGGGCTGACCGCGGTCAGCCGGATGGACTTCGCCGAGCGCGGCATGAACGGCCAGCTGGCCTGGGTGCAGGGCACCGGGATGCCGATGCGGCCCGCGATGAGCACGATGATGACCGCCGAGGTGGCGCCGACCGAGGCCGCCGAGGCCGGCGTCGACGTCCGCCTCGACCTCCCCGCGCAGACCCGGCCGGGCACTGCCACCCGCCTCGTGGTCACGCTCGCGGACAGCCGGACCGGCCGGCCGGTCGAGGACCTCACCCGTGGCCACGAGGCCTGGATGCACCTGATCGCCACCCGCGCGGATCTCGGCACGTTCGCGCACGTGCACCCGCAGCCCACCGGCGTGCCGGGGCAGCTGGCGGTCGAGCTCACCTTCCCGACCGCCGGCCGGTACATCGTCAACACCGAGTTTCGGCGGCAGGGCGAGATGGGCGACATCCACCAGCGGCAGGTCCTCACCGTCGGCGGGGCTCCGCCGGCCCCGGTGGTCGCGGCGCCCGGGCCGCGCAGCGTGGTCGTCGACGGCGTGCGCGTCGAGCTGACCGGCCGCGCCGACGCCGGCGGCAGCAGCGACCTGCGGTTCGCGCTCACCGACGACGCGACCGGACGGCCGGTCGACGACCTGCAGCCCTACCTGGCCGCCGCCGGGCACGTGGTGGTCATGCGGGCCGACGGGTCGACGTTCGCCCACGAGCACGCCGAGGTGACCGACGACCGCGGGCGTCCGGTGTTCGCCCTGCCCGGCCAGACGTTCGGCCCGGAACTCGACGTGCACGCCGAGTTCCCCACCGCCGGCGCCTACCGGCTGTGGGCGCAGTTCCGGCTCGCCGACGGCTCGGTGATCACCGCGCCGTTCACCGTCGAGGCGACCTGACCGTGCGGTTCCCGGGTTCGGCCGGCTCGGCTCAGGACGGCTCGCGGATCGAGCGGAGCACGAGCAGGCCGAGCCCCACCGCCAGGACGGTCCGCTGCCGCGTCGCCTCGATCCGGAGCGTGTCGGACAGGGTCAGTCCTTGGGCGGCCTGCGGTGCGGGAGCTGGATGTCCTCCTGGGCCGGCTGGCCCGCCTGCAGCTCGCGGCCGCGCTCCAGCTCGGCGTTCACCTCGGCGCCGAACAGCAGCACGTTGTTGGTGATCCACATCCAGACCAGGAAGGAGATCACCGCACCGAGCGAGCCGTACGTCTTGTTGTACGAGCCGAAGTTCGCCACGTAGAGCCCGAACGCGATGCTGGCGATCACCCAGAGCACCAGGGCGAGGAACCCGCCGAGGGTGAACCAGCGGAACTTCGGCTGCTTCACGTTCGGCGCCACGTGGTAGAGGCCGGCGATCATCAGGCTGACCAGGATCACGATGATCGGCCACTTCACGATGTTCCAGATCGTCACGGTGGTGCTGCCGATGCCGACCGCGTCGCCGATCGCGTGCGCGACGCTGCCGCTCGCGATCAACGCAAGCGTGATGAACGTGAGCAGGAGGACGCCGACGACCGTCACGAGGATCTGCAGCGGCCGCAGGATGTAGAACTTGCGGCCCTCCTTCACCTCGTAGATCGCGTTGGAAGCCCGGATGAACGCGCCGATGTAGCCGGACGCCGACCACAGCGCGCCGAGCACACCGAGGATCAACGCCAACCCGGCCTTGCCCGACTGCTGCATGACCACGTCCCGGATCGGGCCGCGCAGGCTTCCGACCGCCTCCTTCGGGATGCCGATGTTGGTCAGCACGTCGAGCAGCTTCTGCACGGTGTCGGGTCCCTGGCCGAACAGGCCGAGCAGCGACACGAACACGATGATTCCGGGGAAGATCGACAGCACCGCGTAGTAGGTCAGGGCGGCGGCCCAGTCGGTGACGTTGTCGTCCTTGAACTCGGCGAACGCCCGCCTGGCCACCCCGAGCCAGGTCCGCTTGCCCAGGTCGGTGGGGGAGTCGGGCTTGCGCGGGTCGTCCGGGGCGAGCCGGTCACTGTCCGGTTCGTCCGAGTAGTTCTTGATGCCGGGGCCGCCGGAGAAGTCCTCCGGATCCCGGGTCGCCGGGTCGTCCTTGCGGCGGGAGAACAACGGCATGGGGGTCTCCGCGGTCGGGTGGGGCAGGTCCCTGTCGCTGTGCCCACCCCCGGGCAACCCATGCCGCCTCAGCGGCCTTCGGTGCTCTTCTTCGCCGCCGTCTTCCTGGCTGGGCTCCGCTTGGTCGCCGCGGCCTTCCTGACCGGCGTCGGCTGCGGTGCCGCGGCCGACTTGGTCGCCTGCTTCGCCGGGCGCTTGCGGGCCGGCCGGCGGGCCGGGGCGACGCTGTCGCGGTCGTGCTTGGCCTGCTCGACGCTGCGCCGCAGCGCCTCCATCAGGTCGTCCGCGCCGCCGGCGTGCGCCGGTGCCGGCCGCTCCAGCTGCCGGCCCGCCACTTTGGCCTCGACCAGCTCCTTGAGCGCGGCCTGATAGCGGTCGACCAGGTCCGGCGGGTCGAGGGTGCCGGACAGTGTGTGGATGTACGCCTCCGCCGCCTGCAGCTCGCGCGGCTGCGGCGTGATCTCGTCGCGCAGGAACCGGAACCGCGGGGTGCGGACCTCGTCCGGCCAGAGCAGCAGGTGCATGACGAGCACCCCGTCCCGCGGGTGCAGCACGGCCGGCGTCTCCCGGGTCCGCAGCGCCACCTTGACCAGCGCGACCTTGCCGGTGCGTTCGAGGGCGTCACGCAGCAGCACGTACGCCTTGGCGCCGGAGCCGGTCGGCTCGCAGTAGTAGCTGCGGGACAGCCGGACCGGGTCCACGGTGTCGGCGTCGGCGAAGCTGAGCACCTCGATCGCCCGGCTGGAGGCCAGCGGCAGCTCGGCGAAGTCCTCCTCGGTCAGCACCACGACCTGGCCGTCGGGCAGCTCGTAGCCCCGGGCGATGTCGTCGTACGGGACCTCCTCGCCGTCCAGGGTGCAGACCCGCCGGTAGCGGATCTGCCCCCCGTCGGAGACGTGGATCTGGCGGAAGGACACGCCGTGCTCCTCGGTCGCCGTGAACAGCTGCACCGGGATCGAGACGAGCCCGAATGAGATCACGCCTTTCCAGACGGTCTGCATGTCGCCTCCGGGGAAGTCGACGGTGCCGCTCGGGCCGTCGTGCCGGCCCGTTCCACCTGCCGGTTTCCCGCCCAGTGTCCCTCGTACCGGTCCCGACGTCATCACGGCGGGCGGCGCCTGCGCGAGCCGGCGCGGTTGGGCATCATGGTGCGGATGCGTTTGTCCGAGACCGACGAGATCGCCGCCGAGCTCTACCTCGTGCCGCCGGCCCGGTTCGTCGCCGCCCGGGACGAGGTGGTGCGCCAGGCCCGCGCGGCCGGGCACCGCGACCTGGCCCGGGAGCTGCAGGGGCTGCGCCGGCCGACGGCGAGCGCGTGGCTGGTCAACGCGCTCACCCGGCACCGCCGGGACCGGATGCAGCAGCTGTTCGCGATCGGGCGGGAGCTCCGGCAGGCGCAGACCCAGCTCGACGCCGACCGGCTGCGGCGGCTGCCGGCACAGCGGGAGGAGCTGGTCGCCGAGCTGCTCGACTGGGCCCGCCGGCACGCCGTCGAGGCCGGGGTGCCGCTGACCGAGGCGGCGCTGACCGAGGTGACGGCGACGCTGCACGCCGGCCTGGTCGACCTGGCCGCGGCCGCCGCGGTGATGTCCGGGCACCTGGTCCGGCCGATGTCGCACGCGGGCTTCGGGCCGCTGCCCCAGGTCGAGTCGGCTGCCAGCCCGGGTGTGTCCCCCGGGCCGCCGGCGCCGCTGCCCGCCCCCGGCTGGGACGAGCCGACCGAGTGGCGGATGTGGCCGGTGGAGGACGAGCTGCAGCGGCGCCGGGAGAAGGCCGCGGCCGGGTCGGGCGAGCACGCCAACGGCCGGCCGGTCCGCTGGCAGCGGCCGCGGGCGACGGATCGCACCGAGCCAATGCGCCGGGCCGAGGCCGCCCTCGCCGAGGCCGCGTCCGTGCACTGGCAACGCGAGCACGACCTCGCCGAGGCGGAGGCGGCGATGGAGGCGGTGCGGGACCGGCAGGAGACGCTCGAGCAGCAGCGCATGCACCTGCGCCGGGAGAAGGTCGCCGCCGAGGCCGACCTCGCCGCCGCCCGCGCGGCGCAGCGGACCGCCCTGCGCGCCATGATCGACGCCCGCCGCGCGCTGGATGCCGCCGAAGCGGAACTCCGGGCCGACGACCCGGACTGACGACGCCGGGCCGCTGGCCGGTCAGGCGACGCCGGTGGGGTAGTCGTAGTAGCAGAGCTCGTCGTCGCAGCCCTGCAGGTCGGCGACGAACACCTGGCCGTCGATCACCACCGTCAGGCCGGGATCGCAGCCGTCACAGGCCTCCGGGCCGACGCCCACCGGGGCGAACGTGATCGGGTCGTCGGCCGAGACCGCCGCCCGGTCGCCGCGTACGCGCCGGACGGCGATGTGGGATCGGGGCCTGGTGCCGTATTCGTCAGCCATCGTCGTCTCCTCGGTGGGCCGTCACCTGGCTGAACACCCCGCCGACCGGGCGGAGCGTGATGTGGTTGGTGTTGCGGGGCTCGCCGGGTGGCGTGGCGAAGTCGAACGCGCGGACCAGCTTCGCCAGCGCGATCACGGACTCGAGCAGGGAGAAGTGCTGCCCGATGCAGCCGCGCGGGCCACCGCCGAACGGGAACCAGGCGTACCGGTGCCGGGCCTTCTCCCGCTCCGGGGTGAACCGCTGCGGGTCGAACCGGTCCGGCTGGTCCCAGAAGTCGGGGTGCCGGTGCACGACCCACGGCGCGACGACCACGTCGGCGCCGGCCGGGATGCGGTATCCGCCGATCACGTCGTCCTCGACCGCCCGGCGGCCGATCCTGCCGGCTGCATGACGCGTCGTGCGCCGCCTCGCACCAGGCAGCCGGGCAACCGCTTGCCCCGCCGGGGCCGGGACCCGATCCCGCTGACCGCCGTGCGTGGCCCGGCGCGCTCGCTCCACGTGCGACCGCCGACGTCGTCCCAAAGCGTCATGGCAAGCACCCCCGCTTCGATGAGCCCGCCGCCCGAGCGCTGATACAGGTTCGCACCCCGACGGTCACGCGGTTCGTGCCGCCGCGGGATCAAGGCCGAGGATCTCGTCGACCTCCACGGCCATCAGCGCGGACAGCCCGCGCAGCAGCCGGCGCGCCTCTGCCGGGTCCCACTCGTGCGAGGCGAGCCGGTCGACGACGGGGTGCATCGGCAGCGCCACCCGGTCCCTGCGCTCCTGGTAGCCGGCCAGCGCGCGGTCGGCCGCACGGTCCGAGGCCGACCCCGCGACGACGGCGGCCGCGAGCAGCTCCGCGTCGTGCAGGGCGGCGGTGATCCCGTGGGTGGACAGCGGGTCCTTCCACCAGCCGGAGTCGCCCACCAGCGCCCAACCCGTCCCGTACGGGCGGCGCAGCCGGCCCGGCAGCCCGCGGAACATTCGCACGCCGCCCTCCGGTGGCGCCGCCGTGAGCTCGGCCAGACCTCCGTCGATCCGGGCCAGCAGGTCCCGCTGCACGGCGAGCGGGCGGCGGTGCCGGCTCGGGGCGAGCGTCGCGGCCGGACCGCCGACGAACACGCAGGCGAGGCCGTCGTTGGTGGGGATCGCCCCCGCCGACAACCCGTCGCCGTAGTACCAGTGGTAGCCGTCGAGGTCGCCGGCCGGCCAGTACCCGTACGCGTACGCCGCGGAGTGCGCACCCGCCGCAACGGTCGGCGCGGCCACCCGCGCGGCCACCACGGAGCCGCGGCCGTCGGCGCCGACGACGAGCCGCGCCCGCTCGCACCGGATCGCCCCGCCCTGGTCGCGCAGGACGACGCCGGTGACCCGGCCCGCCGCGTCGCGGGCCAGGTCGACCGCCGCCCACCCGAACCGGACCCGGGCGCCGGCCGCCTCGGCGGCCTCGACGAGTACGGCGTCGAGGACCGTACGGCGCGGTGCGCAGAGCGCGTCCACGCCGGCGGACGGCTTCAGCGTGACCAGCACCGGGTCGCCGCCGTAGTGGAAGGTCACCCGGCGCACTCCGGGCACACCGGTCGCCGCCACCCGGTCCAGCACACCCCAGCGCCGCAGCTGCAGGACGCCGCCGCGCATCAGCGCGTGCGTGGAGAGGGTGTCCGAGCCGCGGCGGGCGCGGTCCACGACCAGCACCCGCAGGCCCGCGCGGGCGAGCAGCAGGGCGGTCGAGGCGCCGGCGACGCGCGCGCCGACGACGACGGCGTCCCACGCGGTGCGGGCATCAGGACGGTGCAAGGTCGGCCCGGACATGTCGGTGTCCTCTCCGGTCGCGGGTTGCCTAGCGCCGGCCGGCGGGCCCGCCGCGCGCGGTGTCCGGGGTGGCGACGTCGATCCGGACGTCGGTGCCGTTGGCGAGCACGTCGTAAACGGCGGAGCGGGCGCGGGACCGCTCCACCAGCGCCGCCAGCTCCTCGGGCGAGGCGTCGCCGTCGACCTCGAACCGGACCCGGATCTGCCGGTAGCCGTTGCGGACCCGGTCGGACAGCCCCAGGATGCCGAGCAGGTCGATATCGCCCTCGACGGTCGAGGAGACCCGCCGCAGCGTGATCCCGCGGGCGGCGGCGATGTTCGCCAGCCCCGCGGTGAGGCAGGCGGCGATGGCGTGCAGCAGGAACTCGACCGGGGTCGGGCCCTGGTTGCTGCCGACCAGCACGGCCGGGTGGTCCGCGTCGTACTCGAACGGCTCCGGGCGGGAGGTGTCCTCCTGCCCGGCGCCGTAGAAGCCCTGGATCACGGAGCGGCTGTGGGTGCCGCTGACCCAGTCGTTGCTCGCCCGGAACTGGAACTGGGCGATCTGCGGCGCCGCCTTCACCGCGTCGACGGTGGCGAACAGGGTGGCGACGTCGACGCCGTTGCGGGTCGGGTTCTCGGTCGTGGTCATCGTCTCGCTCCTCGGCTCGGGGGGTTACGCGGCGGGCTCGCCGCGGGTCGAGATTCGCCGGCCCCGAGCCGGGTCCACATCCGTGCCCGGCACGGATATCGGGGGATCGGTGCCCGGCACGCAGTGGCCCGCGCCACACTGGGCGGCGTGACGACCGCGGGTCCGGTCCCGGGCACCGAGCTGACCGCACGGGAGGCGGAAGTCCTCGCCCTGGTGGCCCGGCACCTGACGAACGCGCAGATCGCCGAGTCGCTGTTCATCTCGCAGCGGACCGTCGAGAGCCACGTGTCGGCGATGCTGCGCAAGCTGCAGCTGCCCGACCGGCGCAGCCTGGCCCGGCACGCCGAGGCGTTCCCGGGCGGCATCGGCTCCGGCCGGCGCGGGCTGCCGGTACCGGTGACGCCGTTCGTCGGCCGGGTCGCCGAGCGGGCGGCGCTGGCCGGGGCGCTCGCCGAGCACCGCATGGTGACGGCGACCGGTCCGGGCGGCGTGGGCAAGACCCGGTTGGCGCTGAGCGTCGCGGCGGAGCTGGCGGCCGAGCGCCGCGACGGTGCGTGGTTCGTGGACCTGGTCCGCGTCACCGACCCGGGTGCGGTCACCGCGGCGGTCGCCGAGACCGTCGGCGTCCCGGAGCAGCGGACCACGTCCGTCGAGCACGCCCTGGTCGCCTCGCTGTCCGGGCGGGACGGCGTGCTCGTGCTCGACAATTGCGAGCACGTCGTGGACGGCGTCCGCGCCTGCGTCGAGAGGATCGTCGCCGGCTGCCCCGAGCTGACCGTGCTGGCGACGAGCCGGACCCGCCTCCTGCTCCCGTACGAGCGGGTGTACGTGGTGCCGGGGCTCTCAGTCGTCGAGGACGGCGGCGACGCCGTCGCGCTGTTCATCACCCGGGTCGCGGCCGCGACGGGCGATCCAGCCGCACCGGACGCTGGCCGGGTGGCGGCGCTGTGCCTGGCGCTGGACGGCATCGCGCTGGCCATCGAGCTGGCCGCCGCCCGCTTTCCGGCGCTCGGACTCGACGGCCTCGAGTCGGGGCTGGACCAGCGGCTGCGGGTGCTGACCGCCGGCAGTGGCCGGGTCGACCGGCACGCCTCGCTGCGGGCGGCCGTCGGCTGGAGTTACGACCTGCTCCCGGCCGACGATCGCGCGCTGCTGCGTGGGATCGCCGTGTTCGCGTCCTGGTTCGACGTCGACGCCGCCCGGGCCGTGGCCGGCCACGGGCGCGAGCCCGCCGAGGTCGCCGACGGCCTGGCCCGCCTCGCCGAGCACAGCCTGCTGCTCGTCCGGCGCGGTGAGCCGACGAGGTATCGCGCGCTGGAGACGATCCGCCAGTACGGCGTCGAGCAGCTGGTTGCCGCCGGCGAGCTTGACCGGGTCCGGGCCGGCCACGAGCGGTGGTGCCGGCACGCCGTCGCGCAGCTCGGCCGGACCGACGCCCGCGACGTCGACGGGTCCTGGTGCACCCGGTTCGACCGGATCGTCGACGACGTCGCCGCGGCGCTCGCCTGGTCGGCCGGCGATGAGCAGCGCCGGGCGCCTGCCGCCGAGCTGGCCGCCGGGCTGGCCGGGCTGCTGTTCGCGCGCGGCCGGCCGGCGCAGGCACAGCGGCGCTACGAGCAGGCGGCCGAGCTGGCGCCGCCGGGCGCCGGACGGATCGGCTACCTGCGGCTGGCCGCCGGCTCAGCCGCCAGCCGGTTCGCCGGCGACCAGGCCCTGCGGCTGTTCCGGGCGGCGGCGGACGAGGCGGTCGCGGCCGGCGATCCGGCCGGCGCGGCCGTGGACCTGGCGACCATGGCGATGTACGTGAACCGGGCTCCGGGGATCATGGCCAGTCAGCACCCGGCCGCGGAGGCCGACGCGCTGCTGGCCGAGGCCGGCTCGCACGCGGACGGATCGCCGGTCGTCCGGGCAGCGCTCGCGGTTGCCGGGTTCGGGTACCAGCCCACGGTCGGCGAGGCCCGGCGGATCGCCGGGCTGGCCGATCGGTCCGGTGCCGGGGTACTGCGGAGCATCGCCCTTGACCTGCTGACCCTTGCCTGCCTGGTCGACGACGACATCGCGGGGGCGGCGCGGGTCGCCCGCGACCGGCTCGAGCTGCTCGACGCGGTCGCGATCGGCCCGCTGTCCGGGTTCGAGGTCGGCGACGGGCACCTCATGGCGGCCGAGGTCGGCCTGGCTGCCGGCGACCTGACGGGTGCCGCCGCGCACGCGCAGGCGCTCGCGGCCCTGCCGTTCTACCGGGACGAGGCCCACCTCGCCCTGTCCCGTCGGCTTATCGTGGACGCGCTCGCCGGTCGGTTCGACGATGTGGTCCGGGCCGGGGAGCGCTTCCGGGCCAGCTGGGAGCGCGCGGGCCGGCCGGT